>JACCDR010145257.1_pt1 | contig 15251 bp, 17 predicted proteins | sample 7446431 | NCBI WGS metagenome assembly JACCDR01 (sample SAMN15323443, study PRJNA562643) | freshwater metagenome | isolation source: river surface water | place: USA:Blue River Watershed | collected 2017-08-17 | reverse complement strand
TCTTCTCCCAAGTCGAGCCATGGTGACTGGTACTTGAAGGAGATAGGTTCGCCGTCATCGGTGTCTCCCAGGTAACGGCCCACTTCGCCGTCGTTGAGAGCCATGAGTAGCGAATTGTCGTCACGAGTTAGTAGCGCGGTAGGCGCGATGTCCCAGCGAGTGATCACGCTTAGCTCGCTTCCGTCTTCGTCCACGTAGCGTCTGCGCTGATCTACGCACCATGTCTGGCCCGTAGCTGGGAAGCTCAGAAGGTAAAAGCCTTCGAGCGGGTTGTAAGTGCTGCGGATATTCTCCGCGTTCTCAGCCTGTAGCTGGATCAGCAACTCGTCTCGCACGTACTTTGTCAGCGTGCTGATCGGAGAGCTGCGTTCGTTGATAAGTCTCTTGATCGACTGCACGCCGTTGCGTGACAGGAAGAGCAAGTCTGTTTCACCCACTGGCTGCACGCTCCATTGTGAGAGTGTGCCAGCACCAGTCACGGTGTCTACCACGTAAAGCTGAGTTGGGTCCACGCCAAGTTCTGATCCTTGGCCGTCTGTCCAGAACACGATGTGACGCTTGCCGAAGACAACGAGCGCTCCGTTGAAGGCTCGAATAGCGGTAACGACATCTGTGCCATCGGTCCATACGTTACGCATGTCGATAATGCCGCTGTCTTCACCGCTCCAGGCAGTTTCGTCCAGCAACGCACTATACTTGATGGTCTGCAAATCCGAATCGAGTCCCCAGATGCGCCCGAACGCGGCGAGGCCAATACCACCTTGAGGTGCTGTGCCAGAAGACTCTGTGATCTCAGCAAACGTTCCAGTTCCGTCATATACAATTGGGGTGAGACCAGCCTGGAATCCGATGACCTTATCGTTGAAGTTCTGGAACCACCACGTTCCTTCCGAGTCATCCACCGCACCAGAGATGTCATTACCTTCTGGGTCAGCGAGGTCATTCGAGATACCACCGTCGTACGCAAGGATCGTCTCCGTGTTCCCGTCTTCACGACGGAATAGGTACAGGGTCTTGACAGGCACAGCCGGGTCAATCGGTGTGGTAGTCAGGTTAGTCAGTCCCTCACGGGCCGCTAGGCGTCCGTTAGGATCAAGCACAGCGTTCAATGCTTCAGTAGCGTACGCTGGAGATAGCAGCGAACCAGACTGCACGAAGTTGAGACCACGGAAGCCTGGGCTAACGAGGTCAATAGGCTGTAGCTGGTTCGTTGGGAGTGTGTGCGCTAGATTAGGCATGTCGTTTAAACAGGGACAAGTTCGTAGCCACCCTGCTCGCTCACGTCACGAGTGATCGCGGCGTCGAGAGCATTGCGGTAACGTTCTTCGGTGAAGATGCCGCCCTGCCCAAGTTCCTCGCCTCGCTCTTCGAGAGCGAACCAGATAGCGCCAAGCTCTACCGGCAGAGAGGGAACCTTGAGAGCAACATCGAGGTCACTGTCAGCGAAGCGGTCTTGCGGTACCGTCATTACGACGCGCACAGAGCGCTGAGACTGTGGGGTAGGGTGCACTAGCAAGTTCATGCCGTCGCCGCTGGAATCGTCAATAGCGAAGAACTGCGGGGCCTGATTCGTAGTCACGCCGACTTCAATATTCTGGCGGTACTTGATCTCGGACAGCGTTAGCTCTTGCAGCTCGTACGGATTCGTCGGGCTGGTGATGTCGAACACTAGAGGGATGATGCGGCCACGACGGGCGTCGTGTACGCGGACAAGCTGACTGCGCTCGTTAGCGCCAGTGATCTCGCCAGAATTGGTGCTGGCTGTGATCGTAGCCGTAAGGTCCTGCTGAAGTGAGCGCCACGTAGGGTTAGCGCTCTGAACTTCTTCTAGGATCAGGTTGACGAAGGTCGCTACCAGCTTGTGGTAGTCGTCCTGTAGGGAGTCAACCGTGTCGTCGATCTCGTCCTCAGAGACTGCTCTCAGGACTCGGTTGATCAACTGACGGAAGGTCACTGCCATTTTCTAACTCCTGGGCCATGGCCTGTAGCTTATAGCTCAGGTGGGCTGCTACTTGCGCTTCCTCAAGTCCGTTGAATGTTCCACGCTTGAGCAAGTTGTAAATGTTCTGGATGTCGTTCTTGTTTAAACGCACCATGATGTCTCTCCCATTAGGTGTCAGTTACGATTGTCTTTGTAGTACCGTCGCCGAACAGGACCTTAAGATCGCCGTCAGCGGAATCGACGTAGATCAACGCGAGACCGGGAATAGCTCCACCGGGCGCGGCTTTGCCGTCTTTGATCGCGAAGTATCCATCGTCAAGGTGAAAGATGTCTGTACGCATGCGGACAGCATCGGGATTCAATCCAGTACGCGACACGACTAGCCAGTCAGTCGCAGTCAACGCATCGTCAGATGCGAGCCGCCATTTAAGGTCCTCACCGTCAACGGTGAAGTCCCACACAGCGTTACCAGAGCTGGCGTCTTCTTCTACGAAGCGCAGAGTCGGAGCACCAGTGTCGAGAGTGATAAGCCCACCGCTCAGGTCACTGTACAAGTGCGTATGCTTCAGCAGCGCATAGCGGCGTTCAATACTCATAGTGTCCCCAAAGAAAGAGGGGAGCCGTAGCCCCCCTCATACTGATTACTCAGTTGCAGTTGCAGGCAGGATCAACGGGATTACAGACGTGCTACGCACAGTCTTTGTTCCGTATAGGATGTCCGCAGTGAATAGCTCAGCAAGGTACTCTTGCTTGTACTGATTCTGTGTACGAACGCCCATCTGCTCAACGTAAACAAGTCCGTCCTTCTGGAAGAACAGCGCAGCCTTCTGGTCGGCTACACCGTCATCGCCTTCAACAGTCGGAAGCTGCGTTGTCACGAAGAACTCAACAGCGTAGGCATTGCCCACTAGACCGTTGCGGATCGTGTTGCTTCCAGCACTTTCTCCAGTGAAGCTCTGTTCAGTAAAGCGAGGTAGACCCATAAGGTCCTGCTTCACGACAGTTGGGATCACAAACACTCGACCCATCATTGGCGCATCAACGTCGTCAAGGCGCTTGATTAGTCGGCGGATACCTAGGTCAGTTAGGTCAACGGCGTTGCCGGCGTTGGTGTTCGCTGATGGATCCCATGTTGTGTTACCGTCACCGGTAATCATGTTTGTGTCTGAAGTCGATGTGCTGTCGATACTTCCGTCTGCGTTTTCAACAAGTACGGCTGCTCCGCCGTTACCGTTCGCCATCGCTTCAAGGATTAGATCCTTGTCAACGCGCTTCGCGATAGCGTAGCCCGCGTCGTCTGTGTAGAAGCGACGAAGAGACGCAAGGGCCTGCACGTCAACGATGTCTTCGATTAGACGCGAGTATTCCTTGTGCTTGTCGATTGTGATAACTAGACCCGCGTCAGTACCGTGCTGGATCAATGTAACTTGAGTTTCAGCAGCCTTAGTGCTTGCAGCACCGCGAGTAGGTGTTGGGATGCGGATGGTGTCGCCCTTCTTACCCTTGTGGTTAAGAATGCGAACGAGGTCACGCATCACGATGTTGGCTTTGTAAGCCACAACAACTTCATCGCTCCACAGCTCAGGAACAAAGTTCTGAACTTCAGATACGATGATATGGTTTGTGCCAAGAGGCATGAAAATTCCTTGTGGAAGTTAATTCGGGAGAGGTGTTAGGAGAGAGGTGCTATCGCACTCGCTTCTCCGCATAGGCTTTTAGAATCTCAGCCTGGAAGGCATCGTCGTAGTACACGTCGGGCTTTTCAGTACGTAGACGCATGAGGTCCACACGTCGGTAAATCTTGCCACCCTTCTTGCTCGCGCTCTCGCTGGCTGTGCCAGATTCGAGGCTAGCGTTACGTGCAGCTTCTACATTCTTGTCCACGGTGTTGTCCTCATTCTTGGGTGTCACAGAAGTCTGCTTGCGTTCCTTGAACTCAGAGAGCAAGTCATCGGCAGCAGCCCAGTCTCCGTTACGCGCCTGCTGAGCAGTGCGTACGCGGTACGGGCTCTTCTGTAGCCACTGTACGAACTCGGGGTCATTCGCAACATTTTCGTAGTCGCTATGCTTCGACAGGAACCGATCACGAGCAATCGCTGCTTCGTGCTCCGCCATTCTCTGTCGGTCTTCGTCTTCCTTAGCTTTGAGACGGGCCGATACGGCGCGTTCGATAGCTTCAGTCGGGTTATCAAGCAAGTCTTGTGTCTTGATCTCGACACGCTGCTCGCGTGGAGTGTTGCTTGACAGGTCGGATTCGCGTTTCAGGTTTAGGATTCGGTCAGTCAAGGCACGCTGTGTGCCGAGGTCGTTGGCCTGTCGGCCATACGCTGACTCAAGGTTACGGTAATACTCAATGATCTCTGCACGGCTCTTTCCACGTAGCTTTGCAGGTACGTCTTCGCCATCCTCGATTGCATCGGCTCGCTGCTCGGGAGTGCGGGACTGCTGCTGTTGCTTTGTGTCGTCGCTTTGCTGAGATGCGTTTACCGCCTCGAATAGCTGCTTTTCAATGTCAGCTACGGTTCCTGGTAGCTCCGCGTCCACCAAACTAATACCCATGATTAACTCCTATCGTCCACAAGGGATTGTGATATGTGAGGGTTCGGATCGTTTAATCGGCACCAGCAGGCTTACCATAGTCGCCATGGTTAGCATGATGCCGCTCTTCGATTGCCCGACGTTCTCTGTGCACTTTGTCGAAGTAGTCCACGGCAGTAGGGGAGTCCCCGTTAACTGCCATGGCCAGCTTGTCAATTCGTACCGCAGAGATTTGTCGCTGAGCGGATTCGCCGCATTCGGGGCACGGGGCCTGACGCATATCAGGCTTTACCAGTTCCTCGAATCGGTGTCCGCTAGGACATTCAAAGTCAAAAAGAATGAATTTACTCACTCAGCAGTTCTTCCTCTTCCTGCGACGCAAGCATTGCTTGCTCTGCGAGGTCAACGAATTCCTGCTCAGTAGCCTCACGCAGATTTGCGATCTGCTCGTACGCGAGGCGTGCTCCGGTCGCTAGGCGGTGATCTTCCCACCCAGAGGCAAGAGCGGCACGCTGGTATTCCAGCGTAGCGCGCTGCTTTGCCCATGCTTCTACTACGGCCCATCCCTTAGACTCGAACATGCGCTCTAGCGTCATGTATCGATCCTTCTGGTCAGGGCTTAGATACTTCAGTTGATCCAGGTCCATTAATCTCTCCCGTTAGTTCCCATGGGAACTATTTGGCTGCTGGCTTAGGCTTGTTGGCTACTTTCTCTTTGATGTCCAACTCTCGATCTTTCTGGTCGAGTGCTCTGTTCTGCTGGTCTAGCTTCTTGAGCTGTAGTTGGTTCGATACTCGGTACTCTTCTAGCTCAGCGAGCTGTACCTTAAGTTCGTTCATCTGGATTACGAGCTTGTCGTCCTCCACACCTGCGGCGTGGGCGAACTTCTCAGCTTCGGCAAGAAGCTTCTTGATCTCAGCGATGGTCTTCTGATTAGCCAGTAGAGCACCCTGCAATTGAGCAAGCGCCGCTTGTCGCTGGGCTTCTGCCAATTCCTGCTGCTGTTGTTGTACTTCAGGAGGTGGCGGAGCCAAGGCTTCGTTAATCGTCTTGAGAATCTGTGCCTTGTTAGGAGCACTGCCCATCTCGATAATGGCCTGAGCCACTACGAGGCGAGCCTTGCCGAACTCTTCAGGCATCATCGCCATTGTCTGGTTGAGGTTCGCAGACTCCACTTCGCGAGCCACCATGCCAAGTGTTGCCTTGACATTGAACTCGTAGTCCTGTGGGTAGCGACGTGGCATGAACTGCATATAGCGCCACATCACTTTCTGCACGAGCGGCGTTAGGAAGTTGCGGTCGATAGACTGGATAGCCTTCTTCGCACGCTTCACGAAAGCGCCCATCATCATACTGTTGCTGCTCACGCCATTAGCGCCAGACTGGCTTTGCGACTTGAGAGCTGACGCTGTATCGAAGGAGCCGGTACCCATCTGTACCATGCGCTCCATAGCGTCTGTTTGGTTAAACGTGGCAGGGTTGATCTCACCAATCGACACAGGGTTGACGATCTCGGCAGGGTTGCCTTGAGTCGTCCAGATTTTACCCGGCTTGATTTCGAGCTTAGTGCTACGTGGGATACGTCCAGAGTCCACAGCAATCATCGGACTGCTGATAAAGCCCAAGGCGTCCTGTCGGGCGCGCAGTTCGGCGTCGAGCGCCTTCTGCGGGTTGTATCCCTTTTCAGAGATGCCACGTCCCCAGAATCGTCCAGGAACCTTCTCGAACTGGAAAGCGATGATAGAGCGGTCCTTCATCACGAACGGATTCGGGATAGCTCGTAGGAGCACTCCCTCGTTCGCGATGGTCACGATCACTTCAACCATCTCACCACGTAGATCAACAGGGTCCTCTTCGTCCTCAGCGGCAAGGATGTCGTCCAGCGCTGTCCGAGCTTCTGTAAGCTCATTCAATAGCTCAAGAGGAATCTTACCGTGATACTCGACGACATCAACCTGATCACTGTCAGTGGGCTGAGTCATCGCCTGCGGATCATCTTTGTCGATCTCCTGGCCTTCGGTAGCACCGTGTCCAGGCATAAGCATGTCGAGAGCATCCTTGCGATACATGCCGGACTCGATCTTTTCGAGCACAGAGTGCATAGGACGCTTGATTCTGTGGGCTACGCCAAGCATCTCCTGGATCGTCTTTCCAGACGGGTCAGGGATAAACTCGTCAGCGCGGATCGACTCTACGGTAACGTAGACACGTTCCTTGCCACCTTGCTTCAACGTACCTTCCTCATCTCGTTCGAGCTTGTGCTCGCGAGAGACGATGGTGTTGAGCTTTACAATTCCTGTGCCGAAGATAGCAGCGTTAAGCACTGCTTCACTAACGGCATCCTTTGCATTCACCGCATCGAAGTCCTCAAGCAGGAAGTCTCGCGCCATAAGCGCGTCAACTCGGTCCTGGTCCTCGAGGTCATCTACGATGTCGAACCACACTTCCTTACCGAAGATACCTTCTTCAAGCTCGGATACAGTTTGGTCGATGGCTTGCGCCAGAGCTGGGGCGATTAGGCGTGAGCGTTCTGACTCACGATTGCGGTCTTCTTGAGACCACTTACCGCGCCATAGTCTCCAGTATTCGGCCCATAGGCGCTGGTAGCCACGATTGCGATGGTCTTCCCAAGGTCCGATCTTATCCATCACCCAGCCAACGATTCGCTGGCCCTTCTGCTGCTTCTTGGGTGTAGCAGCGTCGCCCACTGAGTCGGGCGTATCAATTAGGATGTACTGGCCGCGTGTTGGAATATTAGACATTAGTAGCCACTATCTAGGTCGAGGGGTTCCCACTCTTCGATGTCATGACTTGTCACGTAGTTAGCGCGACTCATCTGATCGACGTAGGCAGGAGCATCGAGCAAGTCGTCATGCGCGAGAGGATCAGGGAAGTCGGATACCTGCTCGAGGAACGCATCGTTCCATGGGCCTTCGACTAGGTGAATCTGTCCGCGCTGTGAGCGGCCCGCTAGAGCCCACTCGATACGATCTTGCTTGCGTGTGTTTCCGTGTGAGAGAGGTTCTGGAGTTACGTAACGACCCAGTTCTCGCATGTAATCTTCGAGGTAGGGTCCGACAGCATTAGCCAGCGCACCTTTTTCGATTCCAAGCCGCGCACCAGGGGTGCGACGTAGCTCAGTAACGATGTTGAACGCAGTCTGTCTGGTATCCCACTGTCCATGCTTGATGTTCCAGATGTACCACTTATCCTCCATCACGAGGGTAGTGGCGATAGCGTGCTCGTCGAGCTTCGCTACCTTCTTGCCGTCTGTCTTCTCGAATCCCGCCAAGTCCACAGTCACGAAGGACTGGTACGGTAGGGACGGTACCTTGTTAGCAGGGATGATGATGAAGTTGTCGGGCTTTAGAACTTTACCACCGCCAGACAAGAAGCTGGCGTTGATTTCTTGATCGATCTGTTCGCGAGTCTTACGAGGGTCGTTAGAGATACGACGCAGCTCTTTAGCACTCAGGAACACGTTGTCGCTTGACTTGAAGTGGAATGCTTCCCAATCTTCCCAAGCGTTGTAGCCTGTCCGTGGGTCAATAGGCTTATGCAGCGCTCCCATGAACAGCTTGTAGAAGTGGTTCTTACCCTTCGGCGTACCGATGAATAGGGCGTCACCTTCTACGTCCATCAGCGCAGGGTCAATAATTTCGTCCCACACGCTTGCCTTCATGTCGGCGTACTCGTCGAGAACGACGAAGCTAAGACCGATACCACGAAGACGGTCAGGGTCTTCGGCACCCTTAATGTAAATGCGGCGTCCGTTGATTAGCTCGAGCCAGCCATCGTTGACGTTCTCGTTGCGAATCCACCCGCCCGTGCGCTCGTAGCCCAGAAGGTTACGGAGCTTGGGCCACATAACACGACGGCCCTGATCGGCCGTCGGTGCTACGTAGTACACGCCGTGCTCGTCAGTAAGATCGTACCCTCTCGCGTTCGTGGTCTGCATGCCAGCAATGCCGAGCATGATGGCCGCGAAGTGTGATTTACCGAATCGGCGACCAGCCGCTACGACTTTGAATCGTGCTGGGCTGTTGTAGATCGCCGCTTGGCCAGGGTGGAACTTAAAGACGAATTCACGAGCCATTTTAGTTAAAGTACGACTGACCAGCTAGTTGAATGGCGTTCGTGAAGTCACCCTGCACAGTTGCAAAGGATGGAACTCCTGAGCTTAGTGAGCAGCTAATTACTTCACCTTGATGTGGAACTACAAAGATACCAGTCGATGCGTAAAAGACTTTGCCACCAACTTCGTACTGAGCTACGACTGCTTTAAAGTCGTTGTAATTATCAGTCTCAAAGAACTTCATTTAAACGCGAATCCTTGCTACTACTGCGCGCATTGTATAGGCTGGAAGGTCAACCGCTGAGCCAGATTCGTTCTGGACACGAACAGTGACGGTATCTGTTGCTGTTACGTTACCTGTTAGTGTCAGTGCTCCGACTGTCGCGCTGCTCGCGCTTACCGCGAGAACTACGTCGCCAACCGCCGCTCCAGGCACAGTAACCGTTACGTTAACACCCGCAGCGTCAGCAAGAGACGCAGGGTCCGCGACCGCTACTTCTCCGCTGCCGACTGCTGAAAAGATGTCAGCAAATTGTCTACGCTGTACTACAGCCATTAGGTGCTACCCTTTGGTCGCTTTGTTGTCTGATTGTCAGGCTGTCCTGACTTTCCAAGGAATGCAGGTGGCTGGTGAAGTGTGTTCTTGTCGGGAGCTTTTCCGACCACGTTACCGCCGCTGCTGTCCTGAGTGCGAGCCTGATTGCTCGCCTTAGCTCCGGTGCTCATCGTTTACCTCTGTGGGAGTAATATCAATTACGTTTTCGTGACGCTCAGCGACGAGTGTCGCGTTCTCAATGCGGATAGTGAATCCACGGTTATCACCAGCGCTATCCTCAGCAGGCTTCGCATTCGGCATAACCTTGTCCAGAATGAGCTTAGCGGCCATCAGGTTGCCCTGTACCGCCATCTCTACCACCTTCTCAACGATCTGGACAACCTTCGCTGAGTTGATGTTCTTGCGTACCGCAAGCTCTAAGTCTTGCTGTAGCTCAGTGATTTCGTTCTTCTTACCCTTCGGACGACCCGCAGGGTTTCCGCTTTGACCCTTGACCCAAGTGCCCGGCTTTGTAGCAGGGACGTTCTCAGTCATTAGATCACTCCATATCCAAACTGGAAGCCAGCACGGATTGTGCCGGTTGCGCCAGCCGTGGCGCGTACGATAAGTCCTTCGTTAGCGTTCAGGGTCACGCCACGTAGGAAGACACTCATGTCAGAGATGAGTACAACGTCATCGATGACCTTGGTGTTTGCGAGCGTCGCTGTGTAAGGGGCAACAACACCAGCGATGTCGCCATCCACTGTCTTTGTTCCAGCACCCAGCGCTGCGGTTGTCGCGTAGCGAACGCCAGGAACGGCGATGCGTGCGATACCTGTATCAAGCTTACCGAGGTTGCCAGTTAGGGTCAGTGTGCTGCCGCCCGTACCGTCAACCGTCCAGCCACTTACCTTCGCTGCGCGAACGTTCAAGGAACCTGCTGCGCCGAATGTTGCTTCGACTTGGGCGTGAACCTTTAGATAAGGGATGTACAGCTTGCGAGTTGTGTCAGTCCAGCGAATCTGTAGCAGCTCACCATCTGTGAGGGTGGCAGCTACGATGCCAGTTTCGACGTAGAGTGATCTTACGTCTGTTGATGTAAAGTCGAGAGACATTAGACGATCCTTCTACGACGGCGCTTAGTAATGACTTCTGGGAAGTCTTGTAGACGAGTTTTGACAGCAGGCTGAGGCTGCGCGCCAGAAGCTACTGTTAGTTGGACAACGGTGTTAGGTGGCACTTCAGAGGCTGCTGCAGGATTCTGGATAAGAATCGTGCCAGGAGGCTGTAGTGATGGAATACTTGCCACTACTTCGCTACCTAGATAGGCTTGCGCGAGCGTGTTCGCTCCACTGCTAGAGTCCTGTCCAACAACGTTCGGGACAACGACATCACCAACAATGATAGTTAGATCGCCTTCTACGAACCCACCATACGGGTCAGTACCGCGAATCGTCAGGCCAGTCGTAATGCTGTTCGCATTCGGCACTGTACCACTGAGGTCACTGTCTGTGATATCAAGATTTAGATCATCGAAGCCAGTATCTGTGGTTGTCACCACGAGAACGTCCAGCTCAGGATCATCGAAGTAGACTGTTAGATCTACAGGAGTGATCGTTTCGTTACGATCAAAGATTAGGCGATCAAGCTCAGCAGGGTTACCAATTACGTCAGGACCTTGGTTGTTGATAGCCAAGACGCCTGCGCCATAATAGGCTTGTGCTGACAGATCATACACATCGAAGTCAATAAGCTGACGAGATGAATCTCCCATGACATTGACATCTACGTCACCTTGTGCTGACGCAGAAACTGCGTATAGGCCAGGATCAGTTACAGTGTCAATTACAAACACATCGCCATCGGCGATAGGAGGAGATGCATTTACGAGAGCATCAATAGCTGTGCCAGAGAGTGGCACATCGAAGACCATGAACTGCTTGCCAGTCGGCGGATCAAGGAATGAATCCTCAATGGTCGCGATGTTTCCATCGCCTCCACCGTTCGATAGCAAGCTGTGAATGTCGTAAAGAGGGAAGGTCAGAGACCCGCCCACGTTGATAGTGTCTGCACCAGTCACAGCCTTATTAGCTGCGGCTACGATACCTCCGCCAGTTCCGGTCTTGATCTGCGCCTTGCTGGGAGTTGCTGTACCCGCAGGGGTAACAGCCACATACCATGTAGCACTCTGGTCAGGTGTCGCGGATAGCGTGTACTGGACATCTGACTGAGAAGTGACCGTAGGGGTCACAGAGAACGCTGGCACTCCGCCAGCAGCACTGGATACGATGTAACCCTTGCGCTTCTGAGGTGCCCAGTAGACCGGAGGGTCTTCGTTGCTAGCAGTTGCTGCGTCGTTGGTATCCAGAGTGCGAGCAGCGGACGTGATGTCCGCATCGCTCGTCGCGGAGCTGCGACCGAAGAACGGTACGTAGAAGACCAGGGCGTCAGGACGCACCTGCATCGGGCTTGCTCGGTTAAACAACTGAGCGACTTGATCTGCACCTAGTGCCACGTTCCACACGGCAGGGTGCGCGGTGTAGCCGTTGAACAGCAGGTTAGGCGTAGTGAAGTTGCCACCGACGCGCATACGGTTCATCCCCGTAGGCGTCGAGCTAGTGGTATCAGACACGACGTTAGTAACAGAATCTGTGTACAGCTTTCGGTCAGTAGCTGACGTGCAGACAGCAATTACAAGATGCCAGTTTGTGTCGTTCGCTAGAACGCCACTATTGATAGAAGCGTCCGTAGTCGTACGAGAGTTGAGATTAGTTTCACCGTTACCGAGCACGCTGATAGACCAGCGATTGTTGTTACTGCCCGATACACCAATAGATATTAGGTTACGGACAGTCGAGTCGGACGGTGTTGTCTGTTTAAACCAGACCGCCATAGTAAACGGGTATGCCGTCACAGCAGCGAAGCTGGTGAAGTTTGTATCGGCTGCGCCGTCTTGTAGGCGCGACATTAGGTGTCCGAGTATTCTAGAGTCGCATAGACAAGGTTCGCATCAATCGCATTAAGCGTGTCGCCTGCGGCATCCGCATCACGATAGATTCGAATCCATACAATGTCGTTTGCAGCAATCGAGTCAAGATTGCTAATGGTTAGACTGATCTCATGCACGCGCTGAGCGGTAGTACCGAGGTGTGAGTCAGTTACAGTCTGTGCTGTAGCGAAAGCCTTAGTCTCTACGTCCTGCGTGTCAGTGTTAGGAGTGATCGCTGCGACTGCAGCTCCCCAAACCACATCTCCCGAAGTCGAGCTATCAGCATACCAGCCGAAGCGAAGCGTGAGGTTACCACTTCCGTAGTTCAGGGCCTGGAAGGCCACGAACAGATCTTCCTCTGTAGCACCATCGAAGGCCCAGGAGTCTACAGGGAAGTTAGTACCTGTGCTGCTCTTGAACTGAGCATAGGCCGATGCCTTTAGAGATACAGGCCCAGGAATTAGAGGAATCTTAACAGTCGCCATTATTGAGGATATCCGTCAGGGTAATCGGTCGTTGGAACGACTCCATTGATGGAGTCAATGAATGTTTTGATTGATGGAGATCCGTCTCCAAGACGCGTAGTGCTATACTTGATACCACCAGAAGGATTACCAGGAGGATCGTTTACACGTTGCTCCCATTCCTTCTTAACCCAGATCATGTAGTTAGGGCGCTGGCCGCGAGCTACTACTCCGTTAGATAGCGTTCCGCCATCTCGAGCGAAATTGTATAGCTGCGCAGCAGACCAGTCTCCTTCATGACCATGCATAGAAGGGCTTTGCACTTCCGACGCACGAGGAATCACTCCACGATAGTCTACCACTGGCAGAGTCTGGCTCTGTGAGCCCGTAGGAGGTGTACCAGAGAAGATTCTGTCAGCCTGGATTCCGTCGTTCAGTAGAACGTCTGGACCACCAATGATGCAGTCGTTAGCTGCGGCATGAGCAATAAGCTCAGCCATGTTGTCATCAGCTCCTAGGTAGTTCGTAGTTACACGAATACCCATATTAGGAGCAGCAGCACGGACAGCCGTGATCCATCGCTTGTACTGCGCTAGAAGCGCCTGTGGCGTGTACAGATCTGTACCAGAAGATACACCTACAGCCGTTTCGTCAATCTGTACGGCTTCTAGATAAGGATCGTCCTTGAAGGCAACACCATGTCCATTGTCCGCATTGATAACAGCCAATGTCTGGTTGATGATGGCGGTCATTGTATTCGACTGCCATGTACGGCTAGTCTTGCCGTTCGTCATGATCGTGATACCGTAGTTTGATCCATTAATGACCCAAGAAGGGAAATAAGGAGTCAAATCTGAGCCAGTCCCACCAAACACAACATGCAAGAACGATAGCCAAATCTGCTTGCCTTTGGCAGCAGCAGCATCACGAATAGCCCGCAGGTTAGCTAGGAACTGAGCCGTGTTTCCTGGCTCGACTGTTCCTGGCTGTACAGCTCCCCACTGGATAAAGAGCTTAACGCCCTTGATGTGAGGGTTGTCTCCGACATTCGCAGCGTTGATTGTATTGATAGCAGCAGTGACATACGCAGATGCGTTATCGTTACGCATCACTCCGTCATGTGTCACGTAGTGCCCGGGGTTATAGCGAATAGGCTGGACCGCAGGGCCTGCGAGCGGCGTAGCCGATACAGCAGGAGATACGGCCGATTCGTTTAAACTCACATCTCTTGCAGAGATTGTGTAGTTCGCAGTGCCACTAGCAGGAGATAGTGTGTAGCTCACCTGAGGTGAGTTGCTGATTTTGAAGTTGCGGAAAATCGCAGTAACGGCGTTGCCGACACTCTGCGATGTGCAGAATAGCCCGACATTGACTGTCGTGGCCATTGTAATGATCTCTTCAATCTGCTGAATCCATACTACGCCATCAAGGCTATAGAAGGATCTGAATGTGTTTCCTGTGCGCGTTAGGCGCAGCCATGCGAGCTGACCAGCAGTCAGCGAGTTAGCAGATCGATTAGCTGAGTTTGACCCAGCTACTGCTCTACGCTTCGTCTGTACGCGAGGAGCGACGTCTGTAGGCTCCTGGTAGACTGCCATGAAGGGCGCACCCTGTGCAAGCGTCTCGTGGGCCATAAGGCCCGCTGTAGAGAACTGATACGATCCTACAGCATTGAACTGCACAACCTGCGCAGACATATCAAAGTCACCCGACACCTGCTGACCACGGAATAGCATCTGCTCTGTGATCGTGTTGTGGATGCCAGATCCGGCACTAGTTAGACTCCACTCTCCATCGTTCGATGCAGAGAAGCCGAAGGCAGGGGTAGGGCTGTACGATCCTACTGTCGTAGTAGACAGCGTAGACATGATGCCAGGAGATGGCGCATTCACTGTAGCCGCTAGGACACCATTCTTGTAGATACGGTAGTCTTTGAGGCCTGAAGGGTTCACTCCGGCAGGAGCGCTATCAGCGCTAGGATCGAATGTAAAGGCCAGCGCATTGACAGCAGGCGTAATCGTAATGCCTGTAACACGTGCTGGCTTTTGAGTGTCAGTTGCAGCCGCGAAGTATGCCCACCCAAGGGATGACGAATCGAGGCTGTTTCCTGCTGAGGTTGCCCTCAGAATCAGGAATCCGGTACCTGCTGTGTTTCCTGCATTCTGCAAGTTATCTCCAGATACGCTCCACTGTGATACAGAGCTTCCGGACACAAACACGACAGAGATAGTTGCAGTAGCTGCACCAGTCCCTGTTAGATATTGACGGACATTATGAGAGAAAGCACCGCTACCGGTTGTACGGTTAGCGATAAGACCGGCCAAAACGGAAAGGCTCCCCCATTGCAAAACGGGAGAGCCTGGAGGCTTACTACCTGGAGTACGCCATCGAGTGCCGACAGTATTGTCGGCCTGTACGGGCAGGATCAGTGCTGTGAGACCGAATGCGGCCATTAAGTACCCTAGGAGAAGTTGGCTGCTCTGCTTGGACTCGCACCAAGACTAAACGCATTAACAGTGCGTCGTGCTACTTTGACACTACGGAGCAATATTTGGATAACGCGGAAGGGATCGAACCTACGTGGGCTTCGTTCAAAGCGAAGCTGGGATTCCAGCAACCCACACGTTAATTGAATTGGTACCCAATGACTGAATCGAACAGTCCCTGCTGCCTTGTAAGAGCTGCGTCACACCATGTGATCGGGCAT
>JACCDR010304160.1_pt1 | contig 15252 bp, 19 predicted proteins | sample 7446431 | NCBI WGS metagenome assembly JACCDR01 (sample SAMN15323443, study PRJNA562643) | freshwater metagenome | isolation source: river surface water | place: USA:Blue River Watershed | collected 2017-08-17 | reverse complement strand
TCGGAGTAATCCGTTGCATCGACGGGGTCAGGGGTCGGTTCCGGCGCCTGTTGCTTGGCGGCAATGCGTCCGGCTAATGCTTTCGCCTTCGTCTTCGGGGTCCCATCGTCGGGCAAGGCTTCCCCGATGCGAATATCTTCATAGTCGGAATCGGCTTTATCGGCCATTCTGACAGCGTTTTCGAGTTCGGGCTGGTAGGGGAGATACTTGCACAACCTACGCACTGCACTCTTCCTCGCCATCTCGTCAAACCAGTTGTTCCAAGGTCCCACCTTGGAAGCAGATGAATTGCGAATCTTGTCGATATCTAGTCGGGTCAACACTTCAAACTGGAATGTTCCATCCTTGAACCAGGCGATGGCATAGGCCGCAACCACGTCGCCCCGCTCGCCGGTAAGCACCGGCGTGTGAGTCATGTTCGTCTTGAGGCCTAATTCAACAAGGAATTGGTCATGCTCATAGACGACGTGTGATTCAATCCTAGCGATGTCGCCGCTACGCCGCGCGATGTCGATAAGCCCTCGCCAACCTGGGTCAAAGCAGCACTCGGTCGCCTTGGCCACGGAATTCCAGCGAGGTACGAGGTACCCTCGACCCATGACTCCGCCGGGCTGTATGCCTAGCGAAGCGGCATCCATCAATGAACGCAGGACACTCGCCGGTGAGCATTTCAACAGGTCAGGTTGCCGGCTTGCCGCCATGAGGGCCATGCGCGTCAAGTCCTCGGCCTTCATGAAGTTCTTGGCGACTTCTTGGAGTTTTGCTTTGACCTCATCTGCTTCGAGGTACTTTTTGAGGACATTTTTAGTATCGTTGGTTTTTTGAATCGCCTTGTCGTTCATGACTTCACCTTCCTCATATCGAAACGCCTCGATGCCTTGACCGTGTAGGCTTGCTGGATTCGTTCCGGAGAATCCTTCCAAGTGCACCTCCAACCTGCACCCAGGATTCCCTCGGCATCGCCGATGCAAGCCATCAAGGCTTGCTTGGCCAATTCCTTCGCTTCCGATGCAGTCTTCTCTGCCTCCGCCGCCTCGAAGTATTGTTGCGCCAGCAACTCAACGGCCGGCGTGGATGGCACTAGGCCCGCGTTTTTGACGCGGGGGTAGATGGCCTTGATGTGTTCGACGCTATCCCGCTCCGTCGGCGCTGGGGGCACCCTCGGAACAACGTGCTTGGTCCAAAACTCATGGCAAGCGTCTCGCAGCGCTTGCGCAAGTTCAGCGTCGTATTGCACCGGATAAACCCGGCATTCCGTGCCGAATACGGCCGTCACGAACCCTTCGTGGATACCGGCAACCCATTGTTGCCAGATGACTTGCACAAGGACGTGCTCGGGCACGCCTTCTGGGTCGCCGTCCTCGCCCCATTCGTGGGCCTTGCGAAAGCCGACGGCCTTCGCTTCGATGACGTACCGGCCGGCGGGCCCCTCGAGGATTCCATCCAGGGTCGCCCCTGCCCACGGTTCCGTGGGATGCGTGACGGTCTTTGCACTGCCCGCCACAATACCGAGGTCTAGCCGCCTTGCAGCCTCGGCTATGGCGAGGGCCTCCAACGTGTTCCCCACCTGCATGGGGAACGTTTCAATCGACTCTTCCCCTTGGCCCATCTTGTCGAGATAGACCGAGAGGGGACCATTCCCGTACGGGTCTAGCCCCACAATCTTCCTGCAATCCGTCGCCGTAATCATGGCGCGACGGACCTCTAGCTGTTCTTTCGTCAGCATCATTCCCCCTGTTTTTGCGTCCAGGCATATTCACGGAACGCTTATATTTACTAACTCAAATTCATCAATGTTCAAGAAACACGTCGCGACAATATTCGCGAATCCGAGTCAATCTCGGCACTACCCTGGAGGTAGTCCATGAGCGCGTTGCGCGCTTCAAGACACTTTTCGAACGCCTGTTTTTGGAACCCCGTAAGGACTCCCCTAGTCCTTCCGCGTAGGTAAAAACGGAAGTTCTCAAGTGACATAATTACCTCTTTGAGTTGCTTCTTATTCTCTAGGTTTGCCATAAAAACAGTTGTCGATACCCGCATCGAACTTACGAACAATGAACCGTCGTGGTTGCCGAGGTCACGGCAAGCCTTCGCGGCTTCATCTGCAATCACTCGCGCCGTAATTCGAAGGCACTCTTTTTCATCGCTCATGGTTCCCACCCTGCTCCTTTTTTCCGGCGATATAGTCCAACCATTCCCGCTTCTGGCGCCGAGCTTCCCAGTCGAATTCAAGGGCGCACTTCGCCACCGTCGAGGCCTCTATAAGGTCCCCGTGCTTGCCTCTTTTGACCAGTTTCTCTGCCTTGATTCGGCACTTCCAAGCCATCTTGCGAGATACCTTGTAGTGTCCAAACAGGCGCTTAGCGTCGTAATCAAAGGTTTTATGCTCGTGGCGAACCTTGGTGATTCGCACCAGTCGATATTCCTGCGCCGTCGCCCATTGGCAGATATGCCGAACGGCCGGCGACGCATTCGCCCAAACCTCGGGATGCACTTCGGGATGCACCACGAATTCGCCCCATCCCCCGTCGCTCAATCCTTGAGCATGTGCCTCGAGGAACTCGAGTTGCGTCCACGTTTTTGACGCTCTCTCGAGTTCATGTTTCCCGCACTTGTGCGCTGGTGTTTCCTCGTAGTGTGGCCACGAGCGCCAATTACTAACGACTGTTACCATCGATGCCTCTCGATGATATCAACAAGTGCATCCAGTGCCAAAACCGCAAGGTTTGCCATAACTGCAATAATCATAAACTCAAACATCGGAATCACCTCCGAGTCCGAGAGAGGCATAAATTGCCGCACCGCAAGCAATCGATATGGCCAAGTGAATGGCCAACGCGATAAACACAACGACGAACATGAGAGGCAATTCGAGGGTTTCCCCGACCTTCGCATAAAGCGAAGTGAACACGAATTCCCCGCCGTATAGGCAGAGCACGCCCGAAGCTCCGATTGCGACGTAGTGGGCCAACATTGCGAGAGTATCCTTGTCAATCATGACGATTCACTCCTATCAATACGTAGCGAATGCAATCGTGGCCGTCAGAATTGGCGCCACGACGAATAAGTAATCTAAATCCGCGCTTACTTATTCTCCGTGACGGTCCAGTCCGTCAGGTTCATCGCAGCACCCTTCATTGCGTCGATGCAGGCTTTTACCGCGTCCAATTGGGTGCGCCCGAATCCGTTGAACGCGACCCCTCCAAGCTCCCATTCGCAATGGTATCGATGGGACTCCGGGGCCCGTCGCATGCGGTTGCACTCGACACGGGGATCCGTGTCCTTCCACAAGATGCGGGAGGGATGCCGCTCACTCTTCGTGAGAGCTTCGACGTATTCTTGACCCACGTCGTACAACTCATCAAAAAGTCCGTTGGCGACCGCGCGACTCGTGGCCACGGGGTTCCGTTGGGTCGCCGGCTCACGTTCGTAAACTTCCGTTGCAGGTTCGTCGTCACCCACGAACGCCATCGATTCAATCTTGACCGTCTCAAGGCCTTTCCAAGCCTCGTCGCTGGCGTCAATCAGTGACTCCGCCCGCAAGCGGACCTCGCTTTCCGCCTGCACGGCCTGCAGAACGGCCGGTACGCTCTTTCGAAGACGCAGCGGGAGAAGTTTGCTTTTGGACACTTCGTCCAAAAACTCTCGAATGGTTTCCGCTGGCTTCTTTGCCGGAGGAGCGATAGTGACCGCGAGGTCCCGTGGAATCTTGGGCGTTGATGGAATATCGGGATTCCACTCTCGCCCCGAAGGCGTGCTTGGAATCGTGGAGCCGTTGCAGGTGAATTGATGGTTATCCATATTGGTACCCTCCCAACACGGCAAGCTCGCACCTGACAATCAGGGCGAGCATGTTCGTTTTGCCGTTTACTTGGGGCTAGGAATTGAATGCGCACGCTACGTACGCATTGAAGACTTTCGCCAGGTCGCCACCTGTTGCGGCGACATGCGCGACTGCGGCCCTTGCCGCATATCGATTATGTTCAATCACTTTCTCCGCCCTGTTGCGAGGGATACCCTCAAACGCCTCATTCAAAGCGTTGAATGCAAGAACGTTGTTCCTGTCCCTCACCGCCTCAAAAGCCTTCTTCCAGTCCTTGTTCATCGTCCCCTCCTAACGCCTCAAGCCCGCCCCCTTGCGAGGGGCAGGCCTTACGGCGCATCGCCCGGCGTCATTCCGGGCGTATGGCTTCGATGAACTTCTCGCCCCGTAGGGCGAGGAAGATGCGCCACGCTTCCGCGTGGCTTGCGGTTACCCAGAGCTGGCGCCGTGCGCCTTTGCCCTGGGTCACGATGAACGCGATGGGCATGGGATAGATTGGATCGTATCGGGGGACCGATCAAGGGATTGCCTAAAACTGGTAGTAGGCAATGCGCGAGGTAGCAATAAAAAACGCCACGGCGGTATGGGTGACCACCGTGGCGCTATTGGTAATTTGGCTTGTTTTGCTACTTCTTGAGTTTGGCTAGCTTCTCAAACATCTCTTTCTTGTTGCCACGAAGTGCGACGAGTCTTACCCCAATCACTTCGATATCCGCTTCCTGACAATCCCATGACCGACGGCCTTCGTCGTCGATGCCGTCCACGATGAGGTCGCCGTCGTCCATCGCAATAATCATGTCAGCACCTTCCTGCATCATGCCTGCAGGTAGCGGTGCATTGCACCTTGCCCCATCGGCACTCCCGCTGGACCTACTCACTACGGCACTACCGCGCCTAGTCGTTTCAAAACCGCGGGAATCCCCGCGGATACAGTGGGCATCAACCCACCTTTTCCAATGTAAAATCCTCGGCAGTAGCTCTAAATACTCTTGCGCCTGCTTTTTTGCTGACGCGATTCTCTCGGCGCGAGACGCATCGCATCGCTTTTTCGTCTCGGCGGCCGCCTCCGCTTCTTGCTCGGCTTTCCACGCCGCCCGCCGCTTTTTGATTGCCTCGGCTTGCTCCGCCCGCTCTTTTTCTTGGGCCTTGTTGTATGCCTCGCCTTCGATGCGGTCGCGCTCTTCTTGCTGTTTTCGGTCTAATTCTCGCGCCTTTTGAAGTTCTTCTTCAGGTGGCAGTTGGCTCGTCGATTCATCGATATGAACCGATTCGGCACCGGCATCCGCCGTTTCATCGGCGACGAGGGGCCCGCCGCTGGTATCGAAGCGGTCCGGCGACATGGGAGGTAAACGGGCCCCGCATGCGGCGAGGCCCACGAGTACGGTCAGGGCGAGGTAGCGCATGCGCCTAGTCTACTGTCGAGTCTGGACACCGTGCCAGTATCGACGCAATGCGCAGCCCACCCAATGCGAACCCATCCCACTAAAATCGTTACGTAAAAGACTTTTTTAGCTTTGCCGTACGTTCCTAGTGTCAAAGGAACACCATGAGCAACTCAACCGACGACGAGGAATCGCCCGCATCGGTTTCGGACTCGATGCCGCACCTGATAGCTGCAATCGAAACCCTCGAACGAGCCCAACGGCGGCGAGGGCTTGCCGAGGTACTCACCGCGGTTTTACGGGGCGCCGCCGAGATGCTCAGGCCCCCCGAAAGCCGGTGATAAATGTTGATGCACTTGCTGAAGTGCTCTAAGGCCACTCCGCCGGGGTGAGACCACACATGTCTCTTACCCTCGGCTTTATGGGTGGGGACATGGCGAATATTGTTCTAGTCAACTTTGCTGGCGACGAATTGGTTGCATCTCGCGACGGCGACGACGTTTGGGTGAGCGTTCGTCGAGTCTGCGAGGCGTTGGGAATCGATAGAAAGAACCAACAGGAAAAACTTGAAAACAAGTCTTGGGCAGTCGGGGTGCTCAAGACCCTGACTGGTCCAGACGGTAAGAATTACGAGACTTTTTGCCTTCACATCGATTCGGTTCCGATGTGGCTCGCTACCATCGACGAGAACAGGGTTGCTCCCGAGGTGTGCCAATGACATCCGCAGATATTGTGTTGGTAGATGGATTCAAATTCCGGTCAGGATCCGAGTTCGAGGACGGTGAGAACCGAATATTGGACCTAGACCTTGGGAAGGTTCTTGGATACGGAAGACCTCGCGTAATTCGAGAGTTGATAGCTAAAATATTCAATGATTCCGAGGTTTGCCGTGTGGCGCGGCAAACCTCCGCGGTAGGAGGAAGGCCCGCGCTTGAGTATTGGCTGACCGAGGAACAAGCAGTCGTGGTTATTGGCCGCGCCGAAACGGCTAGAGCTACTGAACTAAGTACGATGGTGGCAAAAGTCTTCGTCTCTGCTCGTAGAGGTCTACTCTCGCCTGCGGCGTCAGCGAACCACCCTGCAACCCGGTACGCCATCGGTAACCAGGAAGCCGAAGTTCGGCGTATCCTCGCCACTGCTCATATTGAATGCCTCGCCATCGCCAAGAATGCCGGCCTTATTCCTGCCCATTACGCAGAGCGGGAGGCACAATACACGTTAGCCGCTCTCGCTGGCAAAGGGAAGCCAGACGGCCCGCGACTTATCGACGCAAGTGAATATCTTCGAGGTCGAGGATTCAAGCCCGAAGGCGGGCAATTGTCGATGTTTGGGAAGCGTGTGGCCAAGTTTTACCGCGCCAAACACGGGACAGACCCGGTGAAGTCGCCCAAAATTATTGGAGGAGCCGAACGTCCCGCCAACAGTTACACCGAAGTAGATATCGACTGCTTTGATAAAGCCTTCGCAGAGTTAGGGTGGGGCCCTGCCTTGCCTGCCGAATCCGGAACTCGACTCATCGACGGCGTATCGTCCGACGACGATGACGTAGCCATCTCCCACTAATCTCACCGCTTCCGTCGTTCTTCAGAACGAATCCTGGCCAGCCGTATCGCAGACTCAACGGCTTCACTCACGAGGGATAGTTCGCTATCGCTTAGCGCCCCTGCCTCGCGCAATCGCAGCAACTCCGCGAACGCTTCCCCGTACTGCCCCGCGGTTTCGGCGGCGAGCACTTTCCCGAGGGCCGCCGATAACTCCAGCGTTCCCGCCTTGGCCGTCACGCTTCCTTCGTCACGCTGACGTGAGGCGAGTTCGTCGAGGCTAATATCTTCGATGAAGTAGGCCTCAACATCCACCGGATTCAATCTTACAGCGTGGCCTATCCCGGTAAACCACATCTCGGAATCTACCGTAGATTTGTCGTTCCATCCCTTGTTGACTTGCGTCCGACTAAGGATGCCACCGCTTCGATCGGCCAACTCCGTTTGAATCATGTCGAACCGCTCGGCGAGCGCACGCAATAGGGCCCCCCTCCGCTTGCGGACCTCATCCGCTATTTTGGGCCTAGGCATGGGACTTCTTTAGTGCGGGCCTGCATCGATGCGCAACCGCAAGTAATGCAAACATTGCCGGATAATCGGTGTTTTTGAAAAAGGGGATTGCCTGGTATTGAAAAAAGAAAGTTCCTCGTTCACCATACCGTCATGGGGCGAGCAACGGCCGAGTGGCCTCCGTTGATGACTACGGCGATGGCTTCCGCATATTGCGGATTCGCCACCGCGTGGGGCATTCGGAACGCCATGTACCGCGGCAAGGTGCGCCCCGTGGGTCGCAGGGGCGGAACTGGCCCGTGGGTTTTTCGCCGTGAGGAACTCGACAGGTTCCTTGCAAGCGAGCCGTCGGCGGGCAGTTCGTCGCATGTGGAAGTCCTCGGGGGGGAAGAACGGGGCATCGATGGCACGGGAGAAAGCAGGGGAGTGGGTACGCCGCTGGAATCGGGATATTTCGAAAGAACCGGTGAGTCCTGGGGTGTATCGACTGAAAACAGGGGGGTACCTCGTAAGAGTTCGCGTAGTCGTCAATCGGGGGGCGCGCAAGGTTCGAGAAGACATGATGCGGTCGCTGCCGGAGGCGACGCTGGCGGAAGCGAGACGAACTCGCGACGAACTCGCTCTAGGGTTGGAGGCGGAAAAGCGAATCGAGAAGACTCGATTCAGCGACTTCGCAATATCGTTGCTGGAACGAAAGGCAGCGGCCGGTGAGCTTTCTGGACGCAATAGCCGGCGCGTTTGGGCGCAGATATTGGAACATCACTTGCTGCCATTCTTTGGAGACATGTCGATGAGCGATATCACCCGCATCGATGTCGCCGACTTTCGGCAACAGGTCGCCGTGAAGGTTCGCAAGGGGGAGATATCACCGCGTACCGGCAACGGGTGGATTACGAACCTCAAGGTCATCATGAGGGCCGCCACGTACGAACTCGAGCTACCTCGCAACCCTTGCGAGGGGCTCAAGCCTATCGATACCAAGGCGCATCCGTCGTACACGGAAGAGCAACCGAACTCGCTGCTTCCCCACGAATTGCGCGAGTTTTTGGCCAAGTGTCGCGAGGTCGCACCGCAGTGGTATGCGATGATTCTACTCGGATTTTTCACTGGCCTGCGCCCTTCGTCGCTTCGCCCGCTTCGCCGCCGGGGACCGCAAGCCGACGTAAAGTGGGCCGAGGGCCGGGTGCTAATCCGCCGGTCCCATACTTTCGGGGATGAAGTCCAGGAGCGCACCAAGACGGGCCTCGTCCAGGCGCTTGCCTTGCCCGTAGAAGTCATGGAGGCCCTCCGGGCCCATGACCGCTGGATCAACACTCGCGAGGGCTTCACAACGGCCGGCAAGGCCGTTCCGTGGTCGCAAGCCATGGCAGAGAGCGACTTGCTATTCCCCGCCTTCGACGGGGGCTTTCGCTCGACGATAGCGCTCAATTGCGTGTTTCGGCGCATCTGCAGCGACCTTGGGTGGACCAAGAAGGTAACGCCTCGCGCTATGCGCCGAACGTTCGTGGACTTAGCCCGGCTTGCCGGGATTAGCGACGTCGTGGCCCGGTCGGTGACGGGGCATAAAACGGTGTCGATTCACCACCACTATCAGACCGTGCCCGCCGACGAGATGCGTCAGGCGCTCGAAAAGATTTCTTCACGAATAGCTTAAACACTCGCCACATGAAAGGGGGACTCATGTCCAGGGAATGTGCAGTAAGTCGTAGATCGCGTTGTGGTACCGAGGGTGGTAACGTCTTTTTTCAATGCGTTTTTGCCGGGGATTGTATACCCAACAAGCATGCGAATGAGATACCTAAAAGGTGCTTTTTATCCGAGAAAAGCGCCCCATTCATAAGCGAATGGGTTGCCAATAAAACCCGCAAAAACCCGCATCGCTCGAAACGCGGTGTGGTAACGCCGTCGCCGCTCGGACGCTGCTTCACCCTGAACACCCTGGAGGCATCATGACCCCCCGGGAGTCGTCGATGGGGCCGCGGTTGGAGGACCGCGTTAGGGAGGCCTACCGTGCCGATCCCGAAACCGGCGAGGTCTACAGCCGGAAGTTTGGGTGCAAACTTGGCCGGAATATCTCGGGCCGGTTCAGCAAGTGCATCCACATGTATATCGACGGAACGCAACGCACGATTATGCGTTCTCGAGTCGTGTGGTTCCTATCGAAGGGCGAATGGCCCAAGGGCCGCTTGGTGCACATCAACGGCGATTGCACCGATGATCGCCTTGATAACTTGAAGGACGTGCCCAAAGCGTCCCGATACGTCGGGGTAATCCCGCGGCGTTCCGGCAAGTGGTCGGCGCAGATAAAGTACCAGAATCGACAGATTCACATCGGTCTATTCGAGACTGAAGATGAAGCGAACGAGGCTTACCAGGCCTTTGCTCGCAAACTTCGACCGGGGCATGTGAATGCCGAGGGCACCTAAAAAGGCGCCCGCCAAGGAACCGCCTAAGCCAAAGGCGGAGCCTAAAAAGTCGTCCTATGAGTCGTTCGCGAAAGCCAACGATACGGGAGTCATCGTCAAGGACTTGGGCCTCAAAGAGGGCAAGTACCGAATCATGCAGCGAACCGACGGCGTATGGGTAATCGCCGATGAATCGCGCGCTTTCTACGACTGGACGGTTGCGGAGTTCAGCAACTCAAGGGACGCAATCGCAGGGGCAAAACGACGTGTTCAAGAGGAATTGAAGGCCAACGGGGAGGGGAAAAACAATGCGAAGTGATGTTGAGTATGCGGAATCGGTACTAGCTGCTTTGGAGGCGATAGGGGAGGACATTGATATCATCGCCGCAAGCCAAGGGGAACGTTTGGAGATGAAACTTCAATCTCCAGAGGACGCGGCCGAAAGTGCCGAGATGGCCGCTTTACTGAGGGAATTGCACGAGATTCACATCGCTCGCAATTCCGAAACGTGGAGGCACTCCCTTTACGCAAACCTATTCGCCGTGTTCTCGGCGACAGATAGCAAGGTGGCGATGAACAGACTGATTCGCCTAGCGTCCACCGCCACAAGGGCCGCCATTGCCATCGCTTGCCAGCGACGGAATGAAGTCCTTGAATCGACGGAAAACGAGGAATCTACCTTGGAGGACGTGCAATGAGTGCGTTGTCCTATGAGGAATTCGTGGCCCGCAAACTCGGTACGGTGCCCCCTACGGGCATCCCCGGGGACGTCCACATCGACTTGTACGCCGGTCTTTTCCCGCATCAAAAAGACCTCGTAATGTGGGCACTTCGTCGAGGGCGCGCTGCAATATTCGCAGCCACCGGGCTTGGAAAGGAACAGCCAATCACGGAGCCCGTTCTGACCCCTACAGGGTGGAAAACGATGGGTGACCTGCGCGTCGGTGATTACGTAGTTGGGTCGAACGGGGAACCAACTCAAGTGACTGGAGTATTTCCGCAGGGCATCAAACGAGTGTATCGCATCGAATTGTCGGATGGTTCGTTCGTTCGATGCGGGCACGAACATTTATGGGCTGTCAGAACGAAAGCCGACAAGTATCGCGGCAGAAAGTTTCGCGTTCTCGCCACGAAAGACATCCAGCAAAGTCTGCACATGCAGTGGCAACTCCCAATGGGAGATGCTCCAAAGATGCAGTATCAGGAATTGCCAATCGACCCTTACAACCTAGGAGTTTTATTGGGCGACGGATGCCTATCAAAGTCCGGTGGAGCCAGCGCTTGCACCGATAACGCAATCGGTGAGGCGTTGGGATGGCGTAAACTTAAAAATCACGAATCGACAGGCGTCGGCTATTGGGTGCCGTCAAAAACGGAAAAACAAGCAATTCTCGCGCTTGGTCTGCAAGGGAAGCGTTCAGAATACAAGTTCGTTCCCGAAGTGTTTCTAAAGGCTAGTCCGGAGCAGCGGCTGTCTCTGTTGCAAGGACTGATGGATACCGACGGATATGCCCACCCGGACGGAGGGGCTGAATTCTCTTCCACAAGCCGCGTCTTAGTCGAGGCCGTAATTGAACTGGTGCGATCTCTAGGAGGTGTCGCAAGAGGTGAACGCGAGGCCCAAGCGTATGCCGTCGTGAATGGTGAGCGCCATCAGGGAAAACCGGCTTGGCGCATAAACGTCAAGCTGCCTCCCCACATGAATATGTTTCGATTGTCCAGAAAGGCTGACCGATACGTTACTCCAACCAAGTATCCCCCGAACAGAATCATTCGCGATGTTGTCGACGAAGGCGTAGACGAAGATCAAGTATGCATCTCCGTTGCAGCAGCAGACTCACTGTACGTTACTCGTGCCCATGTGTTGACCCACAACACTCGTATGGAAATTGAGTGGGCCATCCACGTCAATCAATACACGAACAAGCCCGTGCTCATGTTGGCGCCGCTCGCCGTCGCCGCTCAAACAGTCCGCGAGGGCAGGGCCATGGCTGCAGAAGTGAGCCAATGCCGCGACCAAAGTGACGTTGGGCCCGGCATCAACATCACGAACTACGACCGACTGCACCTCTTTGACCCCTCGGCTTTCGGGGGCGTAGTCCTCGACGAAAGCGGATGCATCAAAGGGTTCAAGTCGAAGACGCTCGCGCAATTGATGGAGGCGTTCGTAGACACTCCTTTCCGGCTTTGCGCGACCGCAACGCCTGCCCCGAATGACCATACAGAACTCGGTTGCCATGCGGAGTTTTTGGGCATCTGCCGACGAACCGAGATGCTTAGCGAATACTTCAAACACGACGGAACCGACACGAAGAACTGGCACCTCAAGGGGCACGCAAGGCAGCACTTTTGGAAGTGGGTATCCCAATGGGGCGCCCTCGTTCGAAACCCTTCGGACCTAGGTCACGATGGGACCTCATATAACTTGCCGCCCCTCAACATTGAACACCATATCTTGGCCCTCGACCAAAGTGAGGTGCTCAAGACCGGGGTGCTCTTTGCCAAGGAGGCGGCGACACTCGAGGAACGCCGCGCGGCCCGTAGGGCTTCAATCGACAAGCGAGTTCAACAGTGTGCCGCAATAGTGAAAGGTCAAACATGCCCTGGAAGCCAGAGTATGCCGCGAATAGAAGGAGAAAGTCATCGGAAGACCCCAACTACCGAGCAAAGCGAAACGAGCAGAGTTGCAAGGATAAAGAAAAGCAAAAGCAATACATGCTCGAATACTATTCAGGAAATAGAGACAAGTGGGTTCTCACTCCAGAACAGCGCGCAAAACGAAACGCTGATCGACGTCGCAAATACAGTGACGATGACGCATATCGTGAAAACATCAAGTCAAGAGTTAAAAAGTGGGCAAAGCAAAACCCGGAAAAGCATAAATCACAAAGGCTCAAGAAAAATTACGGAATCGACATCAAAGAATATCGAAGATTGCTTGAATCACAATCTGGAAAGTGTGCCATATGCGGCGCCACAAGTAACCCAGATCGAGACCATCGCAGCGGGAAAACCAGAAGCCTTCACGTCGATCACTGCCACGCAACAGGCGCAGTTAGAGGCCTCTTGTGCTCCCAATGCAACATGGGACTCGGGAAGTTCGGAGACGATCCAGAACGGCTACAGAGAGCCGTGGATTATCTGGTGCGAACTAAACGATGAGCAGAATCGTCTAGAACGAATCTTTGGTGATGATTGCGTATCTGTTTATGGGGCACTCGATTCGAGTGAAAAGGAACGAAGAATCAATCTGTTTCTGTCGCGCCAAAAGCGAGTGCTCATTACTAAACCGTCCGTTGCAGGGTGGGGTCTAAACTTCCAGCACTGCAACAACATGGCATTCGTGGGCGTCAATGACTCATGGGAGGCGTACCACCAAGCCGTTCGTCGATGCTGGCGCTTCGGTCAAAAGAAGCCCGTCAATGTGCATATCTTCGCTTCCGAGGCAGAGATGAAAGTCGTCGAGAACTTGGCCCGCAAAGAGGCGCAAGCCGCGCAGATGGGCGAGGAATTGAGCCGGGAAACTCGTGATGCTCTTAGGGAAGCCGTAACGGGCTCCCGTCAAGATTCGAATCCTTACTTACCCACGGCGAAGGTGATTCTTCCAGATTGGCTTACCAACAAGTCTGCAAACAAGGGGGGTAACTCATGAACACATCTGTATTGAATCAAGTCGTGACCGAAGAGTATTCGCTCTACCACGCCGATACGGTGGACATCGCTAGGCTACTGCCGGACAACACCATGGATTTCTCGGTGTTCAGTCCGCCGTTTAGTTCACTCTTCGTCTATTCCAACTCACCCCGTGACTTAGGGAACGTTCGCACCGACGAGGAGTTTTTCGAGCACTTTCAATGGCTCGTCAAAGAACAATATCGAGCGATGCGTCCCGGGCGAATTATCGCGATTCATTGCTCGGTTATGCCCACGACCATCACGTTGCATGGTCACATTGGCCTTCGTGACTTCCGTGGGAACATCATTCGAGCCTACGAAAAAGAGGGATTTATCTATCACTCCGAGGTCACTATCTGGAAAGACCCCGTGATGCAGATGCATCGCACGAAGGCGATGGGATTGTTGCATAAGCAGATAAAAAAGGATTCGACGATGTGCCGCCAAGGCCTTGCCGATTACCTCGTGATGATGCGCAAGCCTGGGAAAAACAATAAGCCCGTGAGCCATACCGCCGAGGAGTTACCCGTCGAAGTTTGGCAACGCTACGCCTCTCCCGTATGGGCTACGGCCGACGGTATCGACGATGATGGATTCGTTCGGTACGTCAATCCAAACAATGGTAACCCCGATAAACGAGGCATAGTCCAAAACGATACACTCCAACATACGAACGCAAAGGAGCATGAGGACGAGCCCCATTTATGCGCCCTTCAACTCGAAGTCATACGCCGAGCAATCAAACTCTGGAGCACTCCCGGCGATATCGTGTGGTCGCCGTTCATGGGCATCGGTAGCGAAGGATACGTTGCCATTCAAGAGGGCCGCCGCTTCGTTGGTGCTGAATTGAAAAAGTCCTACTTCGAACATGCCGTAAGGAACCTCGCCAACGCGAAGTCGAAACAACAATCCTTGTTTGCCAACATTGAGAAAGACGGGGTGGCGGTATGAGCATGACTAGCGAACAAGTTACGGCGGCAAGGCTTATCGCTAACCTTGAAGTTGAGAACGAAGTACTTTCCGAGAACCTGACGGCCACACAAGAGCGATGCACTCAATTGATTGAAGAGAACCGCAAGCTCAAGGAGCAGCTCGAATACGGCTTCGATTCCTATCAAAAGGACGCGGCCCGAACCCGAAACAACGAATTGAGCCACATCGAGGCAATGCACAACATCGCCTACGGCCTAACGGGCGAAGTTGGCGAAGTCGTCGATGTTCTCAAAAAGTCGCACTTCAAGGGGCAACCCCTCGACCTTGAGAAGCTCAAGGGAGAACTAGGGGATTTACTTTGGTACTTCGCCGATGCCTGCACGACGCTCGGAATATCAATGTCAGACGTCGCGAAGGCGAACATCGAAAAACTTCGATTGCGCCACCCTAATGGGTTCGAGGCGCCTACGCCTAAGTAACGCGTAAGCTCGGCTTCCTTGGCTTATCGCTTCCTTATCTTTCGCTTCTACCGTCGTAACTAGGGGGAACCATCATGAATGCCGATAACCAATACTTTTATGCGTGCGTGCGCCAATACATGGCTTTTGCAGCGGCCAACGGGCTCACGATGCTGCAGGCATGGGTGCTGTTAGGGATGACTGCAACCGCGGAAGACTTGGGAAGTAGTTTCATCCCGAAAGCCATGACGTCGTCGGTTGGATTGGGAGACCAGAAAACACTGACGAAAATTATTGGCCAGTTGGTTGACTCTGGACTCATCCGTGAAGATGGGCATTCGTTCTGCATTGGAGCTCAGATGGCGCTCAACCGGCGCTCAACTTTCCCTCAAGGGAGCTCAGATGGCGCTCAACTTTCCACTGACGGAGCTCAGATGGCGCTCAACCGGCGCTCAACTTTCCCTCAAGGGAGCTCAGATGGCGCTCAACTTTCCACTGACGGAGCTCAGATGGCGCTCAACCGGC
>JACCDR011641792.1_pt1 | contig 15253 bp, 24 predicted proteins | sample 7446431 | NCBI WGS metagenome assembly JACCDR01 (sample SAMN15323443, study PRJNA562643) | freshwater metagenome | isolation source: river surface water | place: USA:Blue River Watershed | collected 2017-08-17 | reverse complement strand
ATGAGCGCGGCGGTGATAAACCGCGCGCGCGGTTTAATCAGTGGTTGTGCAAAGAATCGACGCGCATCATGCATCGGAGGATTTCTGCGGCGACTTGCGGCACGATGGCGTTTCCGGTGCCTCTAGCTCTGTCCACCCAATGGGGTATCCCATGTGCCACTCCAACCATTGAGGGTTGATTGGCTTCCCATTCAGCCACTCGTAGCCAAGCCTCATCGGCAGTTCCTCCAAGTTCTGATAAGAGCGTTTCCGCGTCCACCACTTGCGGTTCTTGTAGATGCTGGCGCGAGTCGTGGGCAATAATCCACACCCTGTCTCGTCTGTGCCAGTTCCCCACGGCACAAGCTGGAAGCACAACCGGCGGCGCACAGGTGTATCCAAGGCTTGCCAAGTCATCAAGCACCTGGTCGAGACCCAGCGTGATGTGGCCAATAACATTTTCACACAGCAGCCAGCGGGGTCTTGCCGCGGCAGTAATTCGGAGAACTTCCGGCCAGAGGTGGCGGTCATCGTCCTCGCCTTTTCGCTTGCCGGATAGACTGAAAGGCTGGCAAGGGTATCCGCCGGTAATAATGTCGATTGTTCCATAGTCGCTTGGGTTGAGTGTTTTTACGTCGTCGTGGATTGGCACGTTTGGGAAGTTCTTGGCGAGGATGCGCCTTGCCCATGGATCTACCTCGCAGAATGCGGCGGTCTTGATTCCGCCCGCCATCTTGGCCGCAAGCGCGAATCCGCCGATGCCACTGAATAAATCAAGATGCACAACAAGACGCTGCATGGAATCACTACCCGGCGGGCAGTTTCCTTGAATCGGAGTCGATGGCGGGTAGTGATCCATGAGCTTATGCGTTCTCAAAAAGCGTCGGCTGGGCTGTTTGGAGTTGGATGGCGCGGGCTTCCGGCCAGAGGAACGAGAGGAGGTCAGGGAGCGCCTTACGGCAGCCCTTGGGGATAGTCCAGGGGACAAGCTGTCCCATGTCCTGCGCTTCGTCTCGTGAGATGCTGGCAAAGGTTCCTAGCGTCTCGCCCGCGGCCTTGGCGGCGGCGGCAGCGTCGAGAAACTTTTGCCAGATTGGAAATCGATCGGTGACCGGTATTGCCACCGTGATTGCCGGATCGATATAGGTCTTTCCGCTGCTCTTGGTGAAGTGGATCACAAGGAAGCAAAGAGCCCCGAATCGTGACCGGGTGAGCATGTGGGCAACCTGAGTGATCTTGATAAACTTCGGATCGATCTGGAATGACTTCTTAGACCACACCTTGGCCTCGATGATGATTTGCCGCCCGCCTGCCAATACTCCCTCAAAATCCGGCAATGACGGCACGAGAATGGTTCTCTTGTCCGCGAGGGTGATGCCTTTGACGCCGTAGCGTCCAAGGGTCAAGCCTCCGCTGGATTCTTCACGCTTTGCAGCGTCAACAATCAGCGTTTCGAATTCCTTTCCTTTGAGTGATGCAGGGACCATGGCGGGCGGCAAAAGTGTTGTTCAGCTTCCGAATCCAAGTTGTTCTTGGCCTTTGTCGGCGGTCGCTTGCAGCGCGGCCTTTGCTTCATCGAAGTTGAGAAGCGCTTGGCTGCGTTTGCCGTTGGCATAGTCTTCGGCGGCCTTGATCGCCTTGATGACGAGAGCCACGTGTTTCTTGTCCTTGAGATCGACTTCGCCGGATTCTCCATCCTGCGGTTTGTCGATTTGCACCATCGGGCAATCGATCTTGTGCAGATAGTCCTTTCTGCATTCGAGCTGCTTGGTTGCCCTGAATCTCACGGACCGGGTGCCGGCCTTGGTGTAGGAGATCGAGAGTCGGAAGACGGACAAGCCATCAGCGTAACTCTGATCGAATTCCATCACCTCGCAAAACACTGCCGCAAGCTTTGCGAAGGCGTTGGTGAGTTCTGGAAGCGGGGCTTCGTGGGCGATGATTGTCCGCTCTTCGGTGGCGACGGCATCATCGTCCGAGTTGGGGTTGACGGTGACACCAAAGGTGATCGCTTTGCGGCCGATGGTTAGGAATTTAAGATCCATGATGGTGGTTTCTTTCTATTGGTTTGGGGTTACAGGAGAGGTTAATTAAATGTGAGTCCAAATTTTCCTTCTGACTATTAAGCTGACGGTATGTTGAGCGATTTTGAATCTGTCCGCGATTGCTTGCTGAGATGTATTTCCGCGAGTATAAATATTTCGAATTTCCAAAACCTGTTCGTCTTGAAGTTTTGACTGAGAGATTTGATTACCACGGACCACGCTCTCGGGTTTTGTTTTAGTGCCGTGGCTTGATCCCGATGCACGGTGGGCTCGGTTTTTTACAATCATGTCCCGCACATTGTCTAAGATTGTCCCAACGAATAAATGATCTGGATTGACGCATCTCCTATTATCGCAGCGGTGAAGCACGGATAATCCTTTAGGGATTTCTCCATTTTTAATTGTCCATGCAACTCGATGCGCCTTTGCGCTCTTTCCGCATACTCGGAATTGCGGATACTTTCCCATGGGTTGAGTCTTCCACTCATGACAAGCTTCCAGTCCGTAATAATGAGGGTTCCTTTGATCCGGTATCGGTCCAGATACGTTCACGTATCCAAAGAACCGGTTAATATCTTTGCTGGTGATATTCATAGTTTACACAAGTGTTATCGGAGGAACGGATCGGGCAAAGTGGCGGGCACGATGTCGGGCTCTGCCGTCAACCTTGTGGAGCCGTTGAGTCTCCATTTTTTCTTGGTGGGCTTTGTGCCGCAGTTCGAGTTCGCTCAGTTGCTTTTCGAGGGATGGCGGCAGTTGCGATGTGTCGGTGTTTTTCATAGGTTTGGATAGTATGGGAGGTTGAGAACAGGTTTTGGCGGGAGTGGTTTCGATTTAAACTTCCGTGCAGGCTTATTCGGATCGATGGGCTTCTTCGGGATGTTCAGGAACATGCCAGCAAGGAACATGCGATAGATGCAGCTTCCAGAGCGGTTCATGACATAGGCGGCTGGATAGCGATGCTCTGATGGTCCTTCCTTTACCCAGACAGACCGGCGCTCTTGGGCGAGCTGCGCCAGGTGTCCAAGCGAGGTGATGCGGTGTTCGGATTTCATTACTGGCCTCTTTCCACGCGCTTGAATTCAATCACCCAGACAAACGGATTTGCCTCCCATGATCCGGGGTCGTTGATTGATTCCCAAAGGTCACGGTATAATTTCTTGGCGGTCTTGCTGGCTAGTCCGGCGTGATCTTTCCAATTCACCCCTTCGGCCATCGCATCCTTCTCGCTGATTTCATTCAGCCGCTCAACGCGGACGGAAACAACCTCCAGCGTGATGCGGGATGCCCAGCGGGGCATGAATATCGATGGTTTCCACTTGAAGGCATTGGGATGGTCAGTGGCTCTCCACGCAACACCCCCATGCTGCGGATGAACGATTGGAGATGCGTTGTCGCCAGTAAGAGCAAACGTCTCGCGCACCCATAGCTGATCGCCGGGAGCGCCGTATGGGCATTTGATTTTTTCTGACGAGTTATCATCAACATCGGTCTGCACCAGCAACCACCATTGCCCGTCGTCATCCTGTTCGATGCCTGATAGTCCCCAATCCATGATGTCTTTGCCGCAGTGCATGAAAGAGGGGACGCCATTCACGACTCTGCGCGTTTGGGTTTTCGTCCCGTCGAGGATCGCCCGCACCATCGGGGCGCTGAAAAGAATTGGTTTCTCAGCCATTGGAAGCCTCCTTGCCCCGTGGGTTGTTTTCATAGTCGATGAAATCCGCCACGATGTTGACTTGCAGTCCACCGTTCGGGCGTTCTTCCGCCCGGTGGTGTCCTTCGATCAGAACCGAGTCGCCAACCTTCAGGTACGCATGCGCATGCTGGGCCGGAGATCCGTAAACATTGATTGGCAGGTTCGAAATCACGAGGTTTCTTGACCCATCGAGTCCGCGGTAATGCCGGCGATTTTCGATAATCAAATTCGCTGCATGCGTGCCCTTGTTGGTGAGGCGCAATTCGACCGGAGACACCAGTTTTCCGACGATAAGAATGCGGTCAATGTTCATGCTGCGGATTGTTTGGAGTTGAGATCACAGAGGGTTTGATACTGCTTGCGCATCTCGTCGCAGAGCCGGAGCAATGCTGCTTCGAGTTCGAGCGTGAACGAGGTTTTGCGTTCGATGGAATGGAACGGTGGCAGCGCGGGATGATAGCTCCAGAAATGCCATAGATCCGATCCGGTGATCACCATTGATCCGTGCATCTGGTAGAGATATTCGTTCGGAGTGATCTTCTCGCGAAGGCGCTTCACTTGGATCTTCCCTGTCGGGCACTTCATTTCCAAACCGGCATTGCCCTGGCCTATCAGCATCGCATCGGGAGAGCATCCCAAGAGTTTGTTGTCATGCAGGACGAAGCCAACCTTCTCGGTTTCGATTTTAGTGTGGCGAGTGAATGTGGCCAGCGCGTCGGGCTCCATAAGGATTCCGCGCTCCATGTCATAGTTTTGGAAATCGCGTGGTTCCAGATAAGATCCGTCAGGCCTCATGACCTTGCCATCACCGTCAAAGATTTCACCGAGTTTGGTATCGATGAAGTTTTGGCGGGCGGTTTCGCTCTTTTTGTCGGTGCCGGTGAGGAACGGGCCGAAGTCGGAAGCTGTGAAGCAGCCGCGACGAATTGAGTACCATTCAGGCGAGCGTTGATCGAAGTCGAAGGTTTTCACTCGGCCCTGCTTTCTACCGCGCCAATGACGGATTTCATGTCAGCGATGGCATTGCGGAGTCCGCCATAGTCAACACAATCAGAGCACGGCGGCGAAATGTGACATGAGCAATTTTTGTCAGGCGGTGGTTCAATGCAATCAAGCAGGTGATCAGCATAGATCTTCAGTCGGTCGCGCTCTTCCCGTGTTCTGGTTAGATCGTTCTCCAACCGGATCGTTTCAGCCTGCCAGCATTCTTTCTGGCGGGTCATGATGGCAAGTTCTTCGCTCTGCTCATCTTCCGCAGGCCTCCAAAGCAAATCGAATTCACCTTGGTCATCAGAGCTCGAATACTCATAGCGCCAATTGTGGCCATGGAGCTTGAAGCACGGGCTGTGAATTTGATCCTTGGGGAAACGCGCATTCAGATATTCCGCATGTTCCTCGGTGCCTTTACGGATTTTGATCGTGATGCCTGTTGGAAGCTCTTCCGCTTCCTTGGGTGTATCCGATCCCGCATTGATCACGCCAGAGATGGCTTCCAATGCTTCACACTGGCGAATGCCGATCGTGTTGCGGATGCGCAGCAGTTCATTGGCTTCGCCCAAGTCGCGCTTTTGTTCCTTTGTCATCCCGCGATGTGAAAGCAGGAAAATGAACAGCGTTAGAACGATAACCATCATGCCGATGGCGGTTCCCATCCAGAATTGAGCGCTCATGCTTCCTCCTTTCTAGGAGCCGTGATGCCGTGCTTTGCAAGCAACTCCGGACTCATGCTCCGACCATTCTTGCCTTTTGGCGTGATGATCATTTGGGCCTTATGGAACTTGGCCTGCAACGATCCGCGAAGATCGAAGGCACGTTTCCGCTCTTTCCTCATTTTGAGGATTTCGCCGTAGGTTGGCCGGTTCACTTGGCACCTCCTTCTTGAAGCGCGATCTCGCGCACCTTCCAGACCTCGAAGAGTTCTTTGGTGGAAAGATCCTGCATCTTCTTGCCTTCGGGGATCACACCATAGGCCGCGTAGCGTTTCGCGGCAGTTTGCGGAGTGATGTTCATCGCCTGGGTGACGGTGCGGAAATCCTCGATCATCTGTTCACGTGGAGGCATATCCACAAGCGGTTCGGGCTCGGTGGTGGAGTTCTCTGGAGTTGTTTCGGGCTCCGGTTCGACAGCGGCTTTTTGCTGGGCCTTGGCGGTCTTTTTGACCGGGGGTGCGTCGGTGGTCACCTCGGGTTTGCTTTGGGCAAGGCGCGGATCGTTGTATGGGTCCGATGGCGGAGTCGCCGGTGTTACATTGCGCATGGGCAAATCGAGCTCTTCTTCGGCTGTATACAATCCGCGAAGAGCGTCTCCAAACTCATCCCGAAGACCAAACGAACGAGCGCGAACCTTTAGCATGCGGGCCGTGTATTCGGTCCATGGTCCCTGTTTCCCCCAAAGTTTTGCGCGTTTCGCGTCGGCCACGGAAAATGAAGCTTCTGCTGCATCATATCCGCGTCGCTTCACTCGGCAAACGGCCATTAGATCGTCAGGAAATTCGATTGGTGAGCGATCTAACTTTGTGCCTTTGTGTTCAAACCACTCAGTAAATTCTTCTAACTCACCGGTAGCCCTAACAAGGCCAAGCATTGCGTCGCCCCAAATTGATGGGCGGCCATTAATTGCGGCGATATTTTGTAATGACGCCATCGGCGGCAAACCAAGTTCCATTCCCATTTGAATGATAATTGTTGCGGCTGATGGATTAGAGATGCCTTTTGGTGCCATTCCGGAAGCAATTACGGTTTCGGAAAATCGCCAGATTTCGTCCATGGTTGAAAGGACAATTCCAGTTTTGCTGACAGCGCCTGGAGTGGTTTGGGTGGATAGTGCAGTATTCATATTTGTTAGTTTTAGATGACTCTGTTTAATGCTGAAAATTCTCCATGATGTTGTTTTTCTGCCAATTTTCGCGCTTCGATTGCCTGTTGTTTAGAATAGAAATATCCAATGTGATGCTTTTTGCCTTCAAAGCAGATTTGAACACGCCATTTTCCATTGGCTGGATGGCGGCTGATTCCGCTTGTTCCGGATTTGTTGTTGCTGCGGAGCGCCTTATTACAATTGTTTTGGCTGCGCGTTGCTTCTCTAAGATTTTCCCAACGATTATCAGAACGAACGCCATTGATGTGATCTAGGCAACCTTCGGGCCATTTGCCGGTCATCATAAACCATGCGATCCGATGGGCGCGGTTAAGTTTGCCGTTCAGATTGATCGCAATGTATCCATAGCGATCAACGGTTCCGGCCCGCTTTCCAGCGTAGACCGCATTCCATCTGTTGCATGACCTCAAATCCTTAAATCGACTAGCTGGCCGATGTTTCCACACCAAAATCCCCGTTTTGGGATTGTAGCTTAGAAGTGCATTCAATTGATCGGCCACAGCGGTTGACATATCAGTGTTCGGTTTCGTTGTTGGATTCGGTTTCGAAAGTTTCTGGTTCAAACAGCCAGCCAATGACGGCCAGAGCCAGGAGGATGAGAAGCACCGTGCCGATTCCGGCGCAGTAGCAGTAAATGTAGGGCATGAGGTTCATTGGATGGTTGGTTAGAATCCAAATTAATCATCATCATCATCGGTTTGTGCGGCCGGTTGGCTTTCAATTAAACCGGCCCGCTGAAGCTCCCACGTTCCCATGGGTTTTGAATCGCCAGCCTTGGCAGCAGCGCGGGCGATTTCCTCGCTGCACATTGTCAGTCGGTAGATGGACGACGGATTGATAAGCTGGGTGATCATGGTATCACCTTGCGGCACATCGACGCGGAGCATGGCCGTTCCAAGTTGGTTGTCCTTGGAGACTTGGCCACCGTAGCGGATATGTCCCATGAGTTCGATGACTGCCCATTGTGGCGCTTCGGGCGCGGATGTTTCGTTCATGATGTTAGAAAGCTGGGTCCCCCCCGTCGTCTCTTGTGGTTCCCCCCGAAACCGAGCGAGACAGACGGGAAGGGAAGGGAAGGGAAGGGGTTTTTATTCAAGTTCGGCGCGGAGTTCTGCGGCGGCTTTTTGGATTGCAGAAGGCGCAGGTTTTTCCTCAGGAGGTGCCACAAAAGCGACTGGCACGGTTTCGATAATGTTAGCGCAAGCTCTCAAGGTTTCGGCGGCTTTCGCCCGATCTTTAGCCGTGTATTCCATGTTTCGCATGTGCTCCGCGATTTTTGGAACATCAACAATTTGGCCGACTTTGTGACCGCGATTTCTTGAGTCCCACGGTTCACCAACTCCGGTCGCAAGTTGCATTTCCGCTTTGGAGATTTCGCAGATATATCCTTCTGATGAGTGTCCGATGATTTTCATGATGTGAATTTCTATCAAAAGTTTCGGGTAGGTTCAGCGGGTGGAAACGACTGGCCGCTTGAAGATCCGCAGACCGGGGATTTTTGGCAGATCATCTCCGATGGTCATGCGCTTGATGCAGTCTAGGATTTCGCTCCGGCGCTCGGTGACGGTCACCAATCCGGCATTGTGTTGATACAGCGCGTGTATGTCTTCGACCTCATAGTCTGGAACAAACTTGGTGCCGCTCACTGCTTGAGGAACCACTTGAATGGGAGTCGCGGCGGCAGCAGCAAGAGCGGCGGCTTGTTCAGCGGCCAGGGCTGCTTCGCGCTCGGCAACAACGCGAGCGGCTTCCGCTGCCTTGTCGGCTTCCTCTTTGGCCTTGGCTGCCTCCGCTCCATCTTCTTCCCACATAGCAGCCTCAGCAGCCTTGCGTTTTTCCTCCGCTTCTTGTCTGGCCTTTTCAGCTTCCTGCTCGGCCTTGATGCGGGCCGCCTCAGCTTCGGCAGCGGCCTTTGCTTCGGCAGCGCGTTTGGCCTCGATCTCGCGCAATGCCCGCTGGCGCTGCTCTTCGACTTCCGCAGAGTAATCCGCCATCAGCTTTGTCACGCGCTTTTCCTCGGTGTTCAGATTGGCCGTGAAGTCTGCGGCCTTGGCGTCGATTTCTTTTCCAACTTGCAGGACGGGCTCTTTCACCGTCTTGCGGCTTTTCTCGACCAAGTTCCGCATCGCTGCGAGCTTCTTGAGTTCGTTGCGGGCTGCCTCGAATGCGGTCGGGTCTTTGATCTCCACAATGAGAGCGGAGCGTTTCAGGAGTTCAGCCTTTTGGGCCTCGGCCTCGGGTGCAATGGACAGTTCATAGCCATTGCCGGCGAGGATCAGTGTTTGTGTTTCGGATGACATATCTTGATGTGGTTATGGGAGATCAGTTGAGAAATTCAGTGTTTGCCGCAGTGTGGAGACGAGCGGATCGGATGGCTTCGGCAATCGCGTTTTTCCAGACGATCGAGGCGAGAGCTGCAAGCAGCACGGCGGGCGCATAGGCGGCCTGAAATGCGAGCCACGCCACGCCCAGCGAGGCGTTTACGGCAAGGATGAGAAACAACGAGTGAACGAATAGAGCCGTGGCCGCTTGGTCTTGTAGAAACTCCGGTTTCAAGCCTCGCATGTCCTCCTCAGCGATGGGGCCACGAACGAAACTCGCGCACCCATACAGTGTGCCACCCGGTGCGATCGACGGTGATTCCGCAGTCTTGATTTCGCTCTTTTTGCCGCTCACACAGACGAATTGCCTCGCCGCGGTCGATGCCGGTTTCGCAGAGTTTTTCCCAACCAAGCGGGACTTGGTGAATTTTGAAAAATAGTTTTTCATGATCTTCCATTCGTTGGGATTCGGGTTCACGGCAGCATTCGCGCAATGGCTTCCAGTCCAGCAGGGAGGATGTATGCGCGGTTGCCTCGGCGATCGGATTTACAGCGTCCGCGCTCGATCAAGTTGAGCTTTTCGAGAACATCGAGAGTGCCGGTGATGGCTGCGGTTGAGACACCGGCCATTTCAGCGAGACGCGACGGATAGTCGCCATCGTCTTTGGTGGAGAGATGAACCAGCACCATGACATGACTGATGCAGTTCAGTTTGGATGCCTTGGCTTCTTTGCAGGCATCGAGGAAATGGTTGGCCAGGATCATGCGTGTCCCGTGGCGTCTTCCGCTTCCCTCTGACGGATCTCCCTCAAGACAGCTTCCTTCCTGTCCTTGAACCATTCCTTCTCCTGATGGCTCTGCGGTCGCGCCTTTTGAAAAAACTGTCTCAGCCTCATCAGGGTTTGGTCTGAGTAGCTGGCCGCTATTTGCTGGTGGGTCATTGGAGATCATCATTTTTGGTGGTTTGGGATTTGGATTTCGTCTGCCAGCGTCTCATTTTTGTGAACTGGTAAACCGCGCACTGCGTTGGATCCGGAGGTGTGAATCCCGGCACCGGCAGACGAAAAGGTGTAGGAGGGTTGGCATCTCAATAGGTGGCCACCTCAGTTGGGGTTTTGGATGCCTTGGCGGCCCGCTTGGCGAGGGACTGCTTCACTTTCGGCAGATCGAAGCGAAGAACCTGCCCCTCACGGATCGCAGCCGGAATCAGGCCGTCAGCGAGCCACGTTTTGACCGTGCGCTTGGAGACTTGCAGCACCTCGGCCAGTTCGTCGGCGGTGAGGAGCTTTTCGCTCATGCGGCTTGTCCTTCCTTTTGGCCAGCGGCCACGTTGAGGATGTCGCGGATCAACTCGGCGATGGGCTTGCCGGTGGCGGCGTGCAGGCTGATCAGATAATCCTTGGTTTTGACGGGAAGCGCATCGAGGGCGACTTCTGGCAGGGCAGCGTCAGGCGTTTGCATGTGGGCAATAAAAGAGCATTCTAACACTCAGTCAATGTTAAATTACTCTTATCCGGAAAAAAATGTGGCAGGTTTCTCTTTTTTCCACTACGGTCCGCTCATGATTCCTTTTGACGAAATCGATCTGGCATTGAAATCGCTGAAGCGGGACCGTGCCTGGCTTGCTGAAGTTTCTGGCAGATCCGCCGATTCAATACGCGGGGCCTTGGCTCCCAATGCGCCAGCAGCAAAACGCTCCGAGCTACTTCAAAAAGCCCTTTCTGACGCCATTGAAAAAGAACGGATCAAGCAAGAATCCGCCAAAGCCAGTCAGCCCGCAAACCTGCCCGATCGTGTAACCATTGACTGCCTTCCAGAAGAGCGTCGGCAATGGCAAAAGGCCAGCGGTGGAGACTTGGATTCATGGATTGTCGAGACTCTCAACAGCGCTGCCAATCATCAACTTGGCATCAACCCCTCCATGGGAAACGCACGCCCCTATCCGCTGCCGAAGGAGAAAGAAGCCTGATTCCATTTCACAAATGCCCATGGTGCCCTTTCAAGAAAGTAACGTGACTGGCATCTAACTTAACCCTCATCAACACCGAAAATGCAAATCAAACAATCCACCGCGGACCTCGCGCTTGTTTTTTTTATGGTCGATTCCACCGATCATGTCACCGGGAAAACCGGGCTCACTCCAACCGTAACGCTGTCAAAAAACGGCGGATCCTTTGCCTCACCCGCCGGTGCCGTTTTAGAAATTGGAAATGGATTTTACAAAGTGGCGGCCAATTCCACTGATTCTAACACTCTCGGAGTCCTTGCCCTCACCGCTACCGGCACCGGCGCGGATCGTTGCGCCATGGCCTTTGAAGTGGTCGCCAACATCGAAAGTGACTCCGTTTCGGCCATTGCCTCGGTGGCGGCTGCAATCGACTCGATGGGATTGGTGATCGATGCTCTCAATAATGTTTCGGTCGCGCAGATCCGGACTGAACTGGCAACGGAGTTGGCAAGGATCGATGTGGCGGTGTCCTCGAGGAATGCGACGGCTCCGGACAACGCGGGGATTGCGGCGATCAAGGCGAAGACGGACAACCTGCCTGCTGCTCCGGCGGCGGTTTCTAACATTCCAACCGCAGCCGCGATTGCCGATGCCGTTTGGGACGAAGCCATGTCCGGGCACTCGACGGCCGGCACGGCTGGAAGCCAATTGACGGCGGCCGGAGCCTCGGGTGATCCATGGGCAACGGTGATCCCTGGCTCATACGCTGACGGAACTGCTGGCGCGGCAATCGGTCGATTGAACAACACCCCTGCCGATGCTCCCATCGTTGTGATTCCGGACCCATCGGACGATGCAAACGATTGCGTCGTGTATCTCGACACTCAGTCCATCGAGAACGTCAAACAATCTGGAGTGGAGATCGAAATCAAACTCAGCGGCCCCGCAACAACATCCACTGGAGTTGCGGTGGACTGGAAAACGAGAGCCAAGATTTTGACGGACGCGGAAGGCCGTGCCGAAGCTCCAATCGAGCGCACAGACACGCTTGTTCCATCGACGCGAACCTATTCGTTCAAGTGCGAAAAATACGGCATCGATGTGAAGGGCGTCACCCTCACCACATCGACATTCAACATCGCAACCCTTATTCCATCATCATGAGCTTTTCACCATTTCAAGGCTTTCGGGGATTTGGGGGTGGGTCTCTTGGCCTCGATGCGGATGTGGCTGCATTTGCTACTGCATCCGGAGCGACGGATTTGACGGTGCTCAATCAGCTGGCAGTTTACCTGAAGTCGCAGTCTTTGTGGACTCACTGTCGGATTTTTCCGTTCAAGTCTGCGCAAAACAAGGGCTCGGGCACTACGGTTTATGGGCTGGGAGGATGGACTTCCAACCACATTACGACAGTCGGAGGGCCTACTTGGGGATCGTCTGGAATGGCTTTTGATGCGGTGGATGATCGGGGAACGGTTTCGCTAACAGGAATTGAATCTACCTCCGAACTTTTCACGTTCGACCGACAGAAACCGGGCGGATCCAGTTTGGCTGACACCCGGCGGACCAGTCCGATGAGCTTGGGAGATGCCTCAACCGGCTGGATCGGAACGGGCATTGCGTCAGGCTTCATCGCCGGAGAAACTGTTGCGATAGGTCTTTACGACAATTCGGCAAACAGGCGGCTTGGGACATCTGGAATCGCATGGACCGCTGGTGCTGATTTGCAACTGGTCACGCGATTCGCCGCCAGCGGATCAGGACTTTGGAAATCGAAAGTTGCGGCAACCATGAGTTTGAGCAGCGGCACCAATAATTATCAGCCGTCTCAGGCAGGATGGACAACAAACAGCCTCTGGAACGTCGGAGCAAGCCTGTCGAGTGGCTCCTATGTTGATTTCACTGCCACCACACGAGTTGCCCTTCTGCTCTGCAAAACCGCACTAACAACTCAACAGCGCGAGGCCATCACGGACTATCTCGACGCGCTTTGATTTTTCATCATGCCCTTACCCCTACCAGAATCGCTGTTTGGAATTTTTCCCAATGTGGCGATTTGGTGGCGATTCTCGACAGGTGATTCATAACGCGTTGGTTTACAATCAAATTACGAGGATTTGTAATCAGCAGGTCAACGGTTCGAGTCCGTTAGCCGGCTCCAGTTTTCCTTGATTTTGCGTGCATGCGGGTGCAGACAAATGCACCCCCACAATCCGCCAAGTGGCGATTGTGGCGACGCAGATCATGGCTCGAATCCCTGAATTCCACGCAGTTGAAACCCCTCGGGGTTGGATGGTTTCCATTCCGGCGGCAATGACAGCCACGGGAAAGCGGAGGCGGAAGTATTTTTCTGGAAAGACCGCGGCGGAAAAGTTTGCGGCAAGTCTCAGGAAGCAGCACACGGCGGGAGTGAGAGGATCGATGATTCCCCTCACACTTGCTCATCAGGCGGCGGAGGCATCAAGGATCTTGGAAGGCTCTGGGATCTCCATTGTGGAGGCCGCCCGTCTCGCTGTCGCCAGAATCGCCACAACCGCCAGCCAAGAGACGTTTCGTGATCGCTATGCCAGGGCGTGCGTTTGGGGTGAAACCAATTGGCGCGATCGATACCGGACGGACATGGAGCGCGTGCCTCGATGGGTGCCGTCACTCATGCCTGTGCCGTGTGGAGCAATTGACCGGCAGCGGATCGAGGAGGCATTGCAGGAAAGCGGTGCTTTGGCGCGGTCCACCATCGACATGCGATCTCGATACGTTCTGGCCATCATCGGTTTCCGCGAGAGGCATCGCAAGTCATCGACGATCCACATTTTGACGGCCGACCAACAGAAGGCGGTTTTTGCTGCCTGCGAGAGCCAAGAAGAGCGCCGTGTGGTCGCCTTGCTTCTTTACGCCGGGATCAGACCTGACTCGGAAAGCGGGGAGATCTCGCGTCTTGATTGGGAAAACGTGTCGAAGTCGGAAATCTACGTTCCGCAGGAGGCCAGCAAGACCGGCTCCGACCGGATCATTCCCATCAAACCGGTTTTGCAACGAGCGTTGAAAGGTCACCCAGAGTCCGGCCCGGTGATTCCAGCGGGATGGAAAAAGGCTTGGCAACGGATCCGGAAAACTGCCGGGATTGGTCACATGCAGGATGTCTGCCGTCACACGTTTGCAAGTCACTACCTCGTGTTTGGCGAGGATGCCTGCAAGGCAGCGCTCGGGCATTCTGCGTCATCTTCAACCCTTTTCCGGCACTATCGCAGGGCTGTATCCGAAGCTCAGGCAAAAGCGTTTTTCCGGTGATCCTCAGCGGGAAGCCATCAGCCGGTGCTTGCTCATTGGCTTAGCGATGCTTGGTGGCACTTCCATTTTTGGTGGCATGACTGCCGCAATGCTGGCCGGGGCTGGATTCAATGTCGCGGCGACGGATCGGAATCGAGATGGTTTCACGCCAAGCTCGGTGCCGCGTTTTTCCATTTCCGGCGTGATCGCTCCGCTGCCGGCCGTTTGCATGTCGCGGAATAGGGAACGGCGACCGGCAAGATTCTGGGCTTTGGTGCCGAAAGCGCCACTGGCCGCGCTTTTCTCCCTGGCCGCCTTTTCCTGATCGGCAAACGACATGCGCGGGGCTGTGGGCTGCATGGCCGCCAGACGATCCAGACCGGGCGTTTGGGGTCCAGCGGCGAGCCGGGGCGTGATCGAGCCTCCAGTGCTGCCCTGCGTGCGAAAGCGGCTGGATTTGGTGCCGATGCCCATTCCCTCGGCGGTGGTGCCGCCAATGACATCACCGCGGGTGTTTCTGTGCAGGTTGCGCATGCCGGCGGCCACGGCGGGATCGTCCTGCGGGCGGGTGTCGATTCGGGTCCGGTTGCGATTGTAGGAATTGTCGTAGCGGAATCTGCTCATGGCCGGACTATGGCAGGGATTTTCAAAAATGGGAACGGGCGCACATGTCTTTGACCCGCAAACTGGTTAAATTTTGAACGCATTTGCAACAAATCTAGCGCAAAGCTGCTTCACGGACTCCGAAGTCGTTTCTTCAAATTTCATTTCGGAGTCTGAGGATTTGTCCGAATGAGCCTGCGAAACGATCATCTTCACCGTGAAGCATTTGGTGTTTGGGATCGCTGTGAACGAGATTCCCCGGCGAGGATTGTCCGGGTGAATGTCCTCGCGCAACTGGACTTCCACAACGAACGTGGAATCGGGGCTCAGTTCGGAAATGTCTCTCGTGACGGTGATCTTTGCCCGGAACGAATGTCTTTCGAGGGCGTTGCGGAGTGTTTCGAGTTCAGGAATGATGGATTCATTGATGATCTGGTCTGCCTCCTTGAATGCCTCTTCAAGCGCAATGATCTTCCGCCGTTTGGCTTCCTCCGCCTCAAGCTGGATCTTCCTT
>JACCDR011984770.1_pt1 | contig 15255 bp, 14 predicted proteins | sample 7446431 | NCBI WGS metagenome assembly JACCDR01 (sample SAMN15323443, study PRJNA562643) | freshwater metagenome | isolation source: river surface water | place: USA:Blue River Watershed | collected 2017-08-17 | reverse complement strand
GGTCTTCTGACTGGTCGCAATCGCAAATACAACATTCGTCCCGCAAGCATGCGCGCCATTCTTGATGGCCCGCAGGTTCTCGCTGCCGGTGTTGTTCGTGAAGCGGTTCCGGCATCGCGCATTCTCTTTCCGGCTTTTCAAATGTCGGCGATTGAATCCTCGCTTCGTTCGAATGATTACGGCGTCGTTGCGCAATTTGAGCGTGCGGCGGCAGTTGTCGACACGATCAACGATGAGAAGTTCGAGCGTGCGATTCTGAACTACAGCAAGCCTGAAGGCGCTCGCAGCCGAGCGATTGCTCAGAATTCCGAGCCGGCCTCGATGCTGTCGATCACCGTTTCCGATCAGTCGAAGCGCATTACCGGCACTTCGATCGGTATGGAAATCTCCGATCAGGCGATGAAGTCGACTTCTCTCGATCTCGTCACCCTGGCCATGCGTCGGCAGTTTGAAACCGAAATGGTCGAGAAGATCGAAGCGATGCAGCTCGCCTTCCTCAACGGCGACAAAGACATCGATATGGCAGCCCTTTCGACTGTCTCAGGATCGACTGCGACTGCCGCCTCGTTCGACAGCAGCATCGGTGCTGCCGGTGCCCTGACCCAGAAAGCCTGGGTCAAGTTCCTGTTCAACAACAGCCGCAAGCGTCGCGTAACCACGGTGATTACCGATGTCGACGGTGCCCTGGCAATTCAGAACCGCACGGGTCGCCCGGTTGTGACCGGCGACAATCCCACGTCGAAGCGGATCGACACGCTTGAAAACGTGCTCAATCCGATGTGGCCGGATCAGGTTGATATTTTCATCACCCTTGACGCCAATTGGCCGGCAAACACGATTCTCGGTTTTGATCGTGAATACGGCTATCACGTCGTCAATTCGACTTACCTTGGCTACGAAGCCGCTGAAGCATACGCGATGCGTCGTTCGACCAAGTTCCGCGTCGATACCGGCTCGATTGCTTATCGTCTCTGGGACGACGCTTGGTCGGCTCTCACCCTTACCGTTTAATACGGTCTGGTGCAATTAAAACCCCCGGCCAGACCGGGGGTTTTTTCTTCAAGCTCCGAATTCACTTTTCCGCAGCAAGATTATTTGCTACCATCGAGAATAATTTTCCAGAGGTATAGCCATGGCTGTCGCAAAACCCGTAACCCAGAAAGTTGTCAAGGTCGAGGACAAATTCAAATCGGTCTATGGTGTAATGATTCACCCTTACACCGGAACTGAGTTTTCAACTGATTCAGCTACTGTGGCGAATATCGACTCATGGATCAAGTCGCAAATTGAAGCTGGGAAAATGGTGAAAGTGTGATTACTCTCGCTGATTACACATCATACGACCAAATTCGAGCGGCACTCGGGGTTGCTAAAGAAGAGCTTGAGGATGAGACTTTGGCGCTCGATCTCTATGCAGTCGCTCTCGAACTTGACCTCGAAGAAGTCGATGCGACTTTGATCTCTGAATTCACTTCGGCTTCTGAGGAGTTAAACCCGTCGGCTGCGCAAACGCGCCTAATCGATGTGACGAAACTTTTTTCAACTTATTCGGTTGCGAAGCATTTGCTTGTTGCCAGCACCATGTTTGCCCCGAAAGATATCACTGACGGCAAGGCTACGGTTAATCGAGTGATTGAGCCTCATTCACCTCTAGCCAAGGGAATCGAATCGATGTATGAGAAATTCAAATCCCAAGTTCGTACGGCACTTGCGAATGTTGCAACGCCGACATCTTCTGCAACCCCGACCCGCGTCCGATTTGTCGTGGTCGCACCTGATGTTGACCCGGTGACTGGAGCCTGATAATGCGCCTGCACGCTGCCGCCACTCGCTTTGACAAGTCAGTTCTCACCGATGCCTACACAGATGAGCTTATCGGGAAGGGTCAGCTTGAGCATACCGACATTTTCAAGCTTGATGGGGCGAGCGTTCGCAGGCGCATTATGTCTGTATCACCGACTTTGAGCATACCTGCTCGTCGGGCGATTCAGATCGCAGGTGAAAAGTATCTTGTCGGAGAACCCAGCTTTGATGAAAGTTTCGGATCGCTGATTCGAGTGAAATACGTTCTTCACCGAACACCTGGGGAGGCTTCGGTTTATTCGATTGAAGGTGCTTTAGCTGAGGATGCTGCCACAACCACGGCTTTTGCAAGTCGAGAATGGAACAAGGATGTTGTTGATATGCGGGAATCTTCTCGTTATATCAACGACTATCACATTTTTTTCGGAAAGAATGAATCGGTAAATGTCAACGATCTGATTTACATTGACGGAACGTGGCATTATTGTCACTCGGTTCATCCAAGTCTTTCAGGTTTCAGAGATGCTGTGTCGCATGAATTGATCGGTTCAGTGTTTGAAGTCGGAACCGCGTCTTCGAAAACTTACACGGCTCAAGGTGATTCGTTCTCGTCCGTTGATAGTGAAGTTCGAATGCTCAGAATGCGTTGGTCGGAGGATTTCACGTATTTCACTGAGTCTCAAACTGATTACGTCCGTGGCGACGAGACTGTGATGTTTCTTGAAATTGATTGGCCGAATGTCAAGGTGTCTGACGAAATCGAATTCACCGATGGTTTTTGGAAAGTTCTGTCAGTTGTAGACTCTGGTTCTGTTCGGCGACTTCATACGAGGCGAGTTTAATGTCAGTCGGGATAACGGAAACTTCGGCTGCAAGGTTTCTTACCGGCATTGCTCGCTGGTCTGAGAGATTGCGGGATCATGTTTCCGAAATCGCAGTTGATATGGCTCAAGTTGCATTTAAGTACGTGCTTGAAGAATCGCCTCAGTATTCAGGCGACTTTGCGGCTAACTGGAATGTTGATTATGGGAAGAGCGACTTCAGTTTCGAGTATTTCGCAGTTTACGACGGGGTGAGTGAGCCTTATCGACGCGGGCATCCTTCGGCTATTAACTACGCAAGAGCGCGCGCTAAGTGGCGAAAGCTTCCACACGGGCAATCAATCTTCTTGACAAACACGGCCAAGCATACAGAATCGTACGCGCTCAAGATCGAACACGGCAAAATCAAATTCAGAGATGTAAATGCTGGGGCAGAACGAGTTGCCGCGAGGGCGGTGAGATTTGCTGCAATAACCGGGAATAAAACTTCTTTCTCGGTAAAGCCTACAACTACAGGATCATTTGTATGACGACCCATGTCGAAGCGCACGACGCACTGATCGCCCATATCGAAACCATTTTGCAGGCCGGATACCCGACTCTGGCTGTTTATTACGAAAACACACTTGAAATTGATTTGAACACTGCCCCGAGCATGTTCCTTCGGGTAAATCTTGAGTTGAGTGCGACCAACCTAATCACTACTGACAACACGTTCCTTGATCGATCTTTCGGTGAGATCGTGTTTTCTCTGTCAGTCAAAGATGGTACCGGAACTCGCTTCATCCTGGATATTTTTGATTATCTCACCAGAGAGACCCGCCACGAAAATTTGTCAGGGGTAATCCTTGGGTCAGCAAGTAATGGTCCGAAAAGTGTTCAACCTGGGTGGAAGACTTATACGCTCTTGATTCCGTATTATTACGATTCGGAAATGAGTATTGGCGATCCCCCATCTGATCTGACTTACGAAGATGTTGTTACGGCACTCGGATTCACCCCTGTACCGGCAAATCACCTGCACGTAATCGGCGACGTTGAAAATCTTCAAACAGCATTGAATGGCAAGGAAACGCAAGGTACCGCAAGTTCCCTGATGGGGAATCATACGGCTGGAACCGGGGTACACTCAATCGCAGGTGTCACCGGCTTGCAGAGTGCGCTTGACGGTAAAGAGGCTTCCGGAACTACGGCGACGCACGCTGCCGGAACCGGGGTACACTCAATCGCAGGTGTCACCGGCTTGCAGACGGCGCTTGACGGTAAAGAGGCTTCCGGAACTACGGCGACGCACGCTGCCGGAACCGGGGTACACTCAATCGCAGGTGTCACCGGCTTGCAGACGGCGCTTGATAGCAAAGAGACCGCAGGTGCTTCAGCAACGAGAAGCCCGATGTCGGGATTCCCGGTCGATAGCTCTGGAGCCTATTATGTGTCGCTAAGTTACAATGAGACGACTCGAACCATCACTGTAACCCCGCTGGCAGCAACTTTCGATGTCTTCGTTAACGGTACGAAGTATACCTTCACTGGCGCACAGTCGATACAACATGGTGCTACCAAGGGCGGTCACTTCGTTTACGTTAATAATTCAGGCGCAATTGTTACCGGACAGACACCTTGGGACTTGGCCCAAACCGCCCCTATCGCCTATATTTTTTGGGATGCGACGAACTCGATCGGTTGGCCGTTCTTTGAATTGCATCACGCTGGCCGTGATGTTTGGATGCACAAGCGATTACATGACATTGACGGGACTCAGGCCGGTTCAGGTTTCTCTCTATCAGGTTACACGCTAAACGACGGTTCTGCCGATTCAGCAGTTACCGTTGCTGTTTCAACCGGAACAGTTATTGACGAGGATATTCAGATCACGACGCAATCTCTTGCCGATGGTGATCCGTATTGGATACTTGAAAGGTCGGGTGCGTCAGGAGATTGGATAATCACCAGAACGAGTGTTTTGCCTTTTTTGTATTCCGGCTCGAATCTTCAATACAACCAAAACACGGGTGCGACTTGGCAGAGAACCAACGTTCCTGAAGACAATTTCGTTAATTACTGGTTGATGGTCGTTCCGGCCTTGCCGACAACTGCGATATCACCTACACCTTCATCAACCCCGCAGTTCGCAATTATCGCCGGTCAAACTGTTCACTCATCGCAAGCTCTGGCTACAGCCGAGAGTATTAGTGCTTTATCCTGGGGTTCCGCACCGTTTCAGGAAATGGCATCTCTTTATCAAATCACTCTGCGATATAACGCTTCGGCTCCGGCTGCATACGCGAATACCGCCCGTTGTGCCATTGTCGCTGTCACGCGCATTGTTGGAAGTCGAGCCTCAATTGCAGCCGCAGCACAAACTGACCACGGCGGGCTCGCCGGCCTGCACGACTTCGGAGATCACAACGCCGAAGATATTGCAGTGACACCTTCGGGTAATTTGGCAGCAACCAACATTCAAGCCGCACTTTCTGAACTTCAAACTGACATCGACGGGCGAGCGACAATTGCTGACGCCTTGGCTTTTTCAATCGCACTCGGAGGTTAATTCATGGCCAGCACTTTTAAGAACGCGAGACTTGCGGCAACGACTTCGTATTCAACGATTTACACCTGCCCTGCGGATACGACCGCTATCGTTCTCACACTCCAGGCGGCAAACGTTGATGGAGCTGCATCGGCCGACATTTCCGCTCAGTGGTTGGATTCTTCTAACGCTAACGCTGCCACTCGAATTGCGCACACGGTCGTCGTTCCTTCTGACGCTGCATTAGGGCTTCTTTCTGGAAAAGTCGTACTTGAAGCCGGTGATGCTCTTCAGTGTATGGCCAGTGCAACCGGCGATATCGAGGTCACTGCGGCTATTTTGGAGCTAAGCTGATGACAAACGATTGGATCGGCTATGAGCCAGTCACAAGTGAGTTTACAGCATCAGGCGTGTTTAATGTCTCATACGCTGCAAATCAAGCGAGACAGCGTTTGTGGCCAGGATTGTATGGTGCTAAAACGCGAGCATTATTTAATTTCGCAGACACATCTGATGCTAAAGGTCACGCTGTTTCCGTGTATGGAAACTCCTATGTCTCTGGTGGAAAATTACAGCTAGACGGATCAGGGGATTACATAGCTTTTTCCAATTATGAAAATGATCTGATAGTTAATAACGAGGATTTAGCCATCGATGTTTTGGCTAAACTTAACGGTGCGTCAGCCGGCACCTCATACCCTTGTTTATTCGCTCTTTACGACGGATCAACTCTTATAGCGATCCGCTATGTTGATGGTGGGTGGGGGTCTTACGCCAATAGACTCTCACTACAGCTCGACGGTACAACGGGCGGACAGCTCGGGGGGGCTGGTTGGAGCAGTACGTCCGCACCAACAAAAACCGACGCTTCTAACACAGACCATTGGTACTCCATCTCTCGTGTCAGCGGGGTATGGAATGTGTATTTTGATGGGGCATTGAAGTTTCAGTGTAACCAAATGGGTCCCTCAAATAATTCACCGAGGAAGCTAATTATAGGATCAATTGAATTGGCGGCAGGTGTTCATAACTGGGGTGTAAATGGCTCAGGTCTTGCCACTATATCGGCACTTAGAGTTTGCATCGGAACCAACCTCGGGTATACGGGATCATCTATATCTCTTCCGTCTGACCCATTGACTGAGATTTAACATGCTATATTCTCGCTACCCTGCTCAACCGGCAACATTGCCAACTCGAATCCGTCTCTCTGACGGAACCACTCGCACCGACCTCGACTCTTGGTCAAATGAAGACCTCGCCGCCATCGGTTATTACCCGGTAACTGAGGTCAAACCCCAACTCGGTCAAAATCAAATCTACGGAACCCCGACACTTGAACTCGATGGCTCCATTGTGATTGCCACTTATCCGATTGAAACCGCGCCGCCACCAGCAATCACTGTTTCACCTTGGCAAATCAGAAAGGCGCTGAATATCCTGAATCTCAGGGAAACTGTGGAATCAGCAGTCGCCTCTGCGGATCAGGACGCAAAGGATGGCTGGAATCACGCCCTTTCGTTTGATCGATATCACCCACTGGTCATTTCAATGGCGGCAAATCTAAATTTGACCGAATCCGATGTCACAGATTTATTTCTGCTGGCGTCGCAGCAATAACAGCATATTCGTATGCGTTAATCTTCGTTTGTCACAGACATTTTTCTTTGCTACCATTGCCAGCGTCACTGTCAATGGTCCTGAGCCCCGAAGGCTCGTAATTAACCTGGAGTCCTCGCATGTCCATCACCATTTCAACGGGCGCAATCATTGCCATCGCCAAAACCTACGGGGCTTCGGTCACGATGTCCGCCCTTTCCAACGCCTCCCAGGCTGTTGCAACCCTGGCCGGTGGGCACGGCGTATCTGTCGGCGACTATCTCGAAGTCACTTCGGGCTGGGGTCTGCTTGATAAGCGGATCGTCCGAGTCGATGCGGTGTCGACCAACGACATTACGTTTGAAGACATCGACACCTCGAACACGACCAAATATCCCAGTGGCAGCGGTATCGGGTCGATCCGTCGAATCACCGCCTGGACGAACCTTTCGCAGATCAAGAACATCTCGACCTCTGGCGGCGATCTTCAGTTTGCCGATGTCACGGCCATTGACGACGTTGTTTCCAAGCAAATTCCGACTGTTCGCTCGGCTGTGTCGATGACCATCGATGCCTACGACGATCCGACTTTGACGTGGTACGCTGACGTGAAGACGGCGACCGACGCGCGCATTCCGTACGGCATGCGAATGACGACGCCGAACGGTGCGAAGACGGTGGCCAATACCTATTGGTCGATGTCTCCGGTCCCGACCGTTGCCACGAACGACGCGGTGATGACCTCGATCAGTCTGAGCTACGCTGCGGAGCCGGTTCGTTACGCGACGTGACAATAGCCGCTTGAGCGGCAAAGATTAACCCCCGCCAAATAAGCGTGATTCGCCTCCACGCGAGGCGGGGGTTCTTTTTAGTGAGGCGAAAATTATCATGAGGCGAATCATGTTCCAACTCAAAGCGAATCCAACATTCAAAGCCGATGTGAAGTTTCAACTTCCTGACGCCAGCGAGGCCAAAATCGAATTCGAATTCAAGCACATGGGGCGCAAAGCTCTCGGTGCGTTCTTCGAAAACCTCGGTTCCGAAAAGACCGAAAAAACCGACGCTCAATTGCTGCGCGAGATCGCTGTCGGCTGGGGTCTGACTGAAGAGTTCAGCGACGAAAATATCGAGGAATTTCTTGATAATTACCCGATGTCCGCAATCCCGATTGTCAATACGTGGCGCAATGCCCTGACCGAAGGTCGCACAAAAAACTCATCCTGATTGCTGAACGGTTGTATCGGCGGGCTCCCGATCCAGGGGAGCTTGCAGCAATCGGGTTAAAGCCGGAAGACGTTCTTGATAATTCGCCTGTCGAAGTTTGGCCTGAAAACGAATTACCCAAGAACGTCTTTTTGCAACTTGATACGCAGTGGGTAATAGGTCACTCCGGACCAATCGGTTTGAACTACTCAAGTTTGGAATCTGTTTTACGCATCAACGGTGTTCGCGGTAATAAGCGGAAGCGCGTCTTTGAAGCAATCACTGTGATGGAGCGGGCAGCTCTGTCTGAAATGTCGAAGGGTCGGAAATGAGCGAAAAGGTTGCGTTGGAAATTGAAGTCAATACGGCTGCGGCGATTAAGGGTGTTAATGAACTTGATGCTGCGCTAAAAGGTCTCGTTTCGAACAAAGTCAATATCCCGACGCAACAGCTCCAGGAAGTAAAGAATTCTGCTGCCCAGGCTGAACAAAGTGTTGGAAAGCTTCGTCAGGCATTTAAGATCCTTGGTGAAGGCGGGTCGATCTCTTTCTCCAAGAGTATCGAATCAATGACTGGTGATACAGTTCAGTCAATCGCCAAACTCAATAATGCAATGAGTTTGGTTGAAAAGAATCGGCGATTTAATGAAGGTGAGGCTCTTCGAGATGCAGAACGTCGCCTGAGATTGGCGGGGCGTATTCGTGCCCAAATGCAGGCTCCGCTTAACGGTGTCTCCGCTGTAGAACGAGATACGCAGTTGATGCTCAAATACGGAGACGCTGCGTTTAATGCGGCTAAGAACTTTGACGATCTTGTAACGGCTCGAAACAAACTTCGTCAAGGTGTAGGCGATGAGTTGTTGCGAGCTGGGGATTATAAGCAGCAGTTGATTGCTAATAAGCTTCGTCGTGATTCAGCAATTGAAGCTACTGATGCTGAAAAGAAACTTGATAGAGATCGCCAAGCCTCAGCACGCACAATTGCCGCTTACGAGCGGGAGCGCCGTCGTCAGCGTCAGGCCGACATCGAAGCGGCTTTTGCTCAGGCTGACAAAGAGAAAAAATTCTTTGAGACTGAGGGTCAGGCAAAGATAAAGGTTGAAGAGAAGGCAGCGAAAGATCGCCAAGCCTCAGCACGCACAATCGCCGCTTACGAGCGGGAGCGCCGTCGTCAACGTCAGGCCGACATCGAAGCGGCTTTTGCTGAAGAAGATCGCCTGAAAGCCAACGCCGTTGCCGGTCAGTCAGCAAACAGGCAAGGTCTCCTCACAGTCGCCGGTCAAACCGTTTCGCGTTCAGCAAAAGACGCCAAGTTCGAAAGGGGTGAATCCCTCAAGGACGCCCAGCGCCGCCTTGACATCATCAATGAAATCAACCGCGCGCTGTCGCAGACTTACCCTGCCGGACTCGGTCAAGATCAAATCAACGCGCAGATCATCAAGCGATTCGGTGGCGCAGCCTTTGAAGCTGCGAAAGACCCCGGCAAAATCATTGCTGATGTTGAAAGGCTGACGGCTGCGCAAAATGCGAACACTGCCGCGACCAAGGAAGAAACCGCAGCGAATAACGCTTTGAATAGAAGCCTCGCTGAACGTCGGCGTCAGATGGATCAGATCAGTAAGGATTCGGCGTTTATTTCAGCCGACCCGCGCTCACAACTTAGAAGCGCGAGACGTTCGCAAACCTTCCAGGATCGATTGATTTCGTCAGGTGCGTCACCTGATGAAGCTCGGGCACAATCAGTCCGCCGCTTCGGTGAAGAAGTTACTCGCGCATCAAACGCCATCCCGCAACTTGAGGCCAACGAGCGCCGCCTGCACGAAGCAACCGGCAACGCTGCCCGCTCGCAGCACTCCTGGAACCTTGCAGCCCACGAGGGCCACAGCCTCGCCAGAGGCTTTGCCGGCACCCTGGGGAACCTCTGGCTCACCTACGGGTCTCTCGCCCCGCTGCTGGCCGGCGCCGCCCTTGGCGCAGGCTTCCGTGAGGCTTCCAAGCAAGGGTCCGAGTTCGAATACCAGCTTACCTTCGTCAAGGCGCTGTCCGGGGAAACCGCCGACAGCGTTGCCCGCATCGGTGAGGCAGCAAAGCTACTCGGATCGAACAGCCTCTTTGCGCCGGTCGAGATCGCCAGTGGTTTCCGGATTCTCGCCCAGGCCGGTATCAAGGCCAAAGACTCGATCAGCGCCATGCTCCCGACACTCGACCTTGCGACGGTCGGCGAGATGAAGATGGAGGATGCGGCAACGACGCTCGTCGGCGTTATGAACGCCTTTAGCCTGACGACTAGCGACTTGACCCATATCGGTGACGTGTTCGCCAAAGCTGCTGCCGAATCGCAGACCAGCGTTGAAGGCATCGCCAACGCCATGAAGTACGCTTCGGTGGTTGGTGAGCAATATAACGCCAATCTTGAAGATACGGCCACAGCCTTGACTCTTCTTGCAAAACTCAACATTACCGGAACGTCAGCAGGTACTGCGTTCAGAAATATGTTGAAGGAACTTTATTCGCCGACGAAGCAGGCTGGCGGAGTAATGGAAAGAATCGGACTTAAGACTTCCGATAACGGTGAGCTTCGTTCTTTTGTCGATATTGTTTTTGATTTGCAAAAGATACTTGGGCGATTTGATAAAGCGTCGCAGGTTAAGATTCTTCAGTCGATATTCGGTGAGCGAGGGGCTAAAGAGGCTATTGCAATCCTCGGCCAAACGAGAGAAGAGTGGAACAGGTTAAACAAGACGATTGCACAGTCTGACGGATTTATGCGCGGGGTCAGCGAACAACTTGAGGCTACGGCCAAGGGCGGGTTCAAACAAGCGATCGGTACTTTGCAAGCTCAATTCGTTGATGCTTTCGACGGCCTTGCTCCTCAAATGAACGCTCTAACCCTTTCTTTGAAAGAGGCTTTTGCGTCTCAGGAGTTTAAGGACGGACTCACGTCGTCAGTAAAACTTGTCGGTTCACTGACTTCAGCTTTGATAAGCTTGATTGGTCCGGCTTCTCAAGCTTTGAGTATCTTTTCAAGCATAGCTCCGGCTGTCGGTGGTTTGGCTGTGGCGGCAGGGCTCGCTGCGGTGTTTTCCTCGCTTGAAATACGTTTGGCGGCTTCAGTTGCCGCAACGGCAGGTCTTACCGGGGCATTCACGTCCTTGAGTGCCGCGACGGTTGCTGCTGGCGGAAGCATGGCCGTTCTTAAATCGGCATTGGCATCTTTCACTCTTCCTGGAAGAGCGTTGGCGTTGTTTGCGGGCGCATTGACCGGCTTGTATCTCACGTTCAAACGTGAGACCCCGACCGCCGTAGTTGAAATGGGCAATTTCAATACGGCACTTGACACTCAGGTTGAAAAACTCAAGCTTGTCAATAAAGAACTTGATAATCAGATTGAGGCTCGTCGCAGAAACATAACCCTGACTCAGCTTGAGCAAGAACAGGCTAACAACGTTGGTGAGCAGAAGCTCGCCCAGATGCGAATTAAACGTGAAAGTCTTATTAGTGATATTGCAGAAACTAAAGCTGAGAGAGGTGGTAGAGATGGTAATCGAAACCTTTTTTCGGCAAGAGAACTGTTTTCCAATGAGAAAGCTGTTCAGGAGCTTGACGCTCAAATTGCTCGGGCTGAGGCTTCTCTTAAAGCCGGTAAGACTCTCGCTGAGCTAGAAAAGAAAAAGAGAGAGGAACTTAAGAAGTTCGAGCAAATTGATCTTGAGAAGGCTCGCTCTAAAATTGGTGTCGGTGAGGAGACGTTCGACAAAATATCAGGTGAGCAATCTAAGCGAAGCGTGACACAGCAAATCGCTGATATTTTCCGCAGAGATCAAATTGCGGCTGTGAAGGCTATAAACGATCTAACTAAAGCCGAAGCTGATATGATGAGTCTCGTTGAGGGACGAACTCTTATCGGAAATAAAAAGTTTTCAGAACTCAGTGCGCGTGAAAAAGCCACCACGTTGAAAGAGTTTGGAGAGGCTGACGCTGCTGAAAAAGCTGCTCGGGCTGAGGAATTCCGCTCGAAATCACTGAAGTCTTTCGCAGATACCGCGCTGGAAGTGACTTCGGCAAATGAGGGATTGACCAAATCCGAGAAGGATTTGCTTCAGATAATGCAAAGTCCAGATTGGGCTAAAGCATCTGAAGTAACAAGAACTGAGATCGAACTCGCTCAACTTTCAGCGAGAGTATCTGAGGATCGAAAGAAGAAACAGGATGACTTGCGTAACTCATTGCGTGAGGCTATTTCCGATGCTAATCGTGAAGAAGATACGATTCAGAAGCACGTCAAAGCACTTGAAGATGAAGAGGCGGCTCTTGGTCAAACTACCAAGCAACGTGAACAATCACTGATCGCCCTCAATAACGAGCGCATTGCACAAACTGAATTGTCAGCAGCGATTTATAAGAGGCTCGCCGCAGATGCTGAAGACAACAAGGATGCTAACGCAGCGAGAAGTTATCAGGCTTTGTCTGACAAGCAGTTTGCACTTGCCGCGCAACAGAGGAAGGAAGTCGAAACTCAAAAGGGAATCGCCGATAAGAAACTGGCTATTGAGAAAGACTGGTTAAGTGGTGCAAAGAACGCGTTCGAAGATTACGCCGTCAGCACTCAGAATATGAGCAAGTCGATGTATGACGTGATCGGAAACGGCCTGAAAGGTCTCGAAGACGCATTCGTTCAATTCGCAACGACTGGCAAACTCAGCATTCGAGACCTCGTGACATCGACGCTGGCCGAACTCGCTCGCATGCAGATTCGCAAGGGGATTCTCGGACCTCTATCAGAGATGATCGGGAAGCTGTTCAAAAACGATGGCGGTGACAACGTTTTGCCAGGGCTCGATCCGAATGGCTTTGAGTGGGGTCAATCTTACGGTTCAACCCCGTTTGCCAAGGGCGGTGTTTTCACCAACAAACTTTTCAACAAGCCGACGATGTTCGCCAGCGGGGGCAAGTTCGGGGTCATGGGGGAGGCCGGCCCTGAAGCCGTGATGCCGTTGCAGCGTGACAGACAGGGGCGGCTCGGAGTAATATCGGCGGGTTCAGGGGAAGGTCAGCAGATCAACATCGTGAATAATATCTCGATTGCGAAAGACGGGTCGGCGACGACTCAGAATTCAACAGATGGTGTCGGCTCAGCCCTGGCGAAACAGATTGATGCAGCAATTCTTGCTGTATTGATGCGTGAGCGTCGTCCTGGCGGATTACTTTACTCATAAGGTGAACAGATGGCCTTCCCGACTATCGTTGATATTGCATCGGCACAAAAAGAAAGCGCACCGCGCGTACTTGAGGCGAAGTACGGCGATGGCTATTCGCAGCGAGTCCCAGATGGGATCAACGTCAATCCTCAGAAGTGGTCAATCACGTTCGTCCCTTGCAGCTTGAGCGACTACAACACTATTGACGCCTACCTTGTCTCGATGATCGGTCAGGCTTTCCAGTGGGTAAACCCTGATGGTCAAACGATCAAAGTCAAATGCGATACGTGGTCGTGCAGTTATCAGCCTCCGAGTCTTCGAGTTGTGACTGCTACGTTTGAACAGGTATTCGGGGCATGAGCATCGCCAGTGACATTCACAAATTAAACCCTGGGGCTATCGTCGCTCTGTATGAGATCGACGCAACGGCTTTAGGTGGCGATCTTTTTCGATTTCATCCTGGGGTGAATGAACTTGGAAACGATGTTGTTTGGCAAGGCAATACGTACCTGCGTTTTCCGATCATGGCTGAAGGTTTCGAGCGAACTTCAAGCGGTTCGTCACCGAGACCGAAACTCACTATCTCAAACATCGGCGGTGTTCTCGGTGCGGAGATTCGCGGGGTAAATGATTTCGTCGGTGCAAAAGTTAAACGCACTCGGACGTTTGTTCGCTATCTCGACGCGGTTAATTTTGCAGCAGGGAACGCACTGGCCGATCCGAACGCACACTTCCCACCTGAAACGTATTACGTTGATCGAAAGAGTAGTGAAAACAAACTCGCAATTGAATGGGAACTTGCGTCACCACTTGATTTGCCGGATGTGAAATTGCCAAGGCGACAAGTGATTGCCAATGTCTGCACATGGCTATATCGCGGTGCTGAGTGCGGATATTCTGGCGGGGCTGTAGCGACCGCCGCAGATGTGCCGACAGCCGATATAAATCAAGACGCTTGCGGTAAGCGTGTGTCTTCTTGCCAACTCAGGTTTGGCACCGGAGTTCTTAGATTTGGTGGATTCCCATCTGCGGGATTGACACGATGAACCCTCAAATAATAAAAGACGCACTTGAACACTCCCGTTCTTGCGGGAAGATGGAATCGTGTGGGCTCGTTGTTAAAACTCAGATCGGTATGACGTATGTACCGTGCTCAAACATTGCTGATGATCCGACTCAAAGATTTGCGATTGCGCCAGAAGAGTTCGCATCGGCTGAAGATATTGGAGAAGTCGTCATGATTATACATTCACACCCTTACGGATCGGTTCAACCGTCAATTTCAGATAAAGTCGGTTGCTCAAAGTCAGGGTTGCCGTGGATGATTGTTAATCATGGAAACGGCGAGCATTGTATTTTCAGCCCTGAACAGGTAGTGCTGCCTCTAATTGGCCGAGAATTCTCAGTTGGCAACTGCGATTGCTACTCGCTTATCCGTGACTATTATCAATCGCAACTCGGGATAACCTTGCCCGATGCTAATCGCCCTGAAAGATGGTGGCAAGACGGTCGCTCCTTCCTTGTCGAGAATATCGATAACTTCGGTTTTAAGGTTGTCGATCAGAGAGAGGCACAAGAAAACGACATGCTCCTGATGCAAATCGGATCGTCGGTTCCGAACCACTGTGCGTTGCTCACAGGTGACGGTCGAATTCTTCATCATCTCCAGGGGCGCCTATCTGGTTATGACGTTTATTCTGGGTATTGGCGCAAAGTGACGACCCATTGCTTGAGGTACGCGGGATGAAAACAATTATTCTGCACGGCGAAATGCGAAAAAAATTCGGTGCTGAATTCCGATTCGCGGTGAGAACCCCGGCTGAGGCCGTGAAAGCCCTATGCGCAACGGTTAAGGGTTTCAGAGGTTATCTACACTCTAAAGGCAAAGATTATTTCAAGGTCTTTGTGTCGGGTCGAAATGTGAGTGATTCAGTCACGGACCCTTGCAGCGATAAGGAAGTGATTCGGATTGCGCCGGTTATTCAGGGTGCGAGCGGTGGTTTTGGCAGGGTTATTCTTGGTGCAGCCTTGCTTATTATGGCGACAAGTTCGTTTGGTGTTTCACTTTTGGCAAAGGGTAGCCTTGCCGCTTCAATTGCCGG
>JACCDR012515038.1_pt1 | contig 15260 bp, 24 predicted proteins | sample 7446431 | NCBI WGS metagenome assembly JACCDR01 (sample SAMN15323443, study PRJNA562643) | freshwater metagenome | isolation source: river surface water | place: USA:Blue River Watershed | collected 2017-08-17 | reverse complement strand
GGGACTGACTGACTGAGGGGTGGGGCTCTCTTGGTCCTTAGTTTTTAAATGAGCTCTGCCGTCGAGGATCGTTGTATTACGATCGTACAACTACGATCATATATTACGATCGTGTATTACGATCGTAATTGTTGAATGTGTTTCTTATAAATATTTCTCATCATATGGGTTAAATAACGATGAATGAACGGACTTGGTTTTTACTTTTTAAATTTTTCGATTTTCTTCTATCTGGTTTGGTAACTGCGTTTCTTATAACCGGGGTTTGGTATGGGGTGACGCGCGCTGCTAAAACGGTTGTTGAAATATACATACCTGCTGATCCGCCAGTTCCTGCTATTCCTGGTGGTATACCTGGCGAAAACCCCCTTGTTCCGGCGGGCCCTAACAACTCGCCCGCGGGCGGGCGATTGAACCCGAAATTCATCGCTTTAATCGTGTTTGGTAATCTTTTGCTGCTTCTTATCATTGCATTGATCGCGTATTACATGAATCTCTCCATGGTGAAAAAAATCTTGTTTCAATTGAAATACGTCTACTACACCGTTATCGTAATCGGACTTGGTCTGCTGATCTCGGCTTTTACACTTTCACCATCAGAACAACCAGCTGCGTTTTACTCGACTTTGACACTTGGTATTCTTTGCATTTTAACCAGTGTTGCGATCATGCGCAATTCTGCAAAATTGAAGAAAGAAGACGTCGAACAGGATGCATTAAACGATTTGAGAAAAACTCTTTTTATAGATGAAGGTCAAAAAGGTGAAGATGCAAAGAGAATCGAATATGAATACAAAGAAAGAGTAGCAGACCCGGCAACAAGCATGGAGTTTTTGACCGATACGGCGTACACGGGTTGGAATTTTTTTAAAAGAACCGCCAACCGTGTGGCATCGAAGATATCAAAAAATCCCGAACTAGAACAAGAATCAGAGGCCGTAACTCGAAAAACGAGATTTCTCCGCCCTGGAATCACCCCACGTGAAGTAGAAAGAGCATACAAGAAATATTACGACTCATTTGCAAACCTTTCAAAGGCACAACGATTGATGTTATATACAAACGAGCCAGAGAAACCAGTCGCTGCCCACGCCGTGAATGCCGCACAAAGTATCACACCTGGTAAAGCAGCAGCCGCTGGTGTCCTTATGGCAATCGCTTCTATTCTCCCTGTCTCGTTATTGAGTATGACGGCAGCAGTGGCTACTTCTGCAGCGAGTTCGGTAACAGCAGCTGCTGCGCCTCATGTGGTTCTGTTTATCATTATTGGCTCGGTCATTTTTGGTTCTAGAGACAGAGCTAGGCGGCTCGCAACATATTACTTCAACTTCGCAGAGGCAACAGTGGAATTTACACATGATGAAGCAGAAGTTATTGCTGAGAAATTAAAAGGCGTCGCTGATTTCAAAGACGCTAAATTGGAACCTTCAAGGCCTGCTCCTTAAAAATTTTATCGTATACTATGTAAACATGTCTGCAGCCGAAGTAGCACTTGAAAAAATCAACATGACCGCCAAGGTCGACACGAGTAAATTCGCCGAGTTCTTCGATACCCAAACGCGAGGGGTCGAATCTGGTTACCTCCAGGCGCATCCGTTCTCCGTGATGTACACCGCACAAGACCTCGCCACTGACCAGGCCAACCTGAACAGCAACTACATGCGCCTCATCTTCGGTGGCAACAACATGCCCTCGGACTACTCAGAGCTGAACTACAACCACACTACCCGGGACCTAGCGGAGAACGTAGTGACCTCCGAAAACACTCTCGGGTTGCAATCCGAGCTCGACTTCACGCCTGGCAACACCGAGGTCACGAACGAGGCATTGCTCACCACTTTCGCTCAACAGCGCCAGTTCTTCAAGGGCCGAATCGACACCGATACCGAAAGGTTCCTCAAATCCCGAGGCGGCCTACCAGAGCTCCAACACACTACGTACTACGGAAAGCGAAACGGCAATTTCCACTACCTCGCAGGCCAATCGGCTCCGATCGAGTTCCCTCCGAACATCACCAATTTCTCGCCATACGAGAATCTTTCATCTCGTACGTACGCACCAATGACCGAGAAAGGGCAAACGGTGCCGCTCTACGTAGAAAACGTCTTTGGCATCGACCCCCGAGCAGTGGCCGTCACGAACGAACCTCGGTACATCGTCAGTGAGTCCGGCGTGTTCAACTCGAACGACCTCGGGGCGTACTACGGAAACGAAGTAGACCGAATCATCGAAGTGAACCGAGAATCGAATGGGCCAATGGAAAGTTTATTCAATACTTTTAAACCAAGAATGTAAAAAATTGTACGCTCAAAAAAATGTCATCCAAAACGGACAAACCTTTAAACTTGTATGAAAAAGCATGCGACCTCGAGCCAGTGACGTTAGAAAGTATTCTACATCATCTGCAACATGGCAGTTGTCCCGTTATGACGATTTATGATGAGTTGTATTGCGCATGGGCATTGACTCATAGCGAAAGACATTTCATCGACGAAGACGAAGAAAGAATTTTTTCACTCATCTTATCTTTTCTCGAAGCGAATGGATTTCCAAAAGGCGGGAAACTCTCCATGGATCAAGAAGAATACGTGTGTGTATTAATATGGGAGAAAGACGAAGTCTACTATGATTAAAAGTTACGGAATCTTTTCTACGTCAAGACCATGGTCATCAGAAGGTGAGAATGGGGTAACACCTTTTTGTGTTCTAGTTGGCGAACTCACGGGCGTTTTTACCTGGTTAGATGATGCAGACTGGATAATCGGAATCGCCTCTGGCATTTTCGTTTTCTTTGCTTCTTTCGATTTGGAGCTACTGCGAGTAGTGCGCATCTTTCGCTTCTTCGCCTCTTCTTCCATGATGAGAGTCAGACCTTCCTTGTTTGCTTCGATGTACGACTCTCCATTGGCTTTCAGAACCAGTTTTCCTGAAGCAGTATCAGTAGAATTCATTCTCTCTCGATCCACGATAGCATCTCCTTTCAACGCGTGGTAAAGGTACAAGAAATCGTTTTCGTAGTTCTCGTTTTCCAAAGGTTCGATGATTATGTCGCCCGCATCATTTGGCGGAACGATCTTGAACAAAGCACGATGCATGATGTTTGATATCTTTTTAATTTCGAATGTGTGTAAAAAGATTTTTTTTTACCAATGCTTATATCAGGGGTAAAATGGGTGGTTGCTCTGAAGATTACCATCTCCATACAATGATTAAAAAATGACAGCCCCCAAGAAAACAAAATGCTACGTCTGCCCCGTAGAACATACTTTATCGGAAGAGTTATCCGAATATCGTCTGATTGGGATTTGTTGTGACAATGGAGAATGTTTTAAAAAGTTCTGTGAAATTCGTGATATCGACGACCCATGGGACGTGTATGATTGGGGGATGTTAGTTGGGTTTTTTTTTTGGTTTACGTATTATTAATAAATTTTTGCCTATGAGCTTTTTCTCTAACTCTTATGAGCACGCTTTCGTTTCAAACTTCGAGTTCGTTGGACACGACGTAAAGGACTTTTATCAGCAATTAATTGTCGAAAGAATTCGGCTTCTCTCTCCCTTGAATATCTGTATGACGATACCATATTTCTTGCGCCAATCGCTTCAGATGGAAATTTATTTATGAGATCCCTTAAAAATAATTCTACCTTTTCATTATTAGGCTTCCGTTTCTTTAATTCAACTTCAAGTCTTCTGTATAAATCTGCTCTGTGAAGTATCAGATACGGCCTCATATGAAACACATACCTAGGATGGTTTAAGGCAATTGCATTTGCCATATCAGTTGCAGTCATATCTCCTGGCTGATCGGCGCGAATCGCATCGCGAAGCTGTTCCATGAATCGAGACAGACGCAAGCTGTCTTCTCTTCCAAGAAAAGCTCTTTGATTTGCTAATCCATTGCGTTGTTTTCGTAATGCATCGATGTCAAATGATGGCGCAACCCCCCTCGGGTATGATCTATATACAGGTTCGCGATAAGAATACATTACGTCGGTATATTAGTTATTAAAAAAAATCATAAAAAGTGCCAATAATTGTCTTCATAGTCCATGATTTCTTGCTCGGTGACCTGCATGGTAATTTTATTATTGATATACGTCTCCATGAACACATCGTAATCTCTTCCTCCTGTTTGTTCGTATATCTTGTGTAAAACCACTAGATCACGTGTAGTAAAGCGGCCACCCTGACCAATGGATTGGATATAGCAATCGGCTCGCATAGCATCGATCTTGCGTTTAAACTTTTCGTCGTAGTTGCCGTGTTTTTTCTCCCAGTCCTCATCTCGATTGATGCATTCGATCTTTTCTTTCGTCGTCCTCCTCGCACCATGTGATCCCGTCCACTCCTGATGAACTTGAATAATATGCTCGATGCCCTCGTAATCGTGTATCGCCCACTGCACTTCCCATGGAATCGATACGACTTCGATCAATGAACGATATGTAGAACTGCGATCGCTTCCCAGTTCCTCGATGATTTTTATAAGCTCTGGGTCGTCTCTCGTAACTTCAGTTTTGCCTGTTACTGCCGTATACCGTGCTAATGCTTCTTTTGACAACTCGAACCACCCGCACATCAAAACATTTATGGCGATTTTACGCTTAGGCGTCAATGGTCCGCTCATTTAAAAAAGTATCAATCGTATTTTTCTTCGTTTAAAATAAAAAAATGAGCCAATTTCTCTTGGTGTGGATGCTTGTATCCGGTGCAGAAATAATGGTGTTGAGTTACGTAACAAATGCTCATTTGGAGCAAGTTTCAAGAGAGAACGATGCTACGCTACTCAAGAGTGACATGTACGTGAAGGCAATGAAGCTGAAGGAGATTTCTTTAAAGATTTTTGCCATCACAAGTTTTGTTCAAATTATGATGTTCATATTTTGAATAAATCAAAGATCTTTCTCGAAAGAACTTCCTTGAAACTACTGAAGAACAACTCATCGTCTGGGAGGTACAACTCGCCCCTGGATTTTAATAACTTCATGCACTGGGTATAAGGATGCCCACCTGGCTGGAGATGCAACGCGTCAGTGTGCTCCCCGAGTTCGTACACCCCGACTCCATTGAGTGGCCGAGTGTTCGCTCTCTCCTCGTACGTTTTCATCATCTCGGTGTATTTTTCAGTGTTGAGGCCTACAATAGTGATGTTCTTCTTTGCGATATGGTTCGAGAGCATCAAGTCGTCGCTTCTGTAGCAGGCGTCTGCCTTGGATTTGTCCTTGAGAATCGTGTAATCCATATCACTCAAGAACCGCTTGCGGTATAACACTCCGACAAACCCTTCGAGGAAACCTCGCACTGGGAAGCATTCTTTTGTTGTACTGCACAGCTCCTTTTCTGTTGGTGCGTAATAGCTGTTGCTCACCACAACATCGACGGGTTTCAGCGACTCCGCAATACTCACGTAAATCCCGATAAAATCGGGAGGGTAGTAGATGTCGTCGTCTATCGAGAGGATATAGTCCTCCGGATTGCTCACCAATGGCAGACTCGGGAGGATCTTCGTCGCGGGCCCGATGTCCTCTGTGAAGTTCACATGGATCAACGGATTGTTCGTGATGAAGGGCGGAAGCGGCGAGGGGAACGTAGAGTTGTCTCGCTTAAACACACGGGGAAGGTTCAATATGATCTTCTCGGGCTTCATGCTCTGCTTCGTCATTGCCTGGATCGTCTTCTCAATTCCGTTGATCCTCTTCGGCGAGGTTGTAAGAGATACATAGACTCTCGGAGGCGCATCTGCGACCTGGTGTTCCGGTCCTGGTTGTATCGCAAGAAAGTAGTACGCGATTGCCGCTACTACGGCGATCGCAAGGTAAATAAAGAGAACGTTCCGCATTTGATTATATGTAATAAAGTTTTTTATGTATTCGTGTTCACAATGAAATATTCTTTGAGACCGTTCGCTTCAATTCCATTCGTCAATCGCGTGAATAATAGTTGCGTATTCGTTTTGCGTTGATCTTCTGGGAACTCCATGTGCACTTGGGTGTAGTACATCGGCAGAGCGATGCACACGCCTTCCGTTACAAAAACACAGATCGTATGAAGGCCTCCTCCGAGTTCATCAGAAACGCCACCCTCGTCGAACACGTGTTTATCTTCTTTGTAAAATTCTTGTACAACTTCACACACGCATTTATACCACTTATCAGCGACTTCTTTATCAAACTCTTTGTTTTTACAATCAGGATTTGTCATGATGGTGTTCACCATTTTTTTGTTTTTTTTTGATATTTTTTTACGACCACTCATTTTTTTTCATCGCATGGCATCCCAAATTTTTTCAATCATTCTTGATGCGCTTCACGTATCTTCATACCTAAACATTGCAGGAGGGATCTTGGTTTCATACGGAAAGGCAAGCAGAGCATCCCATGCACAAGAAGCCATTATATTGGGAGAGGTGATGCAAAACGATTTTCATAGCATGGTCAAATTCACATTCGCTTCATTTGGGGTCTACATGATTGGGAAGATCGGATACGAGTATGGAAGTGATCGATATCAACAATATTTAAAGAACAAGGATAAAAGTATCTAATTTTTAAGATTTTTTTTTCAACACCATTCATTTTCATATTTTTTTTCCGAAAAAATGCAAGACTCTGTTTTGATGCGCATCTTCGTTCACGATGACAAACCATTCGATGTCCAAAGATTTGCTGCCTTTAGTGGTATATCTGAAAAGGATACCAATGATTTACTTGGCGGTTCGTTCGAAACAACACACGACGAGGCACACGAGACGATCGCGTCAATCGTGAGCGGATTGCTTCATTTGCGTTACGGTGCAGACATTATTAAACAGCTGGTCGAGTTGGAAGGAGAGCTAAAATCGCGCAATAGACCTCCTAGATCAATCGAGGTCTGCCGAACACGACTCTCTCTCATATCCAAGTTCTTGGATTCTTTTGAGAAAGCCAACCTGCAAAAATTGTCCATCAGCGACGATTTCGTCGTCGAGACGACTTCAACGAGTGGCGGAAGAGCAAACACGAGCGTAGTCGAAGTGTTCCACTGGACAACTTCCGCATTGGCAGGCCTAGGATTCTATATCTTTTAAACAATTCGCATACAAACATCTTTTTCATATTTTTATTCGCCATTCAATCGAAAAATGGAAAGCGCTGTATACGAAAAAATTAAACAACGACGCAATGCTGTATGCAAAAAACAATGGGATCAAGTCATGAAGCTCATCGAATCAGGGCCACAGTACGAGACGCCAGTTTATTCCGCTTGGGATGCCAGGGACATCGATTGGTCGTGCTTCAAAGAAGACGAGGTCCGAAAGAAGCTCGAGTCGGTGATAGAGAAAAAGGTTCAAATCGTCGATGGTTATCATAACATTCGTGTCTATCACAACCTCAAGGGTGATCAATGAAAAAGAAGTACTCAAATAAATATTTTTTTTATATATGCATGCTAAAAGATCGTCGCTTAATAAATTATTCGTCATCAAACATAAATGAACGACCACATATTCGATTCAGACGAAAAGTTTCAGAAGTTCATCGACCTCATCGAGGACGACAAGTTGAAACAATACGTGAACAACTCCAAAGAGCGAGTGCCAATAGCGTATCTTTGTGCAATGAAAACACAGTATCTTCCTTACTCGGTTGATATGCGATATCTGGACACACTTCGCCGAAAGTACCTTGTTGTTCCGACCATCATATCCGATCATAATATTTCGCATCCCATTCCAATCAATGGTGATATTTTATTCGGGTTTGAAGTAGTCTCAGCAACTCCGATAACCCGAGTGGAAGTCGTGCATTGCCTTCAAGGGTGTCTATGGCACACGGACGTCCATAATAGAAACGTTTTAAGTCTTGATGAGAGCTTTGATGGCTTGACCTTCCCTTCCATCGCTTATCCTGGCCATGCGTTCAGAATCCTCGTTTTCTGCACCGATGGTCCAATACAAAACGCCAGTGTGAAGATATACTGGTCCTTTCTTGATTCTTTGGAACGCAGGATCACGAACATCTACTTTGGCCAATTCGCCAAGTCCCGCGGATACTGGAAACCTCCACCATTCGCTTCTATGTAAATCACGCGAAAATAGGTATAACTTAATTATTTATTTTACGAGACATCAATGCGTCCATTTGTTGCTCCAGTACGGCGTACCTTTGAATCATTGCCGCCACTTGCATTGCCGTCTGGAACTCTTCGATTTTCGCCTTCACGTCCGGGTCGTTGTTGTCTGGTTTCGGAGTCCACGCATCAGGATCGGCGTCTGGATAAACGATCTCACCTTTTCGTTTGTTCCATAATGCCTTTATGGCATGCAGCCGGTTTTGGACCCCTTCATCGTCGGAAGCATTCAACTGTCGACACGCATGCTTAAGAACCCCCCATCCATCTGGTAATAGAAACCACGATGCACGAAAACCATAGTAGTACACTTCAGCGTGATGACGTAACTCTTTGATTTCTTTGCTCACCTCTTCACTTTGATGTGTTGACGCCTCCATTTTTTTTACTTGACCACTTTGAAGCACATTACCAAACATTTACTCACTCTCTTTCGATTTGTGAGGAGCCATGGTTAAAAGATCACGCACCTGAGATTGAAACAAGGCTTCGTATTCGAGGACGAAAGCTCTGCTTTTCAATATGTCATCTTCAACTCCTTCGAATTGCTTATGCGAGTTGTTCATCATCTCGATGTGGTTCTGCATGAGATTCTGGAGGGAGAACAACGTCTTCATCCTGTTGTGATACGTCATGCTCTTTGTTTCCTTGTTGAAACGACGGAGTTGTGCTTTTGACCAATCGAAAACATCGGGGTGATTTTGCATTTGCTGTAATCTATTTTAGATATGAGATATTATTCCTCTTGCATATTTTCGCTCGTGGACATCTGCGCCCCGTCGCCCTCCTCGGGGTCGGCGAACATGATCGTGAGCATCACCGAAGCCGTGTCGGGCCCGATGATGCCTCGAATGCAGAGGGGCGTGTTCTTCTTCATGACCAGCGTGGTGCGCCCGCATGTTTTTGACAGGATGTTCAGCAGCTTCAGGAGATTTATCCGAAAAAACTGCGTGAGCTCTCCTGGCGTTTTCACTGCGCCGGGCAGATCAGGACACTGCTCGGCGATCATATGGCTCTGCTTTGTACGCCGGCGCTTCATTTCTGCGTTGTAGGGCTCGCCGTTGTTCTCCCTCTGGTATATCGTGGTGCGGGCAAGTGTGATCGCGAGCCCGCCGGTGAGGTCGAACTTCATGTATCTGAGCAGCTTGCCCTCGGAGTCCACGGTGGCGCCGTTCGTAATCGATATCATCGCGTTCTGCGTCTCGGACGACTCGCCGAGGTCCATCAGGTCCTTGATCGGCCTGCATATCACGTCCGGGACGTCGAGCATGATCGTGTAGTCTGCCCGGTCAGAGGCCGAGTCGTACAACACGGCGTTCAACTGGATCGACTGGGCGTCCTCCTTTAACGCCAGGACCTGGAACTTGAAATCCATCGGGGACGAGTGGATGGCCTGGTTCTCGGAGAAACGGTTCACAAAGAACTGCGCGTTGTTGTTCTCCCCGTCGAATGAGATTGTGAAGCACTGGTTGTCCGTGCCCGCCACGAGGGCTTTCATGAGCGTCTCGAGCTGCACCGAGATGATCATGATGTTTTTGTCGTAGTCTATCAGGAAATGGGTCGACAGGAAGCGACTGGAGGGCAGGAGCTTGCCGTTCTCGTCATAGTCCTTGATCCATTCACCGTACTTGAAGTTCAGCAATGCCGCATCGGGCAAAAGGAACGAGTACTCGAGAGCCGTTTTCGCGTGGTAGCGGATCTTGACGTAGATCGCGTCCGAGAGCACCTCGCAGATGCTCATCGCGTCATTGCTCACGATCAGGTGAGTGGAGAACAGAGACCCGTTCGTCTTGAGCTCGCTAAGACATGTGTAGAGCTGCTTTGCGCAGCGGAAAGATAGCTTGAAAGCCATGGGTTAAGTGAAAAAATACATCATCATATTTTTTAGGCAATATAAAAAATGCACCGTCGCACATAAGCAATTTTTTTATCCAATGTAAATCCATCGTCCGATGAGATAAAACACACTCATTGTACCTACGTTACGAGAAATAATCGCAACGGTTTTCTCCCGCTCTGTCAATGGTCGTGTTTCGCTAATGTCGCACAGTGATCTACTGATCACACTCCCGGAGCACGCAAGAAAGAGAGCACACTTAGTACTTGTGTTGAAAAAATGATTGGACATTTTGAAAATGGCGAAAGTCTCGTTTTCAAGCATTAGGCATTGATAAAAATGGTGGTCGTCAAATATTTAAAGAGAACCAGAGAGCTTTACAAGGCTACCGAACACATCGTTACGTTTAATTTTATTCACTCTTGCCTCGAGGAGGTGATAAATGCGCCAGTAGAAACGCAACTGGCTACGATTATCTACACGTTTGTTCTCGCTGCAAAAACACACGATGACATCATTAGATTGCTGAGAGGCGAAGAACGAGGACACTCCTTGTTCTCTACGAGCGATCTCAAAGGACTCTACAACACGAAGGACATCAGCAATATCCGGGATATCGTAACGTTAACAGAAAACGTTTTGTTGTCTTATAAAGACGGGCATAAGGTTGTTTCCAAAATAAAGCAAAGGGATGTGTTAGACACACCGTTCATACACGAGGTGGCGCGCGAGTTACTCACTGATCCCGGTTCCGATTTGCCCTGCCTTGGTGGAACGGAGTGGGCGGCTGGAAGTTGCCTATCTCCGAGCTCAAAGTGTCGCGATTCTGCATGAAAAGGGGCGGGTTGATCGCATACGACACGAGTTTATCCTGTGAGGTGTGTTCGACGATCACCAGGTCAATGGCCTTGGTGGCAGGGAAGATCAGCGGCAGCAGTAGCTCTGCGGTGGGCCGTGTTACTGCGAATGCGTGCGTCATGAACGGCGTGTACGCCCGGAAGGCACCTGGCTTGATCTCCTCGTCCGGACCGACCTGCTCGGCATCGAAGCCCAGGTGCAGCAGGTCCCATTTCTTATGCTTCACCGTTTCGAGAAAGTCGATCATCCTGGCCCGGTCCGCTTCGTCGATCGGTTTTATGTCATCTTCGAAAATCAGAGCGGTTTTGGCGCCCGAATCAAGAAAATCCCGCAATACCATCGCGTGCGAGATGTTACACGCAACCCTACCCTTATTTTCCGTTGTAACAAAATCGCCACCCATGTAAGGGAAGTGTGGGTCTACCTGATCCTTATTGAAAGCCTCCAATATATTCACCGAGTTTTGCAGCTGTATATTCTCCACGGCTTTCGAGAAGGACTTGTGTCGTTTGGGGAGCACGATGCCGTAGATCCGATCGATCCCCGGAAGCGGGCTCGGGTTCGTAGCAGCGGACGCCCACTTGGTGTGGTCTCTGAGCCACCGGTAGTCTCGTTTAGGCTCGTCTCGTACGATCATTGACTCCCTCGTGCGATTTATGGCACAAGAACACCCTGCGAAGAGGAGCAGTGTGATGCAGATAAAAATGAGAACAATGCTCAAATGCGATTTCCTCATTTATTAAGTAGAAATATATTTATTGATAATTTATATACGATTTATGCAGGCAATGGCGCCATCCCTACCCTGTCGTTCAACACGTGCTCAAAAATGCAGCGCATGGCGTTAATTACAACTGCTCTTTTCACTGGGTAGAGTTTGGCAAACAGAAAAAAACGATCGGCAAACAACACGTACTCAAACGAAAGGTCGTTATCTTCTTTCGCACTGAGAGAACACGCAACCGCGTTCACGGACATTAGAGCCCTAGTTTCTAATTGATTCATCGGGGCAAATCCATTCAGGTTCAACTGTAAGTCATCCGCGTTCTCGCGTCCCAGTAAAATATCATCTATCTTAGGGCTCAATACCATATCTTTGAGTTGCCAAATATTCTTCGCCTCCTCAAGTTTCTTCATCTCTGTCAAATCCTCTTCATTATCGTGAACTAAATAATTGATTAGTCGTTTCCAATAAGTGTAATACTCAGGATCAATTAGTTCCTCTATGGCAAGTTCTACCGTTTCCATATGAACAAAAAAAAATGAATGGTTATTAGTTTATATATGGGATAAAACATCATAAAATGACACAACCTAAAATTGAATACGAAAAAGCAAAATGTGCAAGGTGTGGCAACGATTCACCATTCGGATATGAATTATTGAAACATTATTATCTCGTGTTTTGTGGGGACAACGCATGTCAAGGCGAAATGAAGAAGCTAGGTCACACGAGAGTTGCAAATAGACTCGATGGGTGGTGTGTAATTTTCAAATTTAAATCGTAACACATTGTTTAATCGTCATCTTCGTCTTCGTCTTCCACTTCATGTATCTCATGCCTCGTTGTCTTCAGAACCGGTTTCACGCCCCCGACGTTCTGCAGGAAATGAGTCTCGTAGAGCAGAACATTCGGGGACACCATCTTCGTGTCCCGTGCAAAGATCTTCGGCTTCTGGTTCTCGGGTTCGTCATCGAAGCCCCTTCGGTTCTTGCCATTCCTGAGCGGCTTGGGCGGCGGGATCAGCAGGACCTGCATGTCGGGCCGCTTCATCATCTGTGTGACCTCCGGGTTCTTGATGTCGTCTCCGAGCGGCTGGAAGGTCCAGTAGGCCTTGCTGCCCAGCTTGTACCGGATGTTCGGGTCGGGGATGAAGTACGTCACCTGGCGCTCCAGGTTGTCCAGGTTGTTCGAGCGGTCGATCACCATGCATCCTCTTACCTGGCTGATGCTCTTGAATGCCTGCACGAACCGCTTGAACGTAGGGAACATCGTCCCGAACTCCTCGTACCACCCCAGGAGCTCTTTTTTATCGGTAGTAGGCAGCAGCATGATGTACCGGAAGTTCTGCCGCAGGATCTTTTTGACTGCCATGGCGTACTGCGCCGTGAAGACCGAAAAAATCTTGTAGTGCCGCCCGGTGAGCAAGAGCTCCTGGACCTGCTTGCTGTGCATGAAGTAGTCTTCCTGCAGACAATCATCAAAAATGGCGAAGGCCCCGTCCTTGGGCGTCCGCTTGCCCATCTCGTCCTCCACATAGGGCGCCGCGTTCTGAAGGTTGAACAGGTTTTGTATAAGGCGAGGGTCCGCCTGGGAGTGGATGAAGGGGGCGGGGATGAAGCGGCTCCAGTACCCGTTCACCTGCTCAGTGGGACAGACGCACACCCCCTTGAGCAGGGACTCGGTCTTCCACCTTAAAAGACTAGTAACGACCGTGCTTTTACCCGAGCCCGTCATCCCAACCACCAGTGTTGCACACGCATCGGGCATCATCGTCGGATCGAAATATAGCAATTGCTTTCGCTGCTCGATCGGGGACTCGCCCTCTATATCCTCCATATCGTACTTCCTGGACATTGTACTCTCTGCTTTCTACTGGAGATACTTTTTTTCATGTCTTTTTCAGAGATGCCGAAAGAGGCGGCCGATCTCTTGGAGGAGCTGCTCACCGCGAAGGACTCGCTCCAGGTGCGCAAGAAACTCCGAGTCTATGCTCGCAACCCGAGGCCCAAGCCGCTCCCATTGGAGGTGAAGATCGACCGCACGGTGCACAAGACTCCCGAAGTCGACTGCGACTCGAGCGCGTATTTTCGATACAACTCGAAGTTCAACGTGTTCATTCCACTCCAGCCATCAACTTCCCGATCCCTCACGAACATCTACAACCACACGAAGGTCTCCTCCTACATTTTTGTAGGGGTCCCCTCGTGCGCCATGTGCTACCAAGTGCAGGCCGTCCGAGCCGACGGGGTCTTCACCCTTCTCCCGATGCCGATGGCGGCTGATCCGACGTTGCCCTGTATTTACAAGAAGCTCCTGAGTGTGACATTCGACTCCGTTCGCATGCTCCTCGGCCAGCTCGAGGCGACTTATGCGGTGTATACCGCGAGGCCGTCTGTTTACGATCTTCCTCAAACAGAGCATATCGTCAAAGAAGTAGAGACGGCCATGAATCACGACCCATCCCTTGCACACGGTCTTGCTTGGGTGGTCAGCGAGAAACTCGACGCGATGTATGGAAAAGAAGATTAATTTATCTATGTAATATTTATTGAACAGCATGAGCCTCACCACCGAGATCCTCTCGAACACACCAGGGAACGTGATAAACGTGAACCTATCTAACACGAAGGTCAAGATGGTCGTCTTCTCTAACACGACGGTGATAAATCTGGACCACATTGAGTTCTATCACGATTCGAATTTCCAGCGAAAAATGTTCATCTGCATGGGCACGGAAGCCGTCAAGCCCGACGGGAGCAGCAACTGCGCGCTCGACGGGATCAGCGCCGTGAGCGCGAGCGAGTTGAAACACCCACAGTACGGCCAGTTCTCGGAGTACAACTTCATCAGCCCAGATGTCAACAAGTTCGGCCACACCGAGGGAGACAACAACATCTACTTCTTCAACACTAACGGCATCTCGATCGGGGCCCTGCGGATCGTAAACCGAAAGGACTGCTGCCAGGACAGAGTAAACGCGCTAAAGATCAGCTTCTTCACCGAGACGGACGGCACGATCGCGATCAACCAGGACCTGCGGCTCAATCGCATCGATCGCGACCTGCTCGTGCCCGCACCCAGCCAGACCTCCCTTGCGGGGCAAATTCAGTTCAAGACGAATTTCCCCGCTGTTTCGGAGAACTCCAAGGAGTTCCTATTCAAGTTCACACAGGTGGCTTCTTCTCCCAGTCCGTCTCCTCTCCCATCGCCTATTCCTTCGCCTAGTCCTTCGCCTAGTCCTTCACCGATCCCTTCGCCTAGTCCTTCACCGAGCCCTTCGCCTAGTCCTTCACCGAGCCCTTTGCCTAGTCCTTCACCGAGCCCTTCGCCTAGTCCTTCGCCAATTCCATCCCCCGCACCGTCATCGACAACTGCATCGTCTCTAGCGTCTTCGTCTCCCGCTGCCACAGCAAAGACATCATTGGAAACTGCACCGAAACACGACTATAAATTGTATATCATGATTGCAATTCTAGTGTTTGTCATCCTCTCAGGGGTTGGGATTTTCTTTTACTTACGACGAAAAAAAAAGTAAGTGAATTTAAAATTCATTATTCATACCCAAAAGTAAAAAAGTTTTAACATCATTAGTGTGAAGAGATGGAAAGAGATTTATTTAATATTATCATGCAAGGGGGGAAGTATCGATTCGGATGTCCTTGGCAAGATGTCGCCTATGATGAGAACACTCATGGTTGCACCTAAAAAAGCCGACAAGTGGTCTGTTAT
>JACCDR010685084.1_pt1 | contig 15261 bp, 5 predicted proteins | sample 7446431 | NCBI WGS metagenome assembly JACCDR01 (sample SAMN15323443, study PRJNA562643) | freshwater metagenome | isolation source: river surface water | place: USA:Blue River Watershed | collected 2017-08-17 | reverse complement strand
CGCTGCAGGTGCGTGCCGTCCCGGTTTCGCTGATTGTCCCTTACGCGGATGAGAAGCTGAACACCCCGATTCCCTGCGACACTCGTTCTTACAACGAGATGCAAATTGCTGACTACACCCCGACCTACGGTGAGCGCTGCGATACTTGCTTCGGCCCGAAACCCCCGGTCTCTGATCCGGAGGAGGAAGGCGGTAAGCCGCTGTGACCCTGACCGTCGAGCAAGCCATCGGCACTTATGTGAAGCTGCGTGAGAAGAAAGCGCAGATCGAACACAAAGCCAAGGAGGAGATCAAGCCCGTCACTGAACTGATGGACAAGATCGAGTCCTTCCTAAAGGAACAGGCCGATGCACTCGGCGTACAGTCATTCAAGACTGAGAGTGGCACGGCCTTTCTTACGACCGCAGAGCGGGCCAACGTGGCCAACTGGGATGAAGTCCTGAACTTCATCTTGGAGAACGGGGCGTACGACATGCTTGAGAAGCGCGTCAATAAAACCGCTGTGCGTCAATACCTAGAAGCAAACAAGGCCGTGCCACCCGGAGTCAACTACGGCACCTCTATTGAGGTCAGTGTCCGGAAACCAACAGCAAAGGACTGAACATGAACCAACTCACAATCCCTAACGTCGCGGTGCCTGCGCACCTGCGTAACCGGGGCACCCGCGTGGCACTCACGGAGAACATCGCCGGGGGTCTCACCACCGGTAGCTCGTTCCCGAAAATCTCCATCAAGGCGTCGCGATTCCGCATCGTCAAGGATGGTACCGAGACCCCGTTGCCGGTGCTCTCCCTGCCCACTGTGATCGTGGGCGGTAACCCGCGTGTCTCCAAGGCGTTCTACGCCGAGGAGTATGACGGTAACACCGAGGCCAAGGCCCCGGACTGCTCGTCGCTGGACGGCGTGCGTCCTAACCCGGATGCGAAATCGCCACAGGCTGCGCTGTGCGCGACCTGTCCCAAGAATGCTTGGGGCTCCAAGATCGGCAAGCAGGGCCAGAACCTGAAGGCGTGCTCTGACAAGAAGCGCCTTGCCGTCGCCGCGGCGGATGATCCGTCCGGGGACTTCTACCTGCTTGAGGTTACCCCGGCTGCGTTCAAGGACTTCGCGACCTACATCAAGAACCTGCAGATGAAGGGTATCGCACTCGAGACCGTTATCACCAACGTCTCGTTCGACGCGACGGCTTCGTTTCCGAAGCTGACCTTCGGCTTCGGCGGCTTCCTCAGTGAGGAGGCGCAAGAGGCTATCGACGCCCGTCTTGATGATCCGATCATCCAAGAGATCACGGGTGAGGCTGTTGTGCATACTGCACAGGCTACGCCTGCGCAGAGCTATACTATGACGACTCCGGCTGCCAAGCCTACGCTTGTGCACGCTGCACCTGTCGAGGTGGTCGAGCCCGAAATTGTCGAGGCCCCGCCTGCTCCCGCAGTCAAGGGCTTTGGTATGGGCGGTGCTACCGCAGTTAAAGCAGCGGCTCCGGCTGCTCCTGCTGCGACCGCCTTTGGTGGTGCTCCTGCGACCAAGGCTGCTGCCCCTAAGGCAGCTCCGAAGAAAGCCGCCCCGCCGGTTGACGAACCTGCTGCAGTGAAGTCCACGGACCTCGCGAACGAGATCGCCAGCCTGCTCGGCTCGATGGATGCTGATGACTAAGACGTTCGATTTCGACAAGATCGAACAACTGCGTGAGAGACTTGATCTCAGGCAGCAAGACATGGCTGACCTCTTTGGGGTCAGCCGTGTCCAATACAACAAGTGGGTCAATCACTTCAGGGCAGGAGAAACGATTCGTATACGCGACGTTAATCTGAAGCGGATCAGGGACTCACTTGACGCCGTCGTGTGGGTACTCAGGACCCACGGGTGGCCTACGCAGGCAGCAGAGCAACTTGAACCTACGGCCAAGCTCCGTGAACTTAAGTGGCTCATGTCACAACAGCCGTAGACAGACAGAGGTGGGAGGGGTATGATCCCCTCCCTACCCAATCAGAAGGGATCGCATGGACACGCTCGAGTTTTTTGAGCGGGTGTTGCCGGAGACCGGGACCTACTGCGCTTTTGGCGCCATCGGACCCGAGGACAACCGAAGCGTGAGACAGATGTTCGCGCCGACACTCGCCGACCTAATCAACATCATAAACAGACTCGACGAAAAGGGGTTCGATACATACCAAGCACTTGCCACGTTCAACCAAGTTCCGGGGGAAACTGACCCTAAGAAACAATGGCGGCGTAAGCAGGAGTATGTTCACACACTCAAGAGCTTCTACCTCGACATCGACTGCAAGGACCCAGCCAAGGACTACCTGAACTGGCGCGAGGCGCTGCTCGCACTCGGCGACTTCGTCACAAAGGTGGGGCTCCCTAAGCCCCTAGTCGTGCGCTCAGGCGGTGGCCTACACGCTTACTGGCCACTGGATGCAGAGATCAGCCAAGCCGAATGGCAACCCGTTGCAGAGGCGCTTAAGGCGGCGTGCTTAGCGCATGGACTTAAGATCGACCGGTCTGTGCCCGCTGATTCGGCGCGCATCCTGCGACCGCCGGGCACTACGCATGTGAAGACTGGCCGCAAGGTTACGGTCATCATGGACGCAGCACCTGTTACTCTCGATGAGATGCGCAGTGCGCTGGCCGCGAGCGGCCATACTGTGGCACCACCTGCCCCGGCCAAGCCTGCCCGGCATAATCTTATCAACACGATCCTGACCAAGCCGGAGTTCCCGCCCGCTACGTCCGGGGTGATCGAGGTCAAGTGTCAGCAGCTCAGCTGGGCGGTGAATAATCAGGGACAAGTCCTTGAACCATTCTGGTACGCCATGCTTGGCGTAGCTGCGCACTGTGTGGACCCTGAGGCGACAGCCATTCGCTGGAGCAACCAGCACCCGGCATTTAACCAGCAGCAGACACTCGACAAGCTGGACCAGTGGCGCCGCCAGACAACCGGCCCCGCGACCTGTAAGCGCCTCGAGAACGAGAATCCGAACGGATGCAAAGGGTGTAAGTACAAAGACAAGATCACGACGCCAGTCCAGATTGGCGCGCAGTTTGCCGAGGTGGCTCCTGCCGCCGACATACCCGACCCGGGTATGCAGATCGCAGTACCTAAGCCGTTCAAACGTACGACCGCGGGGATGGTCATCACCCTCGATGACACCGACTTGGAGATTTGTCCGTTCGAGATTTACCCGGTCAGCTATGGCTACGATGAAAGCCTTGGCCACGAGATCGTGCGGTTTAAGTGGAAGCGCCCACATGTGGGGTGGAAAGACCTTGTGTTCCGGCAGGCGTACCTCGTGGAGGGTGCGTACAAGGAGTTCTCTGCTATCGTTGCCGATCAGGGAATTGTTCTGTATAACAAAAAAAGGACGGAGACTTTTCAGTTGATGCTACGCTCGTACATGGAAGAACTGCGCAAGCTGCAGACAGTCACGAACCACCACGGTTCGATGGGCTGGAAGGAGAACTTTACCCAGTTCTTGGTGGGAGATGTACTCTATCGTCGGCTTGAGGATGGCACCGTTACCGAGGAGAACACGGGTGTCTCGCAGACCACCGTGCGACAGGCAGAGCGCACATATGCGCTTGCCGGGGAGTACAAGAAGTGGCGCAGGATGACTAACCTGCTGGACAACCCAGCTTTCCCGGCACACGCCCTTGGCGTGGCAGTCAGCCTGTCCACGGTCTTCTACGCATTCACCGGTCTCAAGGGCCTTACCCTCTCGTTCTACGGTGAGACCGGTTCGGGTAAGACGCTGGCTCAGAAGTGGATGCAGAGTGTATGGGGTAACCCTGAGGAGCTGCACTTCTCCGCCAAGTTCACAGTCAACAGCCTGTTCCACCGGCTGGCTACGCACTGCCACCTGCCCATGACCGTCGATGAGGCGACCATGATGGCGGACAAAGACGTGGGTGATTTTATCTACTGGGTGTCACAAGGCCGGGACAAAGCCCGCCTGACCAAGACAATCTCCGAGCGCGACCCGCGCGGCTGGGCCACTGTTGTGACCCTGTCCACGAACAAGTCTATCTCGTCCAAGATCATGTCGGCTGGCATGGAGTCGGACGCACAGATGGTGCGCCTGCTCGAGCTTAGCGTTCCACCAACGACAGTGTTCACGAAGGACAGCCACACAGGTTCCGCGATCTACCGCGTCATTACGGAGAACTACGGGTATGCAGGCCGCGAGTTCGTGCGCAGGCTGATGGAGCTGGGGCCGGGTAAGATCAAAGAGCTGGTGCACAACGCACCGTCCGCACTGTGCAAGGACTTCAATGTCGAGTTCACAGGACAAGAACGTTACTGGGAACAACTCCTTGCGCTTGCCTACTTGGCAGGCACTCTCGCCAAGAAGTGGGGGATCGTCGAGTACGACGTGACCTCGTCAATCAACTGGGCACTTGAACAAGTCAAGGGTGTCCGCGCCAACATAAAGGAAACGCGCCGTGATAGCTTCGATCTTCTCGCTGAATTTCTTAATGAGCACTCTGCACAGGCAGCTACAGTCATTCACACACCGGGACAAAAGCCCATCACCGATCTATCCCGGCTCCCTCGAGGAGAAGTTCTCATACGTTATGACGTACATCGCAAGTCCACTAGCGACCCCTGCACACATGGAACGGTTATGGTCGACAGCGTCCGGTTCAAACGCTGGTGTTCAGACCGTGGATATGACTACAAAGCCGTCATGCTGGAGATCAAGAGCACGGGATCAGACGCGACTCCGCGGTCGCGTAAGGCGATGCTTACAAAAGACACGGGCATCAATGGCGCGCAGGTCTACGTCTTCGGTCTGAAGATGAACCACGACGTGTTTGCCGGGGTGTTCGAGGGTGCTGACGCCTCAACGGACAGCCTGACCTATGGCCAGTTCGCGGTTATCAAGGGGAATAAAGGGGCGCCGTAGCGCCCCTACTCCTCCATGCCGTAGGCATCTCGGTACTCCTCGACGAGAGGACGTACGGTCGTCGGTGCCGACTTCTCGAAGCGAGCCGTCGCTGACTTCTTGGCTTCACGCAGCGCGCGGTTGGCGTTCATGGTGAAGTTCCTGATCTCGAGACCAGAGCCTGCGGCAGCTTCGTTCCAGTCCTTCACGTCTTGTATAACCGAGCGCACCTTGGCATCGTCACCGGCCAGCGCGGCCCTGACATACTTGAGGCGGAACTCGGTGCTGACCGCGCGCTGATAGTCTGCCGTACGTTTGGACATGCGGATGATATCGTTCTGGCGCGTCGCTTCGGACGGATAGAACCCGAGGAGGCGAGAGGCTAAGACGCCAGCAGATACTTCTTCCGAGACAATATATCCTTTACTATCAACGATGGCGCCCGTGTCCATGTACGTTAATGTGTCACCAATGGCGCGTGCGAGCGTTACCGGGTTATCCCGAAGGAGCGTGGTCGTGTCGAACTCCCGGTCGCCAATACCGATCATGGCAGCGGTACCCTTGGTCAGGTTAAAGCCGAAGGCAGCGGTGCCTTCCACAGCCGAGTAGGCCGGGCCGAGGACCTCAGTGATCTCGCGGTACGGATCAGAGCCCGCGATGGCGAGCGAAGTACCCGGCAGCATGTTACCCATACCCATGCGGGTCGAGAAGGTGAACGGTGCGATCTGGTCGACAACGCCTCGCATTACGTAGGCACTTCCGCCCGGCAGGATTGCGTCCACTTGGCGGGTGATCCAGCCTTCGGCGGAGCCCTCTTTGATTCCGAGCATCTGCAGGATCGTGTCGATAAGGTCGAGGATGTCCTCACCAAACGGCATACCCTTGGCGCCAGCTGTGAACCAGAGGGCTATAAGCATGGCGGCTTGGCCTTCACGGGGGAGAGCAGAGAGCAGCTGCACAACGCTGATGGGGTACATCTTGTACATGAAGATGAACTGCTGCAGTCCGCCGCGGAACGCAGCCGGGCGGTTGAACATAGCGTAGCGACCCGTGGTCATGTCCACGATCATGTTGATAGCAAACTTGGACGCTGCGTCTGCTGCCTTCGCCGAGGACAGCCCCTCTTTGAGCGCTCGCTCATAGGACAGACGGAACGAAGCCAGAGCCGCTGCACGGCGCGAGGCTTGCTCAGTGTAGGTGAAACCGGACATGAACGCATCGACAAACTTCTGCACCAGTGCATTACCTGCAAACTTGCCACGAGCCGAAGCCGTCAGGGCGTTGGACGCCGCTGCCTGCAGGTTACCTTGTGCGATATCTAGCGCGAGGAACCGGGCTTCTTCTTCAGTCAGACCAGCCTTGCGTAGCGCAGCCGGGTCGCCGAGCATGTCTTCGTAGTAACGCGGGGTATACTTACCCAGACCGCCAACTTGTATAAGTGCCTTGGTGATCTCAGCTGCTGCGCGACCGAAGCCGAAGCCGCCACCGAAGGCTGTACGTGGATTGTACGTGGCCAGTGCGGGGAGCACGTTGACCGGCAAGGACATGAGGTTAAGCGCAGCCGTCGCGAACGAACCGCCCAGCTGGGCCACAGACGTGAACGTCTTGATGTCTGCAGCAGCGCCGTCGGATGCGAAGTCAGAATAGTCGAGTGACTTCTGTTCGTTCAGGTAGGCCATGCCGCGTGCGAACTTGTCCTTCCACTTGTTGCCGCCGCCGGTTTCTTTCGTGCGGGTGTAGGCAAACAGGTAGTCGTCGTAGTCACGCTTGGCCGCAGCAATCTGCTCCGGCGTAGCGACGGGGCTGGCCATGAGCCTATCGACGCGCGCCTTGCGCGCCTTGAGGATGCCCTCATCCATGTTCCACATCTGCTGGCTAATCGGGTCGTGCTCGTCGAGCAGGATGTCGATACGGTGCTGGTTCTGGCGACGGCCAGAGATGTTGGCCAGCGCCTCAAGGTGCTGGGAGATGTACGGGATAGAGTTCGGGTCTTGGCCCGGCGTGTCTTCGCGCAGCAGGTTGTTACGTGCCCGGGCGTTCTGGGCCGTCATACCGGTGACCACGCGCTCGCGCGCCGCAGGCGTGAGGTTCACGCCGAACCGGGTCAGCAGGCGAACGAACTCGTTCAGGTTCACGCGGTTATCAGTCGTGGGGGTTTGGCGCGCGGCCTCCGCCGTCACGTCCAGTCGGACACGCTTCACAGTATAGGCTTTGGTCTGGGCATCCATAACCGGGAGGTCCATGTAGGTACCCTCACCGAGCGTCTCACGTACGTCAGCAGCAAGGCGATCAGCCGCGGCGCGGTCTGCCACTTGGAAGTACGGTAGTTGTGCGCGATACTCAGGCTTGACGGCCACGATGCGGCCATCCTCGTCGGTCGCGGTAATGCGAACCTGCCACGCACCGTCACGGCCAAGGGGGACGTAGCCACCCACGATAGACGCCTTGGCGTAGAGCTCCGAGTCTTCCTTACCGATCTCGAGAGCAGCCATGTTCGACACGATGCGCTGGGCCTCGAACTTCATGGTCTCGGAGATCGTCGTACCGCGCTTGAAGGTCTTGATCGCGTTGCCCATCGACTCGCGCTTATCTTCCGGGAACAAGTCCACGAACTCTTTCATCGCCTTGGCCTCGAGCGCGGCTTCTTTCGCAGTGTCTTCGTCAGTCTTGCGGATGATGTACGCGTTGAACTTACCCATGAGTTCTTCGGCCTTGGCGATAGCGCCATGGTCATAGGTGAAGGAGCCGTCGGCGTTCTCGGTCGCATTCTCCTTGGCGATCTCGCGGTAGCGAACATCGAGATCACTGATGAACTTCTCGTCAGCGGTCGTAAGCTGGCGGTTGATAATCACGGACAAGCGGCGGACCACGTTCTTGCGCTCACCTTGGGCCGACATGTAGTCAGCCTTCACACGGTCGATAGCGGCCTCATCCATGGCGTCGCGCGTAGCATTGTAGAGCTTCCACTCCACACTGTCTTCGGTCAGGTCTGGCTTCGCGGCCAGCTGTTTTCGATACTTCTTACGAACCTCTTTCTGGGTCTCCGGGTCAATGACCGGAACCTCGTACTCGATGTCCAGTCCCTGTTGGAACTCGGCGAGGGTGTAGCGACCCATAGCCTTCATGCGCATGAACGCGTCCGCGTCCACGATTACTTCGCCGTCGACGATCTGAATCAGGTCACCGAGCTCCTTGAGCATCTTGTCAGACACCTTCCACTTCTTGGTGATCGAAGTGAACTGCAGCATCTCGCTGACATCTAGGATGGTCTGTTTGTTCGACGTATGCAGGAGTTCTTCCAGCATGGCGTTGTACTTGTTGCGCAGGTACGAGATCAGGTTCGCCGTGTCGCTCAGGATGTTGTACCCCTCACGGTAGCCATAGTTGCCGCGGGCCTCGAAGTTCATGGTCTTCACTTCAGCCAGTACACGAGAGAGAAGTTCCCGGGTGTTCGTCCCAAGACCGCGCAGATGCGCGATGCTGTCTTCCATTATGGTCGGCATGTTGATCCGTGCGCCGACATAGTCATTGCGGTTAAGCTGTCCGGCCACTTGGCCGAACTCGACGGGCGTTGCGAGGGAGTAGCGCGGTGCGTTACCCTGCATCCTGCTCATGATCGTGGCGACGCTCTGCGGCTTGGCATTAAGACGCTCTGCCAGCATACGTGCGGTGAGCTCAGGCTCCAGACGCAGGGCGTCCCTAATCTTGGCAGTCAGACCTGTGCGGTTCGCTGCCATCGGGATGTCAATACCCAGCTTGCGTGCCTTGCTAAGGATGACCTTGACCGTGGCGTCCGTTGTGTCCTCGATCTCCGCGATCTCGGCGTTGGAGAAACCATTGATTGCTTTCTCTACGATCCGGTTCTGGAAGTCAGTCAGGCGCGCGTCGCGGAACGACTGCGCACCGCGAACAGCTTTGTCGTCGATACCACTGGCGCGGATGTACCGCGGCGCGAGCCGCTGCTTACCGAGAGCCTTGGCTGCAACTTCGCTGTTGATAAACGCATGGGAGCGGCGCTTGCCCGTGCGCGTGTAGCGCCGGGCGTTAAGGAGAAGCATATGGACGTGGTGATCCTCGAACCGGAAACCGAAGTTGGTCAGGAACTCCTTGATCTTTTCCTTGACCTTCTGCCACTTGGTCATGCTGTCGAACGCGCGGTCGAGCTCTGCAGCCATGTCGGCGAGAACTTCCTCGACGGCTTCGGCCTTACGGAACGGAGCGTCAGGGTTCGCAATGCGCACCTTCTCGCGGTATGCTTCGACGCGTTCTTGTACGCGCTTGCTGTAGTCGTAGACCAAGTCCATAGCCGTAGACATATTCTCGGTGCCAATGACACCGGCAAGACCGACGTGACCCGTCACCTCGTGGGAGAGTACGAAATCGGCGTGGTCTAGGCTGGCAATATGGTCTGTGAAGATGATGACCTCGTTGTCACCGAACGAATAGCCAGCAGCCTTGACCGACTCGAAGTCGTTCTTGACCGGGAAGCGGCGACGGCGACGCAGTTCGCGGAGATTGATAACCTCTTGGCGTTGGAGTTCTTTGTCACCCGCGGCTCGCGCCGTGTCTACGGCGGCTTCGGTTTCAAGTTCACTCGACCCCTTTGGTACTTTGGTACGACGGGACATTCTCCAGCTCGTGTCAATCTTCCACGGTTTAGCCATGTGGTCGATGACGTGGTCGCTCTCGGCATACTCCTCGATGGTCATGTCATTATAGTCGAGCGAATAGTAGCCTCGGCCATACTGACCGCGCCAGCCAAGGAGTGTCACAGCGTCGGTGTGCTCGGGGACAACGTCTGACGAGAAGGCAATGATGTTGCCATGCTTGGTTACAAGCATTTTGATGAACGGCCCGAAGTCTCCGTAAGCCAGCTGCAGGATTTCCGTCGGCGATGGATTAACGAGAAATTTGTCTTGGTTTGCGTAAAGCGCGTCGATGACTTCTGCCATTTGCGGATCGATGATGGCGCCATCGCTGTAGCGCGGCAGCTCAGGCAGGAAGTCCGCAGGTGCTGCGCCCGGGCGGTCCACTTGTGAGTTAAGGTCACGCAGGCGGGCGTAGGACGCGCGCTCAAAAAGGCCCGGGTCACTGGTACGCAGCGACGTCGGGTTAGGCGCGAAGTGGACCTTCACGCCGAGTTTCTTCGCTCGCTGCACGGCCTTGGCAAGGCGCAGGCGGATGCGCTGTACTTTCTCAGGGGTGCTGACCTCGTCGAACTCAGACAGCGAGAACTTACCGGTCGGGTCTACCGGGCCGCGGATGCCCATCTTGGTCCAGAACGCGAAGGTGTCTTCGATATTTTCGCCCGGCGCTTCCACGATCACAGCCTTCTGCTGACCAGCGAGGTCGTACATGCGGATACCCGCAACGCGCATCGAGGTGCTGTAGTCTATCTCACCAATGCGGAAGTTCTCACCGTTGGTGGTGATTCGGTCGCCGGTCTTGAAGCCAGCCTTGTTCAGTTTCTGTGTGAGTTCCGCAATAGCCTGCTCAGCCGTCTTGGTCTTCTCGGCGTAGGCCACGAGCTCATCCAGACCGCGCGAGTGCGCAGCCATATAGTCTTGGCGTTCCTTGGTAGTGGCGAGTTCCCAATCGCTCTGTGCACGGATAGCCTCGAGGCCAGTCTTCTTGTCATTGATGTAGAAGTTCTTGGAGCCGAAGCGCGGGTGCCACAGCACATAGCCATAACGCTCAGTGTCCGTCGGGTCCATGAGGTAGTCGACAACCTTCCACGGGACAGCGCGCTGTCCTTCAGGCACGACGTGCAGGAGATCACCCGGGGCGTAGACGAGGTACTTCTCCTTGACCAGCCGCTGGATTTCTTTCTGCATGAGCTCCATGCGTTTGCGGTCGATCTTGGCATCCATGTCCATGAGTTCGCGCAGGTCCTCGAGCGTGCGCTGCCGGTCGGCCTCGCTGCCGTTGTCCCAGATATCTGCCATCTCGGACGGCGAGAGTTTCTTACCACTGAGGGCTTTGGCCTCAGCGATCTTGGCGCGTTCCTTCATGAGGTCCAGTACCTCAGGCTTGAGGTCGAGCGAACGCTCGCTACCCTTTGCGCGGCGTGCACGTTCTTGGTCAAACGTCAGGATGTTGTTCGGGAGCTCCGGGTCTTTCGGCGGGTCCCCCGTCAGACTGAACCGCGGGGGATTAGGCTTTTTTCCGCCGGTTCCTTTCGGAGGTTTGCCGTCTAGGTCTATGCCCTCCGCCTTGAGCTCGGCCTTCGCTTCGCTCGCGGCTCGCGTGAACCATACCTGTTTGTCGTCGATCAGGTCGGTGTCTACCCACTCTTTCGCAGCTGCGAAGTCTACCTTGGCCAGTCGCTTGATGTACGCCTTGGTGTAGGCGTAGGCTTTGTTCGGCGTCTTGCTGGGATTGATGTCGTCCACAACCAAGGTCTCGAGCTTGTCGAGGTCCATCTGCATCGCAGTGTCGAAGTGCTTCTTCTCCTGCTCAGTTATGACAGCGACAGCCGGGTCCGGCTTGTCTTCTCTCTTGAGGGACTTGTTGGGTTTGGTCTTGGCTTTCGCCTGTTCTTCTTCGACCATAGCCTTAGTGGCCTCGACAGCCGCCTTGGTCTTATTCTCTTCGTCTGACTTGCGCTTGATGCGCTTACGGATTTTTTCTTCTAAAACAGGCTCGGTCCCAGCGGGTTCTTCTTTTGCTTTGGTTTCCGGTTTGGGTTCGGCGGTTTGTTCTGGTTCCCGTTTGAGCGTTCGGGGAGCCTTACGCCCTGCGGCGTTTGTTGCTGCATCTCCCTCGCTACGTCCGGCTTGTTCTTCAACAGCCACTGGCGCTGCGCTTCGCTCTGGAACGGCATTGGTTTCGGTTTCCTTCTTCTTGGCCGCACCGCGCTTGATGGCCTGCTTGACAGGAGTCTCAGGTGCGGGAGGCGGGGTTTCGGTCTTGGGCTTGCGCAGGTCGCGCTTGGCTGCGCGCTGCGCAGTATCCTTCGGCGGTTCTACCGGCGGCGCATAGTCAGATACATTGAGGACATCTGTGGCTTGTCCACTCTTGGTGAAGCGTTGGAACTTGGCGGTGTCAAACAGGGCAAAGTCGATGCCCATCTTCTGGGCGAACTCTTGCGGACTGCCGTACTTACCCTCGTCGTAGGCGAGCTCCATCTTTGAGTTACCCACGGAGAAGTATAGCTTGACTACGTTTTTCGCACGTTTCGTAAACAGCGTGCCGCGTTTGATCTCGTTGATGTCTTTACCAAGAACAACTCCGTCGGCAGAGCCGAGCGTGCCTGCGGCGTCTTCAGAGACCTGTCCGCCTGTGCCGCGGACCATCTGCGTGAGCAGCCTCGCTTCCGGGGTACCCGGCTTGATCTTGGTAGCACCGAACAGGACTGCCTTCTTGACCTCGGGGGTTGGCTTACCCTTCTCCGTAAGGAGCGGGATTTGACTGGAGTCACCACCAAGGCGTTGTTGCAGGAACGCCAGTGCTTCTTCGTCCGTGTTGGACGGCTGTCCCGGTACGGGGTTGTAGGGCTGATTTTTACCCACAAGGCTTGTCTTAGGCGGAAGACCGGGGAGCTCGCCCGGAGCGGGTGCGGGCGGCGTAAAGGTCGTTGGTTCTTCCGGCGGAAGCGCCATGATCGGTTGGTCTTGCGGGGTGCGAATAGGGATAGACACGCCGCGGCGTGCAGGGACTTCTCCTTGCGGAACCGGCAGCACAGACTGCTCTGTGTTCGCGATGTTCGTTACGCCTGTGTCAGCGACCGGCTGCACAATCGGCGGCGGGGCTTCCGGGAAAATCTGCGGGGCGCCGGGAGCTGCGTCCTGTTCAATACCGCCCATGTAACCTGCGGGGCCGGGGTCGTATGCCGGTCGTTCGCCTGTCAGCTGCTCCGGTTGGTTATCCGCAGACGGAATGTTGAGGTCAGGCATATCCGCAAGACCGGCCATATCGATAGCAGCACGCGGTTCAGTAGGCGTGGGGGGTGTGGGCGTAGCCGGTGCAGGGGTGGCCGGAGCTGCAGGCGCAGCTGGTTTCTTCGTGTCCTGACGCGGACGCATCATGTTGATGGGACCACCAATCGCGCCACCGACAACGGCGCCTGCGGCGAACGAGTCGATCCAGCGCTGGGTCTTGTCAGCCTGCGCGTATTGCGCACCCAGCTCCTCTGCGGAGCCTACGACAAGGGCTTCCTGACCGAGCTCGGTCGAGCCTTCGAGTGCACCACCGAGGGCGACACCCTTGGCAGCACGGCTTGCCATATTACCGCGGACAGCAGCCTTGCTGAACAGTGCCCAGCCGGTCGCGAACTCCGGGATAGAGCTCAGAAGCGTATACGGCGCAGCGCGCAGGAGCGCAGAAGCACTGGAGCCTTCTTGGTCAATCACGCCCATATCGGCCTGTTCTGACCGAATATCACCAACAGCCATGGCATAGTTTGATGCGGTGGAACCGAGCGCGGCGCCGGTCGCACGGGCGAGGAGCATATGCTCCTCGGCGTTCAGGATTTCTCCCTTAAACTTCTTCTTGATTGCGGCAGACAGCGTAGCCTTAAGGGCGTTCTTCGCGGCTGCGCCTGCGACAGCGCCGCCTGCGGCACCACCGACAGTACCTACACCGGGTGCAGTGGCCGAACCAACGGCACCGCCGACAAGGCCACCGACGATGGACGACAGGATTGTCTCGGCGATAAACGGAACAGTCTGTGCGACAGATGCCACGAACCAATCGGTGGCGTCGTCTGCGTTCTTGATCTGCGTGAAGTTGCGGGCGAACGGCGCGAGGCGCTCTTGGTCATAACCAGCTTGGGCGACAATACCTGCACCGGCTGCGCCGTCAGTGGCCAGCATGAGGGTGTAACCGAGCATTTCGCGGGCACTTGCGAAGCCGGAGGCTACGTTCTTACCGGCGAGGGTACCGAGATCGGGGTCCTCGATGGATGCGAGGTACTGGTCGTAATAGCGCTGCGACACGCGGCGGTAGCCCTGCGTGGGGTCTGCCTTCTTGGGTGGCTGACCGAGGTACTCGCGCGAACGCAGGGCAGACGTGGCGTCGTTCTCGTCGAACTCAAAGCCGTTGACGTAGACTTTCTTGGTACCCGGGTTGATCGCGATGTATGGACGCTGCTCTGCAGCCGTGGGCTCATCTTCCTCAGGTTCCGGCAGGGTCCAGAGTTTCTCGATGAGGGCGTCCATGCCATCGCTCTGCGCACCCTGTTCGGGTGTCGCAGATACGGGCGCCGCGGGTGGCTTGTAGGTGGACTGCGTGTAGCCAGTGGTGGGTGTGTACTGTCCGGTCTTGTCGTCGAGTCCCGGAATGCGAATACCTCTAACCATTGGCTACCTCTGCTGAATCACCTAGTCTCGGAGCACGGGCTCCAAGACGGGCGTGCTAACAGCTTTACGTCCTTTTCCTTCAGTACGCAAGGTCAGTAGTTCCAATTCGCCAGTGGTCTCGTTGTAGTAAATTGGGTTTCCCGCCGGGTCGGCGCCCATCTCTTTAAAGCCTTTTTGCTGAAGGTCTGCCTTGCGCTCCTCGACAGTGAGTTCACGCTGCATTTGCGCGCCTTCTTTAATGACGTCGCGTTGCGCGCCGATTTCGCCCTTAGCAATCTCGAGGCTGATTGCGTTGCGACCTTTGACTTCTTCGAGTGCGAGCTCTCGCGCAAACTCGGATTGCGAGCTGCGGAGCGCTGCGGCGTACGCCGGGTCGATGATTTGCTGAAGCTGGGTGACCAACGCGTCGTACGGCATAATCTGCTCGCGGGTAACCATACCCTCCTCGCCCGGTTCGACGATAGCGTAGAAGCCGCCTTCGTAAGGGACGACCTGCAGGTCCGTGCCCGTCATGGTCTTGAGTGCTTGGTTAAGAACACCGACTTTGCCTTGCTCGGCTTCGAGCATACCCATGCTGAACAGCGCCATCGTGTGGCCGACCTCGAGTTGGCGCATCTGGATATCAATCTCGTCAATGGCGGTCATCATCGCGCCTTGCTCCATACCGTACGGGTCCATAGACGCCAGTGCCTCGCGGCGGCGAAGGAGGATATCCATCTGGTACTCGACAGTCGCCATGTCTTGGCTGAGCTTGTTCGGGTCTGCGATGTAAGCAGCGGTGTTGAAGCCCGGGTTGCCCGGGGTCTGGATAGCTGCCTCGACGGGGGTAAGCGCGGCGGACGCGCCGCCGTCCATTCCAGCGGTTTGTCCTGCGATAGCCGCGGCTTCCTGCCGACGGCGTTCCGGATTGTCTTTCAGATTAGCAACCGCGCTGGCGAGCGCGCCGATGTTACCGGTCTTCGCCGCAGCCTTAACCGAGTTCGGCAGGCTACCGTAGTTATACGCCACGGACGTGAGGGCCGCTTGCGCAGCGGGCGGCAGGGAGTTCCAGACATCGGGACCAACGTCGCGCT
>JACCDR011556145.1_pt1 | contig 15263 bp, 15 predicted proteins | sample 7446431 | NCBI WGS metagenome assembly JACCDR01 (sample SAMN15323443, study PRJNA562643) | freshwater metagenome | isolation source: river surface water | place: USA:Blue River Watershed | collected 2017-08-17 | reverse complement strand
CGCCCGCAGGGCCGGCGCAGTGCTACGTAGTAGCACAAGCCACAGTACAAAACCGAGCGCGGAGCCCCCGCCCGCAGGGCCGGCGCAGTGCTACGTAGTAGCACAAGCCACAGTACAAAACCGAGCGCGGAGCCCCCGCCCGCAGGGCCGGCGCAGTGCTACGTAGTAGCACAAGCCACTAAACATACCGAGCCTTAAGATACTCTTCCAGATTCATTAGCTCAAGTACCTCACTTTCGCAACTCCACACGATTATGATTGAGCTGACCTTTTGATCAATTTTGATACGTACCCGATAATGCTTTTCCTCAAGGAGCTTCAGGATTGAGGAGTATACGAATAGCTGCGACTCGCGGTTGGAAAAGCCGTCCACTTTGAGTAGGTTTGGTAGCTGGACGACCATTTGTTGTTTGCCGCCGGAGTGCGCTATCAATATTTGATCATTAATGTACGACAAAATAGTGTTAGCCTCTTTGACGAGCTCACTATAGCTCTTGTCACGCTTCTTGAGTGAGTTTGCGTCAGGAATCGCGTCTTTGTTCACGTTCATATACTTATGTTTGTTTAGACACATGTACACGACGCAATCTTACCGAGCTTCCGATCATAAGTCGCTTATGTGGAGCTACTATATGCTTTTCGCCGCGGATTTCCAGCTCAAGCACTTTACCAGACCAACGAGCCTTTCCGAGCTCGCTTCCGTCCAGCTCCGAAACACGAATACAACCCGAGTAGTCAGTCCGCAGCCGCACAACGCGCTTTCCGGGCTCCAGCACCCAAAGCCCGTCATATTTTATACCGCGGAGTACAATCGTGTGATAGTAGAGTACAGCGGCCGCGGTAAGGACAAGCGCGCATAAAAGAAACAAGCTGACCGGCCGCCGCACCACGTGGACCGCCGCACTATCCGGATATCCTCCAGTTTGACCGATTTCAGTAGTACCGTCCGAGTACTTGCGTATTGTATACATATATCTTCCTAAAAGTGAATTTTTTAAAGGTTTAAACCTCATGGAGGACGCAATGATTACCATTCTACAGAGGACATTCTTATTGAATAATTCTATTTTTTGCGCGCCGGATCAAATTACACTCAAAAAAAATAGGCATCTAACCAAGCGCGGAGCCCCCGGTGTAGAGCTGCGTAGCAGCTCAAACCAAGCCGCTTGCGGCAGGCGCAGTCCTGCGTAGCAGGACAAGCCGAGCCTAAGACTTATACATTTCAGCGGATCCTTTTTCATAGTCGTCGTATAAGCTGTCCTTCTTTACAGTATTAGCATTATCGTGTGAGTGCATCACAACAAGAGACGCAATTTCAAGGCCGGTCAGCACCGCCGGATCAATCCTTGAGCACCATCGCTGAGCAATATCAGAAATCGTTGGACCAAGGTGATTCAGCTTCCATTCCAGCCGCACATCAAGCCCTGTCAGGTTGATCTTGCGGCCCATGAATTCATTGTCGCCGTCAAAGTAAGAGCCCAGCATCTTTGCGCATCCAAGAATAGCGGTCTTACCAAACTCAGTATAGCGGATCCGATTCATTTTACGCACGAGCAGCCCATGTACGCTTTTGATTTCCTCCATGCTACTACTGCGGCTGACAGTTGGTAATTCGTCTACGTCAGCCATATCAATGCGCTCAAGCGACTCCGCCATATGTTTGATCTTTTCAAGCATGTATAGCTTTTCGTCTTCGTCATATCCACTCACCTCGTCGTCCTCATAGTATTGCTTTTGAGCATGTGTATATCCGCTTCGTGGTGGAGGAGCGTAGTATTGCGGTTGCGGAGGCGGCTGCGGCATATGATATTGTTGCTGCGGAGGCATATGGTATTGCGGTTGCGGCGGCATTTGATATTGCTGTGGTTGTGGTATATGATATTGCTGTTGCTGCGGCAAAGCATACGACGACTCAATAGGAATATCCACTTGCTCAAACCCGGTGTCCGGCTCAGGCTGTCTAATTTGCGGCTGAAGCGGCTCTAATTGAAGACCAAGATCTTGTGAAATAGACTCAATATCACGCTCATATCGCTGATAAATGCTGTCGTCCTGAGGATCCTCGTCAAAGTCAGCCGTGTCGTCGTCCAAGAAGGAAGTCATGTCGTCGTCATTCATTATATCTACAAGTTGTCTTAAAGATATATATCCATGAATCCGCGCGGAGCTATTATAATAATTCTTATGATGTGTGTAGTAGCTTTTCACATGCTACACATTCCTATAACTACAACTGATCAGGTTTTAGGTTTCTACTTTGTCCTCATAGGAATGACAGATTTGTATTTAAACCAGATCCACAGCCGCTTTATTGCGACCAATAAAAAATGAATATGATATCATAGAGTATAGAATGGAGGAGAAAACATACGATTACTCGTCAGAAGATGAGACCAGCGAGCTTGATTACGCAATTGCGGATCATGTTGAGGAGACTTTTGGTCAGATGAATGAGCATGTTATTGAGCTTCAAAACTACTTGAAGCGCAACGCCCGCGCCCGCGAGCAGACCAGCGACCCTTTCAACATTACCGATCGTACTGTAGGCAGCTACTTTCTAAATGATGAGATCGTGAAGCAATTTATGGCCCGCCTCAGCAAGTGTATTGATAATGGAGCAAAAGTCAGCTACTCCGAGCGACAACTTGAGTACTCCGGGATCATGCTTGACTTGGATATCTACCAGCGCGACGAGACCTCATTCATGCACGCGGACTTCATGTGTGAGTTTGTCCAAGAGGTCTACGAAGTTCTCTTTGACCTCGTTGACCTTGACAGCTACAACAGCGCGGGTGGAGCTGTAACCTTTGCGATCCTCAAGCGATCCGAGGTCAGCTTTGACGCCGAAAAAGATTGCTTTAAGGACGGAATCCATATTCTTATTCCAACCGTCAAGATCACCAGACCGCTCAAGAAGTTCCTTATTGAGAAGATCCGCGATACTATTATGCCGCGCATGTTCAAAGACGTAAGCCTCACGGTCCGCTGTGAGGAGGTCATGGACGTAAACTCCGCTCACGTCAACGTATTCTTCTACCGAAATGCGCCTACAAAGACCAAGAAGCTATACAACTTATTCAAGGTGTATTCTTTGAAGAGAGGTGCGCGCAGCATTACGCTTTCCGACGACACGCTGACTTTCCTCAGCGAGACCTATCGCCGCTTCATTTGCTGGGAGCTGTCTATCAACTGGGAAGCGCGACCATGCCGCGACTACAAGCCGCTCATTCAGAAGCAGGATTTTCAGGTGCGCAAGCATTATGAGGCCGCTCTTGAGAAGTACTATGTCCGGACCGCGGAGGACACGTCGCACCTTGAGGATATTGATATTGCCTCCATTTGCGGTACCAATCCAGACGCGGCCATCATCAATGAGCTCGTTGATATTGTTGATATTCGCCGCGCCACTGACCGTACAGAGTGGATCCGCATTCTTGGAATCCTCGCTAAGGAGAACAAAGAATACAAATTCATTGCTAAGAAATTCAGCGAGCGGTGTCCGGCGAAATTCAATGAGGCGGACTTTGAGCGCTATTGGAAGGACGCAGTGGACAATCGCCGCAATTTTAATTATGGGATTGGGACTCTCTATTATTATGCGCGAACAGACGATCCGGTGCTCTACAAAAAGATAACCGAAAAGTCAATCTTTGAGGTGTTGCGGAGCAACATCACGAATATCATTCTTGACGGCCGCTTACAGAACGCAACGATCGCGAGCATCCTGTTGAACAACTTCCGCGGACTCTTCAAGTACTCCGCGCCGAGCGGCGGCCGGGCAGCCGCATGGTACGAATTCATTCTTCCGAGCGGCAACCAGGCAACGCAAGACCTATGCTTCAAGTGGAAGAAATGGGAAAAAGCATATAGTTGTCCGACCTTTGAGAGCTTCATGACGAAGCACCTCTTTCCAATGGTCCAGGAGCAGGCCGAGTATTTCCAAAAGAAGTTGCGGGAAATGCGTCAGGATCCTGAGATTGAGAAGTCCAAGTTAATGTACTATGAAATGCTCTTGCGAAACATAAAGGACTCAGGACGCAAGCTACTTGAAGCTAAATTCAAATCCGACGTCATTTCCGAATCCAAACGCATGTTTATTGACACGGAGTTTGCGAATCGTCTTGATCAGGCCGAGGAGACGCATTCAATCCTTGGAGTTGCTAATGGCATCCTCAAGTTGGGACACACTGTAGAGTTTATCAATCAGTACCATCCTTATCCGATCAGCCGATATACCGCGGTTGAGTACAAACCTTATGATCCGCGGGATCCATATGTTAAGCAAGTCTACTTGACCCTCCGAAATATGTTTACCGACGAGGAATCCGACTCGTTTGAGTACCTTATGTACTATATGGCAGCTACGTTGGATTTCCACATTAAAGACTCACTATTCATGCTAATCACCGGAGGGGGAGGTAATGGTAAGACTACGCTCATGGTCTTGTTAGTCGCTATCCTTGGGCTGATTGAAAACAACGGATATGCAGCAAAGCTCCAATCACAAGTATGGTTGGTTCCTATGAAGGGCGGGGACGTACCGTCACCATCACTGGCTGATCTTCAATACGCCCGATTCGCTTACTCCTCCGAGTTTGCGGAAAATGCGCGGCTCCTCCTGACGGTCATGAAGGAGCTCACCGGAGCTGAATACATCCGGGTCCGCCGCCTCCATGAAAATGGTACCACGTTTGTCATCAAGTGTCTATTCATCTTGTTGTCCAATTATCCTTTTGAGATTGACGGAAACGACGACGGCACATGGAGAAGGATCAAACAGCTGGTCCTCAAAATGAAGTTCGTTCCTGAAGACAAGTTTGATCCTACTGACAAGTACCACCGATTGGCGGATCCAAGCATTCAAAAGGAATGGAGCAAGAAGCCGCAAGTACAAACGGCGTTCCTGTCCATATTGGTCCATTTCTACGAGCAACTACACCGAAATTACGAAGGCTGCCTCAACCGGGTACCGCATGATCATATCAAAATGGACACTGAGGATTTCCGCAACAAACAGGATAAGATCAACAATTATATCAGTAAGCGGCTGGTATGGACGCCCTCCGAAGACGACGTACTCCAAATGCACGATATTTCACATAACTTCGCGGCATGGCATACAAATGAGTATGGCCGCGCCGCTGAAAAGCGCGGCCTTGATGACAAGTTTGCTGGCTCAAAGCTATCCAAGTATTTCAATAAGAGCAAGTCAGGCAACCTATATTTGACGAATCACCGAATCAAGGAAGACGATTTTGAGTTGCGCGAGGGCGAAAAGCTATATGTATTGGGCGGCATTTCCAAAAAAAATATGCTCAAGGAGACACCGGAGCAGTATTGGCAGCGCAAATGCGAGGAGTATGATTCTTCCGCTTGTCCTATGTAGGACGGCGCGCGTGGCTTGTCCTGCTACGCAGGACTACGCCGTTTGGCTTGAGGCGCTTTGCGCCTCTACGCCGAGGGCTACGCGATTGCGTAATATGTTATTTTTTTTTGAGGTTTTGGTTGGATTTGAGTGTGTTTGAGGCCGCGCAAAATCAGCGCGCAAATGAGGGCCGTCAAGAATGACCGGCTTGTCCAACCATATGTCTAAACGACCAAGCCCGGCTTTCAATAAGGCGTATTCTATCGGCGTAAGTAGACGTCAAAGATATTATTTCGTGAGTCCAGACGTCTATTCACGCCGGTATATAGCATATCTAATAGATCAGAATCTTAGTCGTTTAGACATATGGTTGGACAAGCCGGTCATTCTTGACGGCCCTCATTTGCGCGCCCCGAAATGATCCAATAAGCCCCGCATTTAGTATAAACTCTTACTCCAATAAGCCCCGCATTTAGTATAAACTCTTACTCCAATAAGCCCCGCATTTAGCAAATCCGCCGCTTGCGGCTGTCGCAGTGGTGCGTAGCACCACAAGACAAAAGTGAATTATTCATTCCAATAAACATGAGTACTCGTATTGTGAGAGTCGTTGAGACCGCCGCCCTGGAAGATATTATTAAAGAGTTGGTCGCCGATCCAACTCAGTATGGTCGTGCGTGTGAAGCCGCCGCCGTGTTTGGCCGGCTTGATTTCATAAAGTATGCTCACTTTCGTACTGGAAGTCTTCCGTACGAAGACTTTAATCCGCTGGAGCTCGCGGCGGCTGAAGGACACTATGAAGTAGTCAAATATCTTGTTGAGCATACGGTAATTCCTTTCAATAGGTCCGTGTGGTATGCGGAATGCGCGGGTCATTCCGCTATAGCTGAGTACTTGAGATTCATGGACTAACTGAATATTTTTTTGTCTAACCGATCAATATATATGAATCCGGATCCGGTTATCTTAGAACCAACAACTACTTACTTTACTGTATTTGAAGAGCCTATTACTACCGGAACAGGAACTACGGCGTCTACTGTTGACATTGAAGGAGCGCCTACCGGAGGTACTTTAACCAACTCATATGCTTTGAATGTACAAGACGGGCGGATCCGGTCAGGAGATCAAACAGAATCTACCTCAACAACATCCGGCTCACTAATCCTGAGCGGCGGCGCCGGAATAGCCGGCAATCTACATGTTGGAGGAGCTATATATGGAAAGGTATACGACAGCACCGTGAAGTCATTTGGAGCGGTTGGTGACGGCGTTGCTGACGACACGGCCGCAATTCAGGCTGCATTTGACAACTTGGACTACGTTGTGTTTCCTCCGGGCACATACAAGATCACGGCGCAAATTAACGTAACCCGCGGAGACATAACCGTCCAAGGCAACCACGCAACCCTCGTCAAGGACGACCTCCTCCACGAGGCCGCTCTAAAGTTTAATGGGGGAGCCGCCTTTAAAATGACCATAATGACCATACCTATTGACATTGGTGACAACGTCATAACTCTTCATGACGCAACTGGGCTAAAAGAAGGTGATTGGTTGCTGCTCGCGTCCTCGCAAAACTGGTACTATTCAGGCGGCTGGGCTCCACGATCTAACCTTGTAGAGGTTGAGAGCGTATCCGGGAATGTAGTCAAACTACATACTCCAATCCTGGTACCAATTACAAAAGCGTTAACCGTACATTGTTATCGTCCAATCCGCAACATTTACGTCAATGATTTGACATTCCGGTCTTCTACCACTATTCCAGTTATGACTGTTGGTACGGGTCCAATTGGGCTTTCATTGACGACTGTAGCGGACGCTCGCGTTTCTAACTGTGTATTCCAGCACTTCTATAATAGATCTATAGAGTCGCAAAATGCATTCCGGATTGATTGTATTGGTTGTAAATTCTTCGGAATTCCTGACGGGTTTGTTATGGAATGGTCTTTAAGCGGAGGAATGGGATATTATGGACACGTCGCACACACTTGTTATGGAGTCAATACTCTTAATTGCTACGGATATAGAGTCCGCCATCTAACAGACGGTGCTCGTACAACGAACCACAGAACAAGCAACTGCTCTTCAATAGCACATCACCGCTCAGTAGTCCGCATGCACGGGCAGAACATAAACGCAATCGTTACTGATAATTGGGGCTACTCAACAATTGGGGACGGCATCCTCGGGACGTGTACTCCATTCTTACTCATTTCAGGAAATCACTTCATCATGACATCGGGAGATATTGAGGCTTCACTCATAGGTGATAATACAACAACTCCGGCAGATCCAAGTGATTCTTATCTTAGCCTAAGATATCCATCAGTAATCACCAACAACATACTGGAGACCAATCCGGCAAACAATGTACCTACTATTGTACTCGGCAACTTCTATTCTTCACTCGTAGTTAGCGGAAATATATGTCGGAATTGCGCAACCGGCTTGGAGATCCGCAGCTTGTACCTTGAGAGCTGTGTGATATCGGACAACATATTTGAGTCCGCCAATATTGCGACGGCGGACGGTATACTCTTTTCAAGCAATCAATACATCAGAAAGAGAGATAACATCACAATATGTAATAATATAGCCCGCAACTACGGCCGCAGCGGAATCCGTTTTCATGCTTCTACTATACCAAGCAGCCGTACTAATACACTCAAGATAAAAAATAACGTATTGGACGCGGTGAACTCAACGAATTCATCACCCGGGGTGTACATTGATAGCGGCTACTTTGGAGTAAACGTAGTCATTCAAGACAATTGCGTCCTCAACACGCGTCCAGGAGGACAGCTCATTACTATGACCAATAGAACATATTTTGAGCGGACTCCATACATCACTTATCAATTCACTGATCAGCCAAAGCTCATCAACGCGGCCAGCATAGTAGGATATGGTACAAATAGCACGCTACCGGCCGGAACCACAATTGAGCATACTTCAATGATCCTGAACACTCTACCAGCACCGGGTAGCGCGGCCGGTTGGTTGTGTACTACCGGCGGCACATACGGCACGCTGTCCGGAGTTACCGCTACTACCAATGGAACAACTACAGTAATTCTTACCGGGAATACGGCCAAGAAAGTCGGCCAAGGAACTTGGATCACTGTGAATGGATCGCAAGTACGCGTCGTCAATATGAGCGACGACTTTGTGACAGCAGTTGTCAGCACGCCAGTCGCAGCGGCCACCGGAGTCGCTGTATCATACCGGAACCCTATTTTGATTGAGTTTGCGAGGGTTTCAAACAAGGTAGGAGCGTATTCGGCTCTAACTTCCGCAACAAATGAAAGGGCAACGACAACGGACGTTTCAGCGGTGTCAACCGCAGTAGTAGCATCGAAGCTGAGCAACCTGATCGCGGATCTCCAGGCAGCCGGCATTATTGGATAACATATACCCGGACGCGGCCGCCTCCACCCTCAGCGGCCTTACTTTTTTTTTCATAGAAAATCTTACCCTTTTGGATTAGCTCTATTTCTTTGCGGGTAAACTCAATGTTGTAAGGGAAAGCAATCCGCTTAGCCGGAGGCATGATGCTATTCAGCTTTTGGTAGATCTCAATGTCCATTATACATACTGATCAAAAAAAAGACGCGCTTATACTGGGTTGTAGTACGTTTCAAGCATGCGGATATAAGACACGTCAAGGTCGTTTTGTACAAGATATCTCATTATACGGGTCTTAGAAGCTTCATCCATAAAGCTCAAATAATCAAACTTATAGAAATGGTACGCGAGCCGCAATAGTTCAAGCACCTCGTCCGGCTCCGTTAAAAGGAATATGCCTTCCTGGAGGCCGCGCGAATTGGCGAACTCAACGTCAACCTCCATATTTGCGACCTCAACTTTGAACTCCGGGTGAGTCCATCCGCTAAAAAATAGCTTTACGGCGCGAATATCAAACTTGGCCTCATGGAGGCATGAGTCAATGAACTGCTCGGTATCTTCTATCCACTTCATATAAATAGACTCAAAAAATAAAGTTGATTGCTCAAGAGCGCATCATTTGCTTGAATCTCCGGAACTCCAAGAATTCCGCATAGTCAGGGTCATTCTGGTAGTCCACACCTGGCTCATTCATTGCGAGGGCTTCAAAGTCGTTGGCGAGCTCATCGTCCTCAACAACCAAACGCATCAGGCTATCTTCGGTACGAATGCGCGACACGATTGATCCGGTGAACGGCTTACCCTTGTAAGCAATTCCGTATTCATTGAGGAGGTCCGCGATATCGGAACAGTACATCGGCTCCGTATTGTGCTTTCTCTCCTCGTAGACGTATTCGCCGTCTACGATCTGGCGGTCATACAATCGGATACTGGAGCATCGGCGGCCCGCTGCTTCGGACATAGCCGCGTTGAGCTGTCGGCTGCTGTAATCATTGCTACGACACAAAGCAATGAACCGGATCACGGCAATCGCGTGATCGTCCGGCGCATACTTTTTGGACTCACCAATGGTGGTCAGTCCATATGGTACCACTCCGCCGGCATGCTCTCCGCGTAGGCGCTTGTATTCGCGGACCGCGGCAACGCGCTCAGCAATGCGGCGCGACTCGGACTCGGATTCTCTTAAAAGGCGGACGAACTCAAGCCAATTTGCTTCATCCATATCGCCACTCAATACAAGTCCATTCCTTACGAAATGGATCTGGATTCCGGCGCGCAAGATTCGGCCGGCCATATCCAAACCGGCTTCTTCGCTGCGGCTGAATCGGCTGACGTCCGCAAACATAAAATGCTTGAACTTAGCGGCGTTGACTTCCATGAATGAGTCATTCTTGCGGCCGGAAATGACTTCGGTAATAACCTGACGAACGCGGACTCCTATAGAAGCGGCATATCTACGGATAAGATCAACTTGCTCATCAATGCTGATTCCGTAGTCGCCTTGGTTAAAAGTAGACACTCTTGCGTATGCGAGCGCCATTGTTGTTTATGTATAAAAAAAATTCACTTTTTCATAATGTACCATAATTACGGAATATGAATGTGTAGCGTCCAAAAGGGGCGGTTAAGAGTCGCGGACTAAGTGTAGCATGCTCTTTTTAGCGCGCTGAAAGGGGCGGTTAAGAGCCGCGGAATAAGTGTAGCAATGCTCTTTTTAGCACCTCCTTTACTCTAATAAGTCAGTAAATCCACGCGCCCGGGCATACTCCATAGTGTCATCATCCCACGGACATCCATTTTCGCGCGCCCATTGAAAGACGTCTAAATAGCCGGATCTTGCGGCGCATGCGCAAGTCCGCTCGCTCCATGGACATCCGTTTTCGCGCGCCCATTGAAGAATATGTAGATAGCCGCTACCCGCCGCATAAGAACATGTATGCTCATCCCATTTACATCCGTTGGAGCGCGCCCATTTAAGTATATACAAGTAGCCGCCCATTGCGGCGGCGGAGCAGGTGCTCGCGTCCCACGGACAACCATTTTCGCGCGCCCATTTCAGTACGTGGAGGTGTCCGCCGAGTGCGGCCGCTTTACACGTACTGGAATCCCACGGACATCTTTGAGCGCGTAGATCTTGTAATTTTGCGAGTTGTCCGTCCCGGGCGGCCTCGCTACACATGCTCGTCGTGAGACGAGGCATCTATAAGTTTGTGATTTATTTGGTTGTTTTTTTTATCTACAAATATATGCCTTTGTCAACTAACCAAAAGATTGGAGCTGGAGTCCTTGCCGTAGTTGTCTTTATTGTTGTTGTGTTGTACGTAACGGATAGCGGAGACTGGAGCGAATGGACTCTTGTAGGAGACGCGCCTACCTGCGGACATGGTACTAAAAAGTATGTTAAAAAGTGTACTATTGGATCAATTGCGAGAATGCTTGGTAAGAAGTGCTCAGAGTTAGCGGGCGGCGACTCAAAGACAGAAGTCTATGATTTAGCTCCTTGTCCAGTAGTTGGCCGATATATATGGCTTGAAAGAGTAGCAGCTTCGCACGAAGCTGCTACTGCTGACGATAACACGATTAACCTTGCTGAGGTAAATGTTATTGGAGCAAACGATCGTAGTTTGATTGACGCAAATACCGTAGCTACCTCCGGATCAATGCATAACGCAAGTCACGACGCTTTGAAATTAATAGACTCAAAACCAGCAACATTCGCGCATACTAAGGCGGCTGACGACGCTTCCGATTTCAGTCAGCAATGGTTTAAGATTGATTTAGGATCCGATAGGGTTATTAAATCAATTGAGCTGGTCAATAGGATTCAAGGGTGGAAGTATAAACTCAGCGGAATGCGATTGCGTATTCAAAATAGCGCCGGCGTAGACGTATTCGCCGGGCCGGAAATTACGGAATCAAATGTTCCTAACGTAGTGTACGACAAGTGGCAATAATTTGTAGAAATATATTTACCAAAGTATATGGATCCGTCTATTGTAAAAAAAGTCGTAGCGGGTGTAGTCATTTTCATTGTATTCGTAATTGTAGTTTTGTACCTTATGGACACTGGAGATTGGAGCGAGTGGACTCTTGTAGGAGAAGCTCCTACATGCGGATCAGGAATTAAAAAGTATGTCAGGACGTGTACAATTGGCTCAGTAGCGCAGGCTCTTGGTAAGAAATGCTTAGGTGATGCGGGAAAGACGGAAAGATATGATTTGTCGCCGTGTCCAATCAAAGGTAGATATGTTTTCATTGAGAGAGTCACAAAATCGTCTGACGAAGACTCAACTGAGGAAAATATGCTTAATATTGGCGAGGTGAAAATCCTTGGCGTTGACGACAAAACTCTGATTGACTCAAACACAGTAGCTACTGCTGGATCAGTATACGGTCCTGGATATGAGGCCTCAAAGTTGATAGATTTTGATACTTCAACATTCGCGCATACGAGCCCTTTGGCTTCAGCTACTGACTTCAGCAAACAGTGGTTCAAGATTGACTTAGGATCCGAAAAGCTCATTAAATCAATTGAGCTAATCAATAGGACTCAAGGATGGCAACACCGACTCAACGGCGTAAGGCTGCGTATTCAAAATGGAGCCGGCGTAGACGTATTCACTGGCCCGGAAATTAGAAAACCCGGATCAGCAATTCCAAAAGTAGTCTACGATAATTGGCTCCAATTTACTTAAGAAGCCGACTATAACAATTTCCATTTTTTTTCGTACGGGTAATGAAGCTTACAAATGAGGTTTGAATTTGACTCATTGTGAAGTATAGGGGCAAAAAAAGTCAATTTTTACAGTACGGGCATACTATGCGGTTTAACCTGAAAACGCAGGTACGGCATATTGATTTTAGACAAGTCTCGCATATCCTAAACACATGGTCCTTTTCCGAGCATATTGGACACTCTATAGGGTGGCGGGCTCTTATATACCGACCAAAAGGTACAAAGGATACGACCATAATTATGAGCACTAAAAGAATTAGTATATCGTAGAATGGCGTCATTTTGAGTGGTAATTTATTCACTTTTGAAGAAGTCAGCTGCCGCAATTGATTTTGTTCCATTTTTTTTTTAAGTAATGAAGATATATGGTACCCGTAGTATTGGTCGTCATTTTGCTCATAGTAGTACTCATGAATAGGAAAAAAACTAAATGCTGTAAGCATAGACAAGTCATTCATTCAGCCGGGTCATCCAGTTACGCAAGTATGAAGGGCGCCGACGAAAGATCATTAGTTGAGCTTGAGGCGTCGTGTAAAGCACATGTCCAAGATCAAGACATGCCTGACTTGGTGTCTAACATGTGGAAATCCGAAACGTCGCATCCTGAGTTGGATCATATGGGTAGATACATGGACGTGTCCGGATCCGATCTTGTTACGCCGACTTGGAATAGATATTCTATTCATAATATGTGTGGTACTGGCGTTGAGGCAATGGCTAAGGCTCGCTCGCCTCCTAAGGATTTGGAATTTACCTCTTGAGCTTGTCCAGCTACGCCGGGGTCTCATGAGGGTTGAGTACTTAAATGTGGTTTATTTAAATTCCGCTTCCGGGTTTACTTTTTTGATCGCTATGCTCCGGTAGGCCCGCTTGAATTCCGCTTCCGAGCTTGCTATTGCGGATTTACAGGCGCCGAATAGTTGGTTTGTATTCAAACTCCGGAATCTGTTTACATATTTGCTCCCACACACGATCTTGTTCATTCAGCGTATTTGGTAGCTGTAAGTGAATATACGAAAAGAAACGGTTGCGTCTGTCTTCTGACTCCGGGTCGCTCAACATGTGCTCCAAGATCTTATAGATAAAGTATGGGCAGTAGGGGCAGTTGACCTTTTTTTTGGTTGAGTTATAAATGTTGATAACGCGTCCAAAGTACTCATAGAATAGATCCGTCTCAGCCTCCGTCAGCTGAGGCGGCTCAATTCCGGTAACGAGTTTGCGGATCTTTGGAATGTGCTGATTGTACTTAGAGGTCTTTGGCATTTTTGAAAGGTAGCCTCTAATAGTAGAGCATGTAGCCTTACTCATGTCAATTATACGATCCTTGCGCATACAGTCTCGTACGTGTGTTATAACGTATTTAGGAATCTCCTTAGATTCAAGCCCCTGTAGAGCGTCCAACCACGCCTTACCATGCTTACGTGATTGGTACTGATTGCTGCGGTGATTTCTGTCAGCTATGTTTGCTTGATCCTCACTGAGCATCATTCCTTTGGCGTCCATTTGCGCAAAGCATTTTGGACATTCCAATATGCTCTCTCTGGAAATGAAACTCATTTGCTCATCACAAATGGAGCATTCATATCCACGGCTCTCACGCGGCACGATCTTCAACTTGATTTCTTCATATTGAAAGAGCAACTTTGATAGCTCCGGGGTCCTGGCCTCGTACTGAAGAACTATATTTTTGAGGTGCGCATATATACTGTTGAGCCGCGATACTACGTTTTCACGAATAATGAATCGTATGTACTGGTTGAGCAAATCAGCCTTTTTCTTTTTGTCAGCCGGCGAATCAGTTGATAAAAAATAGTAATCTGACAGGATCTGTAGACTACCAAATTCAAAGTTTTCCACTACTTTTTGATACGCTAAGCTTAACTGGTCTATAGAAGCTACCTGACAGCGTGTTTGAAGCTCGTTTATAATCTTTATTTTGCTATTAATCTTTGAGCTAATGCCCTCCACGTTGGTCATATATCATTATTAATGAATTAAAAGCAGGTATATGTAATGATATTTCTCCACTACGTTGATAAAAAAGGTACATTGCTCGCTTTTGGAGCTCATGACAACTACGATATTCATTATGCTCTATATAAGTACGAAAGCGGTCATATCCGGAAGCTGATTCAGCACGAGCATTATATAGAAGTGTGGTTGCGTGCCGTAGAACCAACCAAATTGATAGTAGACGAAGATTACGACGTATGTATCAATAATCAGGGATTTTTGATTGGATTCGGAAGGAGCTCACTTCCGGCGGATTGGAAGAAATCCGGCTTTACTAAACGAGTACTTAAGCGGTACCTGCCTCCGGAAATCATTGAAAATCCATACTGCTCTCCACAAGAAGAGCTCTATTACTCAGTGGAGTCCAGGAGCTCGGAAGAAGAGCAAAAGACAGCGGAAGAAATTGAGCGCGAGTTGGATGAGCTCCATAAAAAAACAATGGAAGCAGACGAAGAGCCGGTGTCATACGACTTATATTTCAGCGTCAATAAGACTGGATTCTACTCGTGATCCGCTGGTGCTACTACGTAGCACTGCGCGGCGGCTACGCCGTGAGCTACCGCACTTTTTTTTTGATAAAAAAAGCAAACCCGGAAGCGGAATTCAAGCGGGCCTACCGGAGCATAGCGATCAAAAAAAAGCAAACCCGGAAGCGGAATTCAAGCGGGCCTACCGGAAGCGGAATTCAAGCGGGCCTACCGGAAGCGGAATTCAAGCGGGCCTACCGGAAGCGGAATT
>JACCDR011272429.1_pt1 | contig 15264 bp, 21 predicted proteins | sample 7446431 | NCBI WGS metagenome assembly JACCDR01 (sample SAMN15323443, study PRJNA562643) | freshwater metagenome | isolation source: river surface water | place: USA:Blue River Watershed | collected 2017-08-17 | reverse complement strand
GTTCGCGCGGAGCTGAACACGACAGCGAAGAGGGCCCCGGGCACGTGCCCGGGGCCCTCTTCGCTGTCGTGTTCAGCTCCGCGCGAACCGCTCGTACTCGCCGTCCGCGGTCAGCATGACCGTGCGCAGGACACCTTCGCGCTCGCCGAGCACGGCGAGATCGGCGGTGATCAGCCAGTCGACGACGGCGGGGGCGATGCGGGTGTTCCCGCCGGCGGGCCGGTAGACGAACGGGGTACGGGTCTCGTCGCGGACGATGCTGCCGTTGCCGATGAGGCGCAGCGCCTTCACCCGCGGCGCGGACAGCTTCCGCTTCGGCGTCGGCCGGATCCGCTGGATGCGCAGGAAGACCTCCCAGCGCAGGCCGCCGGGCTCGTCGCGCAGCATGCGCCGGCCGACGGTGATGCCGGGGCTGCACGGGCACATGGCGCAGCCGGCGTTCTTGTTGAGGTGGGCTCCCTCGATCGCGGACTCCAGCCCGGACGGGCTGTGGAAGACGATCAGCCCGGCGGCGTGCAGGGCACGCACGGCCGCTTCGGTGACCGCGAGCCAGTCGGCCTCGATGAGCCTGTTCAGCTCCTTGTAGAGCTTGTTCGCGCGCGGGGTGGCGGTGAACCGGTCCTCGCCGAGCTGCTCCTCTTCACGGGCGAGCGCTGCGACGCGGGGGGCGCGCTGCTCCACCAGCTCGTCCTCGATGTAGACGCGGCCGGCCGGTGTGTCGTCCTCGCCGGATCGGCGCTCGATGATGACCTCGAAGCCGTGCTCGGGGACGACGACCTTGACGTTGCCGTACTTGTCGGGGCGTCCCGCAACGATGCGGGTGGGGGCGGGTGCGGTCATGTCGGACTCCCTGGTGCCGTCGGCGTGTCGCGCTTCACGTTACGCGTACCCCGGTAACGGGTCAAGTGGGTGTCAGATGCCGCCGCACGCAGGGCAGGCGATGATCTCGTCGCCGACGCACATCGAGCAGACCACGGACACGCCGCCGGTGCCGTTGCAGGCGGGGCACTCGATGACCGCCTCATCGTGGCAGCAGGGGCATTCCGGCTCGCCGGCCACGTCGTCGGCCGGCAGCCCCACGCAGGTCCAGCAGCGACCGTACGCGGGTTCCGCCTGCCGTGGGATGTACGCCAGCCGGCGCCCGCAGGTACTGCACCGGTAGCGGCTCAGGGCCGCGGTCCACACCGCTCTGAGCTTGGGCAGGGTCAGCTCGAACTTGGGTGCGGCGAGGTCGATGCGGTAGAGGAACGCGATCAGGCCGCCGCGGCGGCGGACTTGCGCGGCCGGCGGCTGACCGCCGATGCGCAGGCCCATCGCGCTGAGCTGGCGGCGGGTGGCGAGCCCGTCCGGGGCGTCGCGCCAGTGGTAGGTCGGGAGCCCGCCGTGCAGTTCCCCGGTCGGGTCGTTGATGACCGCGGGCAGGACCGACGCGCGCTGGGGCGCCCCGGGTCAGCGCCGGCCGCGGCGGCGGGCGACGTTCGCGGGGGAGTTCCGGCCGGTGCCGGGTTTCCCGTAGGCGCGGACCGCGGCGTCGATCTGGTCGCGGGTGTCGCCGGCGAGGTAGCGCTGGATGGCGATTCGGGAGCCGCCGCGGTTGTAGGCGAGGCCGACGAAGACCTTGTCGAGGATCTCGGCGTGCCGCTCGCGGTCGAGGCCGAGTCGAGTCTTTGCCGCTTCCCAGCCGAGTGCGAGTCCGTCGTGGCCGACTTCGTAGATGAAGTAGATGCCGCCGTTGTTCTCGACGTGGAACTTCCGGTCGCCGACCTGGGCGTAGCTGTCCCGGCCGCCGCCGCGCAGGTCGTCGTTCCACGGTGCGGTGCGGTGCAGCACGATCTTCGGTGCGGGGGTTGGCTGGCCGGTGTCCATGGGCTGCTCCGTTCGTCTGGCGGGTTGTCCCAAACCCGCGACACGCCGACTTTACTCGTTACCGGGGAACGGAACAAGTGGCCTGGAATGGCGACGGCGCCCCAGCGGTGAGGCCGGGACGCCGTCGATCGGTGTGGGTCTTCAGTCGGTTCGAGCGGCCACCAGCGGGCGGTGCGTCACGCGTCGCCGCGGTGTGGTCGGCCGCACCGCGGCCGGCCCCTCCACAGCAGCACCGGGGATCTGGGGGGCCGACAGCACGACCAGGCTTGCCTGTTCGATGAGCGCCTGGTCCTCCGCCGTCCGGTCGTCGACCGGGATCGGCTGCGCCTCCCTGGCCCGACGGACGGCGTCGCCGTACTGGGCGAACCGGAAGATCGCGAATCCCCAGAGCACGAGGCCGAGCAGCAGCAGCGGCCCGCCGTAAACGAGACGCTCGACGACGGAGAACCCGCGGACCATGACGGTGACCGGGACGCTGCCGGCGAGCGTGAGGAAGCCGGCGGCGCCGGCGATGTAGAACACGGCGGGCGGGCGGGGGACGCTGTGGTCCGGCCCGCCGAAGTCGGTTGGCCGTTCGGCCATGGGCACCTCCGGATGCTTGGTGGTTGGGCCTCGGGTGTGGTCTGCTGCTTGCCGCTGACTTCTGCTCCGTGGGTCCGTGGCCGGTGCATCAGCCTGGTCCTTCAGATCGACTGGTTGGCTCAGCTCCCTGGGCGGGTGGCGCCGCACCGGTGTGGTCCTCAGTGAGGCGGGCGCCGTCCGGGTCTGTCCGGTCGAAGAGAGTGGGTCCTGACCTTCTCTCGACTGCGCGGGCTGGGGTACAGAACCGGCAGCGGCCGGCTCCACTACGGATGGAGCCGGCCGCTGCTGCCTTTCGCGGGTCTACGGTGGGTGGCCGACCACCCCGAGGTCTATCCCACATTACCCGTTACCGGGGAACGACACAAGCGGTGCCGCTATCTGGCTACCGCGACGCCCCGTCGGCGGAGCACCTCCCGCGCCAACAGCTCGGTACGGCCCATGTCGACGCCAGCGTCGAGCTGGAACAGCTCCTGGTCCGGGTTCAGCATCGGCTCCGACTGCTGGGTCTTCACGTCGAGGACATCCGCGATCGGCGGATCCGCGCCCTCATCGCTGACCAGGTAGTACGCCAGGACCGGCTTGTCCTGCCCGTCGCGGTGCAGCCGGCCGATCGCCTGCCGGTGGACCTGTGGCGACCAGTCCAGCTCGCCGAACACGACGACCCGCGCCGCCGCCTGCAACCCGTCCACGCCAGCGCCGGAGCGCAGCGACATGATGAGGACCCGGGCGTCGCCGTCCTTGAACGCGTCCTCCGCCGCGGTCTTCTGCGTCGGGCTCTCGGTGCCGGTGTACATCACCGGGTTGAACTCCGCGAGCGCTTCCATCCACACGTCGTACACGTCGCGGTGCCAGCCGAACAGCAGGACCTTGTCCTCGGTCTCCAGCAGCATCTTGACGAACCCGGCGACGAACTTGGCCTTGGCCAGGCCGGTCGCGCGGCGCAACTTCCAGTCCAGCTCGCTGGCGGCGCGCCACCGGGTCGTGCGGTCGCCAGCCTTGTCCAGCAGCAGCCGCGCCATCGCCGCGACGTCGTTGGCAACCTTGTCGAGTTCCGCCGGGTCGACGTCCACGTTCTGTTCGATCGGCGTCATCGGCGGCAGCTCGCGGCCGACGTCGGCCGCGGTCCGCCGCAGCATGATGCCCTGGTCGCGGAGGTACGTGCCGAGCGCGGCCGGGTCGGTGACCCGGTAGTGGCCGTTGACGTACGTGCACCACTCGCGCGTGAACTCGTCCCACGTCCCGAGGACCGTCGAGTCCAGGACCGACACGACGTTGTAGATCTCGTCGCCGTAGTTGTAGACCGGGCTGGCCGTCGCTCCGATGCGGTAGATCGCGGCGTCGCCCAGCAGGCCAGCGGCGATGTACCGGTTGGTGCCGGAGTGCCGCAGCGCCTGCATCTCGTCGAAGATCACGGTGCGGGTCGACGCGCGGAGGTGGTCGGCCCAGCCGGCGAGCTTGCTGTACGTCAGGATGATGACGTCCGGTTGGCGATTGTACAACGGCCGGCGTTTCCGGCCGCGGCCGGTGGTGAGACTCGTCGGGTTGTACGCCTGGCCGGTCTTCGCGATGTGCGTCGTGAGCCACGGCAGGAACTTCCGCAGCTCCCGCTCCCACTGCCGGGCCAGGTGCGTCTCGGTGACGACGACCGCGGGCAGCGCCGCCGGGTCGCACAGGATCAGCCCGGACGACAGCGTCTTGCCGGTGCCGAGGTCATCGCACAGCAGCAGCCGGCCGGTCGCCCGGACCAGCTCCGGCACGACCCGCTGGTAGTCCCGCGGCGGGATCGCCGGCTCCCGCCACCCGTGCGGGGAGCGTTCGCCGGCGAGGATCCGCACGACGCGTTCCTGCGTCTGCCGGTGCGCGGCGGCCCGGTCGACCAGGTGCAGCTCGCTGCTCAGGTCGAACGGGGCGAGCGGGAACCGCTCGCAGAACCATTGCAGGTCCCGGGCGACGTCGTCGGTGTCGGACAGGGCGAGCCCGCCGCCGCGGTCCTGCCGGACCCGCGGGAAGTGCCGCTTCAGCCGGACCATGACGTGCGGTTCGGCGGTGACGAGCCAGTAGCCGTGCCCGATCGGCGACTCCGCCTTCGGGATGTGCTTGTACGTGCCGTACGTCGTGCAGGTCGCCGTGGTCACCGCAGGCCACCTCGCAGCACCAGCACGGCGACGGGCTTGCCGTTCAGTTCGACCGGCGCTCCGACCGCGTGTGGGGTGCGGGTCGTGACCAGGATCAGCCCGCTCACCCGCTCGTGGGTCGCGTACCGGTGCAGTTGCCGCCACACGGCGCTGGTCTGGCCGCTGACCTTCACCTCGATGCCGAGCCCGCCGGCCAGCAGGAAGTCGATCCGGTCGGCGGCGGTGAGGCTGACCTCGTGGTGGCTGTCGTCGACCGGGATGCCAGCGGCCGTCAGGGCGATCATCATGCCCTGATGGAGTTCGTCCTCGTTGCGGTACCGGAACCGGCCGCGGGTGAGCGCCTCGACGACGTGTCCAGCCGTCGGCGCGGTGCTCGTCTCAGGCACTCGCGGCCTCCCGCTGGAGCGTGGCCTCGAACGCGGCGAGTTCACGGGCGACCAGCACCCGGTACAGCTCCAGCAGGTCGGGCCAGTCGCTGGCGTAGCCGGAGATCTCCACGTACTGGTGCTCGTACCGCTCGTCCAGTTCGGCGACGGTCATGCCCTGCGCGATCGGGGTGACGCAGCCGTTCGCGGCGTGCAGGATCTTCGGCAGCAGCTTGTCGATGAACTTCACGAACCGGGCCTCGGCGGTGGCCTGCCACTCGTAGCTGTCGAGGGTGTCGATGACCCACGGCAGCGCCCGGAACCGTTCGGCGATCAACCGCCGCGCCTTGTCCTCCGCCTCGCGCTTCGCGAGTTTCGCCTCCGCTGACGGCAGCCGGATCGTGGGGCAGTCGCCGGCGTACGCCTCGGGCAGGTCGTGCACGAGGGCGTACTTCGCGACCAGGCCGACGTTGAGCCCACCGACCCGGTCGGCGAGCGCGCACGCGACCAGGCCGAGCATCACGGTGTGCTCGCCGTCGGTCTCCTGCTGCCGGCCGTCGGGGTGGAAGGTGGCGCGGGGGACGTTCGCGAACTGGAGCGCGAACAGCCCCAGGTCCGAGATGTTGTCGGCGAGCACGCCGGTGTGCGGCGGTGTTCCTGTTGTCCAGTCCATCAGTTCTCCCACCAGGCGAGCGTCGACCGGTCGAGCCAGTCGGCTGGGTCCTTTTCCATGCTGCGGTCGTAGCGCAGGACCGCGGCGACGGCCGCTTCCCGCGCGGGGGTGGTCATCTTGCCGGTCATCCACCGCCAGTTGCCTTCGAGCCAGCAGGTGTGCATCGCTTCGTCGAGGTCGGTGGCGGTGTGCGGGTCGACGGCCTGCGCGGTCGCGAGCGCGGTGAGGACCGCGTCGGCGTGCTGGCCGAGGTCGGCCGCGTCGATCAGCTCGTGAAGCACCGCGTCGAGCATCGGTTCGAAGTCCTGCGCGGCCGGGTCCAACGCGACCAGGGTCGTGCGACCACGCGGGTGCGACTCGCCGGGCCACATGAGCCGGGCGTAGAACCCTTCTCTGCCTCCGTACGGGCGCCAGCCAGCGTCGACCATTGCCTGGACGAGCTGGTGCGGGTCGATGTCGGCGGCGCGGGGGCGTCGGACGGTCCAGTCCATCACCACCACCCCAGCCATTTGCCGAACAGGAACGCGGCGGTGCACACGCCGAGCGCGGCGAAGATGCCGTACGCCCAGTCGCGGGCCGCATCGGCTGCTGCCCACCCGGCATCGACCAGCCAGTGCTTGAGGTCGTTGGCCCAGTATCCGACGGCGAGGGCCACGATGATCCAGAAAATGACCCAGTTGTCGTTGAGGTGCATGCCCTTGATCACGCGCCGTTCCCTCCGCCGCCGGAGACGTCCGCATCGAGGTACCGCCACTCGATGCGGGTCACCAAGGTCTTCGGGGTGCAGCGCATGTGCTCGCAGAAGAAGTCGACGAACCACAGCGGTGAGGCGCTCCGGAACCCCTCCAGCTCGACGTCGCCCTGCGTGATCGCGTCCAGTGGCTCACGGCGGACGGACACCACCTCCACCTCGGCGATACGCACCAGCGGCTCGACGATGCCGTCGGCGCGCCGGCGACCCATGACCTTGCGGCACAGGGTCAGCCGGTCGCCGGGCTGCACGAACTTCCACCCGAGCCTGCGGGTCACGGTCTTACGCCGGTCCCGCACGGCGTCCTCGGTTAGGGCAACCGAAATCAGCCTGCTCATCGCTTTACCAACTTCAGCCTCGGGCCTTCCGGGATTTCGCGGTACGCCATCGCCGGCCATCCGTCGTGCTCGCGGCCGTCGAGGGTCCGGCCGCCCCCGGTCGAGGTCCGGCCGCCGACCTGCTTGAAGTAGAACGGCACGTGCGCGTCGGTGCAGGCGTCGCGGATGTCGCGGACGTGGTCCAGGTCGACGGGCCGGTGTCCGCTGCCGGACTCGCCGCCGGCGATGACCCAGAACTGGCCGAGGAACCGCTGCTGGCCGAGCCACGGGTTGAGGTCGGCAGCGCCGAGCAGCGGCTCGGCGGAGACGAACAGGCACGCGGCGTCGTCGGCGCAGTCGACCAGGTACGGCATGCGCCGTTCGGCGTACTCCTGGTTCTCGACGGACACGCCGTAGGCGACGTTCGGCAGTGGCCACTCGAACAGCGGCGCGTTGGGGCCGAACAGGTCGCGGTACTCGGCGAGGATCAGGTCCCGGAAGACCGGAGAGCGCAGCAGCGCGCGGAGCCGCGGGTGCCGCTTGGTGAGCTTCAGCCAGTTGTGCCGTACGGTGCCGGCGGCCATTGCGAGCCCGCGGGCGATGAACCGGTCGGTGACCTTCGGGTGTAGCCAGTCGCTCATCGAGTTGTAGAAGATCGTCCGCCGGGCGTCCCACCGGACGGCCTGGAGCAGCACGTCGGGGTGCATCTTGACGAGCCCGGTGAACTTGCCGGCCACGGCAACGCCCTGGTACTTCTCCAGCCGGGTGAGCCGCGGCATCGACGACGCGACCGCGCTGTAGCAGTTGTCGCAGCCCGGCGACGCCGGGTCGCAGCCGGTGACGGTCACGAGGGTCTCACCCTTAGTGCCGGGCATGTGGGTCCAGCCGATCGAGGTGCCGTGCTTGGCCGGCACCAGGCCGAGGTCGTGCGGCTGACTAGCGACCACAGCCATATCGATTTTCATCAGCGACGTCCCTCCCGCGGCATGTTGAGCACGTCGAGCGCGGTGTGCTCGCCGGTGATGCTGACGTCGGGGGCGAGCCGACGCGCGAGCGAGAGCGCCTCGTCCAGCGGGAAGATGTGCTGTCCGGCCGGGTCGACGTGGTGCCACGTCCCGGCGCGGTCGGCCAGCGCGGCACCGTATTGAACGACCCACTCGTCACCGGTGCGGCGGTACCGCTCGACGTGGATCTCGTTGTGGCGGCGCCACGGGTCGTCCGGCGGGAGGATGCTGACCGCGTACCGGGTCACCTCTTCGTAGGTCTTCGGTGCTTTCGTCCACGGCTTCGTCCGGGCCTGGCCGGGGTTGTTGATCCGCTCGACGTGCGCGCTGAACGCGGCGCCGGCGGCGTCGTCATCTTCGTCCCAGTCGTAGTCGCCGACGGCCTGCCGCTCCTGCTGGGCATCGACGAACAGGTTCTGGCACTTCGTCATGTCCCAGTCGACGCTGGCCGGGTCGTGGTTGCGGATGCCACCCGGGCCGTGGTGCTCGTCGTGGTGCTGCTGGAGCGCCTCCTGGTCGGTGATCAGCGGGGCGGCGAGGTTGCAGTGCGCGGACAGCAGGTGCAGGCGCAGCGCGTCGTGGGTCTCGGTCTGGCCGGGTTCCAGGTTGAACCAGAACGCCAGGTCGACCAGTCCGCCGACGGTCGTGGTCGCGCCGTCGGTGGCGACGACCTGGTCGTCGAGGGTGAACAGCGGCGCCGTGTCCGGAACCGACCGGACATCGACGAACTCGCCGTCACGCAGGACGGTGTACCAGCCGTGGGAGGAGTCGAGGGGGCTGACGAACAGGCGCAGCAGCCGGTCCGGGTCGACGACCAGCTCATCGCGTTCGGTGAGACCCTCGGTTGCTTTCGTCACGGAATGCGCGGGCGCCCACAGGTCAGCGTCGTCGCGGTCGGCGTGCTCGGGCTCGAACGTCCACGGGCTCGGCACGGTCCCGCCGGCGATGCTGGCGAGCCGCAGGATCTCGCGGTCGCGGACCTCGGTGCTCGGGTAGGGGCCGATGAGGCACCACTCCTGGCCGTGGTCGACGGGGCCGCCGGTGTAGTAGACGCGGATGCAGGGCTGCCTCATGCGGTCATCTCCAGCAGGGACTCGACGCCGTCGGGGGTGCGCTGCTGGACGGCGCCGCAAAACGGCCGCTGGCACATGCGCAGCGCGGCGGTAGACGCTCCGGGCACGGTGTCCGTCCACGGTTCCCAGTCGCAGCCGTGGACGGCGCACAGTTCGACGGCGAAGCACCGCGCGTCGAGGACGGTCCCGGCCGGCCAGGCGGGCAGGGTGCCGCCGGCGAGCTGCACGCCGGCGAGGTCGACGCCGATCGCGGCGAGTGCGGCGGCTTCGCTGTCGAAGTGGACGGTGTCGCGGTCGTCGTCGAACGAGGTGAGGTAGTCGGCGTTCTGGGGGATCCCGAGTCCGCACTTCGCGCACTTCACGACGTAGCAGGTGAGTAGCTCGATCACGGCTGCCCCTCCCGTTCCTCCGCGGCGTCCTCGTCGAACCGCTCGGTGTCCAGTTCGACGTAGGCCGGGCCACCGCCGGTACCGACGGCCTCGATCTCGGCGATGTCGACGGCCGGGCCGTCAAAGTCGTCGTCTTCGTCGTCGCGGGGGCGCCGGTCCCGGACGGCCAGTGCAGTGATCGGCTTGAGCAGCATGATGCTGACGGTCATGCCACCGATCAGCCACAGGCTGAACTGGTTCGCGAACCAGCCGGCCGCTGCGGCGGCCGGCAGCACCAGCAGCAGCCACACGACCGCGTAGGTCCGGCGCATGTCGGCGAGGCGCTTCTGCTTGGCGCGGTGCGCGTCGGCGGCGGCCTGCTCCTGCGGTGTGGGGATGTGGCGGCGGCGCACCGACTGTTCGTCGGAGAGGGCACGCTGGTGCATGGTTCAGCCCTCCGCGCGGGTCGGCAGGCCGAGGGCGCGGACGACTGCGGTCGCGAGCCGGTCGGCGTCGACCTCGACGTCGCAGGTGGCGTCGAGGGTCTCGGCGACCAGGGCCTCGACGGTGTTGAGCTGGACGTCTCCGCCGCTTTGGTCGATGTGGTCGGGCAGCGCCCAGCCCATGCGCAGCGTCTCCGGGTCGTCGCTGTCGACGACCTGGAACACGATCAGCGAGTCGGCGGGGGCTTCCTCGTACTCCTGCTGGGTGATGGTGACCGGCCCGATCTTCGCGATGATCGCGGCAAGGACCCGGCGCATACGCGCGGTCTCCTCTTCCACGGCCTGGGCCGTGACCCCGCTGAACAGGGCAAGGAGGGCTTCCTCGGCGCTCGGTTCGTGCTGCGGGTCCATCTCGTGTTCGTCGTGCTGATTCATGCTCGCCTCCTGTGCGAGTGGTGCTGCTGCATCCGTGGCGAACGGAAGTTCGTTGGTGCTGCTGGTCAGCCGGCGGCCGGGGCGGGCTCGGCGACGGGCTGCGCCGCCGGGTGCGTGTCGGCGATGGTCCGCTTCGCCCGGTCGCTGATGTCCTTCGGGACGGGGATGCCGTACTTCTCGCCCCAGGCCGCGAGTTCCTCGCCGATCGAGTCGCCGGCGTCGTACGCGGCCCACACGTCCCGGGCGATGCCGTCGGCGGCGACCGGGTCGAGCTGCATCAGCACGTTCAGGGCCGCGATGAACCCGAAGTCGGAGAGCATGGCGGTGAGGTTGTCCAGGTACCGGTCGCGGGCCGCGGTGTTCTCCCGGTCGTACCTGATCAGGTCCCAGTTGTCGGTGTACCGCTGGAGCGCGTCACGGATCAGCGCCGCGACCGTGTTCGCGGCGGTGGCATCGGCGATGTTCTTCGGGTACGCGCCGGGCTGGTGCTGCTCCCCGGCGTCCGTGTCGTCGCCGCCGTCGTCCTCGTACGTCCACCGGCCGCGGGAGATCGCGGCCCGGATCTCCTCCGTCCTGCCGGCCATGGCCGTCACGAGCTGCTCCTGGGGCTGGGTCCAGTCAAGGCCGAGCTTGCCCAGCTCCGTCGCGATCCGGCGGGCGGCCTCGACGTCGGCGCCGAACATCTCGATCGGGATCGAGGCGCCCGAGGCGATGTGGGTCAGGCAGAACCCGCCGCCGAACCCGCTGCGGTCAACGGTCGGGGTGACGACCAGGCCGGGCGTTTCGGTGGTCTCGGCCACGACGGTGACGGTGCCGTAGGTGTCCTCGCCGGGCCGGCGGAACGGAATGTCGACATAGGTGACCTTGGGCTTGGTTTCGGCGACGTCGGTGCTCACGTGCTGGACTCCCTCGGGAACGGCTTGAAGATCTTCAGTTTGTGCGGACGGGTCGGGGATCGGGTCAGGTAGCCGTCGGACTCCAGCGACCGGATCACATCGCCGGTCTTCAGTGGAGTCAGGTCGGCGACCGCGCCGATCGTGGTCAGGGACGGCGCGCGGCCGGCCATGGCCTCGGTGACCATGAAGTTGTAGATCCGCCGCCGGACGTCGTCGCTGATCGGCTCCTCTGCCGGTGCTGTCGGCGCGGCGGGTCGGGCTCGGCGGCGGGTGCCGAGCTTGGTGTGCCGGTTCTCCGCGGCCGGGTACAGCACGACGATCGTTCTCGGGTCGGCCATTGCCCGCTCGACCCGGACGTGCAACTCGGCGACCTGCCTGTCGTCTCTCCAGAACACGCCGTTGAGCGCGTCCAGGACGAGCTTGAGCATGTTGTCTCCGTCGATGCCGTGTAGCGTCCCAACGTGGAACTCGGCCAGCACGCCGAACGGGGACTCCGGGTCGACCTCCCACTCGGGGCATGCGAGTCGGAACGCCGCCGCGACGGCCTTCTCACCCTCGATGGTTTTCGTGGGGGTGAAGGTCCGGCGACCAGTGACGCGTGGGCGTTCCTTCGCTACCGGTTCGCCCTCGACGACGAACTCCGCGATGGACCACCGCCGGACCAGATCGGCAAGGGCCCGCCATGCCTGGATCGGGATGCCGGTCTGGCCGGCGGTGGCCGTGGTCATCGCGGAACGACCCCGTCGCGGTAGTTGAACCGGTGTGCCAGGCCGGCCCGCGCGGCGAGCGCCAGGCAGAATGCTCGGACCTCACCCTCGGGGATGAGGATCGCCTGTCGGTCTTGGCGACCCTCGCCGTGTTCGACAGGGACCCACACCCAGTAGTAGACGGCGTCGTCGGTCGGGACGCTGGCGTCATTACCGACCTCGGCGAGAAGCCGGGCGATCGACTCGGCGCTGCGGACCTCGACCGGCATCCGGTAGGTGAGCAGGCCGAGGGACCAGGCGAGGCCGAGCGCGTTCTTGCTCTGCGTCGCGACGGACCCGCTGCGCAGGTCCGGGTCGGCGGGCGTCGGGCCGGTCATGCGGACCGCTGTCCTTCCTGGGTCTCGATGGTCGGGGTGCGGATGACGTGCTGCACCAGCACGTCCCAGCCCTGGAAGTGGCCCCGGTACACCGCGCGGACGATGCCGATGTCGTGGGACTCCTCGACGGCGATACCGTCGACCGGGTGGCCGAGACCGCCGACCAGCGTCCCGACGTCGCCGAGCAGCATCGTGTCGATGTCGACGGTGCGCTTGACGCCGTTGACGGCGACCGACCGCAGCTCCCCGACGCCGTCGGCGACGCTGGCGAGAAGGCCCAGGAGGGCCGCCGTCGGCAGGTGCCTCGCGGTGCGGGGAGGGGGTCCGCTGGCGGTGACGGCCAGTTCTGTGCTGCTCATAGGCGCTCCAACGGGTGTGCGTGACGGATGGACTCTTCCAGGTCCGACTTTACCCGTTACCCGGGAACGACACAAGCGTACTGACCTTGACGGCCGCGTCCCGCTACGAGGCCGCAGCCTGCGTTTCAGCCTGCGGCGTCTTCCGGCCGCCCTGCCGGCCCACTGGCGGGATGCCTGCCGCCTGACGCTCCCGAACCGCCTTCGTGTACTCGGCGGCCTTCGCGTCCGCCGCCGGGTCCGGCTTGATCTCGTCCGGTGCGTACTGATCGGTCATGCACGGCACACACCGACCGGCAGGGTACGGGCCATGGCCGGGCTGCTGGCATCGCGGTTCGGCCGCCAGACGCTCCCGGGCCGCCGCCGTCTTCGGCGCGACCGCTTTCCACCAGCCGTGATCGAGGCTCAGCCGGTAGGGCGTTTTCGTCTTGCCGTACCGGTCGACGTTGGACAGCAGCTCGCGCAGGCCCTGCGCTGCGGTCGTGAGCGACACCTGCCGCTCGGCCATGGCGACGGTGAGCGCTGCCTCGATGTCGGCGACGGCGAAGTCGTTCCGCATGCGGGCGAACCACCGGGCGACCTCGCTCAGTGTGGGGTTCTTCTCCTGCGGAGCAATTCCCCCCCCAGACTCCTCAGCCTGGCCCTCTAGGGGTTGGTCTAGTACGGGGGGGGAGTTAGGTCGGGTACAAGCGGATACAAGCGGGTAGGGTGCAGCAGTTTGCACCCCTGGGGTGCAACTGTCTGCACCCCAGGGGTGCAGATCCGTGTTTGTACGATCATCAAAACAACTATCGATGTCGGCCTCTTTTGCCTGGTCAGCGGCTTGCTCCTCGGAGGGGTGCAGATTCTGCACCCCTCCGAGGTCGTCCTGGTCGGCAGTTTCCGAGGGGTGCAGATCCTGCACCCCTCGGCGGGCCGGCCGCATCCCGATCTGGTCGCTGTACGCGAGCATCTCGTCGTCGGTGCGAGGCTCCGGCATGTTGTCCCAGGTGGCGGACAGGTTGAGGTTCCACACGCGGGGGCACCGGCCGCCGGACCGCCGGTACCGGCGCTGCGCGACGACCGGGTCGCCGAAGTCGATGATCCGGGCGCGGTACAGGTCACGCAGGTGGTTCTGCGCCGACCGTTCCGAGCACCTGGCGCGCTGGACCACCTTGTGCATGTAGGGGCACGCGCCCTCGCCGTCGTCGCTGGCCTCATCGGAGAGCGCGACCAGGACGAGGACCGCGGTGGGGTTCTTGACGGGCGCGGCGTCGAGCGCCCACAGGTGCGCCTTGAGGCTCATTGCCCACCTGGCCGGGGGTTGGTACGTGCTGTCTGCATCTTCGGCTCGTTCCTTCGTACGAGCCCCGACGCGACACGCGGGTGGTGGAGCGCACGTAGCATCGCCTGGTCCCTCGGGATCAGCTACACTGGCGCTCGAAACCGCGTGCTAGCGCGGGGCGAGAGATCTATGAGGTTGTCGGATCGGTTGTCGAGGCCGTCCTGCTACAAGGGTTGTCCTTCACCTCCGTCTTCTCGTCCGGTCGTCCCAACCAAGCGGCGGCACGTGCGATCCGGTCCTCAGCTCCCAGGAGTTGAGGACCGGAAGCGTTTCTGCGGGTGGCGTTCCGGGTGATCTCCGGGTGCGACCGTGCCATTACCCTACGACTCGACACCCGTCCACGGGTGCAGCGGCACGCCATTTCATGCCCCCTGCGTGGCGCGCTTGACAGAGATCGGTGGGGCGGTCTTCTTCTTCGGGATGGTCTCGCCCAGCTCGATCAGCCGGTTGCGCATCCACTCGACGTCGTCCTTCTCCGCCGGCTTGCCGTGGCCGTAGACCATCCGGCCGTACGTGCCGTGCGGGACGCCCTGGAGCACGGCGGCGGCGAACTCCTTGTCCGCCCTGCCCTCCGACTCCATCGCCCGGCCCGCGTCGTACAGTTCCAGGGCCCTCTCGACCCCGCCGGGGTGTTCCGCCAGGACGGTCTGCGCACCGACAACGCCGGGCTGGGCGCCTGGCCAGCAGCGCCGCAGCCAGGGGCAGCCGTCGCAGGCCCGGGACAGGCCGGGGCCGCGGAGGGTGGCGTACTCCTGGTGCCGGCCGCCGACGGTCGCGATGGCGCGGGGTGCCCGGTCGGGGAACTCTGACCAGTAGGCGATCTCGCGGAGGCGGTCCTCGACGGCGCCGGTGGCGAATTTGTTGAGCTTGGTGACGTAGCGGGAAACCTCACCGCGGTCGCGGTGCAGGTATAGCCAGGTGACCCAGTCGACGTCTTCGCCTGCCTGGTAGCAGGCCCACCCGTAGGAGACGGCCTGGAGCCAGTGCGCGTTGTAGGCGGCCTCGTGGCGGAGCACGCCCTGCATCCGCCACGCGTTGACGGTCTTGCCCTCGCCGAGCAGGTTGAAGCGGGCGCCGAGCCGGCGCAGCAGCAGGATGTCGAAGGTGCCGGAGAGGATGAGACCGCCAGCGGTGAGCGTGACCGGCTGTTCGACCAGGGCACCGCCGGCGACCTGGGCCATCCGCGGGAACAACGCGTCATGGATCCATGTGCCGAGGACTGCGGCGCGTGCCTGCTCCGGCTGCCGTTCGTCGCTGGCGGGCGTGCCGGCGACGCTGTAGGCGGCGGCGCGGGTGCAGCCGCCGATCCACGACATGGAGATCTTCGTCGGGTCCCGGTCGGCCTGACGGGCGGTGTTCTCCGCGGTGAACGTGTCGGCAACGAGCTGGTCGAGGTACTCAGCGACGTCGGCCGCGGTGTCGGTGACCTCGACGGTGTCGGCGGTCATCGGGGGGCCGCCGGCTGGGGTCGGTGTTCCTCGCAGCGTCGACCGCACGGGTACAGCCGAGCTTGCGTGCTCTGGCACTTCGGGGCGCCGCACTGCGCGTACGTGTGCGCGTTGATGATCGGTTCGATCGGGGGGTGCACAGCG
>JACCDR011149850.1_pt1 | contig 15264 bp, 22 predicted proteins | sample 7446431 | NCBI WGS metagenome assembly JACCDR01 (sample SAMN15323443, study PRJNA562643) | freshwater metagenome | isolation source: river surface water | place: USA:Blue River Watershed | collected 2017-08-17 | reverse complement strand
CGACCGCCACGCCGTACACGCCGCCGTCGTCTTTGCGAACCAGGAACCCGCCGGGCAGTGTAGTGGCCTCGCGGGTGTAGCCGCCCTCACGTTGCATCTTCAGCATCCCAAAGTAGGCAACTCTCTGGGCTTCGGTTTTCGTTTCACATTTCATCGTTTTTCTTACCTTCCGTTCCTCGTTGGGAACTGGTTATATTATATATCAATTATAGGGAAGTGTCAAGCAAAACAATGGTATATTTAATATAAAAAATAGGGAAAAATCCCTTGACATACTGGTATATTGGATATAAAATATAGGCATGGTAAACACATTGACCGATGGCGAGAAGGGCATCCTCGCCGAACTGAATCGCGATGCTCGTGAGAGCTTCGAGAGCGACTTGATCGGGGGGCATGATGACCCCGAGTGTCCCGAGTGCGAAGCGAGCTGGGAGCCTGTAGACGGCTACCACGGCGCGGCGATCCTGCGATGCCCTCACTGCCTCCGCCCCCGCGACCTGGACAACCCCTACAGCGAGGGATTCAACGCCAGCAACATCCACGAGCCGCGCACAGCGAACCCCTACCAGTCTCCGAGCGAGGCGGCGGAGCTGTGGTATCTGGGCTGGGATGCGTGCGATGGACACGTCCCGCCGACTGAGTACGACCAAGCGTAGAAAGGAGAGGGGCCAGCCTGAGAGCTGGCCCGAGGTGCTTTATGGGTAAGTTCACTCTGACGGGGCCGGGCACTTACACTGCGACCGAGCCAGGGCAGTGGCAAGCGCTTCTCTCCGATATCTTCGGCGCGTGGCGGATTGAGGAGCGCGATCTATGCGGCAAGCCCGTCAGGTACTTTGTGGGCGAGCTGGAGGGCAAGGAGCTGGCACTGCTGGCCTTTTCCATCCCCACGGCGCTGGAGGTTGGGATGCGCGTCCTAGTAACGCACGAGTGCGGCTGGTGTGCCTGCCATTCCCGCCCCGCCTTTGAGATCACCGCGCACACGATCCAGGAGGGAGTCACCGGGCGGATTGTTGGCTTCGGGCTGCATCTCCACACCAACCTGAGACACTGCACCAACGGCGTGGTCTTGGTCGAGACCGACCCCGAGACAACACCTGGCAAGCATCGGTGGGTGCTGGGCTTGCCTTCGGCATCGCTTCATGTCATTAGCGAGGCGCAAAGCGAGGCAATTACCTATGGGGGATTGTTCTCATAACTGCGCCAATATCCGATATAAGATATGGTAGAATAAAGGATATGAAAAATTCAGAAACTGAGGAGAAGCGCACGGTGGGCAAACCCAAGATCGCCGGGCTGGTAGACAAGCTCCTGCACCTAGATGCGGACGACTGCGCCTGGTTCATGGCACGCTACAAGAGCCGAACCCTGCCCGATGGCACCAAAGACAGCTTCAGCGCGGCCATTCGTCGCCTGATGCGCGCCCACCGTGAGGAGGAAGAAAAAAACGACCTCTACGCCGCCAGCAAGAAAGGCGCTCCATGACCACCGAGCAGCAAGACCTCATAGACCGCGCCATGGTTCAGCTCACGCTCCTGGCGGAGTCCCAGAGCGCCGCACTCTTCCAGCTTGGAGACCCTGCTGCTGTCGAATCCGCCCGTGAGAAAATGCGTGAGTCTTTGGAGCACGCCAACCACGCGAGAAGAGCGCTGCGCCTGGCCGGGGCACGTGTCCCGAGCCTCGACGACAAGCCACGCGAGGAGAAGTACGACCTGGGTGAGCTGGCCGCGCTGGACTCCGACGCAGGGAAGAACCTACTGGCTGGCCTGGGCGAGCTCCAGGGATTTGCCGATGCCTATGACCGGGAGCGAGGTAAGAGCGTGCCTAGCGGGCGCTACAACATCCTCGACAGTGGCACCGACTTTGGGGAGGCTCTCCAAATGCTGCGCTCTCGGCTCCGGCAGCTCCTGGGGGGGAATGTGGGGGCGGGGCGGGAGTGAGCACTCTCACGATCGAGCTGATCATCTGGCACCACAAGCGGCGCACCAGGCGACTGCCCTACTCCGCCGCGGCCTACCTGCTCGATCCTAGCAAGCCCGAGCATCACCAGGTTCTTGAGGCTGGCTCTTGCTCGGAGGCGGGCACCGAGGGCGAGGCGGCGCGGGATGCCCTCAGAGAGCTCCAGACGCGTCGAGACCACCAAGACAAGCACGACCCCGAGCTGGTGCGGGCTCTGGCTGATCCGCTGGGGGGATTGGCGGATGGGGTGAGGGTGGAGAGGAGGTTTGTGTGAGGAAATCGGGCAAACGATAGTTTTTAACTGCTTTTTTCTGCCAACAGGGAGTAATTTCAACACGGCATGCCGAAAATCCTGCCTGTGAGTGCCAGCCCTACCCCTATTGACGAAGACACGTTTTTCAAACCTAACCCAGAAGCTGCTAAGCTTTACAATGATGTCTTTGCTTTTTCGCAGGAGTGGGAAGCCGTTGAGCTTAGTGAGCGCTCCGCTGCCCAGTCACACTTTCATAGCTTGTGCGATCTTCTAGGCCATGGCAAGCCTCACAAATTAGACCCCAAGGGTGAATGGTTCACTTTTGAAAAAGGAGTGCGAAAGCATGGGGGAGACAAGGGCGAACGAAGTAAAGATAAAAACGAAGGACGTGGATGGGCCGATGTCTGGAAGAAAGGTTTTTTTGCCATTGAGTATAAGCAAAAAAAGCGAAGCCTTCCGGATGCCTACCGTCAGCTTCAAGCCTATCGTGACGATTTAGAAAACCCGCCGATTCTGATGGTTTGCGACCTGAATATCTTTCAGATCCACACCAACTTTACAGGTACTCCACACACGATTTACGAATTTGATCTCAAAGGGCTGAGGCGTGGGCTGGTCACAGAGAAGTGTTCCCTACCGCCTCTGGAAGTCCTTCGGAATATGTTCTTTGAGCCTGAGAAGCTGCGTCCGGCTTTTACGACTACTGACATCACTAAGGAAGCGGCAGTAGAATTTGCTAAGCTCAGAGAGGATCTCCTGCAAAGAGGCTTAGAGCTTGGGCAAGTGGCGCGGTTCTTAATCCGAATGGTCTTCTGCATGTTTGCCGAGGACGTGCAACTCCTACCAGACAAGGTCTTTACTAAGCTCATTGCTAACACCAAACGCCAGCCTCAAATGTTTACGATTCAGCTTGCCGAGCTATTCAAAAAGATGGCCAGCGGTGGCTATTTTGGTGCAGAGTTTATCAAGCACTTCAACGGCGGGCTTTTTAGCTCAGAGGACATGGATGGCTCCGCCTGGCCAACGCTTTACGCACGCCACCTCTCGATTCTGGAGAAGCTTGCAGAGAAAGACTGGGCCAATATGGAGCCATCCATTTTTGGGACACTTTTTGAGCGAGGGCTTTACTCAGCAGAGCGATCTGTCCTTGGAGCACACTACACTAGCGAAAACGATATTCGCCAGATCGTCGAGCCAGTAATTGAGAAGCCTCTGAGGCGAGAGTGGCAGCAGATCAAGGCTGCTGCCCAGGTGCTACTTGATCAGCGCTTTGAACTTATGCGCACGGACTCGCCGCTACGCATTGCTGGATCGCCGATCCCAGCGGAGGATGCCAAAGAGGCACGGCGCATCGATGGCCAGCTCACCACGATGATGCAGAACTTTCTGGATCAAATCTCTAGTGTTAAAGTGCTTGATCCTGCCTGTGGGAGCGGGAACTTCCTCTATGTTTCGCTGAAGTCCCTACTCGATCTAGAGCAGTCGGTTCGTGCCTTCATGAGCTACGAATGCGGGCTGCCAACCCCACTGCCAATGGTAGGACCGGAGCAGATGTATGGGATAGAGATCAACGAGTATGCCCACGAGCTCGCGACGGTCACCGTCTGGATCGGCTACATCCAGTGGCTACGCCAGCTTGGCTTCGGCTCGCCTCCAGAGCCTATTTTACGCGGGACGCATCAGATCAGGCACGGCGATGCGATCCTAGAGCCTGATGGTACGGAGCCTGAATGGCCAGCGGTGGACTGTATTGTGGGAAACCCGCCTTTTCTTGGGGATAAAAAGATGCGCGCCGAACTCGGGGACGAGTATACGGAGCGCCTCAGAGCTTGCTACACGGGGCGTGTCGAAGGTGGCGCTGACCTGGTAACTTACTGGTTTGAGAAGTCGCGTGTATTGATCGAAGCGGGACAGGTTAAACGAGCCGGATTGATTTGCACCAACGGTATTCGCTTTGGTGCGAACCGGAAGGTATTGGAGAGGATCAAGGAACACGGTGATATCTTTTTTGCATCGTCAGATCAGCCCTGGATTCTTGACGGAGCAGCAGTGCGGGTTTCCATCGTCGGCTTTGACAATGGGGAAGAAACAGAGCGGCTTCTTGATGGTAAAACAGTTGGCACCATCAACGCCGATTTGAGCGCCAAAGCGTCTGATGTGACCTCTGCCCGTACATTATCTGAGAATGAAGGGATTGTCTTTTTAGGAATGATGAAGGGAGGCCCCTTTGATATTGACGAAGGGATTGCCCAGTCAATGCTTACCTCCCAGGGCAACCCGAACGGCAAACCTAATAGTGATGTTGTTCGCCAGCGCATGGGGGCTCAAGACATCACAAAGGGGTGGGGCGGTGGTTATGTTATTGATTTTGGCATACTCATAGAAGAAGAAGCATGCCTTTATGAGGCTCCTTTCGAATATGTTAAGCGGGTGGTCAAACCGATCAGGGACACCAATAACCGCGAGAGTACTAGAAAGAGGTACTGGCGTTTTGGAGAAGCTCGCCCAGCACTGCGAGCTGCTCTTTCTGGGAAGGTTCGCTGCATCGTCACTCCTGAAGTTGCCAAGCATCGTGTTTTTTCCTGGATGCCAACGACAACCGTTCCTGATCACTCCTGCCACGTCTTTGCACGAGACGATGACTACTTCTTTGGGGTGTTGCACTCACGGATTCATGAGGCCTGGTCTCTGGCTGTCTGTAACTGGATGGGCAAGGGCAACGCTCCTCGATACAACTCCTCAACAACCTTTGGCACCTTCCCGATGCCGTGGCCCCCAAAAAGTGAGCCAGCGGAGGCAGAGTCCTTGGAACTGCGAATGGTCGCGGAAGCCGCTCGTGAGCTTGTTACTCTTCGTGACAAGGTACTCACAACCTGGGGCGCGAAAGAGTCACTTTTAACCCTCTACAACAAGCGCCCCACTTGGCTAGATAATGCCCACCGGAAGCTCGACGAGGCAGTAGCCACGGCCTATGGCTGGAGCTGGCCGATGGGGGATGACGAGATACTAGAGAAACTCTTGGCGCTGAATGGGGAGCGGTCTCGATCAGATACTTAATATCTTGAATCCATTCAACATTGACGAGGGGATAAACCATTTTGTTGGCTGCATCAAAATGGTCACACGCCCACATTCACATGTTGCACTCATGGAACATGTGAATGCTCACATGCCAGCCTATTGACCTAGGCTCAGGGCCGCTTATTCCAGTAACTCACAAGACATACAGATCACTCCGCCACTTTGCGGGGCTTGCTTCCCGGTTTCTTGACCCCCGCTCGCCAGGGAGGAGGCTGGGGCACTCCCTCGCCCAGGTGGACATGGCGCGGGCCACTGTAGCGTGCGTGGTGGATCGCCGCAACCGCCACCGTGCCATCGAGGAGGGTCACCCGTGCCCAGCGCGAGGGGTTCTTTGTGCAGGCGACCGTGAGCCCTTCAAAGGTCACTGGTACTTCCACTGCCCGAACAAGTCTTTGGATCATTAGCCTCAGCTCAGGACGCGCGATCTCCTGCCCACGCACCAGGCTGCCGAGCGTCTCCCAGCCCAAGGCCGCATCGGAGGCCACGCGTTGGGCTTCCTCCCACTCCAGCCATGCCGAGCGCTCCGCATCGAGGCGAGCAAGCTGCTCACGCATCCGAGGGCCGGAGATATGTCCGTCGGCAAAGGCATCCACAATGCGCGCCTCCGCCTGGGCAAGCTGGGCAGGAGTTCGGCGGGGCGTAGCTACCAAGCTCCGGGGCGGTGCAGTGGCTTTGGGAGCGCTGACCTTAACCTTGGACACCTTCGCCGCTACTTGGTCCAAGCCCCGATCTCTTGCAATGGCTCCCAGCGCTCGCATCACCGCCTCCTCTAAGCTGTCCTGAGTGATGTAGGCTCCCGTGCGCGTCCTCTTGTCTGGCGTGCCATCCTCCGTGGCTAGTGTGCCCGTAGTGTCCGGGTGAGCTCCAGGCACCTCAGCGGCTCTCAGGCATCCGTAGAACGCATAGCCGCGGCTTCCGCCACTGCCAACCATGCCACCACCACAGACAGCGCAGATGAGCAGAGAGCGACCAGCACGGGTCAGGAGGTAGTCACCCGCCGCCGCTTTCCTACTCCCTCGATTCTCGGGCCGTATCCCTGGACTCTGCTTCGTCGCTACTAGAATCCTCTGCGTGCTCTCCAGCGCTTCCCACTCCGCCTCAGAGAGTAGGGGAGGAAAGACGCCAGGGGTAATGAGGTGGCGCGGGTCGTCTTCGCCCTTGGTGCGCCCAAAGACAGCGAAGCCCATCAGGCGCATACGAAATGCCCCATCGAGCTGGAGGGATGCGATGTGGGCGCTCCAAAGACCACCGGCCGGCGCAGGGATACCCTCCAGGTTCATCTGCCGGGCAAGCTGGGCATACGAGAGGCCAGAGCAGCGCAAGGCCACCAAGCGACGCATGGCACTCGCCTGGGGTTCACGAAAGACGTAAGGGGTGCCTGCAATGCCTTCTTCACCTTCCGGAGCTTTGGCGATCCAAGCGGGGAGGGGGCCATGATGCTTGCCGGACTGCGCCCTAGACCAGATCGCCTCGGTAACAAACTCCCGCGTGTTCTCCAGCTCCATCTCCGCGAAGCTGAACATCATGGTGCGGATCATGCGCCCCGTGGTGGTGGAGTAGTCGATCTGCTCACTGGCACTGTGGATGGTGACCCCGAGGCGCTCAAACGCATCGCAGATCTCCAGGCCCTCACGCGCATTTCGGACCAAGCGAGAGAGCTTGTAGACAATCAGGTGCTGGAACTTGCCCGCCTTGGCCGCTTCCAGAAGGATGCCCAGCCCCCGCCGCTTCTTCCAGCTCGACTCACCCTTCTTCTTGTCTGCCTTGGACTGCCCGCCTGACGTGTTGATCTCAATAGCCTCGCGCGTCAGCTCTTCGTCCCAGGCAAAGCCCTTGAGCTTGGCGTAGGCGCGGTTTTGCTCCAGCTGCATCTCAGGCGAGACGATCCGCCCCGCCTCGATGTCAGCCAGGCGCGTGCGAGATTGGCGGGAGTAGCCCACGGCGATAGAGGTGCGTGGTTTCACTCACTCTCCACGAGCCAGTAGCCGGATTCCTCCACAATGATGCCAGGCAAGGGGCGATCTCCAAGGCGCACGTGGGCAAGGTGTCCCAGCCCCTGGCGGCGAAGCGCAACCCGGTGAAGCTCGCGGAGCTGCTCGACCCCGAAGCGCTCCCGAAGGTGCTGGAGCCTCTCCTCCTGGATCTGCATGGCCTGGGCGGTATCTTCCTCCTGCTCGATCTCGCGAAGGGTGGTGAGATGGGGGGTGGTGTGGTGGGGCGGGGTCACAAAGTTCTCCCACAGTGACGGCACACAACGGCCTCCGCCTTGATCACTTCGGCGCAATAGGGGCATTTCTTTCCTTTTCCCGACCACACTTTTCTGCGATCTAGCTCTTCATCGTTTCGCGGCCTCATACCCACCGCAATGGCTCCGATCAGCGGGGAAAATAACGAGGCCAGCCCCATGCCCCAGTAGTAAGAGTAGCCTTTTGAGTAAGCCGCCTTGCCTACCAGAGCGCAAAGCCCTACCCACGCAAAATACCACCAGATAATGGTAGCTGAATCGATGTTCTGAAGTAATAACCCAAGAGCACTTAGCCCCATCAGAACAAGTCCAACCGCCAGCATGCTTTTCCCGGTACTGTCATTGCGGTCGTTGTGGATATCCGCTTGCGGTGGTGCCTGGGTTGGCATCTGGGTGTATTGAGCCTGCGGCGGTTGCTGAGGTCGCACTGGTGGCACTACAGGGGGCGTTCTGGGCACATTGGGCGCATCGCACATCGGGCAGGCTCTCAGCGCCTTATGGAACCACTCGCCACACGCGGCGCAGCGGACATCATCGGGGGTAGGGATGTAGCTCATCCAAACGTGATCCTCTCAGCTTTCACAACTTTGCACCATGATACCTGAAGTTTGATTTCCTGGCAGGAGTGACGGATCGCCCTTGACAGGAGTCCATCTCTTTTCAGCCTGACTAGTCTTGGATCTCATCTGAGTTTTCCAAGAAACGATTGGCATAGCCTGACCGCATAAGGCTACGCTCCAGTTTTTCCACACTCTGGTTTTCCCCCACTAAAAACTCTGTCTCAACACCATGAAGAGTGATCGTTTTCTTGATGAGCTTCTCTCCCGTCGAGAGTCGAAAGCCTCGCATTCCTAGTCCCTCTTCTTCGTCATACGGCGCATCGGCACCATACTCTGGTATCCGCTCGATGTCTTTTTCGCTAAACTGTCTCATCTTCGTCTTCCTCACTTCTCTCTGTTAGATTGTAATTTGCAATCAAAAAAGACACACTTTAGTTTGCCTCGTCAGCACAAAAAAAAGCGGCCTTTGCCAGCTCCTCTACGCAGCACGCAACCCGGTGCTGGGCGCTGTAGCGGTTGTCATCGTAGCGCTCCATAGCCACCCGCCCCCACGTGCTTCCGGGGCTGGTGGCGGCAACGTGGTGGGCCAGCTCGTGAATGATGACGAGAATGCGCTCATGGTAGGGCAGGCTGACATTGTAGTAGAGCACGGGGCCAGGGGGAACGCCTAGCTTGCTTAGTTGCGCCTGGCTCTCGACACTCCCGTAGTAGCCGGGCGGATCGCCTGCCTTGCCTTTGAAGCCCAGGACGCGCAAACCAAAGCTCTTGGCAAGATTGATCCAGCTCTGAATGTCTTCGGGATCGCCTTCGAGCTTGGAAAGCAGCTTGCGCCACACACCACGGGCCGTCTCCGCAATCTCCGCGTCTGTCATGGGGCGAAGGTGCAGACCAAAGGCGTCGCTGATTCTAGGGGATCTCTTGGGCATTCTTTTTTAACTTTTATTATTTGAAATCAATCATTCAAATCCATTACTGAAATTCGTCCCTGTGGATCAACTTTGACTATCGCAGGTTGAGGAAGGGCTTGATATTTTTCTATAACTCGAAGCCAATCTTGTCTAAACCAATCTACTTGGTATCCAAGCCCACTGTCTTTTACCGAGTTGGGCAGAAGAATCATCTTTGGAAAAAAAGTTCGCAAAACGGCACGATGTTCCCTCCAAAGTTGCAGATCCCAAGTAACCAATACTAATCCCCTCTCTGCTACATACTCGATAATTTCAGGGTCTTGTGTGTCCTGATTAAACTTATCATTGTGATGAACCGCAGAAATACCTTGAAAGCCCAATGTATGTATCAAGCGGGGAGAAATGTTCCGGTCAAAGAAAAAGACCATACTACGTCAGGGAAAGGCTTAAAAGTATTGTCTAAAAGGAGTATGTGGAGAGAAAAGATTCTTTGGTTCCAGGAAGTTAATGGGGTAGCCGATAGCGACCATACACATCTATTGCTTGAGTGACAGCTTCCGTGGGAACCTCAAACCAATCCGCAACAGATTGAATGGAATCACCGCCGCGAATAGGGCCAAAAAGTGCCGAAAGTGGTATGCCAGACGGTCCATCAATCGGCTGACCAAATCCGCGTAGCGGATCTAGTACAGGTCTTTTCCCTTCGCCCAAAATCCGCCACTGGCGGATAATTCCGGCGTCGTATTCTACATCCTTAATCCACACTTGAATGATCTCACCCATCACCATTTGGGCGACATCGAGCTCCTGATAAAGACGTTTGCTATCTATGTCTTTTCCTGATTCCTCCTCTACAATTCGAATGTCCTTCAGATCGGTAAAGATTTTCTTTCCGTCCGTATAGAACCTATGCATTCCAAATGGGTGATTTGACTGCAATTGATTAGCAGCATTTTGGGCAGCGGCTTTAATCACCGGCATAGAAACGCCGTAATGTCGAAATAGTCTCACAAAACGTAGTTCGACTAAGTCCCGAAAAGAGAGGATGGAATCGCCACCAATGCGAGTCGGCGGAGCGATCAGTACAGAAGAGGTATTTCTTCCTGGGCCGTTGGACGCTCTTGAAGCGCGACCAAACACCCAGGTGCGGGCAAGTTGAGGAGTGACATCTAAAAAGCGAGCGACTTCAGAGACAGAGTACATACCCTGTCCTAGATTTGCTCTTACTTGATCGTGCCACGCTCCCACTTAGAATCTACTCCCCTGCTCCCTATTTTATCGGAAGACTCTGCTAAAATGACTAGTTAGTGCACTACTCGCCAAAAATCTTCGCGGCGAGATGCTCCTTGCCTGCTTCGGCAAAAAGCTCTTGGAAGTTAGCGAAGCGAGTGTGTTTCGACACAAAATCTGTAAACTCTTTGGTGTCGAAGTCCTCCCACCCATTAACGCTTTCTGGGTCTAACCCACCTGCTATGACAAAGGCTTCCAGCGACGCAAATCCGGTGTGCTTTTGCATAAAAGCATCGGGGAATAGCTCCCCTGCGGGTACGTCTAAAGAAACGTTACCATCTTCGTCTTCTGGTAGATCATCCAAATTCTTTAGGATGCGATCGATGCCGCTTGTATCAACTGAGATTTCCATATCGCTTTCATCTTTGTGTTTTGACTAATCCGTCCGATTCCCGCTAGGCCCCGCGTCCTCCGGTTCCTCTTCGAAGATCTCCACCGCGCTCATCATGATGCGCTTCACCCGCTCGCGCATCCGTGGATCAGCGATCCCGTTGTAGAAGTGCGCCACTTCCAGAGTGTCCTCGTGCCACGGCTCGCGCTCGATTTCGGGCTCTAAACCAACAAGAGCCGCCAAGCCTTCCTTGCGAAGCCGCTCCACCGTTTCCGGCAAGGCATCTTCTCCCGCGAGCGCTTCGGCAATCCGTGCCACCATTTTTTGCGAGGCCCCAGCTCGTCCACTCTCCAGGCGCGAAATACTCGCGTGGGTTGTGTCGGCTTTATCGGCCATCATTTCAAGCGTCCAGCCTCGTTTTTGTCTCTCAGCCTTCAGCCACTCACCAAAATTCATACCTTGCCATGTCCTGAGCGCTGCTACAGGTGATATTTGCGCGGTCATTATGTCCTCCATTATGTACAGATTTTGGGACACTCGCCACGTCATAAAGTGGCACAATTCTATAAACTATTTGTACATTGCATGGTACAATTTGGTATGGATACTCCGACATTGCGAGCGCTGAGAAAGAAAGCGCAGCTATCCCAGGTCGAAGCGGCAGAGCAGATCCACCAAGTGACAGGCGGGAAAGTTCGTCCAGATCGACGCATTATTATAGAGGCAGAGAAGGAAGGTACGGACTCTTTGTCCTTGCTTGAGGGTATGTCCCAGGTCTACAATGCTGAGCTGGCACAGGTTCTACAGGCCAACCGGGCGACTGTACAAACTGTGTTCCAATAAATGTACAAAAAATGATACAAAATCATTGACAAGAATGTACATAAATTGGTACAATCTGAATATGACGAACCGAGGATTCACCACCACTGAGATGCAGCAGCACATGATTCTGACCAGCCGCGTCCGCACATCACCTGTCTCGATCAAGTTCGCTATCTGGATCACGCCCAAGGGGGGAGCTACTCGTGGCCTAGGTGCATCCGATCCACGATTTTCGCGCCTGTTGAAAGAGTGCCAGCTCCCTGAGAACGGCGGGGCGATGCGGGCGGGGGATTCGGCCAAGTGGACGGACAAGAACGGCGACTTGATCGTCGTGAGGGCATTGGCGTGAGCAACTTCCCGTCGATCATCCCAGAAGATCAAGTGCAGATCGGGGTGGGGGAGGGGGGCGCTCCCGTCTTCGTCTCCCGCCAGATCGCGCTGGTGCAGATTCTCCACACCCGCTACATCACGGAGGGGGGCGACATTCGCCCGGTTCTGGCGCTCTACGGCTACAAGCGGTACGCGGCGTTCCTCGGCGAGGGGCACCGGCTTCTGTCCGAGCTGGCACAAGAGCTACTTCCCAGCAACGAGAGTGGGCTGCGGGCAATGCCGACGGCTCATGGCATGGAAGGGGAGCCCGTCGAATGAGCGCTCCTAGTTCCCTGGGAAACTTTACCCCTTGCACCGTGCCAACCCTTCTCAAGCACCGACAGGTTGCCGCACTGGCAACGACCCGCACCAAAGCGCTTGCCATGAAAGCGGAGGGCTACACACTGGAGCCAACTTCCCGTGAGTGGCTTTTCTTCGTTCGTCGCCCCCAGCCTGAGGTAGATCGCAAGACCGGCGAGATTACCGAGGGCTACTTTCTCGACTTCCTAGATGCAGATGTCACCTGCACCTGTAGGCAGTTCCTCTCCTGTGGAGACTGCAAACATCGCCTCTTTGCCTTGGTAGAGGTTCGCTCTATGCTGACCATCCTCGGCCCGTCTATTTCGTTGCGGAGCTACCAAGCTCCGCCTCTCGGAGGTTTTTATGGCCGCTCCTAATGTCCCGTCTCTGTTTGTCCCGTCACCGTACCAGGAGGCTATCTTTGCCTTCCTGGAATCGGGGGAGGGCAATGGCCTGGTTCGCGCGGCGGCGGGTGCGGGGAAGACCTCCACTATTATCGCGGCGTGCCAGCGCCTCCCGGAGCGGATGCGCCAGCGCACTCTTCTGCTGGCCTACAACGCCCATATCCGCGACGAGCTCAAAGAGCGTGCTCCCTATGGCGTGAACGTGCTGACCAACCACCAGCTCGGGATGCGAGCGATATCGGCATACTTCAGCTCACAGGGTCTGCCTGCGGGTGGTCAGAACTGGGTCAACAAGTGGAAGTACCCCGACCTTATCAATCTCTACTGGCGCAACATCCTCACGGCAGACCCGCGTGGATCACGCGCGGCCATCGCCCTCGGGGAGCTGCTGGGGCTGGTTCGCCTCAACTTGGTGGATGGCTCAGACACCGAGGCAGTCTGGGAAGTAGCCCAGCGCTACGGAGTGGAGATTCGGGCGCAGGACGAGGAGACGGTTCTCTCAGCACTTCCTACCATCTTGCTCTGGGGGCGTGAGGGTCTCCCTAGGGATCTGGCTGTGGCGGCGGGGACTAAGAACTACCACCCGTCGAAGATGATTGACTTTGACGACATGCTCTGGCTTCCCCACGTTCTCCCGGGCGTGAGCTTCCCTCAGTACGAGCTGGTGATGGCTGACGAGTGCCAAGACCTCTCGAAAGCCCAGCTAGAGACGGCGCTGAAAGCAGTGGCACCGGGTGGGCGAACCCTGATGGTGGGGGATCCGAATCAGGCGATCTATGCGTTTGCTGGAGCAGATGCCACCGCCTACGATGCGATTAAGATTCGCACCAATGCGATCGAGCTACCCCTGACCGTGTGCTACCGATGCGCCCGGAAGGTCGTCGAGGCTGCTGCCTCTGTTCTCCCTGGTATTGAGGCGGCTGACGGCGCTCCCGAAGGGCTGGTAGAGGTTGTGAGTGAGGCGGGAGCACTTCAGATGATCCGCCCTGGCGACGCGCTTCTGTGCCGGATCAATGCGCCGCTTGTAGCCGCCGCCTTTGAGCTGATTCGCCGTGGGATTCCCGCTAAGGTCTTAGGCCGCGATATTGGGGCACGCGTCCTTCGCACCCTCGACGACATCGCCCTGGTGGAAGGATTCACTTTTCAGAAACTTCCCACCATCGCGGCACAGTGGCTCTCGACTCGCCTTTCGATCCTAGCTCAGCGCAAGGACAGTGAGGATGCCCAGATCGCGCTGATTGACCAGGTAGAGACAGTGACGGAGGTTTGGGGCTGGTGCAAGGGCAAGGGTGCTACGAGTGCTGGGGAGATGCGCGTGCAGATCGAGCAGCTTTTCTCCGATGAGGCGAGCGCCGTGACTCTCTCCTCGATCCACAAGAGCAAGGGACTAGAGTGGAACCGCGTCTTTCTCCTCAAGCCTAGCAAGCTTCCACACCCTATGGCACGCACCGAGATCGCCCAGCTTCAGGAGATCAATCTGAAGTACGTCGCCTTCACCCGCGCCAAGCGAGAGCTTTATATTGCCATTGAGCCGGGCAGTGTGAGAGAGTCCGACGAGAGCCTTTTTCAGGATGCCGAGGTGGTGCTATGAGACTCGTCTACTCTACCTGCGACCACTGCGGCCAAGGGACGCATAACGTCCACTTCGACGGGGCGGGCTACTGCTCCCATGATTGTGCATCCCAAGCTGAGCTGATTCGCCGCCGCGAGGGGCGTGAGCTGCGCACTCGGCAGATGGTGGCCCGCGAGCGCCAGGCGGACAACCGTGGCGCACTGACCATTGGGCTTGCAATGCTGGCTCTCGTGCTGGTGGTCTGCTCGGGGTGCGAATCTCCAGAGGATCACTACGGGCCAGACGAGCGTGCCCATGTGGCGGCTGGTCATCGTGTGGCGGGAGGTGATCTGTGAGAGGCTACTTTACTTCCCTGGCCTACCCGCTACGCCCCAATGAGGCGCACCTCTTCCGTTGGGCTGACCATGCCTCGGTGATGCTGAATCCAGACGGTCCGCCTGCCCAAAACACTCCGTCATCGGCCAACGGCCATGAGCTGTTTGAGATCGAGCAGGACACGCTTTGGGATGTTGTTGCAAAGCGTCTCCGGGAGTATGACGAGGCCGACGACGACGACTCGATTGAGGCGCACCTGGAGCCTATTGCCCAGGCGACCGCCGAGAGGTTTGTTGTCGCCTACAGTGCTCACGATGCTCTGTTGGCCTATGCGCAGGCGGAGGAGGCTAGCCGCAAGCTCGATCATGTCTGGGCTCGCGAGGATCTTGATTCGCATCAACAGACCGCCCTGTGGTGGGAGCTGCTCGATACCCTCTTTCCTGCTGTGGGGGCTCAGTGTCCCGAACCAACGCGCGAATGGATCGACGACTGGTACGGAGATGGAGCCGCAGACATCTCCCCGGTGCAAGCGCGTGAAAACCGATATGGGAGTGAGTCCTACTGCGACGATGGTTCAACCGCCAGTGAGATCTTAGAGGGACTGCTGACCGAACTGCGCACCAATGCGCTCGCGCTCGCACTCCCCAAGGCACCTGATGAGGCTGCATCATGAGCTACCAAAGCGAAAATTTACCAATGAAAGAAAACACCATGGAACTTACTTATGCAGGGGAGGGAGCACCTGCGCTTTCGATGACACTGGCAGACATGACTCAGCTCTCACGGGCGGTGGCTGCCAGCAAGCTCTTTGGGATGCAGTCCCCTGAGCAGGCGCTCGTCCTCATGGCCCT
>JACCDR010820964.1_pt1 | contig 15266 bp, 13 predicted proteins | sample 7446431 | NCBI WGS metagenome assembly JACCDR01 (sample SAMN15323443, study PRJNA562643) | freshwater metagenome | isolation source: river surface water | place: USA:Blue River Watershed | collected 2017-08-17 | reverse complement strand
CTAATCAAAAATGTTACAAAAAAAGTCACTAAAAAAGCTACCTTGCGGAGTAAAATAGCATCAATTAACTGCGACCATGAGCGTACTTCCATATTTTATTATGATAGCACATTTTATAAGAAAGTCAATATTAGGCCTATATTTAGCTTTGCAATTAAAATAATCTTGACTTGACTTTTTTTATCAATCATGGTAGGGTTTTTCCAACATGAATAACGTCACACCACAGAAAAAAGAGAGTTTACTCAAGACATTAGCGATAATTGGTTTATTGGGGGTTATTATTTTTATAGCTTGGCTTTCGGTACAGATTGTATCTGTATTCCCAAGTGCGGTTAGCTCACTCGCCTCTTTAGCAGACAGTGTCTACAACTATGACCCGAGAGCAGAAACTGAAATTGACTTAAAACAAGTTAATAGTCCGATAATTACTGGTAACGAATTCTCAATAAGTTGGGAAAATCCTGCTAAAAAAGGCACTTACACCTTTAACTATGAATGCCAGGAGGGATTAGCTCTACAAATAAAAACATCTGAAAGTGAATTTAAAAATGCTGACTGTGGTAATTCATACGATCTAGGAGCTGTAGGTTCAGCGCAAATATTAGTAAATTCTGAGAAGAAATCTGTACTGGAAATGAACTATACAGTATCGTATTTCAAAACAAATTCAGCATCATCAACTGCTAACAAGTCTCAAACTGTGACGATACTAAATCCTAGACTAGCACCTAGTACATCTACAGTAGAAGTGTCAGACACAAAACCAGCAACCACAACTGAAGAAGTAGTAGTTGTAGCGCCAGAGCCTAATGTCGAAGAAACAAGTCCTATAGCGACAACAACTCCTACACAACCTGCTACAACTACCATAGTTGAATCACCAAAACCTGTCACTAAACCAACTCCTGTCTATGAATACACCTATGAGTATGAGATTCCCACTTCAGACCCAAACGGCTACACTGATCTAGAAGTTACCTATATTGGTATTGGTAGATTAAATTCAAATGGTGATTATGTTAGTACAGGAAGACTAACAACCAAACAAGATGGAGCAATACAATTCTCAGTAAAAAATATCGGTACTAAGACATCTGAAGACTGGTACTTTACAGCCAAACTTCCTGGAGATATTAATTACGAATCTTCAAAGCAAACTGGTCTCAAACCAAATGAAAAATCTCTTCTAACAATTAGCTTCCCTGCTGTAGATGAAGAAAAACTTTACACTTATAGCCTATCTACAAAGACTACTCGTGACACGAATTCAAAAAATAATTCCGCTACTTGGTCAATCTTTGTTTTAGAGTAAAATTTAAATAAAAAATGGCGAAGGGTTAATCCCTTCGCCATTTTTTATTTTGACTAAATATCGAGATTAGCCATCTTGGCATTAGATTGAATAAACGACTTTCGACTAGAAACATCTGTCCCCATCAAAATATCAAATACTTTATCTGCCATTAGAGCATCATCTATATTTACTTGCTTAAGAATTCTAAACTCTGGATTCATAGTTGTCTCCCATAATTCTTCAGCATTCATTTCACCAAGTCCTTTGTATCGCTGAATTCTAACTTTGCTATTCTTTTTTGACACCTCTACTTCCTCTTCTGGTTCACCAGACTCATCTTCCGAAACATCATCCTCATTAACATCGACTCCCATCCCTGCCAAAACTTTAAACTTCTCTTCGTCGCTAAAGGCATATTGAATTTCTTTTCCACGTTGAATTTTGTAAAGTGGAGGTTGAGCAATGTAAATAAATCCACCTTCTATTAGCGGTCTAAAGTACCTGAAGAATAACGTTAGAAGTAGGGTTCTAATATGTGCACCGTCAACATCAGCGTCAGTGGCGATAATTATTTTATGGTAGCGTAAGCGAGAGATATCAAATACATCACCAATTGCTGTACCAAGAGCGATTACTACATTCTTAATTTGTTCGGATGCAAGCATCTTATCAATACGTGCCCTCTCAACATTTAATATCTTACCCCTAAGCGCTAAGATTGCTTGAGTCTTTCTATCTCTACCCATCTTGGCAGAACCACCCGCAGAGTCCCCTTCTACAATAAACAATTCCGAATCCTCAGCTTTCTTACTCTGACAGTCGGCTAATTTACCAGGAAGTGACATTCCTTCAAGAGCACCTTTTCTAAGCACACTATCCTTAGCGGCTTTAGCGGCCTTTCTAGCTTTTACAGCAATAATAACTTTATTGATTATTGCTTTTGCATCATCTGGATTTTCTTCCAAATAAGTAGCAAAGGCTTCGCCAAAGATTGATTCGACTGCGCCTCTAGCTTCTACTGAGCCTAGTTTAGCTTTTGTCTGTCCTTCAAATTGAATCTCGGGCATCTTAACAGACACCACAGCCGTAATACCTTCTAGAACATCATCACCAGTAAAACCAGTATCTTTATCTTTAACGGAGAAAAAATTGTTTTTACGAGCGTAATTATTTAATGTTCTAGTCAGTGCTGTTTTAAAACCTGTCACGTGCGTTCCATGCTCTGGATTGTAGATATTGTTAGCAAATGCCGATATACGTGCAGAAATATCATCAACATACTGGAGCGCAACTTCAACCGACATCACAACTGCCTTAGGATCATTTTTTTCTACATAAAAAATATTTTTATGTACCGGTTTTTGGTAATGATTATTGAAGGCAACCAAAGAACGTAAACCTCCTTCAAAATAAAAGTGTTGATGCGGTACTTCAAATCTCTCATCCGTCAAATACTGCTTCCCCTTAATACCATCTAGAAACTTAACCAAACTTTTAGCAGTAGAAGCATGTGTAGCAGCCTCTTCTCCTGCTACAAGTCTAGCGTCCAAAACAGATAACTGCATCGCCTTAACTAGGTAAGCTTGCTGTCGTAGGCTATTGACGATTTTTTTAAAGTCATAATCAGTTTCTGGGAAAATTGTTGCATCAGCCTGAAATGTAACGATAGTGCCTCTTAGTTTTGAGGTACCCATTTTTTTTACTTTGTATTTAGGTACACCAATTGCATATTCTTGCATATGATAAGCACCATCCCTATGGACCTCAACTATTACATGGGAGGATAATGCGTTCATTACAGAGACACCAACACCATGAAGACCTCCTGATACTTTATAGCCAGAGCCCTCACCACCAAATTTACCTCCAGCATGAAGTACGGTAAGAATGGTTTCTAGCGCAGACACGCCTGTTTGTTTATGAATATCAACTGGTATACCACGACCGTTATCGGCTACCCGGATATATCCACCTGGTAGAAGTGCTACCTCGATTCTATTTGCAAAACCACCCATCGCCTCATCACGTGAGTTATCGAAAACCTCCCAAATTAAATGGTGGAGTCCCTCTGGTCCTGTTGTACCAATGTACATTCCTGGACGCTTTCGTACTGGTTCTAGACCTTCTAGAACGGAAATCGATGAAGCATCATAACTACTTTTCTTCTCTTTTTTTTCTGCCATGCCGAAAATTATTATCCTTAAAAATATCCTTTAAGTATAACAGAAAAAATGAGTGTTGTCTGTCTTTCTGAGGGATAATTATCTAACTTCCCAGCCTTTATTTGCAACGCTTTTATAGATATTATCCATAAAAATTTGAACCTCTTCATCTGTTAAGGTTTTTTCGAAAGATTGAAAAACTATTCTGAAGGCATACGAGGTTTTGCTGTCTTTAGTAAACTCATCAAACTGAGTTATTCTGTAAAGTAACGGTCCTCCAGCACCTTTTATAGTTGCTATAATTTCATCTACATTTATGCCCTGCTCTACCCACATCGCAATATCTCTAGACATCGCAGGATACACCGAAAATGCCTGATACTTCATTGGTAAAATTTCTTTTACAGGATCGTAAGAATCAGGATTTGGCAATTTACTCAATAGTGAATCTAAAGAAAACTCGACTACCCCATCCATCTCATATAAAAACTCAGGACTTAGTTCTAAAACATTAGCTATGTCACCTAGAGCCTCCTCTAGTAAAGGTTTATCTGTTTTGGCTTTATAGACCGTACCAGTTTGAACTGCTAGCGCAACTCTGAACTCTTCATAGTCCTCATTAAAAACTGTACCGATTTCAAATAATTTTATTGCTGACAAACCAAGCAAGTCTCGATGCGGTATATTTCTATCAACTGCCTCTTTTATGTTATCTATTAGAGTACTTCTTAAATACTCTTTATCCGAAGCTAAAGCATTCTCTAACTTCACTATATCTTTACTCCTAAATGAACTAGTATAGATTTCTGAAAAACCTAACCCTACTAAACTCTGACGTATTTTTTCAGCATAGTAATGACGCTTATTAAATTCACTAACAACCTGCTCTTTAGGAGCAATCGATACAATATGTTCAAGACCATGCATACGACCAATCTCTTCAATCAAATCTTCAGCGATAACCAAATCGTCTCTCTCAAAGGTAGGTACAACTGTTATCATTTCACCTTCCCATTCATAACTGAAGCCAAAGCGATTGATAATTGAGCTTACATCTTCTTTTGTTAGATTAAGTCCCAAAACAGAGTTTATTTTAGCCAAGCTAGTAGACACACTATGTCGCATCACATTCGCATTACCAGAAGATACTTGACCCAAATAATCACTTCCTGCAATTTCAAGAATAACCTCTACTACCCTATTTAGAGCGATAGGTGCTACAGGAACGGCTATACCATTCTCAAATCTCTTTGATGCATCTGTCTGTAACTTAATACGCTTTGCGGTATTTCTAACTGCAACCCTATTAAAGTTAGCTGACTCAATTAAGATATCAGTAGTATTTTCATCTATTGCTGCATGCCTACCACCTTTTATTCCAGCAATACCAATCGGCTGATCGTCATTAGCATCGATAATTATAGTATCTTGTTGTGACAGCTCAAAAGTTTCTCCAGTTAAAACGACAATTTTTTCTTCAGGATTTGCTTGTCTTACTCCTAAACAATATTTTCCATCAACAACTTTAAGTTTATTTGCATCAAAGGCGTGTAGTGGCTGTCCAAGTTCAAACATCACATAGTTTGTGGCGTCGACTATATTATTAATTGAGCGTTGTCCAATTGCTTCTATAGCTTCTCTTAACCAATCTGGTGACGGTTTAATCTGAACACCCTTCACTAAAGCTGCAGCATAGTAAGAGCAAGCGGATGAATTGAGACTGATACTTATTTCATCAGATTTTACTGCTTCAAATTTCTTATAGAAAGGATCGTCTTTCATTTTAATGTCTAACATTACAGAAATATCCTTAGCCAAACCTCGATGTGACATCAACCAAGCAGACTTATCTGGCAACACCTTTACATCTAGAACAGAATCATTAGTAAGTGAAATAATCTCCTCAATTTCTGAGGAATGAAAAGTTATTTTTTCTGCCAAATCTTCGGGCGAAGGTAGAGATTCGGTAAAAAATTTTTGTAGCCAGTTGTAGGAGAATTTCATGTTATTTAATCGTTTACGGTTATGTAGTGTTTATGAAAACAAATGAAATTCGAGGAACGTAAGTTAAATATTAAGAAACATATCGCGCATATGTTGAATAATATTTGACGAGATGTGACAAAGAAGTTCGTTGTTTTCATAAATACTGACTAAAATTGATTAACGAATCGCAAATCACCATTATACATTAATCTAATGTCATCGATTCCGTATTTAAGAACGGCTAATCTATCCATACCCATTCCAAAGGCGAAACCTTGATAGACTTCTGGGTCTATACCACCAGCCCTTAGTACATTAGGATGAACCATTCCAGCCCCCATAATCTCGATCCATTTACCCGAAAGCTTGTTTTGAGTATCGTGAGCTATGCGCATATCGACCTCAACACCAGGTTCTACAAATGGGAAAAAGCTTGGACGAAATCGCACTTCTACTTCTCCACCAAAGAAATTAGTGAAAAAATATTCTAACAATCCTTTCATATGTCCAAGAGAAATATCCTTATCTATCATTAAACCCTCAAGCTGAAAAAATTGCGCCTCATGAGTTGCGTCTGTAGCTTCATTTCTAAACACTTTACCAGGACAAATCATTCGTATTGGTGCTTGATGAGTCTGCATATAGCGAACTTGTACTGGAGAAGTATGTGTCCTCATCACCACATCTGGCTTACCTGCAATATAAAAAGTATCTTGCATATCACGAGAAGGATGATCTTTTGGTACATTGAGTGCGTCAAAATTAAATGCTACCAACTCCCTTTCTGGACCCTCTGCGAAAGTAAAACCTACTTTTGCGAAAATATTATTTACTTCAGTAATAACTTGCGATAAGGGATGATGATGACCAATTTGCTTTTTCATAAATATTAATCCTTATGGAACAATAATGTCAGTTAAGACCTCGATTATTTGATTATTATCTTTTACAAAAATACCGCCACTGTGAACTAAGGTTTGTAGATTTTTACCTGGATATAGTAATTGTACATTTTGCCAAGATCGATCATCAATTTCAATTACATATAGACCATCCTCTAAGGTCATCAACACTAAATCTTCATTGCCAGGAAAGAAATCAAAATCTTGAACAGTCTGATACCTTCGATCTATCCTAATTGAATTTCTACATTCCCTCTCATTATTTGCGACCTCGTTAAGATTTTCCTGAAATATCATCTCTTCTTCAACAACTCTTGAGATTGAATCAGATATCATCGCACTATCAGAAGTGGTTGAGACTTGACTCGTACAGAAATAATGTGGAATTTGTCTACCGACTCCTAGTGCTTCTGCAAAGACATCATCTCCACTTTTATATAAACGTAAATTATCTCTAGTAACAGTCGTAGTAGCTATTTTAGTACCTAGATCTACAGTCGAAGTCGCAAGATTTATTGATTCCTCAATTTTTTTAATCATTGCTGTAGTCGATGCTTCTTCTGCAAACAAATCCTTGATCAAAGTATACTCAGAGTTTATACGATAGGTGCTTGTAGCAGTAGTTGCAGTTACAAAAAATGGTACAGAGCTGGAAGCAAAAGACAAAATCGGTGTACTGGTACTAGTTACGACGAATACGGCTTCCCCTCTTGTTGTCTGATATTCTGTGACCGGTCTTACCTGTGGCACTAGAGGAAGATTAAACGCTTCGGCTTCTGTCACTATATGAGGGTAAACCGATAAATTTTTAACCCATGTATGACGACCTGGAGTCTGTACGTGCACTCGATGTAGACCAGGTTGTAAACCTTGTATGTAAGAAGCATTTCTAAACACTCGTGCGTTAGTTACTTCAATCTCATTTAAAAAGATTGTACTTTCTAAAGCTTCAGCAGCGATATATAGACCTCCTGTAGCCGTAATACTTGGTTTACCCGAAAAGAAATCATAGCGATAGCCAGTAGCGTAAAAAATGAAAGCAGGTAGGCTTAGTAAAAACGCTCCGAGCAATAAAACAAAAATTAATTTTCGGCGCCAATATGAAAGTGGTTGAACAACAGGTTTCATAAATATATTATCGCACGTCACGAGTCTTGGGAGTAACCCAAAATCCCATATACTTACCTAACATCAATCTTGTCTGTGCATCTATTCCAGGAATAGCACTAAAGATAATCATGGTAGCTGGTACCATAATCCACTGCAAAGCCATTACCAAGTATCTAAATCTACTTGCATGCTGTGGCCTAGGAGGAATAAGGGTTAAAGATATCACTGAAGAAATTACTAACCCAAACATAGCCAAAATTAATAGATCCCGTACAACAATAGGTAAATTATACGAAAGGACTGTTTCATGAAATTCCTGTCCTCCTAGAAAGATAGGTGCCCATCCCAAAATAAAAAGCATGATTGGATTAGTAACCAATGACCAGTAACCTTCGGCTTGCTGTAAAGCAACTGTGATTCTTTGCCTTAAAGGGATATTTTTATTTTGTGTAAAATGATAGAGAATGTAACATAAGTTTTCTACTCCATAGGTCCATCTTCGGTGCTGTTTATAAATCTGACCTATTGTTTGCCATAAATGTGGTGCCGCATTTGCATCCATAGACACAGGATATGATAAAGGTATGACACTGTATGCCCCATCGTTAGCCATTAGTAGATTCCAGAAAATTCTTGAATCTTCACTAACCATATTAGTCTGCCAGTAGCCTACTTCGTATAAAGCTTGAAAACTCACAGAGTGTGAAGAAAAAGTAGCCATACGTTCTGGCCTCTCTTGCTGAACCATTTCCCAGAAAGTACTACTCATAGCTACTACTCTTGAGACAGCTGGAGCTTCCCAGATATTATTGTTAAAAATTGGTACTGGCTGAAATGAACTCTTTAGTGGATTCTCAGCAGTCAAAAAATGCCAAACTAAACAATTAAAATAATCTGGATACAAAACAGTATCAATATCAAATATTGAGACGATAGTTTCTTTATAAGAAATATTATTTACATCTAATATCCTTGTACGAACCTGTTCTGCAGCATATGAAGCATTGGAGCCTTTACCAGCCATTTCGCCAGGAAGATCTTTAGGATGCAAGGTATTCAAAAAATAACCAAAAGTACTTCCGAACTTTTCTTCCATTAACTGACCTACTTCTTTAGCATGTGCTTCTGCCCTACCCTCACCAGCTAGGACGATTATGATTTTTTTCTTATCATAATTTACCTTTGAAAGTGCTTGAAGACTAGCTTCAATAACTGAAATTGGCTCCTTATAGAAAGGTAGGATAACAACATGGTGCAATTTATGATAATCGAAACGCTCAATCATTGATTGCCAATCTAGAGACATATGATGTCTCAATCTCTTCCAGTTATAGCGAAGATGGTAAGAGAGAAAAGCTGTCTTTAAAACCCAATACAAAGCAAAAGCTATAACAAAGTAAGCAGCGATAAAAGGAGCATAGACAGAGAGCAGTACGACTCCAATTAACGTTAACCAAGAAGCTAGTCCAGGCAATATTTCTAAGCAACGATAAAATAATCGCCTCTTACCAGATAATTCAGTTGCTCTACCAACATGAAAATCTGATCTTCTGGCGTACGGCAAAAGGTGCTGTTGGTCGAGATTACTCATAACTTAAGTTATGAGAGTATATACCTAAAATGCCTATAAATAAAGGTCTGAGGGTTATTTATAATTAATGCCATCTGGATCTGAAGATAGAGCCACAGCAAAATAATTAAAAATTAAAATCACCATCTGTATGCAAAGCATACAGTATGGCCTCACTCGGTCATAAGTACGCTAAGGCTGTGGCCTTAGCTAGAGTAACAGAAAATGACCAAAAGAAAGTCAACTTTCTTTTGGTCATTTTCTGTTACTCTTTTCTCGCTATCGCTCGCGACTTACTACTCTCGTATCGGAGCCATCTGTCAGATTTGAACTGACGACCCACGGTTTACAAAACCGTTGCTCTACCAACTGAGCTAAGATGGCAATACTTCCCTCCTCTTTCTATTAATCTTAATTTGTTAGATTGTTTTGTAAATGTTCACAAAACTTTGAAATAATCTCCCAGATTATTTCAACTCTCCAACTGAGCTAAGATGGCAATACTTTTCTTCTACTGCGCCTGCTATTATGCCTTTTTTCAAAAAAATCGCAACTCCTTTATCCGCGTTCAAGTTTCTTCTTCAATAATTGCTTCTTTTGCGACTCAGTTAAGGCTGTTGAGACTTTATGTTCCGCTACTTGACTGAGATGTCCTTGACTTTGATTCATAGAGCGTTTCTCAATTTTGATAGTTCTTGCTCTGTCTCTATTTCTTATAAAGATATCTTCTAAGAGATCATAGAACTTTACAAGAGCAGTTAAAATCAGTCTTAGAGCTTTATGAATACCATAATACCAAGATAGCTTAATAATATGCCTACCTAAATAGGTTAACTTAGTAACTAAAAAATCAGTTACCTTATCAATAATACTATCTAGGTAATTTCGTAGTCTGCTAAGCAAAAAACGACTACCTTTTCTCTCCTCCCAAGATACTATGTATAGGAGCAGAGAAAATAGACCTAAACTCAGCAGAAACAATTGTCCGATACTGAGCATATATCTAGATTACTTTACAGACAGACGTGAGATTTGAGCTACTGATACGTTTTCACCAAATTTCTGAACCGCACCAGAAACCATCTCTCCAATAGTTGTATCAGGATTCTTAATAAATGGTTGCTCGAGCAGGATTTGCTCTTTAAAGTATGAGGCCATTTTACCTTCAAGTATTTTTGCTTGCATATCTGCAGGCTTACCTACAACCTCAGTAGCAAAGACTTCCTCTGCTTTTTTTAGCACCTCAGCAGGTACTTGCTCTCTAGATACATAAGTTGGGTTTGTCGCCGCTACTTGCATAGCAATATCCTTTGCCAAAGCAACAAATTCTTGATTTTTTGAAACAAAGTCTGTCTCGCAAGCAAGCATAACAAAAGCTGCTACTTCATTTGTATTATGGACATAAGCACCGATAGCTCCAGCGCCTAATTCTCGATCTGACTTCTTATCAGCAGCTTCGCTTCGCTTCTTCTTCAAAATAATAATAGCTTTATCCATATCACCCTCGGCTTCCTCGAGAGCTTTCTTACATTGCATTACAGAGATGCCTGTCTTATCACGAAGTTCTTTTAGTTGAGTTGAAGTGATTTCCATAGTTAATGATATTACTTTTATATTATTTAGAGAACAAACCTTACCTCTTTGAGCCACAGCCAGTGGTCCTAAAATTATAATTGTTTATTTTGTAGTAGCTCTTGGTCGAACCTCAGTTCTTGAACTAACTGTCTTTGGAACATAAGCTGACTTACCTTCAGCGATAGCTGAAGTTATTTCGCCAAGAACTAACTTAATACTTCCTTGTAATGCGTCGTTTACTAGTATTGGATAAGTAACTTCCGCTACATTACAGTCTGAACTCATGATACCAATTATTGGTACATTCATTTGAATAGCTTCTTTAACAGCAATTGAATCATGACGTGGGTCAACAACCACCATGAAGTCTGGAGTCTTTGTTACTTTACTGATACCGAAGAAATTATGATTTAACTTAGCAAGGTCGCGAGATATAAGAAGACGCTCTTTCTTAGTGTACTTTCTTTCAAGTTCTCCAGACTCTGATTCTCGCACCAATTCTTCCATACGAGCTATACGCTTTTTAATTTCTGGAAGATTAGTTAGCATCCCTCCAATCCAGCGGTTTACAACGTAAGGCATCTCTACTTTAGTTGCAGCTGCTTTAACAGAATCAATAACTTCGCTTTTTGTTCCTACAAAAAGTACAGTCTTTCCATTACTTGCTGCTTCCTTTAGAATTGTTTTAACGTTAGTAATAAGCTCATTTGTCTGTTCTAGGTTAAAAATATCATTACCCTCCTTTGTTCCAAATAAAAAAGGTGTAACGCTTGGATGACGTCGACTCTTTTTAAAGCCGAAGTGTGCACCTGCGCCAAAAAGGCGCTCGATGAGTGATTGATTGTTGGTTTGTGTTGACATAATTAATACTAAGCAAAAAAGCGCATTGCGCTTAAGCTTCGAGAGCTTATCATATATAAAAAGCCTATGCAACTACCTCAGACTCTGATGAAATGGCATTTTTGATAGCCTCTATTACCGGCTCAAGCTGACCACCCATTATTCCCTCTATATTGTGCCAAGACACCTTAATTCGATGGTCTGTTATTCGGTTTTGAGGAAAATTGTAAGTCCTAATTTTTTCCGATCTATCTCCTGTTCCTATCTGGTCTTTTCTAACTGACGCATGTTTTTTTGCCTCCTCTTCATCATGAGCTGATTCAAGCTTAGCAACTAAAATACTCATAGCCTTTTCTCGGTTTTTTAACTGAGATCTTTCTGTCTGACTACGGACCTCTATACCAGTAGGTTTGTGTATAAGCCTAACAGCAGTTTCAACTTTATTGACGTTTTGACCACCAGCTCCACCAGATCTAGAAAACTCCATTTCGATATCGCTAGGATTTATTTCAATAGTCGGCTTTCTCCTTAAAGGTAAAATAGCTACTGATGCGGTTGAGGTATGGATACGCCCAGCCTTTTCGGTAACAGGAATTCTCTGCACTCTATGTACCCCAGTTTCAAAACGAAGATCCTCGTAAACTTTAGGATGTATGATTTCAAATACTGCTTCCTTGTAACCTCCTGAAGTTCCTCTTGATTCACTCTCAGTTGAATAAGGCCAACCCTGCAAAGTTGCGTACTGTAGGTACATTTGCGCTAATTCTTCTGCAAATAAAGAAGCTTCGTCACCACCAGCACCTGCCCTAACTTCCAGTACTACTCCGTATGGTATTTCGTCTTCTACTTTTGCAGCTTGTGCTATTCTATGCATTTCTTCATATATAGCCTTTTTTTGTGACTCTAGAGAAGCGATTTCTTCTTGTACTAATTCATACATCTCTGGCTCATCAACTGCCATTTTATGTGCAGAGATTAACTTTTTAGAAATATCATCAAATTGACTCGCAATAAATTGCGTCTTATGGTTTTCTCGAAATGATTGTATTTCTTCTTCGTTATATTCCATATCTCTGATAATTGTACACCAGTAACAAAAAAGACCGCCTCCACCTTTTGTAGGTAAAGGCGGTCTTTTTTGTTAGGCCTTTTTCTTTCTTGAAGTAGCTTGTGAAGCTCGAGCCTTGAATCGCTCTACTCGTCCTGCTGTGTCCATAACCTTCTCTTGTCCTGTATAAAAAGGATGTGAAGCACTTGAGACATCGACGTAAGCAATTGGATACTCAACTCCATCTGTCCACTTGTCTGTTGTTGAAGTACTAATTGTTGAACCTAGTAAAAAACGCTCTCCACTTGAGTTATCTTGGAAGATTACCAATCTATAATTTTTTGGGTGAATATCAGCTTTCATATGTGCGCCACACTATAACAAATATCTATATTTTAGCAACCCATGTGAATTATGAGCCACTAATTACTTTAATATCTCCGTCTAGACGAGCCTTTCTGTTCATTACCTGGTCACCATAAAAGGCATTGGCAGGATTACTAGCTCCACCCCAGCCAGCATAATATCGTAAAGCAGCTAAGCGGTTTCCACTATAGGTTCCATTAGCTCCGTTATCTCGAAGTAAGAGTGCTGTAGCAATAAATGCATCTTGATTATTATATGGATTAGCGGGTGTACCTGTACCATTAATTCGCCTAATAGCATCACTACTCTCACTATAGACCCAACCACTACCATTATTAACAATTCCTCCATATATTGCCCAAGTTGAGGGGATAAATTGTGAAGGACCCATAGCACCACCCCAACCATACCGCTCACCATTTGAAACAATTGGACACGATACTTGTTTAGTTCTAGGTTCGAAACCAAGAATACCTGAAATCGCAACAAAGATTGGGGCGTCTCTGTCTGGATGCATTACCGCCTTACCTCCTCTAATATCGTTATAGACACAACTTCCTAAATTTGAACCCAAATTAGTCTCTTGCTCTAAGATTGCCAAGATTAAGCCGGCCTCAACCCCAGTTTGTCTAGAAGCATATTTTGCCAACTCAACAGCTTGAGGGAACGGAATACCACCTCCCCCACCGAGAAGCTGGAACAAAGCATTTCGAAGTTGAGAAGCGGTTCTTTGTTGAGACTCGAGAAGTTGCTGATAGGCTTTCTCTTCACCTTTGGTAACTTTTAGTATATCTTCTTTTTCTTTTTCTTTTCTTTCTATCTCTTTTTTCTCTAACTCTTGTATCCTTTTCATTTCAGCTTCAGTTTCTTGCTTTGATTCAAGCTGATCTTTTTGAGTTAAGGTATCTCTTTGTATAGTGTGTAGTGTAGATAAAGATTCATTTAATGACTCTTTAAGAGAATTAAAAGTTGCAATATCAGTAAAGAATTCTGAGAAGCTTTGCTTACTTAACATAACCTCAACCAGAGAATAGTCGCTCAACAAAGCTGACTTTCTTACTAGATCAGCCAAAGCTTCTTGCTGACTTTTAAGTTTTTCTTCCAAAATATTCAAGACTACCTCCTTCTCACCAATCTGATCTGTCAGTTGCATAATAGCTACCGAACGCGCATGAATACCCAATTGTGCTTGTTTAATCTGCCCCTCAATTATTGAGACATCTCTTTCAAGAGACTGTCTTTCCATTTTCTTATCTTCGACAAGACGACTTTGGGTCAATATTTGTCTTTCAACATTCTGAAGCTCAGCTTCAAGCCTAAGCCTTCTTTCAGCTTCAGTCTCTGCTTGAACAAAGGCATGTGGTAATAGCAGACATAAAATATAGACACTGCAAAAAAAGAGTTTGTTCATAGATCTAAAACATTATAACAAACTTTTTACTTTTTTAGACATTTTTCCAAATAGAAAACAGCCGACCAAAACATTAATTAAACTTAATTTAATCAAGTAAAAATAAAGTCTCAGCTGGCTGTATCTATCTAGCTTAGTTTAAATTAAATTAGTTAGTTGCATTATCTTCTTTACCTTTCTTTTCAGCTGGAACATCAGCCGCAGCAATTGGAGCTACTTCTGGCTCAACCTCTTCTGCAATAATCTCTGCTACTGCCACAACATCGCTCCCCTCTTGCGTTATTTTTACTCCTTTTGGACAGACAATATCTGAGACATGAATTTTATCTTCAGCATTTATAAGTAGTCCCAAATCTACTTCTATGAAGGCTGGTAGATCATTTGGTTTACAAACAATCTCAACTTCATGCATAACCTTATTTACTACAGCACCCAATTTTTCTGCAGGAGCTTCATTAATAAAGTGTATTGGTACATCTGTTGTCATTTCTTTACCCATCTCTAGAGCATAAAAGTCTACATGGATAATACCTCCTTTAATTGGAGCAAATACTACCTCTTTAATTAAAACTTCTACAGGAGACTTAAGGCCCTGAAGCTCGATGATTGTTGACTCACCTGCCACCTTAAGGTCTTTTCAAACTCATTTCTATTTAGACGAATCGGGGTAGTTGGAAATTTTGGTCCATATACTACAGCTGATATATGATCGTTTGTTTTTACACTTTTAACTTTTTTTTCTTTTGTTCTCAGTTCTACTGGCAATATTACTGTCATATGCATAAACGATATCATAAATAGACTGCAAGCGCACTACTCCCCATTTTAAATACGAAAACTAGGAAGCAGTGATGGTACAATCTACCTATATGCAAGAAGAACAATATGATTTCGTAGCCATTGGTGACATTGTCATTGATGCATTTATAGAACTTAACAAAGACGCGGCCGATGTTAGTCAGGATATGGATACTGGGCGACAAACCCTCCACATGCCAT
>JACCDR011160606.1_pt1 | contig 15268 bp, 13 predicted proteins | sample 7446431 | NCBI WGS metagenome assembly JACCDR01 (sample SAMN15323443, study PRJNA562643) | freshwater metagenome | isolation source: river surface water | place: USA:Blue River Watershed | collected 2017-08-17 | reverse complement strand
TCATGGATATCGTCTACAGAAGCCCCCTCAAGCACGTACATCTTCAATCCATCTGGTGAGAAGTGAATAGCATTTGTACTGCCTAATCCTAATGTGTGAGCTGTGCCATTTTCAATATGCGTGATGTCATTTATATTGAGGCTGTAGATGTCCTCACTATCTCCAATAACCTCCCATCGGTGATTACCCTCTGGTCCCACTGGCCTTAGCCCGCTAATGTGACTGCATGACCCGTCCAGCGCGGTGTAAACCGACTTGCCTTGGGTATTGATGCCTGTTATCGGTATCCTTACCTTCTCCATTTGACTTGATTAAAAGATGGGACCCGTGGGTCTTCTGGTATGTCTTCTTCGGTGGTTTCTCACGCTTGAGAATCGTACATCACCGGCTGCTCTTTCGAATTCCTGATAGTGAACTGCTGCTTGCTCTCCTACTCCATTTAACGCAAACCACTTGTATAAAACAAAGGCAATCAATGCCTGTCGGATGAACTGCTGCACTACGGTGTATCTCACCTGATCGTCCTCCAGATCATCCACGCTGAATAGTACCAAATCACCAATTGATCTACTTAGTTTCTCTCCTGAGCTGTGTTGCCTGTTTTGGATGTCGCCAACCATAATCTCATTTCCATCCGGGCTGGTGATGGTCTCATCTCCCTCCACATCTGCGTCTGGGTCTGTGTAGGTCGCGGCCTCTGTGGGGATCTCTAAGTCCTCATAGTAGGTCAAAGCATCTATTCCAGTTTGGGTGTAGTGCTTCACCATGCTGGCGTAGTTGCTAATCAAAGCTGCTCCCTCCATGACGCTATCATGGAGTTCCTGAACCTCGTTACCGCTTATAGCATAGTCATCCTCGTGGTACTTACCCGGACTCTGAGCGTTTAGCGCGCGAACGGCAATGAAGGATTTACGCCTTGCAGCATTGTAAATCTCATTGAGATCGAGTCGGACAATATTTTTATTGTCAACTGCCATGATTAGTTCTCTCCGATTAAGCCTGTATTAAGATTGGTAAGTAGGTACTCAGCTTGCTTAAAGCTGGCCTCTCTACCTGCAATATTACCCATCTGACTGAATACCCTTCCTGCGCAATGTTCAATCAAGGCATCAATCAACTCATCCGGCATCTCCTCAGCTTTCAGCTTAGGAATGTAGTGCAGGTGATCAATGGTATCACTTGAGCTGCTGGCTCTGTACACCTCTATGGCTTGCTTGCAGTTCACATTCGCATTACTGGTTTCGTCGCTGAGTTTAGTCGGGGCTCCGCTTGCTTTCACAAGGTAGATTCCATTCTCATCATCATCGCTTTGGCCGGATAGCGCGATGATGTTTCCAGTACTTAAAATAGTGCCACCACTTGGAGTTTGACCATTATACAAACTTGAAAGCGTTTGATTAGCGGTAAGCGTTTGGTTAATGTCCCACTTGGTTTTTTCGTCATCGGTATCTCCTGTGCCATCTGTGTAGCTCACAAAGCTCACTAGGTACCCCTTTGGCTTCTCTATTGATCCGCTGGTGAATCGGTTATACTCCTGCATCCGGTAACTAGGGTCGCTGGTGAGCATGAGTCTTTTTAAATCCGTCTTCCATCCACTTAGTCGCATGCTGATAAACCGTGCAAAGTTGTCTGGTAGCACCACCGTTGCCTTCTTACTGGATGAATCAATAATGATGCGAGTATCAATGTCCTCCACGCTAGTTCCATGGAAGTGCTTGAGATCGCCAATCACAGCAGGGAGCACAAGATCCTCGTTGGCTGTACGTAATACGTAGAGCGCCGAAAAGTCCAACTCTGAGTCAATAGTCTCCATGGGAGCCTCAATTGCTGTCTGGCCTCCAACATTTTGTCCTGACGGAATAAACTCATCAACTCTGGCTTGCACTCTTTTTCTAAGGTACTCCCTACTACGTGGCATTGGTTTAAGTATTAAATGTTGACGCTAAGTTTTGGGATTGAGAGGTTGTGCTTAATGCAGTACTTCTCAATATTGGCTAGGCTCGAGATGTCACTTGATGCAACATCAGGATGCATTTCTTTGATTTTGACCTTGGCCTCACTTACAGTGTTTCCATCTAGGTCAATCACTTTCTTTGGTCCAGTCACTGGCGGAGTATCATCATCCACATCTTCACTATTTGCGTTCACTACCACTGGTGATTGCTTCTTTTGTTTTGGTGGTGCCGGTGGAGTTTGGATTAAATTGATCGTTTCATCCACTTTATCATCGCTCTCCTCAAATTCCTTAAATAGGTAGTACTCTTTATTCCAACCGTTTGAAGTTTCAATCCACTTTTGAAGCTCCACATCCGCTGTTACCAACTTCCCTGGGTGAACAAGTCGCTGATTTTTATTTTCATCGGGACTACCCATGTCGGCTCCATCTTTGAACTCTACTTTTTCCTCTCGAATAACCTTTCCGGTCTCATCTTTGATTCTTCTTTTATAACAAGCGTAAGCATCTTTTTTGTGGACGTAAATTTTTACTGTTGCCATGATCGTATTATTATTTGGTTTTACATTCAACTGTAGAAGTCCCTTGAGTATCCCAGATGGGAAATAATCTCTCAGTTCCTCAAATTCCTTTTTTGCTCCGTTTTGGTAGTGCTCAAATCCCCAGATATTCACATCTGTTTTTACATCTACTATCACGGGTTCGCTGGTTGATACCATCTTGTTTTGATACCCGTAATTCAGAGCTATTTTTCGGCTGCTGTTATCCAGCCCTCTATCTTTGTCATCCTCCCAGAATACTAAGCGACCATTTCCTTTTATGTGTTCAATCATGTGTCGGCTTACCACCCTGCCAGCTCCAAAAACGGCTACCACTCCCGCGTCTGTTGGATACTTATAGTGGCATATTCGCTTTGTTGGCGCATCGTAGAACCAGATTTCATTTAACCCAAAGAAGTGCTCCCCGGCTTGAAAGTATGGTTCGTAGAGGTCAAGTATTTTCTCGCTCAATAAGTCATCACTGCCTACGTTTAAGCAGTAGTCCCACTCATATTTTAGTGCCTCTTGTAGTCCGATATTGTGCTTCCTTCCAAGCGGAAGATTCTCTGCCCATACATGGTGAACTCCATACTTATCGCATAGGGTTTCCATTTCCGGCTCACTAACTACAGCTAGGACACTTATCTCATACCCCTTTCGCTTAATGCCGGCTAGTTGCTTAAGCACAAGCTCGGTGAGTTCTGGCCTTTTCCAGATTTGAGTATAGATGAGTAGCTTCATAATCAAAAGATCAGGGAGCCATAAGCCCCCTGATCTTTGTTATATATTAGGTGTTAGGGTCAGGACCTATGATTGCGTGAACTCCGCCGGAGCCAGCGTATCGAGTCTCGATACATCCAGTCCAATCAAGTCGGAATGCACTCTTCACTTTTTTCTGACCTGATTTATTCAACTCAAGGTCAGTAGCAATCATTGGCTCCAATTCTCGGAGAACCAAGTGATCCATATCCAGGATCAATCCTCGCTTCTTCCAGTAGTCACCTTTACTATCCAGTGTCTTACTGTGGATGACAGCCATCTCCCCGAAGTTTGAAATCAACTTAGTCACCTTCCATCCGGTCACAATCTCATGCTCATCGGCTCTCAATCGACGATTGGAAGTATCGATCTTATTCAGCGCTCCTACCAGCGTACTACCTGCAATTAGGTATCGCATACTGGATCCATTGTTTGGCGCGAAAACAGCCTCGTGAATATCGATGATGTCATTGATACTGATATCAGTAGCACCTCCACCACTTCCATAGGTCAGCGAATTACTGATCTTATTGATAATCCCTCCAGCAAAGTGATACACCTCATTGCCAATGGTCTTCTTTCGTCGGTTGCCAAATAAGTGAGTCCCTTCCATCTGTGATCGATAATCATAGATTTCAAGGTTCTTTTTGTCTTGGAAGTTGTATCCACTATAAGCTTTGTGCTTAGACTCAATTAAGCCTTCACTCAACTGTTTTTGATGAGTTTGGCAATAATTGTAGTCAGTGGTAGGCACTTGATACTTCTCTCCAATACTTGCTTGCAGTTCATAACTAGCAGGTCCAAGTCGGTAAATCTTAGTCCCAGAAGCGATTGTTGGAACCCTAAAACCTTCACCAGATGTGTTAGATCCGTTTATACCGCGAACCGTAATAGTGTCAGCATCGGTATCCACACTCACCACAAAGAAGTTAAATGGATTACCATCCCCACCATTCACAGTAGGAACTATTCCGGTATCATTTGCATTCCAAATAGTTGTGTTAGTTACAGCTAAATCCACCTCGTCGTCCGCGGAGCTACCAGCAGCGGTATTAGTCGCTGTTAGGGTATCCTCAGTGCCTCGGGTGCTGACCTCTTCCCACTCTACTTTGTAGTTATGAGCAGCTTTTTTCTTAGCGATTTTTCGAATAAGCGTATCCAATGGAGCATCATCAGGCTTTCGCATGGTGATGATATCGGAGACATCACGAGCTAAGTGCTCACTGTTTGCTGCCGCTGTTTTTTCGACCGTCACCGGACCGACTACAGTAGTACCTACTGCTAAAATGGAGCCGCCAAATCCTGCCCCTCCAAGACCTAGCGCAGCTAGGATATAGGAAGATGCTTCAGGAAATGCTATCGAGAGGGCTAATACTCCAATGCCTATTAAAGCAAAGAGAATTGACCATACTCGGTTATGTTTAAATAATTGTTTCATTTGATTAAGTCACGTTTAAAATTGAACCATTCACCTACCGCCTAGAAATTCATCAAGCTTTTTAGCGGACTCATTTGCATAAACCACTTGACTCTTGATGGGACTTGGGGTATGTACTTTCACCCTTCGAATTCCATCATCCTTCCGATCTTTTCTCGATAGAATGATTTTTCGATTTGCTCCCTTCACTTCACCCCTACGCTCTGCATCTGCCAACTCCCTTTCGAATCGTAGGCCTTTGATGTAGGTCTCCATGAACTTTGCACTTAGGTATCCTTCGCCCATCTCAGCTACAGCGCTGTTTAGATTGGCAAAAAACTCTTTACTGTCACTCTCTGACAGGTTGTATTTCTTCGCGATTGAGGCGGCATCCTTGGCGCTTTTCTCCATATTCTGGATCTTTCTTACCTTGGCTTCCTCCTCTTTTTTGATCTGATCCTCGCGCTGCAAGCGCTTGATGGTCATTTGCTCGATGTACTCCTTGTACCCCTCATCACCAGGTTCCAGTTCACCTACTTCGAACAACTCTGGGAAGTGGGCTTTGATGCTATCTCCCAGATTCACCCCGGTGCCTAGGTCCTGAATCAGCTTGATCAATGCCGGATTCTTATTCATCAAACCTACCAGCTCATTTTGCGCTGCTTGTGTCTGCTCGATGTACTGCACGGTGGCTTCAATGGCCTCCTCTGCGGTTTCAAATTTCTTATCTGCAAGGGCTGGCACTGAGCTTAGCGCCTCTACTAGGGCTTCTGGTATCTCTGTGGTTTTTCCCTCTGTATCATCCTCTGCTTTCGCATCTTCAGGTTGTTCACCCTCGATTTTCACATCGTAGCCTTTAGCCTTCAGGAAGTTGATCTGGTCATCAGTGACGTTCTCCCCTTTTTCAATGGATGCCACCAATGCCTCCTCGTTGTATTGCTTCCAAGCCTCGGGATCTTCGGTTGACTTTTCTTCGTTCTTGGCTTCTACTTGTGATGGCTGCTCTTCTCCGATCTCCACGGGAGATTCCCCTAGAAATGCCAAAAAATCATCGCTTGCAATCGCTCCTTCTGGTAGTTGTGTTTCTATTACTTCTTGCTCTTCTGCCATTTTACTTCTTCGTTTTGGTTTGGCGGGAAAAGAAAAAGGCCTGTACTCCTAGGTGTTATCCTTTAGAAATACAGGCCTCTTCTATTTGAAGGTTCTCCGCTTACAGTGTCAAAGATAGCTTTTTTGTTGTAAAATATAATTAATTGGTATTGATTTTATCATTGTGGTATTAAACGTAAATTTGACTGTATGACAGATGAGGTTAAAGAGCCAATTATTCTGAAGCTAGACAAAGCCACTACCATTGTGGATGTAGCCAAGTTTCTTGAATGCCACCAACTATTCATCAATACTTACGAGGGCAAAAGAGTAGCTATTCCTTATAAGGATAGGTTGGATATGTACCTTAAACTAAAAGCTGAAGGTAAAAATTAAGCCACACTTGGCGCATCTCCCACCATTTGCTGGAGCATTTGTGCCTTTGCCGGATCGATCGGCTGGCCTTGCATTTGCTCCTGTCGCTCACGTAGTTTTTGCATGAGATTATTTGCAAATGGAAGCGAGGTATTCTCCAAGAACATAGGCAAATCAATCATTCCAGACTCAAGGAACTTTAATAGGTAATCATCGATCAGCATACGATAGGTAGGCGCGTTGGCACTCTTAGTTACCACTAAATCGAAATCAACATCCGCTACTTTCTCAGGCACATACACGCTGGCCTCCTCGCTGTAATCCACCCCGGCCACATTCAAGAATCGCTCCTCGGTGTAGAATTGCTTAACCAGTTTCATTAAAATCTCATCGCGATCCAATCTAGCGCTGAAGAAAAAGTCAAAATAGTCCTTACTGCTGAGTGAACTGTTTTGAGCTTCCATAGCATATCGGCTTGCTGGTGTGCCAGCATCAGGCTCTTGCCCCTGCATTGCGCCATTTACTCCACTTATTTCCTTTATAGCAGATAGTTGGAATTGAAGCATCTCCACCACGCCAACTGGCATACTACTATTGGCGATTTGCTCTGGTATTTTCCCATGCTTCCCTGGTTTATACACAATCACGCCATTGTGTCGTCTCCATTCGTCACTAAAGTCATCAGCAGTTATACCCTCTGGTATTACATCTTCTGGTACCATCAACACTCCCTTGGCTCCGGCGCTGATCACAAAGTCAATCAGGGTGATCATCCTATTGATCATCTTTTGCTGGTCAATGATGTCTTCCATGAATCCCCAAACTTCCCCATCAATAAGCGGGTATAATCTAAGTGTGAATGGGTGACATTCATGCTCGTATGGGGTTTCACCGGAATCAAGTACTTGGCCTAATGGTGTGATCTGGTAGAAGCACCATACCGGCTCAAATGGTTTAATTTCATAATCAATGAGTGGTACGTTTTGCCCAAACTCACTAACCATAAACTCCTCTAAGCTGTTGAATACAATCCCTTGAAGTGCGAATTGAGCCATAGCCTCCATCAATCGCATCTCATTCTCCTGCTCGACCATATCAATGGCCTCTTGATTGCTGAGAGGGTGCTGGTATTGATCACCCTCAAGCCAATCGTGGCATATTACCTTTTGCTTGTATTCAAGCTTCCAGATTTCGTAGTATCTGCATAGGTGAGAGTCTAATGGGTAGTAGAACTCCATATTGTCCTCTCGATCACTGCCTTGCTGTGAATAGGTAGTTGGTCTTTCAGACTCATAGGCGCTATACCACTTTCGGATTATTTCCGCCTCCTCTGTGGATTTGGCAAATGCACTTACAATAGCTGTAAGTGGGGCATCTACAATCTGACCGATCATCTTGAGGTCTTTACCTCGGATGTCGCGGACTTCATTATTCCAGAATAGGTAGTTGGGATTAGGTACATCTACGCATACACCACCTTGGTTTCGCTCGTGTTTATACGCATACCCTCCTCGCCAGCAAATAACGCCAGACATAAGGAACTCCTCGAATACGCGGACATCCACCTCAGTAAGTTTATTGATGCCATACTCATGCTGGATGGCATTTGACATCATCTCATCTATCCCTGCGTGTTCTCGCTTTCTAGCCTTGGCCTGTGGGAGGTAGTCATTGCCTCGGAATTGTCCAAGTAAAGTTTTTACCAATTGGCGTAGCTGGTTGTTTACCAGTGGTTGCTTCCCATCCTCAAGTAGTTTAGTCTCCTCTGTCTTGATTTTACCATCCTCCGGATCTGTGATTAGATCGGACCACTGCCTACCTCGGTAGAACTCGCGATTGCGTCTCCTGCGCTTACGTAGGTCATATAGCCCATGGTAATAGACCTCAGCATCCTCGAGGAGTTCCCTCATCCTGGATGTTAGCTCGGGTTCATCATTAAGATGATGCTCTACCTCCTCCTCTTTTAAATCGGGAGCGAGTGCGGTCATCGTGTACTTGGTGTAGTCAATTTGAGTTTGCATTTTTGATTGGGCTATGCCAGAATTTGGTCTCAGGCATGAAGACTGCCATAAAATCATGGAACCGGATACAGGCATCTATGCACGTACCCAACTCATCTTTGAATGTGATGGTAGTATGGTCGGCATACATGCTCGATGGCTCCACGGTATCGATTCGAGATTTCAGAAAAGAGTACCATTTGACTCGACTCTGACCCTCCTCATCTTCATACCTGATTTTTATCGCTATCCTCATTTTGTATAAATGAAAAAGCCCAACCGCAAACCAGTCTCCCGGATGTGATTGGGCTTTGTGTGCCTAGTTGTCTATGTCGGGGTATCCGATTAGGTTACCTCTTCAAATTTGAATGAGCCGTCCTCAAAAACCTGTGATCTTACCGTTCCTACTACCTCTCCCTTGAACTTCACTTCATAAGTCGCAATCCCGTAATTAGCAGGGTCAATATCACCATCTGGTGTAAACTGGACATCCTGTAGAATCTCGGGATCATCGGTTTTTAAAAGATTCAAAATAGCATCTAGCAGCGCTTCATCGTACTCTAACTTTTGTCTGGTGATCCTGACTAGATATACATCGAGCATACTGTGCCTAAATTCTTTGGGTAAATATAACTAATTGACATTGAATATACGAAATTGGTAATTAAGGGGCAATAAAAAAGCCTCCGAAGAGGCCTTTTAACATGAAAACTCAAAAACAGAATTATGAATAAAAGATTGGGCACCCAAATTCCTCGAATGGCTTAAGCTGCTCCTCCACTAATTCCTTTGCGTACTTGTACTCCAAGTCAATGAGTTCGCTGCTTTCCAGACTCAACATCACGCTACTACTGGTCACCTCGGCGAATATCTCCACTCGGAAGGTTTTGTTTGGCATCCCTTCAAAGATCGGACTGTCAATCAGGAAGTACTCCGGTAAATCTCCGGTCACATTGTGCTCGAGTAGGTTCTTTGAATTGCCTTTCTGTTCGGTTACTTTCTCAAGCTTGGTCTGAATACTAGCGCTGAACGCCAGCAACTTCCCTACCAGATTGGTGAAGTCAGCATCATTGGCAAACAGGAACTTGTTTTTCTTCAAAAGCTGCCCAAGCTCCTTTGGAGTGTAGGTCTTCTCGGTATTGATTGGAAGCCTTCTTAGGATCGTGCTATCTACCAATTTACCGGCGATGGTATCTCGATAAACATCATGGTGCCCAATTGTGAACTTGATTTGCTTCTTTGTGACACTGGCCTCCACAAAGCAATTCTTTGGGTTCAAAGACTCAATCATCTTTACTAGATACTCAGCCGGAGCCAAGATGTTCGCTTCAATAAAGACCTGATTAGGCTCTCTTACCGGATACGCGTCACCGTGTCTGATCACCAACTCTCCGTTGGTGGTTTCTACTTTTACATTTACTTCCTGCATGCTTACTTGGCGTTAATGGTTAATTGTCTCTCCTTTTGCGTGAATGGACGTGTGCCAACTACCCGGCCTTTCGTGTCGTACTTCACCACCACTCGGTTTTCTCTATCTGCAATCAGATATAGCTTTCCATGGGTATGCTCTCCACCGTCTTTGAGGTTTTCCAATACCTCCTTGGCGTGTTGCTTGATCGGCTTCAACTCCTCCTTTAGAGGTTCTGTGATGCGCTTGATCTCGTCTTCCTTCATGCTTACCTCGCGGCTTAAATCAGCGTATAGCTGCTTGTGAGCGTCCATCTCATCGTCGCTGAATGGTCGCAAATAATTGTCCTCAATCACCTCGATGCATTCCGCTTCAAGGTTCTGAATGATTAACTCGTCGGTTAATCCGTCGAATGTTTGTAGTGCCAACATAATCTTGTTGTTTTTAAGTTTGATACCAATATGTTAGCAAATATAACATTTATGTATATTATTGTTATCAATTAAATACATTTTATAATCGAGATTTAGTAGTTCCGACCACCTTTTGGAACAGTTCCCTGTCTCTCTATTCTGATTCGCTACCTTTACTCCATGGTAGTTATCGTGCTGTTAATCATTGGAGTGTATGCGTTTTTAGTAGATCGCGATACTCGGGTTGTCTTCTTTAAGATTTTTGCTTGGATGTTTGGTGGCCTCTTCTTTTGGGTAGTGGTCATCTCGATAATGATGCACGAATACCGTGATCCTGCTGTCGGAATACTCATGTGGCTACCAGGCACGTTGCTGATAGCCACTGTGATCTCACTTATCGCCTCGGTGTTTCGTACCGGGAAGGGCTGATTACTTAAACCCGAATACCTTCAACCACTCTGGGACTTCATTACGTAGGCGCTGCTCGTGCATCTGGATGAACTTGATGTAAGTCTCCGTCATTCGCTGCTCCATCTCCTCTGCCTCCTGTGTGCGTCCTTTTGCTGCGTAGGTATCTCGCTTCAATCGCATCTCCTTAATTCGCTTCTCGAATACCTTGACCTGTGGCTCCATTGCCATCATGGATTTATTCTCCATGCGATAGTTTTTGGTTTCCTCACGGTAAGATGGGTTCTTTCGATAGCGCTCGTATAGATCCGATTTGGTTTTGATCTCCTCTGCCAGTTCGTAGAACTTCGCTTCGTAATACTGATCTGGTACGGCTGTGGTGTAGTTTCTCGCAAATGGGAACTTCCTGATCGTGCCGGTCTCGTAGCTAAGCGGGCTTTCACCTTTGGCGGTTGTCGCAATTGTGCCTCCCACGTTCATTATAAATGATCCAGCTCCACCGGTCCAGCTTCCAAGGTAGTGCTCCACTATCTCAGGGTTTATGTCAATCGCACCTGAAGTCACTTTGTCTCCACCTGTCGCTTGATTCATCCAATCGGTCATAGTTCGAATGATCGGATTCACGCTCTTGAAATACTGCTGGCTACTTGGTGCCGGTGTCTGTCCTGGGTATGGCTCTTTGTAGATGGGCAATCCCATGAAGTTCTTATTCGTCCACCTATCGATGGCCGGATCAAGTACGGTTGGGCTTATGTACTTCCAGAATGCCTCATCCGCGCTCAGGTTCTTCAGGTCGGGTGCTCCGAGTGGTGAGAATGATTCACTAATCAAGCTGAAGGTTTTGAGTACCCCATCTCCCACGGTTTCCTTCCCGGCTGCTGCGCGCATGATCGTCTCCGGCCAAGTGAAGAATACGTTGAAGCCATACGGCAATGGTATCTGAAGGAATGACCCCTCTGGACCAAAGAAGTTTGGAATGATTAGGTTGTGAGTACGGATGTAGTCTGGTAGCTTATCGTATGGAGTTTCACCATCCTCATCCTCATCCCACCATGACCGGCTCAATGTCTGGAGCATGATGTTGATGGCAGGGAGTAGCACCAGTGCTTGCAGGGCTGCACGTCCTCGGGTCTCCTTATTGCCAAATGGTCGCAAGGTTCGCTCCACTCCTTGCAGGGAGGCATTGAAGAATAAGTAGAATGATCCTACTAAATCGCTGATATTTCCCTTACGGTTGAAGTTTACAGTCAAATCCTTCGCATAGATGGCTGCTTGCTGTGGAGTGTATCCCTTCTTCTCTCGGAGGTTCTTGTAGGTAGCAAATCGCACCTGATTTTCGAAGACTTGGTTCACCTTATTCAGCGGATCGAGTAGGGTTTTGTAGGTCTTATCCTTCAGGAATCCTCCTACTTTCTGGATGGCGCTTAGTTCGGCTTGCAATCCGTCGATTGATCGCTGAAGTTCCTTTTTGAACTCGGCAACGCTGGTCAATGTGGTGTATCCGGTAAGTCCACCGGTTTCCACAAATTCCTTAAGCAATCGTCCATCCTTGGTAGTCTCATCAAACTTTCCTGATCGCACCCACTTGGCTAGTGTCTTAGCGCTTCGTGGGATGTCCACGGCTACATCAAGTGCAGTTTTGGCACCTTTGTCCGTTCTCAGGTTGATTAAGCCGGTGAAGGCATCCCTGATCGCGTTTCTGATCGCAAATTCAGGTGAGTATTGGGTATAGAACTTACGCAAGAGCGCGATGTAGTTATTCATCAGGCTTAGGTACTTTGGTACCTTGTCCATGCTCTGCTTCTTGATGGCATCTCCTACCAGCTTTCCTTCGGGTCCTATGAACTCAATCACCACGCTCTTACCATTTACCTTCACGGTCAGGTTCTCGCGCTCAAAGGCTGTTTGCTCCAGATACTTTTGGTAGCTGGCCTCATCGTCGATGTTTGGATCAGTGAAGCTCACATCGTACCTCTCAAACTCCTCAGCACTAGGTCGCTCGTAGCTTACTGTTTGCAGCTTACCGGTTTCCTTATCCTTGAGGTAGTAGGCGTTTTTGATCTTGTAGAGTCGGCTATCAGGGTTTTGAACCGTGAAGTCATACAGTGATTTCAATACTCGATTGCGCTCACCTTTCTCGATGGCCGTCTGGCTCATGGCTCCTAGGTAGGCGATAGGATCACCGGACTCGCTTGATCTCCCCTTACGCTTATACTCGCGGGTGAAGATGGTAGGATCACTCTCATCGGCTGCATTGAAGCCTCTGAGTGGCACGTAGAACTTGTAGAACTTCATCAAGTCATCGTGCTTGGTCTTGCTGATTATACCGGACTCTAGGTTGTCATCCAAGATGAACTGGTTGACTCGCTGGATTTGATCCATCAACTCCTTACTAGACTTGGTTTTGGCCTCAAATTCCTTCACGATCTGCTCTGCCTCTGCCATCGGGATACCTCCCTCCTCAATCTTATCGAGGACGATGTGCTTGGCTTTGAGATACCGGCTGCTTTCCTCGTAGCTGGCACCCTCGTTTTTGAGTTTGATTAGCGCCTCTGTGAGTGGTGTCCAGTGTGTTTCGTGGAATTTTCGGTGCTTCTCTCGGATTCTTCCCTTGCTTAGGTTCTCGAGGACGTAGGTGTTGATCGCATCTGGGATCTTTGCATCCGGATACTTCAACTCGATTAGCCGCTTCATGTAGATTTGGCTATCCTGCCACTTGGCTATCGTTCTATCCCACTTCTTGGTCATCTGGATAGGTGATGGCTGCACGGTGTCTACACGCTGAAACATAGGCATGCCTTCCTGGATGGCTGTTTGCCGGATGATGGGGGTGATTGGGAAGCTGAGTTGTTTCCCTTCCATCGCCTTAACATCGGACTCTGTAACATTCACAAACTGGTTTGCTTGCTCTTGTCGAGCCATTTCAGAGTCTAAAGTAAGACCAAGTGAAATAGGCTCCACCTTCACACTCTTATCGATCTTAGCTAGAACCTTCTTGGCCTGTGTAGGCACAATCTGATCATAGAAGGATTTCATGCCCTCGCCTCCGACTTTGAGGTCTAGGCCTTCGAATCTCTTTGACTCACCGGCTTCGAGTATGTTCTTTGTGATCTCCTTCCCAATAACCTCTTCGAGGTTCTTACCTACAAAATCACCATAATTTGTATTTCCACTTTGTCTTAAGATTGTTCCATCATTTGGATTGATGTCAAAGTTCAACATCCCGTTTGATGTCGAAACATCTACGATAGTCTTCTTTTCTCCATCTCTGAATGTTTGGGTGTCCTTTTGGATGTACTTAACACTCTTACTCAAATTATACCTCTCCGCGCTTTGCTCTCCATTCACCCATGCAACTCGATCAAATCCATTCTCGGCTGCATAGCGGATCATCCTGCGCAAGCTGAGGTTTACCCATTGAGCGGTTTGAGGGAATGGCATGTTGGGGACTGCCATGTGTCCACCTTCAATCTTTTCTATGGCCGATTGAGTAGCAGTGAATTCATAAAACAATTCTTCCCTTATTCTTTCATACCCATCCGCCTTGTTTCTGTCATTTTCAATTTGTCGTCGTTCTATTTCCTGAAGTTCAGACTTCAGTTTAGTAAGTTCAATTTTCTGGTTGTCTGAAAGGTTATCTTTAAACCCCTTCTTCCTACCATCCTGAGCCCAATCACTCTGAATTTCTTCAATAAACAGCACCTTCTCTCCGTTTACCTCACGCTCGTTCATTCGGATGTGCGCTAGGATGTTCGGTTCGTCCCAATGGGAGGATTTGTAGGAATTTTGTTTTCCTTGATATGATGCTAGTTCTGTTTTTTCACTGTCATTCAGTCCTTCTTTAACTGACTTTATAGTGAGTTCTTCAAATCTTTTTGGACTCGGCATCACCAACAGCATCTCCTTGTAGTTCTGTCCGCCGGGGAGCTGGTATTGGGAGGAGTATTTGTTGGGTTCTGATGACGCTTCTGCAAAGTCTGAATCCAAATAGTAGTTTCTTTCTTGGCTATCGGATTCATCAATCTCATAAACCTCGAACTCTGAGCCACCATCCGGCTCCATGTAGTAAACAGCATTTCCTTCTTCTAGTGCTTTACGGGCTTCACTAGCAGTCATGCCTCTTTTCACACCACCCTTCACCACATCCACTACCTCCACCTGATTTTCCTTGATGAAGTTGAAGACTTGGTTCTTAGTAGGTTTCGGGTTCTTGCTTAGGAAGTCATCAAAGCCGATCCACTTTAACTCTGCCTCGCTGGCTCCATTATTCAATAGCATCTTCTTCCACTGATCTGCCGTGGCAATGCCCATGTTAATGTCGCTGATCGCTCTGAGGCTGTTCGAATAGAAGTTGTCCGCTTTGTTGTCGGTGAAGCTGTCTGGGGTGTATTGGAAGCGGATGTCGCTGGTTAATGAAGGCTTAGTTTTGACTTGATCGTTACTAAACACTATCCACTCATCTTGCCCTAAACTAGCGGCATTCTTACCAATAACCCCATCGTAACCACCATCCTTAGCCCTTCTGATTACATCTTCATTATCTAAGTAGGTTAAGCCTTCTTTCGCATAATCAATGATTAATGGGTTCTTTACTGAGAGGTAAACTTCTTTAACAATGCCAATTGATTTTGTCCTAGTTGGTGAGCCATCAAATACTTTTGTGTATCGTGTCGCATCACCTTTGTTAGGTGAGAACTATATAGCATCACCAATAAAATCATTAAAGTCGGGTGAAGTTGTTCCATGGTACAATACTTTAGGAAATCCTCCTTCAATGTATTTTTCAGGGACAAATGGCTTCTCCTTAGTTGTGGCATAACTTCCCTTGAACCAATCATTAAACTCTTTTGATTTTACAGGAGGTGCTACTTGGAAGCGGATGTCGCTGGTTAATGAAGGCTTAGTT
>JACCDR011587794.1_pt1 | contig 15270 bp, 14 predicted proteins | sample 7446431 | NCBI WGS metagenome assembly JACCDR01 (sample SAMN15323443, study PRJNA562643) | freshwater metagenome | isolation source: river surface water | place: USA:Blue River Watershed | collected 2017-08-17 | reverse complement strand
TTGGATCAAGAGCAGCCGACCCCAACCGGTCTTTCTGGGCCTCTTCAATCTGCGGGAAAAGCGCAAATGAGCGAAGCCCTAAATCTGTCCACTTCTGCATCTGAGAGAGAACTTGATCGATGGAATACCGATGCAATCCCGGAAGTGTTGAAATGGGCTCTTTTTTCTTTTTTCCACCGGTGAGAAAAAGTGGAAAAACCAGATCGTCCGCCGAGAGCGTTGTCTCAGCGAGCATTTCACGAATGGCAAGAGTTCGACGGTTTCTTCGTGGACGGTGTTTTAGATTTAGACTCATGACCCCCAGATTGCCTGAAATTGGTGAATTGCGCAGCAAAAATGAAAGCATCTGTCTTGAAATATTATGTTTCATAAAAAGACAGTCTCACATGACATTTCGATGACAATTCTTGGTTCGTTTTCATCTAGAGTATGATTCATGGCACAGATGGGCTTAATCCACCTTCAACCAAACCATGAAATTCCAGCACCTTTAAAGGCCTATCCTTTATGGAAAACTTGTTTGCGCCAAATCATTTTTGTATCACCCGATGTTTCGGAAAATCTGCCGAAAGATGCGACTTTTCTAAAAGACCAGGAAGCCACGCAGTTTTTGATTGAAGTGCTCTGCGGTCTTCACTCCCCGCTGCTTGGTGAAAATGAAGTTTTTGGACAATTTAAGCAGTTTCTCGAGGACCAAGGCCCCCACGAGCTTTTCTCAAATCAACAGAAGTGGGTTCAGTTTGTTTTGCAAGAGGTGAAAAGAATCAGGTCACAATATATTCACCTTTTAGGATCAAAATCCTACGGAAGCATGCTTCGAAAGCTGACTCAGGATTCTTCAGAAGTTACCATTTTTGGAACAGGACAATTTGCTGAGGAAATCCTTCCGTGGTTATCTCACAAAAAAAAGCTCCAGATGATTGGGAGAAATACGGACCGATTGAAATTTTTTGAAGGCAAGTACGCACACTTGTCCGTACAGAGGCTTCATTCAGGTTCTCCGGAGATGAATTCAACGCTCCATCAGCATTTGATTCTTGCGGCATCTGTTTCCCACGAAACTTTTGTCAGCTATCTTCAAAGATCTGATGTTTCCAAATTACAAAAAATTTATGACCTACGTGGACTCACTTCTGAAAAAGAAGAAAAACAGTTTTTTGATCTAATGAAAAAAGAGGGTTTTAACATCGAGATTGTCTTTCTAAGAGATCTCTTTCGAAGCATGGAGTCCCAGCGCAAGCAGAATGTACAATTGATCGAAACCATCAAGTCGGAGTTAAACCAAAAAGTCATCGCATTTTTGATGCGCCTTGAACACCGTCCCTTAGGTTGGGATGATCTCTGCGCATAGTCCCTAGACTCCAGAGTTTTGCCCGAATAAGTTGAGAGACAACCATTATGGGCATGAATAAATTGATATCTTCTCAACAAATCATTCGCATCGCCTCTCGAAAAAGTGATTTGGCAAGAATTCAAGCTTACTCCGTCGGCGCGGCTCTTGAATCCATATCTCCAATGATTCAAATCGAATATCAATTTCGAGAATCTCTTGGGGATAAAAACCTGAACGATCCTCTTTGGAAAATTCCCCAGAAGGGTGTTTTCACTCAAGACTTTCACCAAGATCTTGTCTCGGATCAAACCGATATTGTCGTGCATTCCTGGAAGGAGCTGGCTGTTGAAGAAAATCCTGAAACTTTTGTCGCCTGTACTTTTGAGCGTGAAGATGTTCGAGACGTTCTCCTCGTGAAGAAATCTCATTTTGATCAAATTCAAAAACGTCAGCAGCTTCGAATCTACACATCATCTCCACGAAGAATGTTTCACTTCACAGAATTTGCTCGGAACTATTTACCTTTTCAAATTCAGAACTGCACTTACGAGTCAGTCAGGGGAAATATTCAAACGCGATTAAGAAAAATGCTTGAAGCCAAAGACATTGATGGAATTCTCATGGCTAAAGCGGGTCTTGATCGAATGCTCTCCGCAGTGAAACCTGAATTCTCTGAGGCTCAGGACTTCTTTCAATTGGCATTTAAAGATCTAGAGTTCGTTATTCTCCCCATTTCAACAAATCCACAGGCCCCCGCTCAGGGAGCACTCGCTCTTGAAATTAAGAGAAACCGGAGTGATCTCATTGAGCTTCTTCATTCGCTCAATCATCAGCGATCTTTTCAAAATGTGGTGCGCGAGCGTGATATTCTAAAGTCCTATGGAGGCGGTTGCCACTCAAAAATTGGCGTGAGTTGTCTTTCGGGAGATGACTTTCAATTAACTTTGGTTCACGGGGAAATCGATAAGAAAGAAATTCGTCGCAGTGAATTTTCTTCGACCCGAGCATTGCCTTTTAAACACCACTATCGCCCAGAGCAGATTTTTGCGCCTCAATCCTCTGAATTTTTTGAACTTGAAACTTTGAACATCGATCCTGTGATTTCACAAATAACATCTTTGAATCAGAATACAAATTTGACACTCGCCATGGAAATTGCCAAAGAAGCCTACTTGACGGACCAGCTTTATTCGCAATTTCCAAAATCTTGTTTGATTTGGTCATCAGGATTAGAGACTTGGAAAAAACTTGCTCAAAGAAATATTTGGGTTCATGGATCACAGGAATCCCTTGGTTCATTCATCCGGCGACCAAAAGACTTATGGGGGCAAAATCTTCAGTGGTGCAAGCTCACCCATGATTTGGCCACGAGCTATCCAGGCTACCAATCAGCAACGAGTGATCACATTCAACCGATTTCAATTTGCAAACTCACCCAGAAAAAGAATCTCCCTGATCTTTCATCCTACGATGCCTTTTTTTGGAGATCAGGATCGCTTTTTTTGAAAGCCATTCAAGAACAGCCTCAGATTATAGATAAAAATCATTTCTGTGGTTTTGGCGAAACTTATCAGATTATCTCAAAACACCTTGAGACAATGAAAAAAACAAATTTAGTTTATCAATTCCCAAGTGAAAAAATATGGAGACATTATGTTACAAAGATCTGAAGACCTCTTTGAAAGAGCAAAAAAAGTTGCCCCTGGTGGCGTTCATTCCCCGGTTCGATCCTTTAAAGGACTTGGTCGATCACCGGTTTTTTTCACTCATGCTCAGGGGGCTTATCTCCATTCAGTCGAAAAGAAAAAGTACATCGATTTCTGTATGAGTTTTGGACCGATGATTCTTGGACACCAAGATCCAGAAGTGAAAGCTGCCGTCATGGATATGGTTCACACAGCGTGGTCCTTTGGCGCTTGCGAAATCTACTCTCTCGAGCTTGCAGAGTGGATGACCAGCCATCTCCCCTGGGCAGAGAAAGTTCGATTTGTCTCATCAGGTACAGAGGCAGTGATGAGCGCGATCCGCGTTGCCAGAGCTGCAACGGGAAGAAGTAAAATCTTGAAATTTGATGGTTGCTACCACGGACACTTGGATGGTTTGCTTGTTCAAGCAGGCTCTGGACTTGCTGGTGAAGCCTCAACAACCAGCGCTGGCATTCCTGCTGAGATCGCGCAAATGACCCTTGTCTGTCCCCTTGATGACGAGAAAAAATTGGAAGAAATTTTTGCGCTTCATGGAAATGAAATTGCACTCTTAGCCATTGAGCCACTTCCAGCAAATAATGGGCTTCTCATTCAGCGACAAGAATTCCTTAAAAAATGCGCCGAGCTCTGTAAAAAACATGGAGCTTTGTTGCTCTTTGATGAGGTTATTTCTGGCTTTCGAGTTTCCCTGGGTGGAATGGTTGAAAAAACAGGAATTCAGCCAGATCTAGTATGTTATGGAAAGATCATTGGTGGTGGATTTCCAGTCGGCTGCTATGCGGGAAGAAAGGATCTGATGGATCAGGTTGCGCCCCTCGGAAAGGTCTATCAGGCAGGAACCCTCAGCGCAAATCCCATCGGCATGCGAGCTGGACTTGTGACTCTTCAAAAACTGAAGCGCGAGAATGTCTGGCGACAACTTGAAACCCGGCTTCAAAAATTCTCTGCAGCTTTCCAAGAGATCCTCAATCACCACGGACTCCCGCATCAGGTGATTCAGCACTCCTCATTGTTTTGGATTTCACCAAAAACGGAACAGCCAATTCGTCGTTTAGAACAGATTCCGGGAAATCTTGGAGACAGCTTTAAAAGCCTTTTCATTAAACTTTTAGATCAAGGAATCTACCTGGCACCGAATGCCTATGAGGTAGGTTTCCTTTCCATGGCTCACACGGATCAGATCCTTGATGAAACATTGGAAAAGACAAAGGCGGCTTTAAAATAATGACATCTTCCTCACCAGAACGCTCATTTTTTTCGTCTCTTCCAAAGAGTGTATTTTTGATTATGCTCTGGTTGGTGTTTACCTCTTCCCTCGCTGTTTGGTGGTGGATTTATGCTCTGCGAGAGCTTCAGCTGACCTCACTGGATCAGACAAGCTACACAGGTAAACATATGATGATTATGGGCGAAGGTTTTATTTTAGTGATGATGATTGTATTGGGCGGCAGTTATTTGCTCTACCTCTCCTTCCGCGATCAAAAAAGGCACGAACGATTAAAATTCTTTTTTTCCGCCTTCACTCACGATATTAAAACATCCATTTCGCGGCTACGTCTTCAGTCCGATATTCTCGCGGAATCTGAAAGCCAAAACCCGATCCTTAGACGACTCTCTGAAGATATTCAGCGGCTTGATTTACAACTTGAAAACTCACTTCTCCTCACCCATCCCGATGGGCCGCTTCTGCTTGAAGAAACTTCGCTGCAGAATCTCCTTCATTTGATCCGGCAGGAATTTCCTGAAATTAATTTTGAGCTAACAAAAAACGTTTCTCTTCTTGCAGACAGTAAAGCACTCACCCTCATCTTACGAAACATCATCCAGAACGCGATTATCCACGGTCAGGCAACACAGATCCAGATCTCGGCGGAAAAACATCCTCATGAAAGCGACATGGTTCGGGTCTTATTGACAAATAATGGGGCTCCCTACAAAGGCGATCTTTCAAAGCTTGGCAAAGATATTCTAAACTCTGAGCACAAAATGGGAAATGGACTTGGACTCCTCATTGTCAGAAACCTGGCTGAAAAAATGGGCGGCAGAGCCGACTTCAAAGAACCCACGCACAATTCAGGCGGATTTCACATTGAGCTCATCTTACGAGGGAAATCGTCATGAAACGAACAATTCTCCTTGTCGAGGATGACCTCTCCCTCGGGGCTACCCTGAGTGATCGACTTCGCCGAGAATTTGAAGTGGTTTGGTGCCGCAATATGCTTGAATCTCTGCGAACTCTGCAATCAGACCAAGCCTTTGATTTAGCGATCCTTGATGTGGGACTTCCCGATGGAAGTGGGTTTGACCTGGCTGTGCAAATTCAGGAAAAATACAAAGGAGCCCCAAAGCTTTTTATCTTTCTAACTGCACAGGCAGACGCCGAATCAAGATTGAAAGGCTTTGAGCTTGGCGCGCAAGAATTTGTTCCCAAACCTTTCCATTTGAAAGAACTCCTGATCCGTGTTCACCACGTTTTAGACACACACCAAGGCTCTCAAGTGATTCAACTGGATCATTGTCAAATTGATCTTGAAACAATGACAATCAAGGATATCACGGGAAAGATTGAATATCCTCCGCTCACAGATATGAAGGTGCTGCGTCTTCTGATTGATCGCTCGCCCAGGACTGTGAGCCGGGATGAAATCATCGACTTTGTTTGGGGACAGGATAAAATGCCATCTCACCGAAGTATTGATAATGTGATTGTTCGATTAAGACAGCTTTTGAAGAATGAAGATGTGATCAGATCCGTTCGAGGAGTTGGTTACTGCTGGATCAATGAATTGGTAAAGAAAAACTAAAAAGGAAAGCAACATGAACCTTCGATTTAAAAATGCTATTTCAAATAAAAACATGGAAGCACCTCCGGTCTGGATGATGAGACAAGCTGGACGATATCATCAACACTATCAGAATCTTCGATCAAAGCACAGTTTCATGGAACTCTGTAAAGTGCCCGAACTTGCTTCCGAAGTCGCTCTGGGCCCGGTGATGGATTTCGATTTCGACGTTTCAATTATGTTTAGCGATTTACTCTTTCCACTTGAAGCCCTCGGCATGGGATTAGAATACACAGATCAAGGCCCAAGACTTGGCATGAAGCTGAACCAAGAAACATGGAAAAAACTCAAATCTGCTGATGATGCACTTCCAGATCTTATGTTCCAAAACGAAGTGATGAAATTGACACGGCAAAAGATTCCACAAAACAAGAGTGTCATCGGTTTTGTTGGAGGAATGTGGACACTCTTTGTTTATGCTGTTGAAGGTGGACATGCGGGAAATCTTCAAACCTCTAAAGCTGATTTCAATTTGCAAAATCTCTTTTTTGAACGAATGACTTCTCTGTTAATGAAAAATATTCAGCTCCAGCTTGATGGAGGAGCAGAGGTTGTGATGGTATTCGATACGGCAGCCGGAGAGGTTTCACCAAGTTATTTCAAGTCACTCATCGCACCTTGGCTGTTACAATTGGCCCGAAAGTTTCCAGGAAAGCTTGGATACTACTCAAAGGGAACCCAGTCTGCGTTCTTTGACCATGAATTTAGATCCGCACCTTGGTGCGGTTATGGCGTTGACCATCGCTGGGATCTTCCTTCACAACTCAAACTCAAGCCAAAAGGTTTTGTGCAGGGGAATTTTGATCAAGGTCTTTTATTTTTAGATACTCCAGATTTTAAGAAACACCTTAAATCGTACTTTGAAACGTTCCTTCAGCTTTCCCAGGAAGAGCGTTCGAATTGGATTTGTGGCCTTGGTCACGGGGTTTTGCCAAAGACTCCTGAAAAACATGTGAAGTATTTTGTCGAACTTGCGCGAGAGACCTTCAATCAATGATCAGTTATGGTCGCAGGTTTCTCAACAACGATGATTCTTTTGAAAGGATAGATGATGCCATCTATGGATGATCTTCTTAAAAAATACGATATTCCGGCTCCCAGATACACAAGCTATCCAACTGTTCCTTATTGGGAAACAAATCCAACGCCTTCATCTTGGATGCAAAACTTGGCTGATGTCATGAAGACACCTTCCGCATCATGGTCCATGTATCTTCATATTCCCTTTTGCGAAACTCTTTGTACTTTTTGTGGATGCAATACGATCATCACAAAAGATCATAAAAAAGAGATTCCTTATGTTGATCTTCTTCTGAAAGAATTTGATATTTATTTGCAGAACATTTCAGATTTTTCGAAACGCCCACTTGCTCATGTTCATCTTGGTGGGGGGACTCCGACCTTTTTACAGGCCTCTGAACTGCATCGTTTGATGGATGGGCTATTCTCCAAAATTAAGATCGCTGATAAACATTTTGAAGCATCCATCGAAGTTGACCCAAGAAGAACAAACGACGAACAGCTCAAAACACTCAGAAAGCTAGGCTTCAATCGCATTTCGCTTGGAGTGCAAGACTTTGAGCACGAGGTCCAGCGACTGGTCAATCGCATCCAACCTTTTGAAATGACAAAAAAGATCACGGAATTGTCCCGAGAAATTGGCTATGAGTCAGTCAACTTTGATTTGATCTACGGACTGGCGAAACAAACACCGGCTTCTATTGAAAACACCGCAAAGAAAACCGTTCAACTCAGACCAGACCGAATTGCTCTTTACAGTTTTGCTCTCGTGCCATGGATAAAACCTGCGCAAAGATTGTTTCGAGATGAGGATTTACCAATCGCTGCTGAAAAGAGAAAACTTTACGAAATTGCTCGTGAGATTTTACTCAGTGATGGATACGTCGAAATTGGAATGGATCATTTTGCGCTGCCCACGGATGCGCTGGCCAAGGCCGTTTCAAACAAAACACTTCATCGAAATTTTATGGGATATACAGATCAAAAAACTGATGTCTTGCTTGGACTGGGAGTCAGCAGTATCTCCGAGTCTCCGTCGGTTTTTCATCAAAATGAAAAAGTACTTCCACTGTTTGAGCAAAAGATCCTAGCCGGGGAACTTGCAACCTTGCGGGGACATCAACTCACAGCTGAAGACATTGCTGATCGAAAACAAATCCTCGAGTTTATGACTCAGTACGAAGTGCGATTTAATTCCAAGGAACAGGCTGAAGATGCCAAGACTTTTCTGAACTCCATGGTGATTGACGGTCTGATCGAAATTCATTCCGATCGAATTAAATTGAAGGAAACCGGAAAGCCTTTTTTGAGAAACGCCTGTCTGTTTTTTGATCGGCGCCTTCGACAAAAACAACCTCAAACAAGAATTTTTTCTCAGTCGATATGAAGATTAAAATTATTGGGGCTGGATTCTCAGGTCTCACTCTCGCCTATTACCTCAGAAAGATGGGACCGGAGAACTTACAGATTCAAGTGCTTGAAAAATCTGATCGTGCTGGTGGCTTGATTCAGACAAAGCAGTTTGATGGCTACATGCTTGAAACAGCAGCCAACGCAATTCTGTGCAATGCTGATTTGGAAGAACTTTGTCATGACATTCAAATCCCACTCAAACCACATCTTAAATCTTCAAAAAAGCGATATATCTATATACAGAAACCTCGTCAGTTTCCACTTCCAATAACTCATTTTTGTTTGGTTTTGATGAAATGGCTCTGGAGATATTTTTTCCATCGTAGCGAACTGGCTCCCAAATCAAATGAGACGATCGTCCAATGGACCAGGCGAAATTTATCTTCCGCGACCTTCAGCAATCTGATTGAACCAGCCTTGCAAGGTATCTATGGAAAGAATCCAGGGGATCTGTCGGCATCTCTTGTCTACCGTTCCCTATTTAGCAAGGCCTCACAAATTCAAAGACCCAAACTCAAAGGAAGCGTTTCATTCCAGAATGGACTTGGAGGCTTTCTCAGCCACCTTCAAAAATATTTGCAAGAAAAGGGCGTCGATTTTCAATGGAGCCATCAATACACTGAACAGAATCTGATGGCAGACATTCAAAATAGAGAATTTGTTGTTCTGTGCACCCACGCTTTAGCAGCATCTCAAATTCTATCCAGTCATGATCCGAAAATATCATTTGCTTTGAAGAATCTTCGTTATAATAACCTCTCATCTGTCACCGTAGTCCAAGAGCAACCGGCACCGAAAACCCTTCAAGGGTTCGGAGTTCTGTTTCCAACCTCTCAAAACTTTAATGCCCTCGGGGTGCTGTTTCCCAATGATATCTTTGAAGGTCGGGGGCCTTGCCGCCACGAAACTTGGATTTTGGCTGATTCAACTGAGGATAATGACGCTACTCTGCTTGAGAAAATTCAGCAGGACAGAAGGAGCCTCTTCAAAACTGATATTCCAATCAAGTCATCCCACATCTATCATTGGCCCCAGGCGATTCCTCGGTACGACGAACATTTGGAACTGTTTTTAAATCAATTCGAACAAAAAGCTCCGGTCTTTTTACATGGAAACTATCTTGGCGAAATTGGTCTTGGAAAAATCCTCAAAAGATCAAAGGGTCTTGCAACGATCATCACTCAACAAACTCAACATCAAAAAAAGGAAAACCTATGAAAGCCATCGTTCTTTGTAATGTTGGAACACCCCTCGCTCCGGATTCAAAGTCTGTTGAAATCTATCTCAAGGATTTCCTCATGGATCCCAATATTATTAATCTTCCATGGATTGCACGCTACCCCTTGGTGAACTGGATCATTGCTCCAAGACGAGCTCATAGCTCAGCAGAAAAATACCAATCAATTTGGACAGAGCGGGGGTCGCCTTTGATGTACCACTCCCTTGATCTTATCGAAAACCTAAAACCCCTGATTCCCCATCAGGTCGTCATTAAACTTGCGATGAGCTGTTCTGAACCCTCCATCCGCTCGGTCTTCAAGGAGCTTTCAGAAATGAAAATCAAAGACGTGCTCTTTGTCCCTTTATTTCCCCAGTTTGCTCAGGCAACCACAGGTGCTGTGACTCAAATGGCAAATAAACTCAATCGTCAATATGGTTTCAACATGATCGAAATGCCACCGTTCTACGAAGAAGACTTTTTTATCGATACATTTGCTGACATTCTTCAAGAGGAACTTAAAGAGTACGATCACCTGCTTTTTTCTTACCATGGCCTTCCCGAATCACAGGTCAAGAAACAAACAACAAACTGTTTGCGATCAGAAAACTGTTGCGCACAGGTTTCATCATGTCAGAACAATTGCTACAGAGCTCAGTGTCTTCGAACGACTCAGGTTTTGACCAAAAAGGCTCAGATTGATTCAAACAAGTATTCCTTTGCATTTCAATCCAGACTCGGACCGATTCAATGGATCAAACCTTACACCGACGACACCATTGTTCAACTTGCCAAACAAGGGATCAAACGACTTGCTGTTGTTTGCCCAAGCTTTGTCACTGATTGCATAGAAACACTTGAGGAAATCGGAATTGAAGGAAAAAATCTTTTTCTCGAAAATGGCGGGAAAGAGTTTCAACTGATCAGCTGCCTCAACTCACATCCAAAATGGTCTTCTCGATTTGCTAAAAAGTTAACTCAAGCTTTGGATCGCATCGATAAACCGACTCTTGCGAATGGGCTTAGTTAAATACAGATCAACAGAAAACTGCCGGGCTTGGTCGGCAGTTTCTTCCAGAGCATCAGCAGTCAGAATCACAATTTTTGACGGCTTCAATTCGTTTTCTAGCTGATACTCTTTGAGTTTTTTCGTGAGAGTAAAACCATCCATATGCGGCATCTGCAAATCAGCAATTAAAATGTCTGGTGTTTGCTCAATACACAAATCAAGAGCAGTTTGTCCATCCTCAGCAAAGCGAACAAACCACTCATTCTTCCCTTTCAAATAGGCAGCGATCAACTCTCTGTTGCTCTCATCATCATCCACAACAACTAAATCCAACGTTTTTGTGGATTGTTCGGACAGGGCCTCTTTTGAAGGGGACACAGAGATCTGTCGATCGCCATGATTGAAAACACCAAGAATAGAAAAAATCTGCGTCGGGGTCACGGGTGAGACAAGATATCCCTCTTGGGACTGGGAAAACACGTCATTCTCGATCAAGATAATCCTCTTCCTAACTTCAGAACCCAGCTGTTCCAAACTTGATCGACTCATGAGATCTCCATCTATAAAACAAAAGTCATACTCGAGGACATCTTTCATTTCATATTCAGTTCGCGCCAAAACACTGATCGCTCCCGCTTGGTTCAGATATCGACATATTTGATTCTGGAGATTTTGATCTTTTGTTAGGACTAAAAACTTTAGATTTGAGAGCCTCTTCAGGTCGAGAACCTGATTCATCCACTTTTCAGAATTGACCACCGTCATAGGTAAGCTCACCGTAAAGACTGTCCCCACATCGACCTCTGAATTGAGATGAATTGCACCACTCATTCGATCAATGATTGCACTCACAATGGATAACCCAAGACCCACACCGCCCTTTTGACGAGTGATTGCTGGATTGACTTGATAAAAAGCTTTAAAAACGTCTTCCTGATTTTTCAAGGGAATGCCAATCCCCGTGTCTCGAACACAGATTTCAATGCACGTCTGACCAGTAGGAGAAGATGGCTCCGTCTTTCTGAGGCTCACAGCAATATGACCTGTTTCAGTGAATTTCACGGAGTTGTTAATGAGATTGATAAAGATTTGTCTTAATCGCGCCGGATCTGCCGCCACTGCCACCGGAACATCCAAATCAAGATCTACATAAAACTTCAGCTTCTTTCGAACAACATTCGGACCAACAATTCGGCAGACATCTTCAAACAGTTCAACCAAATTGACAGTGGTTTCTTTGAAGTGAACGTCATTTGAATCGATCCTGGCCATATCTAAAATATCCTCGATCAACGAAATGAGATGCTGACTGGATGTCCTCATGCTGTTGAGAAATTTAATCTGCTGGGGTGTTAACGACGTCTCTTGCAATAGATCTGTCATTCCCAAAATAATATTCAGGGGCGTTCGTATTTCATGACTAATGTTTGCGAGAAATCTAGTTTTTGCAGCCGAGGCCTCGAGTGCCTTTTCAGTCTGAATTTCGAGATCAATGGTTTTAACCCGCACCTGATTTTCAACATCGATGTTTCGAGTGATTAAAGAATAAAGAAGTAAGGAAATTAAACAAGTGATCAAGACTCCAGAACCTAGAACTACAAATGGCCAAAAATAACCTGGCTGCGTGGCGTAGTCTGAAAACACCGTAATGTTAAAAGTATCTCCAACAAACTTCTCAATGTAGTCACGACGCATTTCACTGCTGTCCATGAGCTTTTCGTCTTCATCCTTAGAAATATTTCGGATTTGTATCAGCTTCTTTTTTGGGTCGACATGACTGATTAACCAGAAACTACCATCTCGAATCTGATGTAAAATGACTTGTGATTCTCGGCTAATCTGAACATAGGAGGCCAAAAGGTCTGTCACATTTCCAGAAAAGACGTAATACCTGCCGGCCTCACTCGTTGAACGCATGACGAGGACGAAATAGATTCTCCCTTCATTTTCGACAAAAAGTGAGATGTACCTGTCTTTGAATTGATTCATGTTATGAATCGCAGATCTTAATTTTGCGGAAGCCATAAATTTAGATTTGGATTCCGCCGATGCCAGATTTCCTTCCTTGAGGGCATCAATCAGAAGCAATCTTTCGAAGATCGGAAGCTGATCCCCATCAATCCCAGCTGTTTTATAGTAAGCAAAGGTTGAAAATACGGAACTATTGAGAGTGGCGAGAATAAAATTCTGGTTTTTGTTCTTTAAATCCAGACCCAGGTTTTCTTCAAAGTTTTGAAGCCTTATGGAATTGTGAGCAATCATCAGATCAAGACTAAAGCCAATTGAATCAGCCTTGGATACAAACTGAGATCGGAACTCTTCTTTCTCTTTATTCAGGGCAATTTGAAAGATGATCCACGTGATCATCATTCCCAAACAAAAGGTTAACCCAAGGTAAGTATAGTAACGTGCATTTTTGCGAAGTGACATCACAACCTCCCCTTGCCTCATTGTTATCTTATAAAAAAATTCGCTTGAACTTCAAGCGGTAGATCGCATTAATATAATCTCAGATCCCTATGAGCTCCAAATCAAGGAGAAAAAATGTTAACGACGGAACAATCAAATCTTCTGATCGAAAAACTTCAAGAGCAGGTCGGTTTCTCCCATCAGAACTGGCAACTCCTGCTTGAGGACACGAATTCTGAAGTCGCCGCATCAATGCTGGAAAAGTATATCGAAAGCCTTTCTCAAGCAAATCATCAAATTCAAAACATGAATTTAAAGGATGATTCAGAATTCATTCTTCGAATTGTTCACAAGCTTTCTTCAACCTCAGAACTCATTGGTTTTCTCAGTCTTGCAAAGAAATGTAGAAATCTTCAAAAAATAATCAAAGAAAATTCATTTGATCAAAACACTGAAAACTTGTTGGCTGACATTAAAATAGAAATAACAAGTATTCTGACAAGCGTTAAACACTTAACCGCTCAGAGTCAGATTTTCCCTGAGAAGTGATCTGAAGTTTGTATCCAACCGAAAGTACGCTCTCAACTTGAACATTCGAACGTGCAATCTTTTTTCGAAGATGTGAAATATGCGCGTCCACGGTTCGGTCCGTGATAAAGGTTTCACTTCCCCAGACCTCATTCATGATTTGAGAGCGACTAAAAACAATATCCTTCCTCCGTGAAAGAACGACTAAAATTTTAAATTCCAAAGGGGTCAATTGTATCTTTTTAGACCCGCGACTGACTGTCATTTTTGCAATATCAATACTCAGATCTCCAACGACCATCATTTTCTCTTCGGCTCTCTCTTTGTTTTGCTTTCTAAGCTTTGCCTCAACTCGAGCTCTGAGTTCAAGAGCAGAAAAGGGTTTTACAATGTAGTCATCAATTCCAACACCAAAGGCCGCCACTTTACTATAGACATCACCGTCCGTTGAAACGACCACTATGGGAATTTTTTGATCTGAGTACCGAAGATGAAACTCTGCAATAAACTTCATTCCATTTCCATCCGGAAGAGAGAGATCGAGCAACATCAGTTGATATTTTTGATGACTCTGATCTAACAGAAGCCGAGCCTGCTCTAAGGTCGAGGCGAAATCGATGAACCAACCCTTCAAGGCATGGCCAATAAGGATTTGAAACTCTTGACTGTCTTCAATGCACAAAAGTTTTTCCATTTATTTAGACTCTATTTCACTTGTTGCGATTTCTTCAACTGATTTTTATACAACCGCAAACTTCTTCATGGACAATTTTACAAGAATAAAATGCAAAAGGGGGTCATATGATACTGATACAGGAGCAACCACAAAGAGTCCTTAATATTCCAACACAAATTGGACTTCAGGAACCGAGAAAGCGAGTTCTGATTGTTGAAGATGATATTTCATATCGTCCGATGTGGGAGTATGTCATTCAACAAACACAACCGGGAGTTCGCATTGACTGGGCACAGTCCGAAGAACAGGCCGAAAAACTGATCAACCATCGAGTTCGAAACCAAACACCCTACGATTTAATCATCGCCGATGTGTTTCTCGCGGGAATCAAAACTGGAATTGATCTTTGGGAAAAATATGGCGACTGGTCGAGTCACTTTATTTTTGTCAGCGGTCTCCCGCGGGAAAAATTTGATGAACTGATGTCTCATGACTATGGAGCTCCAATCTATCTTCAAAAACCACTTCGACCAAAAGTTTGTAAAGAACTGATCAAAGACCTTTTGACTGATTTAGAAAATGAGTAAGGAGGAAAATCAATGTTACAAAATATACATTTTGAAAATACCAAACAAAATAAGTTCATTGAGGCATTCGTCCAAATGAAACACGCTTACCTCACAGGATGTTTGCCTGAGAATACAAAAATTGAAACCGCGGTTCGAAAACAAGGTCGTCTTTATTGCGTTCGAATGAAGATTCTTACAAAGGATGATCAACTTGAATTTTCAAGCGCTCACCGCAGCCCCTTCCTTGCCGCTGAATTCGCAACTGATCATCTCAGGGATGAGATCCTCAAACGGAATGAACAGAGCATTTACCCTTAGAGATAGAACAAATAATGAGAGGAGACTTGATATGCAAATCGAAGTGACTTTCCGGCACCTGTCAGCAAACAAAGAAATAAAGCAGTATATTAAATTGTTTACTCTTCAAAATTTGGAACTCCTAGAAAATTCCGAGGGTCTCAGCCTTTTTATCGTTTGTGGCAAGTCACCAGGAAGAAACGAAAACGAACCCGAAGTCTTTGAATGCCACATGCTGGCTCGAGGCC
>JACCDR012285041.1_pt1 | contig 15272 bp, 16 predicted proteins | sample 7446431 | NCBI WGS metagenome assembly JACCDR01 (sample SAMN15323443, study PRJNA562643) | freshwater metagenome | isolation source: river surface water | place: USA:Blue River Watershed | collected 2017-08-17 | reverse complement strand
CAAAAGCAGGGAGTGAACGTTTATAACGATAATAACTCCACGACGCCCGAAGCAACCATCGCTGCACTCAAGGCGTTAGGCGGGGAGGGAAAGGCTGATATCACGCTTATTATGGGCGGAGCAGACAAGACGCTTGATATGAGTAAGCTTCTTGAGCTTTTGCCACATTACTGTAGCAAGGTGGTGCTTCTACCGGGGACGGGAAGTAAGTTGTTAGCTGAGAGCTTAGAGCTACCAGGGAAGAAAGGGGAAGAGGTTAAGAAGATTTTGATACATACCGATACGCTTCTAGGGGCAGTAGAGGAGGCGTTTAAAGAGATTAAGAAAGGAGAGACGGTACTTTTCTCGCCTGCGTTTGCTTCGTTCGGTCTTTTTAAAAACGAGTACGACCGCAATGATCAACTCAAGGTGATTATAGAGAAGATGAAATAGAAAAACGGCCGACACAGAATGTGTCGGCCGTTGCGATTTTCGAGGATTAACTGCGATTTCCGACAATCACCAAATTACGTCCTGTCTCAGCACGTGCTGCGTGAGAGTACCAATTTTTTGGATTACTTGCCGTGCAAACTCCATCATGGAAGACGTTGCGTGGATCAAAACCAAATATCGTAGCCTGACTACGAATGAGAGCAACAAGGTCAATGTGACCGGCGTTGATGTCTTTATTCCTAAAGACTTGTAACCCGTAACTGTCTGCGATGTGCCAGTTCAGCTTCCGGTTGTAATAACCGTGGGTTGGGTTATCGGTGCGATAGTAGAAATGATCAGCGCTAATACCGCAGAAGACATGGATCTGCACACGTTTTTTCACAGCGTTACTAAACTGCTGGCCAATCTTTTCAATAACAGTGTCGTAGCTACGACCACGCGCTGCAAACTTAGTGTTCCATAGTGGATTCCATCGCGGAATGTTGATCAATTCCCCGAGACCCGCATGACAAGCGATGACGTCATCAGATTTTGGGTCGAGAACAACGAGTGTGTGGCAATCTCCACCAGGGATCATGATCGCCTTACCGCGCGGAATTTTCATTCCCGCAGCGATTGCGCCTCGATGAAGTTTGAAACCATAACTCGTCAGAACTTGGTCGAAGTCACTTTCAGTCGCTAACTTTGCGTTGAAGGTAATGAGCTTGGTCGCGAATGCTTCAGAGAAGCCCATTCCCATGACTGCCATACTCAGCAGTTTGAAGCGTAATCTTTCTCCGTTACGCAGGTCGGCGGGGCACTGAAGTTCTCTGAGGTTCCAATCAAACGGTTTCCCACAGACCTGGACAGACACGTTACGACCGAGGTGTGCGCTGTGATAGGTGCTGCGGGCGAGCATCTCTGTCAGGTGACTTGATTTTGATAGTGTAGTGTTCATTCTGCAGACCATACTACTCGGAAAAAGCAAACGGTCAAACATTGAACCGTCTTGGGGGAAAATGATTTTTCGGATAGTATGTCGGTATGACGCTCAAAGACGCAAAGCGAATACACGTGCTTGGTGCTGGTGGTATTGGCGTGTCTGCAGTAGCGCGATTACTCAAGGCACAGGGCAAGGAAGTGACCGGCTATGACAGTGCAGAAACCGAAGTAACTGCCGAAGTCCAGAAGCTTGGAATACCATTAACCTTTGGGCCAATCCCAACAGTTCCCGATACGGATCTGGTGCTCTACTCAATGGCACTCAAGCAGGTACACGGTGCGCTTTTTGATGGTCTCACCCACAAAGGTGTGCCGATGATGAGCTACCCCGAAAGTCTCTCAGAGATTTCAGCGACCAAAAAGACTATCGCGATAGCGGGTACTCACGGCAAGACCACGACGACCGCCATGACTGCACGTGTGCTGATCGATGCAAAGCTTTCACCCACAGTAATAGTAGGCAGTATGCTCTTGCCCGAGCGTTCGAATTTTATTACCGGCGAGAGTAATCTTTTGGTGGTCGAAGCCGACGAGTACAAGCGCTCATTTATGAGCCTCAATCCAACGATTCTTGTTATTAATAATATCGACGAAGATCACCTCGACTACTACAAGGATTTGGCTGATATTCAGAAAGCCTTTCGTGAGCTCGCAGAGAAAGTTCCAACAGGCGGTACCATTATTGCAGATCTCTCAATGCCGAATGTTCAAACCGCACTCGAGGGTCTCGGAAATATCGTGGATGTTTCAAAGCTGCCAATGCCGGAGGGACTCCAGATGCCGGGGGAGCATAATAGACGCAATGCGCGTATGGCACAGGCAGTGGCTCGGGTACTTGGGGTGACCGACGAACAGTCCGTGCGTGCGCTACAAAGCTTTACAGGAGTATGGCGACGCTTCGAGCTCAAGGGAAAGACTCAGAAGGACGCGCTTGTCTACGATGACTACGCACACAACCCACACAAGCTCGCTGCTGCGCTCCATGGTGCTCACGAGGTAGTACAAGGGAAGGTGATTGCGCTTTTTCAGCCACACCTCTTTAGTCGTACCAAGCACCACCTCAATGAGTTTGCAGAAGCACTCAAGCTTGCTGATAAAGCATTTGTGCTACCAATTTATCCAGCACGTGAGGCGTTTGATCCAACCATTACCTCTGAAATGCTCGCAGAGCGAGCGCGCGAGCTCGGTGCAGACGCCGAGGCTTCGCTTAAAGACGCGGCTGTCGCATCGGCACTCCTCCTTGCGGGTGCAGATGACCTGATTATGCTTATCGGCGCAGGCGACGTAACTGAACTTGCACAATCCCTTGTCGGCAAGTAGTCTGAAGTCTCTGTTTGCCTTCTTTCTTCTTCTGACTAATTACTTATCACTCACCACTAACCACTTCCTTGATGCACTCTCACGACCACAACCACGAACACGAAGCACCAGAGCGCGAAAGCGGTACGGGAGTGCTCTACGTAGTAGGTACGCCAATCGGCAACCTCGAGGATATTTCATTTCGCGCGGTCGCGATACTTACTTCTGTTGATTTGATCCTTTGTGAGGATACACGCATGACGGCACGGCTTCTTGAACGCTATGGCATTACCGCACCAACACTTTCGTATCACGCACACTCAGGCGCGGTAAAAGAAGACAAGATTATCGAGCTTCTCAACGAAGGCAAACACCTCGCGCTTGTCTCTGACGCAGGAACTCCTGGTATTTCTGACCCCGGTGCACTCCTTGTTTCAAAAGTACGAGAGCATGCTCCAGAGGTTTCGGTGCAGGCGGTCCCTGGTGCGTCTGCGTTTGTCTCGGCGCTTTCAATCTCGGGCGTACCAACCCATGAATTTACTTTCCTTGGCTTTTTGCCACACAAGAAGGGAAGAGAAACCCTTTTCAAGGAAATTGCTGCCGCAGAGCGCACGATGGTTTTTTATGAATCACCACATCGTATAGAAAAGGCACTGGTGTCACTCGCAAAATACGCACCTGAAAAGAAGGTGACGATTGCTCGTGAGCTGACGAAAGTTTTTGAGCAGGTGATTTCTGGATCAGCTGCTGAGCTCACGGAATATTTTTCAAAACACCCCGACAAAGTCCGCGGTGAATTTGTAGTGATGGTGAGCTAAGAAAAAAAGACCGACAGCAATGCTGTCGGTCTTTGCGTTAGCCTCATTAGGGGCCTTCGAGTGTGTTGAGGTGAGCTACGGCGAAGCGAAGCTTCTCGCCAAATGACGTAGTGCGCTCAATGCGGTGTAGTGAGTCGCGACCATCAGGAGTGTCCGGAATAATGAATTCCATAACTACATTCCGGTCGAGTCCCTTTTCAAGTGGTTCCCAGTTACCATTGCCGTCTCTCATGCGGCGCTTCATTCTGATAAACGAGAAGTGGATAACAACCTTGAGTTCAGGTGTTTTTACGCCATTGCGCTTGTCGATCCTCACTGCCTCAAAAGTTTCGATTCTCCCTTTCCAGACACCGCCTCCGTTGTCTATCCACTCGGCCTCACCTCCAACAAAGGAGGGGAGTCGGTCATAGGTGGTTTTCATCCGGTCGTCCTTTCTCCTTTCAGAAAAGTTCTAAAAGTTCAATTTTTTTCATTATAACACAGAATTATACACGCCGCACTATTTCAGAAAACACGACCTGTCACGTACAATACGAACATGTCGAGCATCTCATTCATCGCTACACTTTCTTTTATTGTTGCACTTATCCCTGCACTTGGGTTTCCGCGCTCGTGGGAAGAAATCACGCTCGTGATTATCGGCGCACTTTCATTCTTGATTGCACTTTCACTCCGTAAGAAAAGTATGCGCGTCGTTACTTCCGTTGAGACTCAATCTGCGTTCGTCGAAAACGCTTCAGTAGGCAACAGGGAGACACTATGATGTCACGCGGCATTGCCGTCTATGCGGTCGTTGTAGCACTCGCACTGGCACTTCTTGCGTACTTTGCATTACCAAAATTATTTGAAACACGCTCCGCATCAATGACTGATGCGACTGCTTCAACGACACCTGCAGTGCCTCGGGTGACGCACGTACCAACGCCGTCTGCAGTGAAGGGTATTTATATGACGGGGTGTGTCGCGGGCTCTAAAGAGCTTCGCAGTAAACTCGTCACCCTTATCGATGAAACTGAGATCAACAGTATTGTAATTGATATCAAGAACGAAACAGGACGCATCTTTATGCCTGTCTCGCACCCTGATCTTCTACCAGCAGAAGGTGGTGCGTGCTATGTCGCCGATATTGAGGACTTTATCCGTGAGCTTCACAGTAAAGACGTGTATGTAGTCGGACGCATCGCTGCTTTCCAAGATCGTTTCTATGCAGAAAAGCATCCTGAAGACGCAGTGAAGCGTGCGTCTGATGGTGCTATCTGGCGCGATGGAAAGGGAATTCCGTGGGTTGATGCTGGAGCGAAGCACTACTGGGATTACTTGGTTGAAATTGGTAAAGAAGCGTATGCGCTCGGCTACGATGAGCTCAATTACGACTACATTCGCTTTCCATCAGACGGCAACATGAAAGATATTCGCTATGACCACGCGGGTACACGGCCAAAGCCTGAGGTAATGCGTGAGTTCTATTCATATCTGCACGAACAACTCTCTGGTACTGGCGCAGTGCTCTCTGCTGATCTTTTTGGTATGACCACCACCAACACCGACGATCTCAATATTGGTCAGGTACTCGAGAATGCATTGCCGTTTTTTGACTACATTGCACCGATGGTCTATCCGTCGCACTACCCATCAGGGTTCAACGGCTACAAAGATGTGAACAAGTACCCGTACGAGATTGTGAAATACTCGATGGATAAAGCAGTGGAGCGTATTCGTACTTTTGATGCGACGGTGGCGTCGACGACTATACAAAAGCTTCGTCCGTGGCTTCAGGATAACAATTATCCGGTACCGTACACACCTGAAATGGTGCGTGCTCAGATACAAGCAACCTATGACTCGGGACTGACTTCGTGGATGCTCTGGAACGCTGGCAACCGCTACTCACGTGATGCTCTTGAGGTGGTTTCCACAAGCACTTCACAAAGATAATAGGGTCTGGTACCATTGAGAGCCAGAAGCTCCTTTCCGGTAGAGGAACCGGAAATGCGGGCTGCAAGCATAAATAGAAAGGTTGGTTGTTGTGGTAAAAGGTGAAACTAAGCAAACGGCTCCGCAGAATAGCGGAGGTTCTCAAGGGAAACAGGCAACAAGAGGTCCGGCAACACTTGGACAAATCTTGGGTGGTCCGCGACCCTCACACACCTCGCGAGCGGTGGTCCATATGGGACAAGTCTTGCTTTCAAGTGAGGGAGGGCTCCCTAGCTTTAAAACGGAAAGTCGTCTCTGAGGATAATGCGTATGGCAAAAAATGCATTTGCCGTCCTCAGGAAGCCTGTTTGGACGCTTGAGAATCCACCACACGGTGTCACGCGGAAAGCCTGCGAGGCATTCGAAGTTGAGAACCGTCACCTTGACGGCGAAATACGAATCATTGACCAGATCGGAGGCAGTTGCTCCGTTACGACTACCCGCAGTCGCGAGATCGCCATCGAGGCGATTCGCGGCAAAGGCAATGTTGTGGTTAATGCCCGATCCTAGTCTAGCCCCGACGTACTACCCAGTGCGTCGGGGTTTTCCTTTTATAACTCCGCACTATCAGTGGTACAATAAACCAAATGATCAACGAGGATAGAGTGACATATTTCGGTGAGACCGACTCGCGCAACAAGCGTGTGAAGTTTGGTATCAAAGCCAAGGACCGTACCAAGCATATGTACGTCATCGGCAAGACAGGTATGGGTAAGTCGACCCTCCTTGAAAATATGGCAGTACAAGATATTCAAAGTGGGGAAGGTATGGCCTTTATCGACCCACACGGCAAGACTGCTGAACTCCTTTTACGCTATGTACCACAGGAACGTATCAAGGATGTGGTGTACTTTGCGCCGTTTGACCTCGAACATCCTATTTCTTTTAACGTGATGGAGGATGTGGGTCCTGACAAGCGCCACTTGGTGGTCAACGGCTTGATGAGTGCGTTCAAAAAGCTTTTCGGCGAAGAGAGCTTCTCGGACCGCATGCAATATATTTTGCAAAATACAATTCTCGCCCTCCTCGAGTTTCCAGACTCAACGATGCTCGGTATCAACCGCATGCTTACTGACAAAGCGTACCGTGACAAGGTAGTGGGTAACGTGACTGATAGCTCGGTCAAAACATACTGGACCCAAGAGTTTGCAAAGTACACCGAACGATTTGCACAAGAAGCAACGCCGGCTATTCAAAATAAAATCGGTCAGTTTACCTCGAATCCACTAATCCGAAACATTATCGGCCAAAAGCACTCATCGTTCGATCTTCGTAAGATTATGGATGAGCGCAAGATTTTGATCATCAACCTCTCCAAGGGTCGTGTGGGTGACCAGAATGCAAACCTTCTTGGTTCGATGCTGATTACCAAGATTTATCTCGCCGCGATGTCGCGTGCAGATATTTCTGAGGAGCAGATGAAGAAGCTCCCAAACTTTTATCTCTATGTAGACGAGTTCCAGAACTTTGCAAACGATTCATTTGCAGACATCCTCTCGGAGGCACGTAAATATAAACTTAACCTCACGATTGCGCACCAGTATGTAGAGCAGATGGAAGAAAACGTACGCAATGCAGTGTTTGGCAACGTGGGCACAACAATCTCATTCCGTGTCGGTCCTTTGGACGGTGAGCTCCTCGAAAAGGTATTTGCACCACAGTTTACCGCCGAAGATTTGGTGAACCTTGGTATGTATCAAATCTATCTGTCACTGATGATTGATGGTGTGGGCTCGACGCCGTTTTCTGCCGCAACGATGCCACCGATCAAGGAGCCGGAAGTTAACTTCCGTAACGACGTGATTGAGGCTTCACGTGCTCAATTTACCAAGCCACGTGGTGAGGTTGAAAAGATGGTTGCTGAGTGGCTCGCAACACCATATGCTCCAGACCGCCCAGCCGGCTCGGTGGACCTCGCCGGTGCCCGTAGTGTGCGGGATGCATTTGGTGGTAAGCCACCATCTTTTGACAATAAGCCCCGCCGAGATGACACTCCACGACCTACAGGGGATCGCTTTGCACCACGACGTGACGATACTCCACGTGGTGACCGTCCTGCGGTTACTCGTGCTCCTGCTCCTACAACCAGTCGACCAGAGAGTGCTCCGGCACGCGAGGTTGAGCGACCGACACCTCCAGCGCCCGAACCAGACAAGAGCGAGGGTTTTGCTAGTCTCAAAGACTTGCTTCAGGCGGCACAGCAGAAAGCTCCTGCTCCGACTCCAATGACAGCTCCTGAGCAGCCAAAACAGCAGGCTACACCCGCAGCATCTTCTGCACCACTCCACAAAGCATCTCCACAGCATCACAAGTCCCCGCATACAGGAGCGATACCTCAGGCGAAAACACACAATACTCAAAAAGACCCAACACCGGGGAATGTAAATGCGCTGAAAGCTGCGCTTGCGGCAGCGATACCCGTATCGCAAGGTACGAGTGCACCACAGCAGGCCCCAAAGCCCTCAGAACAGCCCCGTGTAGAAGGTCCCCGACCAATTCAAGCAGAACGCTCGGCCCCAGAACGCCGTGAGGATGCGCAAAAACCTACCGCACCATCCGACAAGCCGGCTGAAATCCCTGAGGCAGAGCTCAAGAAGATACTTGAAGTATAGGTATGTATCTTTTTGTTGCCATTGCGATCGCACTCGGGGCTGCACTTAGTGCAATAGCGGTCCGTCGAGGGTTTCTTTCGGGTACGGTTGCATCTACTGCGGATGAGTATACAATTCTGGATTCATGACCCGCATCCTTATTTTTTCAACCAATTACTTTCCTTTCGTGGGTGGCGCCGAGGTGGCCGTCCGCGAAATAACTGATCGGCTAGCCGACCATACGTTTAGTATGGTAGTGCCACGCATCAGCCCTTCATCGCTCCCTTTTGAGCGAGTGGGTGCGATAGATGTATACCGCATTGGTTTCGGTCGTCCTTTCGATAAGTTTATTTTTCCAGTGCTGGGCTTTTTTAAAGCACTTTCACTCCACCGTAAACAGCGTTTTGAAATCGGATGGTCAATTATGGCAAGTCAGGCAAGTATTGCGGCAGCATTTTTCAAAATGACGCATGCTTCGGTAAAACTCGTGTTAACCCTACAAGAAGGGGACGAAGAAGAGTATCTTGCGCGGTATGTTTTTGGAAGCAGGTTCCTCTATCGACTGCTTATCCGACCATGGCATGCGCTCGTATTTCGCAAAGCTGATTGCGTGACAGCGATTAGCGCGTACCTTTCAGCTCGTGCAAAAGCTATGGGAGTCACTGCGCCAGTTACACTCGTACCCAATGGTGTTGATCTTGAATTGTTTGTACCAAATACGGCGTACCATTCAGGAGAACAACGCGCGCATGTGCGTGAACAGCTTGGTGTGCATGAAAACGATATGGTACTTGTCACGACATCTCGTCTTGTAGAGAAAAATGGCGTCGAGGATGTGATTCGTGCACTCAAATCACTCCCGAGCCATGTTTACTTTGTCGTTATCGGGTCAGGTAAGCTTGAAATGAAATTGAAAGCACTGACTGATGACCTCGGGCTTGTCGGTCGGATTCGATTTCTCGGTGCGCTACCAACATCTGAAATTCCAGCATATTTGCACGCCTCAGATATCTTTATCCGCCCATCGCTTTCAGAAGGCTTTGGCAATTCCTTTGTAGAGGCGATGGCGGCGGGTATTCCAGCTATCGGCACGCCAGTTGGAGGCATCGTTGATTTCCTTGAGGACGGGGTGACGGGCATTATGGCGCGCCCCAACAACCCCACCAGCATCGAGAAGGCAGTGCTTCGTCTCGTGGAGAACCCCGAGCTTTCGAAACGCATTAGCGCCGCGGCATTTTCGATGGTACAGGAGCGCTATGGATGGGGTACTATTGCCACACTTATGCGTGACGTTTTTGACCGCTGTCTTTTGAAGTAAAACAGGGTACTATATTCCAATGCGGATACTTCTCGCCACTGGTATTTTCCCGCCATCAATTGGTGGCCCAGCTACGTATACCAAGCTCTTATCTACGGAGCTTCCAAAGCGTGGTATTGAAGCTGAGGTGGTAACGTTTGACGCAGTGCGTCATCTACCAAAGTTGATACGTCATTTCTCATATTTCCTACGTGTTTTTAAAGCCGCCAAGCAGACTGATGTGGTGTACGCACAAGACCCTGTGTCGGTAGGGTTGCCTGCACTCTGTGCTGCCCGACTTTGCAAGAAGCGTTTTATGCTCAAAGTGGTCGGTGACTATGCATGGGAGCAGGGGACACAGCGCTACGGAGTAACTGACCGCCTTGATGTATTTGCCACAAAAAACAAAGCGTACCGAATGCCGGTAAGGCTTATGAAAAGGATACAACTTTTTGTTGCAAAATCCGCTGAGCGAGTAATTGTGCCGAGCGTGTATCTCAAATCGATTGTTGTGGCGTGGGGTGTGCCAGCTGATAAAGTGCATGTGATCTATAATGCATTTGATGCACCAGCGCTGCCGAGTGAATCGCGCGATGATATTCGCCGTAAAGAGTTTATCGACGGGCGCCTCATTGTTTCGGTCGGAAGATTGGTGCCTTGGAAAGGCTTCGATACGCTTATCGAGCTCGCGGGTCGTCTTCAGCGTGAATTTCCCGATGTAGGTCTTTTGATAATTGGTGATGGACCAGAGCGTACCCGACTTGAAGCAAAGGCAAAAGCGCTTGGGCTAGGCCGAGCGGTACGATTTGCGGGAAAACTTCCGCAAGACAAAATGCTCCGTCTGCTTTCTGCTGCTGACCTCTTTGTGCTCAATACGTCGTATGAGGGTTTTTCTCACCAGCTTCTTGAGGTGATGGCACTCGGCGTTCCTATTGTTACCACGGCAGTGGGTGGCAACCCAGAGTTGATACAGGACGGGGTGGAGGGTATTTTGCTTCCCTATGATGACCGTGAGGCGTTCCGGGACACTATGGCCCGTATTTTTGAAGGCACTATCCCTGTATCTCGTTATGCTCTAAAGGCAAAAGAGAAAGTTGCTACATTTACGGTCGATCGAATGGTAACTGAACTCGTCAAACATTTGTATGCGTAGAATACTTTCTATCAGTCTCGATAAACACCTTCTTGATACAGCGTCTTCGCCTGCACAGCGACTTTCCTACTACGCAGAAGCGGTCGATGGTATCCATGCGGTGGTACCGGCACCGAGTGAGAATATGGTGACGCTTTCAGAAAAAGCTTCAGCAGAAGGCACGGGAGGCGCTCATAAAATAGTGCAGGCATTCAAGCTTTTTATAAAGGTAAAACGGTATTTGGAAAGTGGTCAGTTTGATTTGCTGACTGTGCAAGACACATCTTTTGCAGCGCTGATTGCCTCGCTTGTTGCACGTAAAGCACACCTACCGCTTGAGGTGCAGGTGCATGGTTTCGAGAGACAGAGTGTGTTCGCACAAATACTTACGCGCACGGTACTCAAAAGAGCGACTATGGTACGCGTTGTTTCCGCGCGTCTTTCTCGAGACATTGAGGCCCTTGGTATTGAGAAAAGTAAAATCGCTATTGCGCCGATTTATGCACGGCCAGAGCCTGCCGGGGAGCGCATAGCACTCACTGAGGGTCCAATAATACTTGCGGTCGGTCGCTTGGTGCCGGTCAAAAATCATAAAGCTTTGATAGAAGCATTCGCATCGCTTTCAGCGCAGTACTCTGATGCAAAGCTTTGGATAGTAGGAGGAGGACCGTGTGCATCTGAGCTCTCGCTTCTTATTGAGCGAAAAGGTTTGGTGGGTCGAGTAGAGCTGTTTGGTGAGCAGGCTGACGTTTCAAAATTTTATCGTTCAGCGTCGATCTTCGCATTCCCATCACTTTCGGAAGGTTGGGGAATGGTGGCGGTTGAAGCAGCGGGTTATGGACTACCTATTGTTATGTCAGACGTAGGGTGTGCAGGCGAGTTTATTATCGATAATAAAAGTGGACTTGTGGTAAAGCCAGGAGATACGCAAGCGCTCGCTGACGCGCTTGATGTTGTACTTTCAGACCGCTTGCTTGCGGAGCGACTCGGCCGTGGTGCACGCATGGCGTTTGAGTCTCTACCTGATTTAGCAGAAACCAGGCGGTTGATTGTCGGAGCGTGGGATAAAGCTATTGCGTACAATAATACACACAAGCAATGAAAAGATTACTGATTATTACGCAAGTAGTAGACAGTGCTGATCCTGTACTGGGATTTTTTCATCGTTGGATAGTTGAGTTCTCCAAACATGTAGATGAGATTTTTGTAATATGTCTAAGAAAAGGTAAAAATAACTTACCTATGAATGTTAAGGTTCTTTCGCTCGGGAAGGAGGAGGGGAGGTCAAGAGCGAAGTACCTCTATAGGTTCTATTCCTACGCATGGAAGGAGCGTGAGAATTACGACGCGGTCTTCGTCCATATGAATCCAGTATATGTCATCCTCGGGTGGCCGCTGTGGAAGTTTTTAGGAAAGAAGGTCTCGCTTTGGTATGTGCATAAGCGCGTCGACCTTAAGCTGCGCCTGGCGGTGACGCTTGTCAACCGGATATTCACCGCGTCAAAGGAAAGCTTCCGCCTCCCAACTCACAAACTTCTCATAACGGGCCACGGTATCGATATGTACGCGTTTCGGCCGCGTACTAAGGAGGTTGTCCATGAGGGGACTGTAGTCTCGATCGTGGGAAGAATTTCAGACACTAAGCGGGTGAAGGAAGCTGTAAGAATGCTCGTCGAACTTCCTGTAAGTACAATCCTTTCAATTGTCGGAAGTCCGATGACGCTCGAAGAAAGGGTATATGCTGAGGAAGTGCGAAATGAAATCTCGGCACTCGATCTCTTTGAGAGGGTGCGTTTTGAGGGTACGGTGCTAAATCATCAAATGTCCGAATATCTTGCAGGTGTCGATATTGCTTTGAATCTAAGTAAAACGGGGAGTCTCGATAAGGTCGTCCTTGAGGCAATTGCATGCGGAATTCCAGTGATTTCAAGTAACGAGGCATTCGAAGACCTGCTTACTCCACACGGACTCTATCTGCATTCATTGAACGGAGAATCCGTACGTTCTGCTTTCGCTGCTGCTCGGAAACATGGTGTTGCCGAGGATCTTCGAAGAGAAGTTGTTTCCCGTCATTCGCTCGGTCGGCTCATTCCTGCTATTATTTCCGACATCAACAATGAAACAGGTAAATAAGGAACATTACACCTTCGGCCGCTATGCTCATATGGAGCGGTTCTCGAGTTACTACCACCAGCTCGCGGAAATTTTCGCGGTAAAACCAGCATCCGTCCTCGAGGTTGGCGTGGGGGACAAGGTGGTGGGTCATTATCTTAAAGAGGTTTCCGATATTGCGTACACGTCAATTGATGTCGCTGAAGACTTACATCCAGACATTGTAGGAAGTGTGCTCGCTCTACCATTTCCGGATTCTTCATATGACCTCGTTTGTGCATTCGAAGTCCTCGAGCATATTGAGTTTTCTTCCTTTGAAAAGGCACTTTCCGAAATGCTCCGAGTATCGCGTGGCCCCGTGCTCATTAGTGTGCCTCATTTTGGTCCACAGGTTAGGGTTTCGCTCAAGATCCCGTTTTTCCCCGAGCTCCGGTTGGCATGGAAGATTCCATATCCGCGCAAGCATGTCTGGAACGGGCAACATCATTGGGAAGTCGGCAAGAGAGGATATCCTGTGTCACTTATACGTAATGTAATACGCAGACAGGGTAATCTTGCTCGTGATTTCATTCCATTTGAGACACCGTACCATCACTTTTTTGTTATAACTAAATAAAATGTTCAATACAATAAAGTTGTTTGTGACAAGTTTATTAAAGGGAGACTCGTTTGCGCGTTACCTTATGAATATGAGTTTTCGAGGTGTCTCATTAAAAGGGAGGGTTCTTGATGTTGGTGGTGGAAGGAAGCCTGATTATTATAAATATTTTGACTGCTCGAGCGCATCAGAAATAATAGCGCTTGATGGTACTTTGCAAAAAATTAATTTTGAAATTGACCAAATTCCGTATGAAGATAATGTCTTCGATACTGTAGTAGCATGTAATATTTTAGAGCATATACATAATTACGCTTTTCTGGTTAATCAAATCAGCAGAACATTGAGGCCGAAAGGTGTGCTGGTCGGGTTTGTCCCATTTTTAGTGCAGTTTCACCCAGACCCCGAGGATCATTTTAGATATACAGAAACTGCTTTAAGGCGAATATTAGAAAACAGTCAGTTTGCTCACGTTCAAATAGTTCCCATCGGGATGGGTCCGATAGGAGTTATTATAAATAGTTGTATGTTTTGGATACCTAAATGGGTACGGCCACTATTTGTGGGTATACTCGTTTTGTTTGCCAAGGCTACCGTTATGTATAAGCCTGCCCTTGTTCCTCGGTATCCACTCGGCTATTTTTTTACGGGCATTAAAAAACATGCTTAGAGTCTATATCTTGCCGGTCATTGTCGACGAAGTGCGGTTGCCGTTTTTAGTTGGACAAAGTAAGGGTAAGTTATTTCAAACCGTTGAGCCAAAACTTTACGAGGATATTTTAGATATAGTTGATACTCCCGAAGATGGAGACTACATACTTTGTCCTCACGATTATTCTATTTTACTTAAATACCCCGACAAAGTGGTGGAGTATGAGCGATTTGCGCTCAGTGTAAATAAAAAAATAATTATTTTTTATTATTCAGACTCATCGCAGATTGTGGACGTAGAAAACTCTATTGTTTTTCGTTCATCTCAATATAGAAAGAAAATGCGAAAAAATGAAATCATTATGCCTGCATACATAGATGACATTGGTCAGCTACCAAATCGGGATAATAGTGACGATAGACTACCGAGTGTTGGGTTTGTAGGACGTGCTGGATTTAGTTCATGGCGGGATAGGATTAAATCATATATAAAGTATTTATATTTGAGAGGTCCTGAGATTGATGGAAGAAATCTGCGGCGAAAGCTGATTGCTTTTTGTCGTGCGTCAAGAAAAATTCACTGTAATTTTATAATTCGCTCGTCATACTCTGGTAATGTAAGTAGTATTGAGGTTGATCCGGCTGTCGCCCGTGCAGAGTACAAAAATAATTTAGCAATTAGTGATTTTATTCTTTGTCCAAAAGGTGATGGTAACTATTCTTTGAGATTCTATGAGACTCTTGCGGCTGGTCGTGTACCAGTTGTTGTGGATACTGACATGCCGTTACCACTTGAGAATATTATTGACTATAAAAAATGTTGCATAATTGTAGAGCAATCAAGGATTAAGCAAATCCCTGCACTTATTGAATTATGCTATAAAAACCAATCTCAAGAATCGTTTCGATCGATGCAACAAACAGCGCGTGCCTATTTTGAAATGCATTTGACTATGCCAAGTTTTTTGAAGAAAACCTTAGATCCAGTGTTTCTTAAAAGTTTTAGCTAAGTATATTTATTGTATGGAAAATAAACGCGTACAAAATATACATATCCTCTTTCATGGAAGGTTTCCTTCTGAGAAAGCAGCATCACTTTTTGCTGCGAAAACGGCACAGTCTTTTTTAAAAAAAGGGAAAAAAGTAACCATTCTTGCTCCAGTCAGAAAAACAGAGTATGAAACAAATCCTTACGCATATTACAAGATTGATAGCGCAATTACACTAAAGAGATTGTTCTCAATTGATCTATTTTCTTTCCCCCTTTTTTCGAAAGGCGCTTATTATGTAAGTTTGGTCACTTTTTGTATATCGGTGTTCTTTTACGCACTTTTGAGAGTCCATAAGAATGATGTTGTTTACTCTGATGCGTTGTACCCATTATTGT
>JACCDR012170831.1_pt1 | contig 15274 bp, 17 predicted proteins | sample 7446431 | NCBI WGS metagenome assembly JACCDR01 (sample SAMN15323443, study PRJNA562643) | freshwater metagenome | isolation source: river surface water | place: USA:Blue River Watershed | collected 2017-08-17 | reverse complement strand
TTATATAAATCATTTGTTTTATCTTATTGAACAATGACAACAAAGTTGCAATTGCCTCCAAAAGATTGTATTACAGTGTATTGTGATGAGGTTGGACGAGGTTCTCTGGTTTGCGATGTTGTGAGTGCTGCAGTTGTTATGAATTATGAGTATGATGAAGATGATAAATATGTTGGATTGATAAAAGATTCAAAAAAATGTACACATAAACAATTATTGGATTTATCAGCATACATCAAAGATACAGCAATAGCTTGGGGTATTGGGAGTGCAAATGTGAATGAAATAGATGAACATAACATTTTTAATGCTACTATGACTGCAATGCACAGAGCATTGGATTGTGTTTATGAACAAATTGCTTTTGACACCATTGTTGTTGATGGAAATAGGTTCAAAACATATATGTCACCATCTGGAGATTTTGTACCACATAAGTGTATAATAGATGGTGATGTAAGTCAATTGGGTATAGCTGCATCGAGTATCATTGCTAAAGTATATAGAGATAGTTGTGTTGAAGAAATTGCTAAAGAGTTTCCACAATACAAATGGGATAAGAACAAAGGATATGGAACAAAAGATCATATAGATGCATTGATGAAGTATGGTCCAACAAAATATCATAGACTATCATTTAAGCCAGTAGCGGAATCAGCAAAGAAACATACATATTCCTAAACAATGTTGCTAATGCAATAAACAAAGAAGAAATATGCGCTTCTAAGAATGAGATTGATGAACACAATATAGCAAATGCTACAATGATGGCTATGCATAGAGCATTGGATGGTGTTTATGAACAAGTAGCATTTGACAAGATACTGGTTGATGGCAACATGTTTAAGCCATACTTGTCTCCCTGTGTGACCGAGTTTGATTGTGCAGACTATATTCCACATCAATGTATCATCAATGGTGATAGAAGCCACATATCGATTGCTGCTGCAAGCATCATCGCCAAGGTTTCAAGGGACAACGCCATATTGTCATTGTGTTCATCAAATCAACAGTACTTAGAGTATGGATGGGACACTAATTTTGGCTACGGGACCAAAAAACATTTTGATGCCATACAGCGATATGGTATAACAGAACATCATAGACTGACATTTCTCAAAAGACATCTCGCACCACCCAATCAATATAATATATGATTCCTATATATTATATGGAGATCACCGAGTGTGATACTCTATAAACACTACTTTTTGACCAACGCTACGGCTATCATCATTGTCAATATGAATACCTTTGGAACATGAAACACTTCGAGATCAAATATACTGACACACATTGTAGCTATCATCAAGAGTTTGTAGTCTTGTAAAGAACTATCAACAGTTTTTGTGATAGCCTTGTTATTTTTTTCCATGTTTTCTTGAAGCACTTCAATTTGAGGCTGCGTTGCAACATCATCAAACATCTTAATAAAGTCCTTACGTGCTCTATGGTCAATGTAATCTACGTCAAAGAATACATCACTGATGATCTCATTGATAACGTCAAAGTAAGAGAAGTTAGGATCCAACTCCTTGCACATACCCTCTAAAATTGACAAGGAACGGAACATCATCACAAGTTTTGGATTTACTTTGAAAGGAAGCTCAAAACCAAACTCATTGTTTTCTATCATCGACAACTGAAACTCGTTGAAGTCAACTGTTTGGAAGTACTTCAAAACTTGCTCTACAAGTTTTTTAATGCTCTTCCTGTCGGCATTGGGACTTGTCATGATTATGGCCTTTGACTTGATCAACATCTCTGTTATATAATTGACGTCCCTATCATACACAGAAAATAAAAGGCTTCTCAAGTTGGCTGACAACTCTTTGTCCAGTTTAGAAACTTGACCAAAATCATATAGAACTAACACACCTTCCTTTGTTATACCTATATTCCCAGGATGCGGATCGGCATGAATGCATCCATGTTCAATAACTTGTCTAAGAAAAGTTTCCATCAATTGTTTTGCTAAATCCTTCCTTCTTTCTTCGCCTAGCACTCTTGATATTTTGTTACTTGGAACATATTCCATGGTTAATACTTTCGAGGTACAGAACTCCTCAATTGGCTTAGGAATGACAACAGCAGAGTTCCCTTCAAACATAGTTCTAAATCTGTTGATATTCAATAGTTCCTTATCAAAGGAGAGTTCATCCAACATGAAGTCATAGTTTGTTTTGAGTAACATTTGAGTATCGCTGATTGTACGATTCTGAGCCAAAGTGCCAAGGTTAAGAATGACATTCAATGTCGCAAAATCTTGTTGAAATCTTTCTTTTACTTCGGGACGCTGTATTTTGATAACGACCCAATCGTTTGTACCCTTTAGCTTCGCCTTATGTACTTGACTAATGGATGCCGACGCCAGTGGAATATCATCAAAGCAATCAAAGACATCTTCTACATTCACTCCAAGTTCTTGTCTTACAATGTCTTTGGCTGTGTGACTACTAAATGGTGGCGCTTGATCTTGTAATGTTTGTAGCTCTTTGGCAACCTCTTTATCAAAGAGATCAGAACGGCTTGATATGAACTGTCCAATTTTGATGTAAGAAGGACCAAGATCCACAAGTTCCTTCTTGAGCCACTTGCCAAAAGCCGTTTTGTCTTTATACATGGACTGTCGCCATCCGTAATTGGCAAAAAAACGTATAGTTTTAGCCACATTCCTTACAGGGTTGGGTTTTGGGAGTTCTACTGTTTTAGCATATGTCATTATATATGTATCATTGTAAAATTCTTTCACCTTTTTTTCTACGCATAATATATAATGTTGCTCAAGTCAAAACTATCAGTAAATGTAAGATGCACACGTAAGACCACCACAGTTAGAGCGTCCAGCACAACACAAAATGTGCAAGCCAAAATTGCTGCATTCCTTGAGAGGAAGAAGGAACTTGATAGAACGCGATGGGAGAAAATCAAGGAAATTTCACGAACAATTGATCACATCGCCAAACATGATGTCAAGAATACATATGACTTCATTAAGGATATTCACCCTGAAATTCAAAAGCGTGACGACAAAAAAGAAACAGAATTGAAGTCCGTTGACTTGGCAGAAGAAGAAACATCATGAATATATAACATTATGTTTTGGAGCAATCTACTACAAGATCTTAACTATGATTTTGCACATGTGATACGGTGTGCAGTCAAGATGTATGAAGAGATTGTGGATACTTTCTCATCCTTCAATGTTTTTGAATACAAGGGACAACCACGCACTTCAAGGACCATACCCATACTATCTCATGCAATCTCTCCTTCTATTACGCCAACAGAGTCCAAGATTGATATGGTAGATGTTGATCTTCGTGTAGAACAAAGTGTAGATAATGATGTAGACGAAGACCAATGGTGCGTTATCCATAGCATAGATTGGAACTATGAAGATAATCTAAGCTTTGATAGTTCACCTTCAATATGACTTATTTTGGCTTTGACCTCGTTAATTTTGTTATTCAATGTTTGAACGTTACTTTCTCTGTCGCGGTATGTCTCATCAAATTCTTCTTGAAGTTTTTGCTTCTCACTTTGAATACGATTCAGGTCGCATAAGACCTCAAGCATTTCACTCGTGACATTCTGAAACTCTTTAGGCTTAATTTCATCCATTGAAATCATCTCTGTAAGTATGCTCTTGATATCGGTGTAGCTTTCTTGATATTGTATCAATTGAACATGTTTTGCCTGCAATTCATTATACATCTTGTTGTAGGCCAGCCCTTCTTTAAAATAGGTATCTTCAAGCAACATCAAATACTGTGTGAGTTGTTCCCATTCATTGCTAAGACTTGTTATCTTTTTCTTTATTTTGTCTTTCTTTAAGCTTTGTGTCCATTCGAGTGCATGCTTCATAGAGAACGCCATGATACTTGTATAAATTATATGTATAAACATTGTGTGGTATATATACCTTATGTTCATGTAAAATGGTTTAATGTGTATTTTGTATCGATAAAAAAATATAATGTAATATACATTTTGGAGAATAATGTTGATTTTTGCAAAAGATGCATTGCAATATATCAACAGTTGTGTGCTGTTTTAGCCTGTGCTTCTCTATAAGTATTCCAGAGTGCTTTTGTGTTTTGCATAACAACAATGATGGAGTTTGCTCCATGTGTGCATACAGCTTACAACAAAGCGCTATCACAGATAAAAGGACGTCTTGATGGTCATTATCAACACGAGGGAGTGAAGTGGATGCTGAGCAAAGAACTGCAAAATGATGAGCCCAAAGGTGGTATTTTGGCAGATGAGATGGGTTTAGGCAAAACAATGCAGTCTATCACCGTTATGCGTGGAAATCCCCAACCCACACTGATCATCACAATGGTTGGGCTAGTTGGTCAATGGAGGGATGCATTGTTCACCTTCGGTGGAATAAAGCCTATCATTGTGAATTGTTCTTATCAAGGTATACTTCCTCAAGATGTTGGAGATAGCGAACACATGGTAGTTTTGGCTACATACAGTTGTTTCCAAAAAGCACGTGGTCAAACTCCGCCATGTCTCCATTCACAATCATGGGGGAGGATTGTCATGGATGAAGGACACATCATGCGAAACAAGAATACAAAGCTATACCAAGAGGTTTCTAGACTGTCATCTTTGATAAAATGGATCCTTACTGGAACCCCCGTTCAAAATGGAACAAAAGATCTTATCAGTTTGTTGAAGTTGATAGGCATAGATACCAACCATGACATCGATACTCTTCGTCAAGCATTTATATTGCGACGCACACAAAGAGATGAAGGACAAAAGAACACCCGACTTCAGCTTCCACCCTTAGAAACGCAAGTCCTTTATATTGACTTTGCCACAGATGAGGAACGACGCATATACGCCGAAGTAGAAGACTACTTTAGAAATTGTGTTGAGGCAAGGCACACATCAACAGACGCAAGTAGCGCAATGATGGAAGGAATTATTAGGTGCCGCCAAATATGTTCACACCCTAAAATATATTTTGAGGGGTGTTTGAAAAACAGCAAGAATCCCCAAGTGACCAAGAAATCCAAAACCGACATCCCTGCCATGTCATTTTATAACGAAGGGTTGATCAACAATGATTTTCAAAGCAGTAAAATTGGTTTTTTATGCAAAGACATTGAAGAAAGTGTCATTGCAAAAAAGACAAAGTGTCTCGTCTTTTGCACTTGGACTTTAGAATTGCGCCTTGTCCAAAATGCTTTGAAAAACAAATCTATCCCTTCATTGATATACGATGGAGGCCTTTCAAGAGACAATAAGGAAACTGTTCTTCATAATTTCACGACCAGCAGTATCCCTGTTTTAATTTTACAAATTACATGTGGTTCAACAGGCCTTAACCTTCAATGTGCATCCAAAGTATATGTCATGAGCCCACACTGGAATCCATGCTTGGAGTTACAAGCTATTGGTAGAGCATATCGTAAGGGACAAACCAATGTAGTATCATGTGTGCGTATGGTCGTAAAGAACACTATTGAAGAGAGATGCATTGACGTACAGAATGAGAAGGCATCTGTCATCATGGAAACAATGATGGACAACAGTATTGAAGACATGCTTGGTTCGTATAAGGAATGCGATGTGAGGAAACTGTTTGCGGTTGAACCAGTTGTTCCAAAAGTCATCCAGAATGATAGCGCATTAGCGGACGCGTTAGATGAGCTTTTATTTCACACACATGCAAAGTAACATGATAATGAAATGAAGTATCTGTAAGACATTCCTGTTTTGATGGGGCTTTTCAAAGCATCTTTCAAGATGTTCAACAATGTTAATATAATTTATGGCATTTCTGTAATCTATCCCACAATCTGTTTCTATGAAAATCTTACGATTAATAACCGTCATTGATTTTGATAGATCTAGATAAGTTCTCACATCACTGGTGCTCATGTGCCTTGAGGTATGGTCTTTCTGAAAAACCGATTTGTTACATGATAACACCAACATCTTCACGCATCTCTTCATACGTATCAGGTGCATCTTGTAAGGACACTTTGTATCAGCAATTCGTGTTTCCTTAAAGTAGGAATTGATACGTTATATAACTTTGAAATATATTCCATTGACATCCAATCAATTTTGTTTATTCTTCCAGACACATAAATCAAGCAAGCATTCATTTTATTCATTTTCACTTTTGAACTCACACACGCCACTCGTTCCTGAAGATGACACGCAATTTTAATAACTTTCCATATCTGTTTCTCCTCCAAATCGACGCACTCATACACCATGCGCTTGATGGTTTTGTCATGGTCTTTCACGTCAGTAGGATTTATCATTTGACACAACTTACTATAGTGGTGCCACATTGGCACCTCAAAAAAATGGTAGACTTGTCTAGCGTCTACACCAGTATGTTTATTGCGACAAGCATGCAAGAAACACACACAATACAACGCCTTCCTATGCATTCCCTTACAAGTCTTTGCAACGGTTCCATAAAGTCTACAAGCCTCTTCTACGATTTGTTGGAAATCATCACCTAGTATTGACAAAGATGCTTTACTAAACAACATCCATTGGGCGCTGTATTTCTTGTCGTTCATCAATGGTTCATGATGACTGCTAAGTGTTCCTTCTTCTTCCTCAGCAAAATATGCATTGCCATATAATGTATCATCAATAATGTGTGCTTCTTGCACCAACCCACAGTTGGTACACACAATATCACCATCCCTATGACAAATTACTAATCGTTGCCCTGCACAACCTAGGCACCTGTCTTTGTGGGATCGGGTTAATGGATCCATAGGAAACAAGTCCCTAGCAACTTACTGCAATAATATATATTTGCCGTAATCAAAATGTGTATTGCCTTTAGCTCGCTTTGCTTGCCTCAATCCATTACTTGAGCACACTGCCTCAAAATATATATTGCTTTTATTTTGTTCTACAAAGTCTAGCACGAAACGTAAGGACTCACTCATATCTACATCATCTTTAATACCACTACATAGAATATTGCCACTGTCAAAGACAATGATTGTTACAAGCACCATGTTTGTTGTTATGTATTTGATGATCACACCAGAATGCCTGTCATTGTTATAACTAACAGTACACTTGTTGTGTTGACACAGAGCTTCATGCAATGCATTTAGGTTTATTGCAAATCTAGTGTCAAGACTCAAACTGGTATGAACATTGATCATTTGTATAGCAAATTTTGTAATGATAAAAACATCTTCATTTCCTCTTCCACCTTCAACAATTTCCATGAGAGTGCAAAACATTTCCGCTATCTCGTAGGCACGGCACAATGTCTTCACACCTGTGATGTGCAAGGCACCATTTGAAAAACACTTGATTGCAACCTTGTGGGTCTTTCCATCGGATGCAATATCATGCAAAATGAATATCGAACAATTATGAAATCTACTTTGCTTTGGTTTGGGATAAAATGCTGCGCGCCCACCAAACACCTCGTCGATCAACGACTGTAACAATGCACTGTTGGGTTGAAGGACCATACTACACATCTTTTCGATGCTTGCTGGAGCATGACACAGATGCACACAACAAGTGATTGTGGTGATGTATGGCATCCCCAACAGCCTGTTGTTTGCATCATTGTATGTTTGCTTGAGTGCTTGCCACAACTGAGCATCTTGTTCTTCAATACGTTGTTTTATCTCCATTTCAACTAAAAACTAATCACAGCATAGTAAATCCCTTTATAATAAAATTGAAATACACAATACATATTTTAAATCATCGATGTTTTACAATATATACAATGGGCAACACATCAACAAAGGCATTTCGCAAGAACAAAGTCCAACATAATGTGCCACCTCCACTGTCTCCCACTGACATGTGGAAGAACAGCATTATAGAGTTCATGAAGACACACATTACGCAATTGCAAAATTATTCTCAAAATGACCTACAGTTTATAAAGGATCGGGTAAGTAAATTCAAAAGTGGATATGGATATCCGTTTAGATCATTCAGTGATGAGAAGTTTACAAATGCTGTTGAAGAGATAACTGAGCTGATTAAGCATATTGGAAATTGGTATGTCATGGAGCAAAATGCAACCAACCTTGTCGCTTGGTATATACAACAACAACGTCAAACTGAACTTGAAGAAATAGCGTTTGTGTTTTGTCTCTTAGTTATTGAGCCACAAGTTATAAAAATGGAAACGCAATGGTGTTGGGATGCCATATGAACCTGTATATTGTTTTTATTTGTTGTAATAATTTATATTGCAAAGTGTACTATGTATAATCATGTTAATCTACTTCATGTTGTGTTCAGCGGGCCTTTACTAATCTACATAGGTCTAGTAAAGCCGCATATAGATTGGTTATACAATCTCATCGGCATTATAGGCATCTTCTTATTACTGTCGTTTATCATTAAGATTGTGACACACAAGAGTTTATCTCAAAGACATGTGTATTATGCTATCCACGCCCTGCTTTTTGCGCCTCTGTTGATGTACTTGGGTTGGGCAAAACATGAGTCACCAAACGTCGTGTTCTCTTTGTCTTTAGCGATTGGTATTAGTGCATTAGGTTATCATGCAATTCGCTTGATACAAAGCAGAACATAGAAAACAAAAAAACTACAAAGGATACGCAAGTATGGCATCTTTTATTTTGCTGTGAATTGTTGACACACATTTCTCATTTGTCCCTTCAACATAAAGCCTCACACAATTCTCGGTTCCTGATGGTCGCACAAAGGCTCGTGGTTTAGCATACATATACTGTTTAAGGATTGTATCAATTGTATATTGCAGACCCCACGGCCTAACCAAAACTCGACCATAATCCTTTGTCTCAAATGCGTCTCTGTTGACATACAACTTGTCTTGCACAGTATGATAATCTTCATAAAGTCCAAGCCAATCGTCTAGAGTGTATTTGCAACAAGCTAGAATATGTTCAATGATCAACATATTACCGATGGCGTCACCCACCACTTGGCTGAGAACTTTTGAGATGATGCATAATCTGTTGTCCTCCTTTGCCTTATTGCTAAACAACACAGTTCCATGTCCATTCGCCTCAAAATATATACCAATGTCATATTTATGTGCTGCTTGGTGTAAATATTGGACACCTGTATGTGTACACTCGATTTGCATGTTAGGGAAGTTGTGTGAAATATATGATGTGGAGGCACCGTTTGAGTATGCTGTTTGAACAACGCCTATAGACAGGGTTTGGGGTGTTGTAGCATGCATATTGCAAGATAGGTTGTGTAAGTATTTTGCTAATAAGCATGCAATCTTGTCTCCGTTAAGCAGGACAAACTGTCCATGTTTTTTTGTGAAATATACTATCCTGTCGGCGTCTCCATCTAAGCTACAACATCTTGCACCTTCATCAACATCTGACATTCCCCGAGGGAAAGTTTTTTGCTTTTCAACGTAATCAGCACCACATTCATGGTTCAAGATGTGTTTCTCTTTGTCTCCTCCGTCTCCTCCCCCTGTATTATATAGTATGATATCAATGCCCATCGTTTGCAGATAGGGCTTCATGTGAGACAGTCTGAGGAAACCAACACCATTTGCGCAATCAACATGCAATGTTTGATGCATAGGTGGCATGTATTGCATGTGTTGCACCATGTCACTATAACACTTGAGGAGGTATTCACTATATGAAGGAAAGGTGCTCAGTTTATTTGATTGTTGCACATTATAGTGAAGTTCTGGAGTTGTAACTTGTCCAACAAAGGTTGCTTTCACCCCGGATACCATGATACCAAAACAGCATATATTTGCTAAATGCTCTCCACTACTTCGCGTGTCCATACCAACAAAAACGGTTGGAGTAGTCTTCAATGGTAAAGTTAGTTGGCCAATTTGCTCAAACCACGTCCAAAATTGTTCAAACGTGTCTGCTTGTGCAAAGCGAGTGGCATGACTTTGCCACTCATCATTGATCATCTCACCTGTAAAGTCGACAAGCTTCACTCCATTATCTTTTTCTGGGTTATGTGAAGCAGTTATCATTATGCCACAATTCTTACCAGTATGCAATGCTCTCAAAGACATCAACATACCACAACGAAATATTACAGCTTCGAGGTGTTCAGCGTCTGAACGGAAGCCTGCAGTTCCATATGTTGGCTTATATGAGTGTGGGGTTACGTAACGCACAAAAAGACTGCGTATGTAATCCTTGTCCATCTCAAGTTCCTCTTGGTCAACTTCTAGCAGAATTTCTTAATCTCGTTCTTAAGTGTATTGTTAAGGTGTATAAATAGCAAGAAAAATATCATAAGCAGCATCAGCCCGCAACTTATCGTCAAGGAAAGACAACATTGGAAGCACGGTATTTGCAAAGATACTCCAAGCCCATAATTAACTCTCTAACCCAGTTATGGGACCCATCATTGCCTGATAAAAGCTTCTGGTGTATGACCATGACCTCAAATAGTTCCTCTGCAAAGTTTGCACTCGATAACATACTAAATTTTATTTTTTCTTTGGAGACCTAACACACGATTGATTTTATTCATGACAATATGGTTGTAAATTGCTTTTCCATTCTCAATTTCTTGAATGACTGAGGGAAGCTCGTTAATCTGCTTGGCAAGCTCCGCTTGTGTCATTCTTCGTTCTACACGCTTTTTAATGATCTCGTTGGCCACATCCTTTGAAATTCTCTTGTGATGAAAGTCCTCTTTGTTTTCATCCAATTTCTTGGTGCTCACTACAGTACATGTTGGTTTATGCCTTACTTGCGTTTCCGTTTGCAGATTTGTAGTTTGCTTGTAGTTTTTGTTCTTAAACGTAACAACGGTCCAATCTTGGTGTTGATACATTTCTATACAATATACACTAAAAAATATTTCCATTCAAGCGCCCAAACGTTCTATTGAAAGGCACCCAATAGCGCAACAGCATGTCTTCGACCATATATTCATTGCTAAACATTGTAACATGATATACATTGTTTTCAAGAGGTAAAATGCACTCCTTGAGAAAATCAAGTTTGTTGACACGGAGTGCAGGCATATCTGGAAACTCACCAAAGTTATATTGGCACAAGACATTTGTTGTCCCTTCAAGCCTTCGTGCAATGATCGCAATCTCCAATGATGACATTTCAAACAACATCTCAATGAATGACGCGCTTACGTCGTCATGTATAACAACAACAAACTCATAGTAAGATGGTTGACATGCACCCCATACTGTCAAGACTCCTCGCTTACACAATTCTATCAACGTAAAGTGCTTGACACAAAAGTAATCAGTTGTCAAGTTCCTACCACCAGGGCTTAACCATAGGTGGCCTTCCAAATACATGAATTGAAAGAATAGCGTCTCTACAAAGCTCGTTGTGTTGATGACCACCGCTTTCTCAGGGTTTGAAATGTCATAGTCATCATTCACATCGTGAATGAGGTCTTTGTATAAAACAAATAGGCTTGCAAAAGACGTATCGCACAGCCACATGGGTTCTAACATCTCCATTATCAATATACATATTGTTGAATAATACAATATACAATTTCATTTTTTATAGCGGCAACTTAAATTTTTTTCAAGGATGTTGTCTTTTTGCGACGGACTTCTTTGAAGTGTCTTTGACGCGTGTGGTAGTTATCTTACGTTTTGCTTGGGGATGCTTAGTAGACTTTGGTGATGGTTTCGGCTTGGCACGTTTTGAAGCCAACTTTCCAGCAGATTGCGTGTTTTTGTTCTGGTTGTTGTATTCAGTTTCCCACTCTTTTTCAAGATTCGTCTTATGAGTGGAGTACAAGTCTTCATATTCGTCCATATATGACTCTGGTATCAGTCTATTTATATATTCCCAAGTAACCCTGAATATTCTGCTCCACTCTTTAATGATTTTACTTGCATCGTTTAATAATTGTGTTTTCAAATCGTTATTATCTGTATTTTTCAATCCCAAAATGGCTTTTTTCTTCATTTGTAGGTCCTTATTGTTGGTCTGGAGCTTTCGAATGTTCGTGTTGAGTTCTGATACAGGTAAGGTTTGTTTCGCGTTTTTTAACAGTGATTTCCATGTATCTATCTTGTATAAGCCGTAAAATTCAACAACCTTCAACGTATTGTAGTTGATGTAATCATACACATCACCACCTTTGGAAAACAACTTTTTTTTCTGTTGTGCAGCATACTTTTCATCAGCCCAATTGATGAATATGTCGGAGATGTCAATTATTTCGTTTTTGACACCAATAAGGTCATGATTTATTCCATCTAGTTTGTTTTGAACAGCAACCATACCTTCATATAGTTGATCAAAACTATTAGGGACACCCCCTTGAATCATTTCCTTCATTACTGTGAACGCAACATCTTGGTTTAATAAATCCTTTCCATCAAAATATTGCTTCCATAGAAGGTAGTGATTGAAATATCCCTTTATTTCACCTAGTTTATTGATAAGAAATGGATTTTGTAACTTTTCAATCTCATGGAACAATTTTCTAAAGTATGTCAAGTATTGTTCAAAGCGAGTTTGTACAACATAATTGTATGTCTCACAAAATGCTTGTTTGAACTTCTCGTATTCACGTTTATTGGCTTCGAACTCTGAAGCAGAAGCATTGTTATCATCTCTGGCATCTTCAAGGAGCTTCCAGAATTTGTCAAAGTCATCTATATAGTCTTTATCTTCAAGATTGTTTCTTTCATTGTAAACTCTCGCTATTACTCTATTTCGTAGAATTTCTTTTATGATAGACATTGTCTCATACTCTTCATCTATTGTTTTGCTAATCGAGTTGGTGTGTCCTCCTCTCTTTATCAATCCTTTTACGGAAGTAGACTTGCTACGCATTTTATAATACAACAATATTATTTATAACAACAATTTGTAAATATTTGGTTCACACATCCCATCCTTATTGGCTCTATCATCCACCATTGAAAAATACCTTCAAATACACAGCCAATAAGGAAAGATAACAAAAAAATTGATGAAGGATATGTCATAAAGCATATGTGTAATGTATGATGTGTGTTTTCATGATGAAGATGAAGAACTGCAAAATACACCCAACCACTACTTATGATCATGCAAGTCACGAGAAACAAGTCAGCGAACTGATACGACAAGCATTTGATGAGTTAGCAGTGTTGCATATGCAACTGAAGCCCTTTGACAATGTTTATGACGAGGACTTCTTAGACTGTAAGTATGAACAAAGGCGATTGATAAGCGATGACATTGAGGTTCTTAGAGCAACTAAGTTAGATATGGAAAGGTTGCATGCTTTTGAAGATCTGTTACAAAAGATTGATCATGATATTGAGATGCTAACCGTCATAAGGATGGTGGAGTATTCTAAGTGGAAAGTTCAGTATATGTCAGTTTGTAATAAGATACAGGAGGTCAAAAACAAAATAAGTGGACTTTTACAGTTAGAGCGCAATATGATTGGGGTTTGAGGGTTTTTGAACTTATTTCTTTTTTTGCAACAACTCTTAAAAAAAAATGTCTACCATCCCAAGCACAACAGTTGTTCTATTGTGAAACTGTTTAGAAAGTCAATCATGTTCAAGCTGTCACTTTTCCTCTTAAGCGGGATGCTCTTGCCAAAATGTCGTTCAATCTTTTGTTGCTGCCAAGATACATATTGTCTCAAAGTTTGCTCAGGATTGTATCTTAACGCATTATATAATCTTGCACGAGCATAAACATCTTTAAACTCTTCAATACTGTCAAACCCATGATAATTGACAATAGACATGTTGATATTACGATTCCAACAGTCATGATAATTTTTATCTATCATTTCACACAGTTTGTAAAGGGATTTTGTTATCCCCATATCCTCATAACTTCTTGCTTTAAACACAATATTCAACGGTTTATCAAGAGCAGATACATCAAAGTTGAACTCCATTGTTTTGTCTTTCTTAAGAGTAATTACATGTTACAAGCATTATAATACAAATCAATTTTTTATGAGCAGAAAAATTTGAAACAAAAACAATGAATTGCTTAAAGGACAAACAAGATTAAAGCAAACAAGAAGATAAGAGAAATATGTCTCATACAGGAACTGTTGCAATCACTGCTACTTGTGCAATCTGTGTGGAAACTTTCAATAAGACAACACGCAGGAGGGTGACATGTGAAAGTTGTGAGACGGACATTTGCTCAAAATGTATCAAACGTTACCTGTCGGAAAATGTGCAACAACCAAGTTGCATGCAGTGTAGAGCCATCTATTCGACACAATTCTTGGATTTCTACTTCTCAAAGAAGTTTCGAAAAGAAACTTTGCAAAGTGTAAGGGAGGTAGTATTGGTAGAAAGAGAGAAACAAGTTCTTCCACAATTGATGCATCGTGCAAGTGCATACATCCAACTGATGGAGATTAAGAAAAAGATCACAGGGTTATGGTCTGAACATTACAAACTACAAACGGAGAGGAACCACCTGAAGCAAGATTTATACCAGATTGTCACAGCAGAAGGAGATAACGATGATAAACTACAAGACATCAAGACTGGTTTGGTTGTATTGGAGACAAACTTGATGAAGGCATATGCAGAGATAGAGGCGTTGCAGGCAGAAGAAGCAAAGTATTCCAATGCTTATCTTCATGGTGTATCACTTGATGTACATAATGTTGTGCCATGTATAACACCACACTGCAAAGGATATCTTGACAATGATTTTGTTTGCAGGTTGTGTTCGGTGCATGTTTGCAAGGAATGTCATCACGAGCTTGTAGAAAGTCATGAGTGCTTACCAGAGGATATAGAGACGGTCAAGGCTGTTCAAAACGAAACACACCCATGCCCCAACTGTCAAACGAGAATTTACAAGATAGATGGTTGCGATCAAATATTTTGCACTCAGTGTCATACTGCATTTAGTTGGACAACTGGAAAGATTGAAACAGGTCGTATTCATAATCCTCATTATTATCAATGGATTAGAACTCGAAATGTTCATGTCCTACGAGAGGCAGGAGACGTTCCTTGTGGTGGTTTTCCCAATTTTACCTCTGTTGAATCAAAACTGATTGAACTCCAATCATCCATTGCTAACATCATCTATATTAGGGATATATTGAAGTTTGGTAAGAAGGTTCAATCATGGGAGGTATCAAAGTATCCTGTATCAGCAGGCCGAAATAAAGACATGGACCTTTACAGTATCCAATATCTTGCTGGACACATGAGTGATAGAAGATGGAGAAACAAGTTGTATGAGCAAGAGGTTGAACGAGAAATAAACATTGAAAGACGACTGTTGTTTGACATGTTGTTGGCTGTGATGATTGACTATATGAACTCCAT
>JACCDR010507685.1_pt1 | contig 15277 bp, 15 predicted proteins | sample 7446431 | NCBI WGS metagenome assembly JACCDR01 (sample SAMN15323443, study PRJNA562643) | freshwater metagenome | isolation source: river surface water | place: USA:Blue River Watershed | collected 2017-08-17 | reverse complement strand
TCTCGTCTCGTGGTGTAAGAGCAGCGACTGAGTCGATAACAATAACGTCGATTTTGCCAGAGCGGACAAGTGACTCAACGATTTCAAGAGCCTGCTCACCGTTATCTGGTTGAGAGATGAGTAACTCTTCGAGCTTTACTCCGATATTACGAGCATATTCGGGGTCCATGGCGTGTTCCGCGTCAATAAAGGCGCAGATACCACCAAGCTTCTGTGCTTCAGCCACCGCATGAAGTGAAAGGGTAGTTTTGCCTGAAGACTCAGGTCCAAAGATCTCGAGGATACGGCCACGCGGAAAGCCGCCGATGCCAAGGGCGTCATCAAGCCCGATAGAGCCGGTCGGGATTGCATCGATATCTACCTTCTTACTCTCATCAAGTGTCATGATAGAGTCGTCGCCGAACTTCGTCTTAATGGCGCGCAGGGTTTCAGCAATACTGGCGACACCACCACCTTTTTCGGTTGGAGCTTCGCCTAATGTCTTTGGGGCCTTCGGTGCTTTTTTCTTTACCATACGAATTTTATATGTAGTGCCAGATTAGAGGGCATGCAGTGATGCCGGTGTATAAACGAAAGATCTCTCTACCCGGGTCTCCCGGCCAAAGCGGTCGCGCGCTTTGAGAGTAGCTACAGTATACCCGTTTTCGAGCGTGAGTGCTTCCTCGAAGTTCCCGGCTTCATCAGTGAATATCTGTCGATCATTGAGCCACAGGTGGGTGATGTTGTGTGCAGCTCCACTGAGAGTAACAGAGCGAACATTGTGTTGTACTCCTGGTTCGTTGACGAGGTTTATTTGTGGTCCTGCCACAAGAAAGCGAGCCTGGAAGAGTATGTAGCTACTGATGAGTGCCACAAAGAGTACTGACGCAGCAATAATGAGGAGGGTGCGAAACTCGAGCCGGTAAAAGGGTGCTTGCGGGACCATACTGGTTAGTCGTTACGGCGATCTTCATCAAAATCAGAACCTTCGTCGTCAGATGAACCGTTACTCTTACCAGTCAATATTTCCCGAGGTCGTGAGCCGTCAGCAGGTCCGATAACGCCTTGTTCTTCTAGTATGTCCATAAGCCGTGCGGCTCGCGAGTAGCCAATACGGAGTTTGCGCTGAAGGTATGAAGTAGAAGCTTTGCCTGCCTCCATAACAGCGGCTTTAGCATCTTCGAAGAGGTCATCCTCGACGTCAACATCCTCACCACTGAGAGACGCCATAAATGAGTTCGCGCTACCGTCCTTCTGCTCATCGAAGTCAATCGTATCGAGCATGTGAGCGTCTTGTGCCTTGAGGTAGGTGACGACCTTCTTGATCTCTTCACCAGAAATGTAGGCTGACTGGATACGGGTGAGGCGTGGACTGTCTGAAGAGAGATAGAGCATGTCACCTTGGCCAAGGAGTTTCTCGGCACCCATCTGGTCGATGATGGTTCGAGAGTCGATTTGTGAGGCTACATTGAGTGCAATACGGGTCGGAATGTTGGCCTTGATAGTACCAGTGATGACGTTTACCGATGGACGTTGGGTTGCAAGAAGAAGATGGATACCAACGGCACGGCTCATTTGAGCGAGACGAACAATAAGTGCTTCGAGTTCACGTGGGTATGCCTGCATGAGGTCGTTGAGCTCATCAAGGATAATAACAATATATGGAAGCGGTTCAGGGAGACTCTCTTTCTCTTCTTCGAGACTGCCACGTTCCTCCCAAGCCTTCTTGGCTGGGTGGTAGACATTAGTATGGTACAGCTCGAGTCCCTGGACACCTTCGCTTTGGAGAATGTCATAGCGACGAGCCATTTCCTTTACTGCCCACGAGAGTGACCGAATCGCCTTCTTTGGCTCGGTGATGACCGGGGTGAGAAGGTGTGGAATGCCGTTATAGAGGGTAAGTTCTACGCGCTTCGGATCAACGAGAATGAAGCGAAGCTGTTCGGGTGAGTTACGGAAGAGAAGCGAGACAATAATATTATGAATCGTTACCGACTTACCTGAGCCGGTAGTACCAGCAATAAGAGCGTGCGGCATACGCGCGATGTTTGCGAAGTGGACACCACCCGCGACGTCTTTACCAAGCGCTACGAGAAGTGGGCGAGGTGAGTCGGTATACTCAGGGTGCTTAAGGACTGAAGCAAGTCCAACTGTAGAGCGGACAGCATTCGGCACTTCGATACCGACGAGTGACTTACCCGGAATAGGTGCTTCGATACGGATGGTACTCGCCTTAAGGGCGAGTTGGAGTTCTTGTGAGAGGGCGACGATACGTGAAATACGGACACCCTGAGCAGGCTTGAGCGAGTAGCGAGTGATGGCCGGACCACTTTCGACAGCGTCCATTTCGACGTTTATGCCGAACTCTTTGAGAGTGCGCTTAATAATGAGTGAGTTGGCTTTGACATCACCTGCAACCGGCTTCCCCTTATCTTTATTAAGGAGCGAAAGTGAAGGTGGGACGTATGGGCCGCTGAAGTGCTTAACCGTGATGTCGCCAAGGTTCTTACCTGCGAGTGCGTCAGAGACCTTCTCTGTTACTTTGTCGAGACCTTTTTTGACGTCAGTTTCGTCATCTGTCTTTTCATCGTCTTGAGGTTTCTCTGGAGTAGCTGGCTCAGCGAGCTCGGGTAGGTCGAGGTCGTCTAGACCAAGATCGTCCTCGAGTGGTAGCTCTTCTTCACTAGCTTGGTCGCGTCTGAGGAAGCCAGGCAGTCCGATTCCGGTATTGAAGATGAGGAAGGTGCCGATAAGAACGAAGGCGCTGAGTATGATACCAGTAACCATTGTCCCAAAGAGGTACGAGAGAGGCCAGACGAGCAATTCTCCTGACATACCTCCGAGGTCTTCGGCGTAGAGTGAGAGGAGGGCGAGTGCAGAGAAGAAGACAAGCGAGATACCGACAATCTTCGCCGCACTTACTCGTTCGTCATCACGCGGACGCATGAGAGCTATAACATAAAAGAGGCAGGTTACTGGGGCAAGCCAGGCACCTGTTCCAAAGAGCCAGGTGAGTGCCTCATCAGTTACCTCGCCGGCCACTCCGGCATAACCAAGGAGTGAGAAGAGGAAGAAGATGCCGAGCACACCAACAATGACGGCCGCAATTGCCTGACGAGCTTGCGGTGAAAGATCATCGAACATCGGCGTTCGTTCCACTAGTATTTCTTTCTTTTTCTTACGTGCCATAGACAAACAATACTGCTAAGAGATACCGCCATAATACCACGTGAAGGCATGCTCGTTATGGGGACAGTCGTACCGGAGGAAAGCAATAGGACACGAAATTGACCTTGCAATTAAAGGAAATGTCCTTATAGTAGAGGGTAGACTTTTAGACTCAAAGACAAGAACACTAGAGGACAGTATTGACTATTATAAGACAGTAAAGAGACAGTATGAATAAAGACAATGCGGTGGCAGTCACACGACTGTCCGCTAATAACGAATACTACAGTAATGTTTTTAAAAAGACAGAAAGAACCGTCTCGGTTGTCTTCTATATTCTGTCTCATATAGACCGCACGGACCGGACAGAGTTTCATGTTAAGGTCATGAGTGACCGAGCTATGGCTGTCCATGAGGCGGCACTCGCCACACTCTCTCTTTATGAGTATGAGGCTCGTGAGAAGATTTTCCCGCTTGAGCATGCACTCGTTGCGCTGGAGGGTGCGTTCCGTATCGCCAACGCCGCGCGGGTACTTAATGATGATGTGCTCGCGCTACTTCTGTCTGAACTCGATCTGGTCCAGCGATATCTGCGCAACCACTTTGCTGTATCTGTACCACTATCACTTCGTGAATCAGGTCTCTTGGAGATGAGTGCACCGCGTCCGCAAAGACAGCGAGAGCAGAGAAGCGAGAGTGGCGTCACTCGTGAACGTCGAGTTGCCATTCCTAAGGGCGACATCAGCTCCGATGCACACATGGTATATAGCCAGCTTGTTGATCGCGGAACTCGCATTAAGACAGTCCTCGAAGCTGTCCCTGAAGCTACCATTAAGGACATAGCAGAAGTTATCACGGATGTGAGTGAAAAGACCATTCAGCGTGAGCTCAATAGTCTTATAGATAAAGGACAGGTAATAAGACAGGGAGAAAGACGTTGGTCTAAATATTCTCTAGCTAAGTAGAATAATTCTGTCTTATAACGCAAAGGGACATTTGTATAAGTTGAATTAAGGACTATCGTACTAGTACATATACCTGTGTCCGTTAGTGGTATAGAGGCTGTCCCGGACAGGATTTTGAGACATGCAGTCCTACAGCAGGATGCATTTGAGGCTTACTTGCCAGTCTTATTTTAGTGTTATGTAGTCAAAAGAGGGCGTTATGCTGCCGTAAGAAGGTAGCTTCCATGGCGTCATCACAGGCAGAACAGGAGTAGTATTTTGTTGACGTTTACCCCGCTTTCACGTACTGTGTCAGCATTAATAGAGTTGGTTTACACGGCTTTGTGCCCATTGTGGACACCGTTCTCGCGTTACGAAAAGTTTCCTTTTTCGTACCAAGAAGGGTGGTCATAATCCACATGCCGGAGCTACCCCTACTCTTGGAGTTTAGTCATAGTTTGCTATACTTCCTGGTATGCGCTCACGCGCTTTTTTCTAAAGTCTTTCTACTGTGCCTTGTCTGTATGACGTGCACCAGATTGACTGGAGATATGCGTGAGAGGTATGAACGTTCTTTGATAATACAACGGATATACATGGGTATGTCCTTGGGTAGAGCAGGCAACTGCTGTATTTTCATATGACCCCTATTCCGCCGGTCACGCGCGGCTACTTATATATAAGTAGGAAGCGTAGCCGTTTCCGCCTCACCTTATCCCGTCATAGTTGCTTACGACAGACACGCAGTCCTCTCTCGCAGCTAACCTTTCACGGAAGTACAATGGATTACGTGGTACTAAAGTGAAAGTTAGTGATATTACGTAAGTGGCCTGATAAACCATTTACGAATATGAATTAATTCATGTTACTAGTTCTTATCAAATAAGCCCATTAATTCGGGCGCGTGCGTTAATCCCGCACAACAAATTACTTATATATGACTATTGCAAAAGATTTTGCAGCAAAGGCTTCAGTAGCTTTCGTTGCAGCTGCAATGCTCTTCTCTATGATTGCTCCTGCTGCGCAGGCACAGTCAGCTGAGGACTTGCAGAAGATGATCAATGACCTTATGGGTCAGATTGCAGCACTTCAGGGTGGTTCAACCACTGGTGGTGCTGTAGCAGGTGTTTGCCCATACACATGGACACGCGACCTCAAGACCGGAGCAACTGGTGCAGATGTAAAGATGCTTCAGATGTTCCTCAACGCTAATGCTGATACTCGTGTAGCAGCAACAGGCGCTGGTTCAGCTGGTATGGAGACTGAGACCTATGGTCCAGCTACTGCAGCCGCTGTATCAAAGTTCCAGGTTATGCACCGTGCTGAGGTTCTTACCCCAGCTGGTCTCGTTAACCCAACAGGTTACTTTGGTCCTGGCACACGTGCTAAGGCTAACTCACTCTGTGTAGCAACTACTTCAGGTGGTTCAACAGATGGAGACACTGATGGTTCAACCGACGAGGAAGAGGAGGAGTCATCTGAGCTTTCAGGTGAGGCTTCACTCGACTCATTCGAGATGGACACTGAGGAGTCTTCAGTAGAGGAGGGTGAGTCAGATGTTGTTGTTGCTGTAGCCACTGTAGAGTTTGAGGACGGTGATGCATCAATCTCACGTCTTGACATGACTCTCGAAGGTGCTGACTCAGATGCTCCATGGGATGCATTTGAGACTGTATCACTCTGGGTTGATGGCGACATGGTTGCTGAGATGGACGCTTCAGATGAGGACGAGTACCTCGATGAGGATACTGGTGAAGTCCGCTTCTCTGGCCTTGACATCGTAGCGATGGAAGGTGAGGAAGTAGAAATCATGGTAGCTGTTTCAGTTCAGAACAACCTCGACACTGAGGAAATTACTGACTGGACAGTCACTCCAACTTCAATGCGTTACTTCGACGCTGATGGTGTAGCTACTACCGAGACATCAAATCTCGATGGTGAGGCTGAGTTCGAAATCGAACTTGCTGGTGCTAACGAGGAGCTTAACCTCTCACTCGCATCATCAAATCCTGATGCTACAGATATCGTTGTCGACACCGACAATGACACTAATGATGTAACTATCATGGTGGCTGATATCGAAGCTGAGGATAGCGACATCGAGCTTAACCGTGTAGTTGTTAAGGTAGACACTGTAGGTGCTACTACAACTGCAGTTGTCGATGATGTTCGTGTTGAGATCGATGGTGAGTCATTTGACGCTGAGTCAATTGCTACTAACGGTACTTCAACAGGACAGTCTGAGGCTTTCGGTACAACTTCAGTATGGTACCTCTTTGACATCGACGGTGACGTAGTCATCGACGAGGATTCAGAGGTTCAGATGGAAGTTATCGTAGACCTTAACGACACTGATGACGGAGTTCGCTACGCTAACGGCACCACTATCCAAGCTTCTGTGACATCACTCGAGCGAAATACGTGGGAGGCTGAAGGTGCAGAGGACCTCGGAACTTCACAGTTCGGTGGTACTGCTGTTGGTGATGAGCACACACTCGTAGCTGAGGGTATCCTCGTACCAGTGGACGGCTTCTCTCCATCAGTTGATACTCTTGGTTCAGAGGACACTATCGGTGAGTTCACTCTCGAGTTCGAGGTGACTGCTGTAGAGGGTGACTTCTACATCACTGAGACTACTGGTACAACAACTATCTCAGACGGTGTTTCATACGTCGTTGATGGTTTCGCATCAGGAGACGTTGTTTCTGGCAGCCTTACTTCAACAGCTGATGAGGACACTTCAGGTGTATTCACAGTTCGCGAAGGTGAGACAGAGACTTTCACTCTCGTTGTAACTGTTGATCCAACTACAACTGGTTCATACAGTGTTGAGCTTGCAAGTATCTTCGACTCAGAGAATGAGAACGGTACTAGTGGCGCTGTAGAGTACGTAATCACTACTCCATCAGACTTCGACACTGCTCCACAGACAATCCAGGGTTCTTAATCTCTGATTAAGTAACTTCTCGGAGTGTTCTTAGGAACGACCGTTGATAAACAAAAGCCCCCGCAAGGGGGCTTTTGTTGTATCTGCTTCTTATATCACTTCACCCAATAAAACAAAGAAACCCACCCAGGGCCACCCTAGGTAATTTACCTAGGGTGGCCCTGGGTGGGTTTCTTTACGTTATAATTATTAATATATGACGACAAGGCGCGTGGCACTAGTTCCTGGAGAGTTTTATCATATATACAACCGGGGAACAGAGAAAAGAATTATTTACATGGATAATGCTGATCATGTCAGGTTTGTAGAGCTCTTGTATCTAAGTAATTCTTCGCGATATGTTAATCTGCGCGACATTCATCGAGATTATCTATCGATTTATGAATTTGATCGCGGTGAGTCATTGGTCGCAGTCGGTGCGTATTGTCTGATGCCTAACCATTTCCATATTCTTGCAACGCCGCTTTGCGAAGACGGGTTAAGTCGATTTATGTTGAAGCTCAGTACAAGTTATTCAATGTACTTCAACAAGAGATATGATCGTACCGGTGCACTGTTTCAGGGAAAGTTTAGGGCGGAGCATGCTAACAATGACGAATACCTCAAATATCTCTATGCATATATTCATCTCAATCCTGTGAAGCTCATAGATCCACAGTGGAAGGAGCGGGGGAGCAAAGACGCAGCGAAATCTTTTGATTTCGCTGCGTCTTTCGCTTATTCCAGCCTGCCTGACTATCTTGGCCAAGTTAGACCCGAGAACGCGATTCTGAATCCAGTCCCGTTTCCAGGATACTTCGCAACCGCAGCTGATGTTAGGTCTGAATTGTTCGAATGGTTAAATTATTATGAATTTTCACACAAGCCTAAGTAACCGTTATTTTACCTAGGGCCACCCTAGGTAAAATAACGGTTAAAGGGAGGGGTGCGTTTTGGGCTGGTGCAGCGGCGGAATTTGGTGCTAGAATTTATGGATAATCATAAGTATGTATGTCTCACTTCATCCATAGGGAACCGTTCAAGGAACCACTCCGTAGAGATCGAACTGGTCTCATTCAGTTAGGATTTATTTTGCTTGGCAGTCTCGTACTGCTCTTTTTATTTATTCCTTTTTCTGCACGAGCTCAAGAATCATGTGGAGATATTATCACTGAGTATGATGGTCAAGACGAACGGACACTAATAGAACAGTGCAATGATCCATTTGCTGTGTCTCAGGCTAATTTTGATTGGGGGATTGCTATTACACTAGACGGTACTTCACTTCAAGAAGGTGAAGTTCGTGAAGTGGAGTCACTGCCTGTTGGTCTTGAACTGGAGGCAGAGATTCCGGCTCAACCATATTACGGTTTTTATTCGGTAGTGTACCGACATGAAGGGAATGATTACAGACAGTTGGGCGGATTTGAATTTGGAGAAGAACCATGGCTTCTCAATGCGACCGGTACATATAGTGTCGTATCAACACTTGATTTTAATTTCCCAACCCAATCCCTAAATCGATGGCAGAAGCTAATCGCTTTAGTTATCGCAACAGCTCATGCACAAGAAATAGAATATACCGGGTATGCTCGCAGCGTTGTAACCTTTACGCTAGATGTCGCTGAGATTGTGCCTGAACCAACCGGGGCATCCAGCGTGTTGTTCTTGCCGGGAATTCAGGCGAGTCGGCTGTATAAAGAAGGATTAGTTGGTGAAGATCAGCTCTGGGAACCAAACAGGAATGAAGACGTGTCTCAATTAGCCATGACAGAAGACGGCCAGAGTGTTGAAGATATTTATACAAGAGATGTAATAGATGAGGTGTTTGGGGTCAGTAACATTTATCAATCATTCCTCAACATGATGGAAGAAATGGTCGCAGAAGAAAAAATAAAGGCCTTCACTCCGTTTGCGTACGATTGGCGCTATAGTGCGCGAGATGTGGTTGAGAACGGAGTGAAGTATGAAGAAGGAGTGAAGTATGCGGCTGCGGAAATTGAGCGTCTATCTGGTAATAATTCCTTTACTGGGAAGGTTACATTGATTGCTCACTCTAACGGGGGTCTGTTAGTGAAGTCTCTTCTAACGGAATACCCAGAACTAGCCAATCACGTCGACAAGGTGGTTTTTATAGGTACGCCTCATTTAGGAACTCCAAAAGCAATTGCAACCGTACTGCACGGATACGATCAACAGGCGGTCGGAGGTTTGCTTATTGACGACGTGACTGTACGAGATGTAATTAATAATATGCCTGGAGCATATGGTCTATTACCGAGCAGAAAATATCTTTCGCAGAGTGATATTCCCGTTGTTTACTTCAAAGATGGAGTTGTTACTGAAGCAATGAGGCTGCAGTACGGTACTTCGATTAATACCGAAGGCGAGTATATAGATTTCTTAAATGGTGTCGAGGGGCGAGCTAACCAATCTGATGATATAAGTACACCGTACACTACAAACCCTGTTTTACTAGAGGGAGCACTAAACGAACATGTCGTTTTGGATGAGTGGGTGGCTCCTGAAGGTATACAAGTATTTAACCTTGTTGGGGTCGGTCTCAAAACCATTTCTGCGCTTGAGTACCGAGAGGTTACTGAAGCCAGCTGTACGGATACGGTATTTGGTGGAATATCATGTACAACTGATAGATTCGTTAGACCTTATGCGCACTTTACTCCATATGGAGATGAGACTGTCGCTGCTTTGTCAGCGGAAAATGTAGATGCTGATAGGTATTATTTTGATTTTGAGAAGTTTAGAAATGAAAATCTAGGTCTATCAAGAAATGACCATGCAGATTTTTTAGAAGTAGAAGAAGTTCAAAATTTTATTCAGAACATAATCAATAGCACATCAAGTCAGATTGAGTACGTGTCTCTTGATCGTCCTACACTAAACGAAGAGTATGAAGTGGTGTCAGTAGATTCACCTGTGCGAATTGTAGCTGTTGATGCAGACGGAAGAAGTGCTGGTGTAATTGAAGAGGAGGGCCAGTTAAAAGTCGTTGAAGGAATACCTAATAGTCAGTATTTCGAATTTGCTGGTACGAAGTACCTTATAACCCCTAAAAGCATTAATGTTACCTTCAGACTCTTTGGACAAGCATATGGAGGGTTTACGCTTACGGTGACATCTTTAAAGGGTGACCGAGAAGAAGTGTTAAGTGAACTAAGTAATGCCAGCACAACACCTGGTATGGTCGCGACATTTTCACGAGAGGGTAATACATACAGTACTATCAGTACAGATGTCGATGGAGATGGACAGATCGATCTTGAGACTACACTTACAGGTGACGTTGTATCTAATGAGGAGCCTGTGTCGTTTGATCTGCTTAAGTCAGAGATTAAAAATTTAGGCTTGGCAAATAATAAAAAGAAGGCGCTCCTAATAGTTGTTGATCTTGCTGAGGGCTTTACTCAGAAGTCGACTGTGCGACCGCTTTTTGCAAAACTGGCTAAGGAGTCACTCTTAAACCTCAGCAAGTTAGTCGATCTATATAAGAGGAAAGGTTGGATTACAGAGGCGGAAGCCACTAGTCTTCAGAGAATTATTACTGGTTTGCGTGATAGCATATAGTTATTATTAACTAAAATTCTATATGAAAAATAAAAGTGTTTGGATAGTATTCATCTCTAATATAGTCATGTTGTCAGTTGTCTACGCGTTGTTTGAAACAAAGTGTTTTTCGACAACCTGCAACTCAGACTTTCGTGATGGATTTCTAGTGCCTTCTTTTTGGTTGTTTCTAATGTCTGTGCCACTTGTGAGTTTTTTCCTCTTTTTCCCAGAGCAAATATTCCGGTCGTGGCTGAGAAAGATTGCGTGGTGGTACATAACTGGACTCGTTGTCATCGTGGCCATGACGCCAGTTTTATCGTCAAATATTCTTTCGTTAGACAGAAGTCAGATTATATTTGGTGGAATGGCACTACTACTGTGTGTCACTATTCCATACGCGGTTATCGCCCAGAAAAGATTGCAAACTGGAATGTAGTCTTTTGAGTCGTTTGACCTAGACTCTCTGCTACAATATCAGCATGTTCTGGTTCTATGGGTTGGCGACGATAGTCGTCTCGGCGGTTCTTCTGTACATCTCGGGTGAACTCCTCGTGCGGGGACTCGTGCGTCTGTCGCGACACTTTCAGGTGACGGAGTTCTTCGTGGCCTTCTTCGTTATGGCCTTTGCGGCGACGCTCCCGAACGTCTTTGTTGGTATCACCTCAGCGATACAGGGAATACCGGAACTCTCGTTTGGTGACATCATGGGCAACAACATTATTGCACTCACGGTGGCGGTGGCGCTCGGTGTCTTCTTTGCACCGAAACGAGAGCTCCCACTCGAGAACCAAACGATTCAAGATACAACCTTCCTCACTTCCATCGCCGCTATCTTGCCACTCATTCTCATCTCAGACGGTCTCATCTCGCGGAGCGATGGACTTGTTCTCCTTTTGTTCTTCTTTGGCTACGTGTACTGGATGTTCTCGAAGCGTGACCGCTTCACCCGTGTCTTCGGTGAGAAGCACCATGCCCTCAGCCCGCATCAGGCGATGTATCAGGTGACGAGACTCATGCTCGCCACCGTCCTCCTCGCGCTAGCGGCCCAAGGTATCGTGTATGGCGCCACGCTTATCGCAGAAGGGATGGGTCTATCACTACTACTTGTCGGAATGCTCGTCATTGCGATGGGTGGGGCACTCCCGGAAATATACTTCACCGTCATTTCTGCCCGGCGTGGTGAGACGGGTCTCATCATCGGTAACCTCATGGGGGCAGTTATTATTCCGGCTACCTTCGTGCTCGGTATTGTCGCTTTGATACAGCCAATACATAACAGCGCACTTCAGTTTTCGACCACAGCGCGAGTCTTCCTTGTCCTCGTCGCAGTCTTCTTTCTTGTAGTGTCGCAGACGCGCTCGGTCATCACGACCAGGGAAGCGGGAGTCTTACTCACAAGTTACGTACTCTTTGTCCTGTCACTCCTCTTTGTTTCGTAACTGAAGTGGTATACTACAGGGGATACGCGAGGTATGTTCAACAAGACCTTTTATAAGTTTCTTATGAACTTTGTGGCGGTAGTTGCTGCTACGCTTCTTTTTATTATGGTGGTAGGGCTCGGCATGGGTTCGTAATCGTATGATAAAGATTACCGATCAATATTTCTGGAATCTCGTTCTTCTCTCGTTTCTCGGGATGCTTGTTATCATGGGCGCGATTATTCTCGATACCGAGTCCCGGATACCGTTTGCAGAGATCACGATGTTTGATGTTGCACTCGTCACCCTCGCGACCTGGCGGGCGGTGCGTCTCATTAGTGCTGACACCACAACCAAATTCTTCCGCGAACAATTTTATGACTTGAAGAAGAACGCGCGCTCATATTCACTCGAGGTGCCACTCTCTGGTCCGCGCCGCACCATTCTCGAGATCATTATGAACCCTTGGAACCTCAGTCTGGGGGTAGGGGCGCTCGTGGCCTTCGTCTACCTCTTGACGGCTCTCGCCATCTATCCTGTAGCTCTCTTGGCGCTCTCGGGATTAGTGGGTATTTTGGAGGCTGGGACTAACTTCTTGGCACGCAAGAATTCTGAGGAGTAGACTGTAGGTCTATGAAAATATCAGAATTTTGTCGCGATATTTTACAAACCGCAGATGGTAAGGCGCTCGGGACGTATACTCCTGAGACTGGCGTTAATGTGGTACCGGTATCAAGTCTCCGCCTCGACGGAGACACTATTATCCTCGTCAATTATTTCTTTAGTAAGACTCTCTCGAATATTGAAGCTAACCCAGAAGTATCACTCTCAGCTTGGAAGGGACTCAAGGGTTGCCAGATTAAAGCCACTGCCGTGTACGAGACAGAAGGGGAGCGCTTCGACCCTGTCGTACAATGGGTAGCTGAGACGATACCGGGTCGTGTCGTAAAAGGTATCATCGTGCTAACTCCCACAAAATGCTATGACGTGAGTGCTGGAGCGGAAGCAGGGAAGGAGATTGAGGGGTAGCGAGAACAACAAACCGGCCGAGGCGTACGCCTCGGCCGGTTTTTTATCTGTCGGGCTGCCGGGAATCGAACCCGGACCACACACACCCCATGCGTGCACACTACCACTATGCTACAGCCCGAAAATAATCTGGGAGATTATTTTCGTTGAGTGCAATGCGCACTCAGTCAGTTATCTAGGGAGCTATACTCACAGCTTTTCACGACTGACGTCAGAAAGTATACAAGAAGATTTAAAATCACCGTAGTCAGACTCGTTCGGGGTACTCTTTACGACCCTCCTATTTCCTGCTATAGTCTCCGGCAACAGGCTCATGACAGCTGGTCGCGCGCAAGCGCTTTAATTGCTCACAAAGCAGCCCGCCGAGGTCCAACTACACTTTTGTATTGGGGTCGAAGCCTATGACACAGCATTCTCGTTGTGTCCGTGGCCTGTAATTATTCGTTCTAGTACATATACATCATGGCCATTACCAAAGCCAAGAAGCAAGATATCCTTGCGAAGCTTGAGGCAGTACGTGAGAAGTCAGACGCTGTCGTCTTCGTACACTTCAAGGGACTTACCGTTGCGAACACAACTGCAATGCGTAAGGAGCTCCGTGAGAAGGGCGTTGGCTACTTCGTAGCTAAGAAGACTCTCATGAAGCGAGTATTTGGTGAAAACTTCACCGGTACTATGCCAGAGCTCGATGGAGAAATTGCTATTGCTTACAGTGAGGATGCGATTGCACCAGCACAGGGCGTAAAGGAATTCTCTGGAAAGTTCAAGGACAACATTGCGATTGTCGGTGGCATCTTCCAAGGTGTCTACAAGAGTCAGGCAGAGATGACTGAGATCGCTTCGATCCCATCACTCCAAGTACTCCGTGGCATGTTCGCTCAACTCGTCAATTCACCACGTCAGCGATTTGCTGTCGTTCTCAGTAAGGTGGCAGAGACTAAGTAATCTATTAAGTACGTTTTAAGAAATATTTATGACACAGGATCAAATCATTGAAGCGGTAGAGAAGATGACCGTTCTTGAGCTCAACGAGCTCGTAAAGACAATCGAGGAGAAGTGGGGCGTATCAGCTGCTGCAGTAGCTGTAGCTGCTGGTCCAGCTGCTGCTGGTGCTGAGGAGCAGTCAGAGTTCACTGTAGAGCTCACTGACGGTGGCGCTCAGAAGATTGCAGTTATCAAGGTAGTTAAGGAAGTACTCGGTCTTGGTCTCAAGGAGGCTAAGGATCTCGTAGATGGTGCTCCATCAGTAGTTAAGGAGGGTATGAAGAAGGAGGATGCTGAAACCCTCAAGGCAAAGCTCGAGGAGGCTGGTGCTAAGATTACTTTGAAGTAAATTTCTTAGTTCAAAATTAAGACCCCGAATAGGGGTTTTAATTTTGGCAAGAAATCTTCAGAGTAATCTTAGGGGCGCAGCGTGAGAAGTGACCAAATGTCACTTCGCAAGACTCATTGAGGGCTTTTGAAAAAAGACCCAATGAGTAGACAGCTTCTGTAAGAAGGTGAGGCGACCTCCAAGGGAGCTGAGCCAGCGAGCCGGGCCCGCGAGCACTTAGTGGATTTGAGCGTAGCGAAGATACACTTAGTGACTCGTGGGAAGATTACTCTTAAGTAATACTTTTCTATCCAAAACAAAAACGCCCCGTGGGGCGTTTTTGTTTGTCTAAAATTAGCGAACCCCGCGAGGGATTCGCGGGGTGGGTGAGAGTCAGCCGGTCTACGGAGGACCTCCCTAGCCGACGGCACCGTCGGGGTAGAACCCCTTCATGACACGCAGGAGCTGGTCGGGCATGAGACCTTTCTTCTGTAGGTGCTTGGCCCGGCGTTCCTGCAGGAAGTCCTGGAGCGCAGGTTCATCCTCCGTGGTCACCATGACCACGCGGACCTGACGGGTGACCGGGTTCGTGTAGACCAGGTCAACAAGCTTTTTGCCGTCCATCTCGGGCATCTGGAGGTCCGTCGTCATGACGTCAACGAGCTCCTTCTTCACGAGGAGATGGTCGAGAGCTTCGGCAGCGCTCGACACTACAGTGATGTTGTTCGGCGCGAAGCCGATGGCTTCAAGCAGAGCTTGGAGCGTGAGCTGATCGACTTCGCTGTCATCGACGAGCAGGACACGAAGGAGGGAATAGTCTGCCATGTTGAGGCTCCTGGTTAGTTGGGTTGAAAAGGGCGGGTTTGCTGGTTACAACTATAGCATAAATCATAGAAAAATCAATATAACAGGCCGATGGTGCGGACGCACCATC
>JACCDR010401824.1_pt1 | contig 15281 bp, 13 predicted proteins | sample 7446431 | NCBI WGS metagenome assembly JACCDR01 (sample SAMN15323443, study PRJNA562643) | freshwater metagenome | isolation source: river surface water | place: USA:Blue River Watershed | collected 2017-08-17 | reverse complement strand
CGATCTTTACTCGCTCAGGGTCTACTTTATTGGCAGTTGGGATAACCTCCTCAACTGGAGCTTGAGCAATAGGCGGCACCTCTACGGCAGCGGGGGGAGGAGTAGCAACTGGCTTCTCCTTCACTTTGCGTCCACGCTTAGCAGCCTTAACCACTGGAGGCTCGAAGCCAGCTAGAGTTGGTTGTAGCGTAGCAGGTGGCAGGGTTGGCTGAATAGGAGCGTCAGCCACTGGAGGGGGAACCTCTGGCTCCATACCACGTAGCTCAGGTTGGACCGTTGCAGGTGGTAGTTCAGGGGCCACATTATCCATAACCGATGCAGACGGAACCACATCGTCTACAGAAGGTGCAGCCTCTTGGATAGTCTCAACAACTGGCTTCTTGAACTCATGCGTTGCAATGTAATTCTGTGGCGCCTTCATTGCGTCAGCGAACGTGACATCAACAGCCTTACCTGTAGCTCGATCGTGGAAGATGATATTCTCACGACCAAAGACAGAACCAAAGGCTCCTAGCGTCTGAGGTGTGTCAAAGTTCCCAGAGACTGAGACAGGATTCTTATCCTTCGCAGCCTCAAGGATCTTATTGATCATCGCCCGACCAGTACCCTTACCAGCCTTGGCTTCTCGCTGGAAGTTATTGATTAGGATACGAGGTTGTTCCGCGCTATCACTGGCATAGGCGACTGAAGCCTTGGCATTACCAGCCTCTGGAACATCCACGTCGACATCAAACTCCATGTCGTTCTTGGGAGTGATGCGGACATTCGGAGTGATAGGGCCAGTTGCGTCTGGTAGTGGCGTAGGATCGACTGGCGCAGGCGGAACCTCAGGTGATTGAGGAGGTATGTCGGTTGGAGGCGGAACGTCACCTTGCGGAGGGACGCCATCATCTGGCAACTGACCACTAGGACCGACTGTTGGGTCTGGCATCGGTCGCACAGGAGGATTAGGGTCTCCCATTGGCGTGATCGGCATATCAGGATCAGGACCGCGACCACGAACACGGCCACCACCGATAATACCTTCCTCATCCGTGAGACCCCAGAACGTCACTGGCTTTTGATTCCAAGTGAAAGGACGGTCTGTGAACGGTAGGCTGATCTTAGCCATACCACCCAACGGACGATCAAGCCTCTCACCTTCAACGCCCATGTCCTTAAATCGATCGAGATAACCACCTCGATGCGTCTCACCCATATTCTCGACGAGCATACGAGGAGTCACGACATGCCTAGCTTCACGCTTACCGACTGGACGCTTGAGTAGCTTCGATGCTACTTCTCTTGCATTACGCTCAAGGTTCAATGCACGCGCAGCCTTGCCACCCTTAGTCAACGCACCCGCACCAAAGGTGAGATACGACAATGGGTCAAGTGCAATTTCAGCACCCAACCCACCCATGAAGTTGAGCATCGTATCTTCTTTACCCACCAAGCCATAACCGCGCAGTAAGTCACGGCCTGTCAGTCGATTGTGGTGAGTGAAGGGTGAAGCCAGTTGGTCAAATGGGTTTTGTGGTTTAGGTCCACCTGGAAGCCAAGATAAGGTATCCCGTACCATTGACCCTGGTAGATCAAGGAAGTTCCCCACGGTAGCCAAGCCACTCATGGCCGTACCACCAGCGCGTTCAAGCAATCCAGGTGGAGCTTCCTTGACAATATCCGCCTGCACTCGTTGCCCTAGCTTGCGGATTGGGTCAGCCTCTTCTTGTGGCTCTGGCATAGAAGAAGGCTCCTGCCGTTTAGAAGCAGCAAGAGCCCGAAGAGAAGCCTTCAAATTGAACGGGTCCATCATCTACCCTTAGTGTTATTGTTCACCAGTCAGCATCATCAACAACTGTTGACCCAATTCAGGATCTTCCATAATCGCTTGTGCAATCATGTCCTCAATGTTTGGCTCTTGCTCCATGCGCTGCCCAGTCATGGTACGCATAGCATTGCTACCGATGCCGTACCCTTGAAGCATAGCATTGCGATCACCAGCCATGATGCCACGGCCTAAACCTTCGGCACTGTCACGAGCGGTACCGAGACCAGCACGAGCACCACCATACATCGAGGAGCCTAGTTGCTGGGCGCCACGATACCCACCTTCACGCAATGGCATGGTAGCGTTGTTCATGCGAGTGAGTGGATCTTTATTGGCTGAGTTGACCATTGCCTGGATCTCGTCACCACCCATCATCTGGCCACGCAAGCCACTCGCCTGACTTTCAAACTGACGAGTCGCCTGTGTTGGTCGAGGTGGGCCTTGGTAGAGATTGGCAGTACTTCCAGCCGAATCAATAGCGGCTTGGTCCGCAGCACCAGCCCGACGAGCAAGGTTCTTGTTTTGCTGCATCAACTTGCCACCCGTAGTAGCCTTCTTGCCCGCAGCATAACCACCCCTCGCAGCGCCAGCAACCTTACTGGCTCCCTTAGCAACCTGCCCCGCACCCTTCATACCCATACGAGCAGCCGCAGAAGTGCCACCCGTTGCGAGAATGGTTGGGTCAGTGAGTATATCAATCATCAAGCCAGCCATTTGATTGCCAGCCGAATCCGCATCACCACCCGCCCAGTATCGAGAGATGTCTGCACCAGTCGTGCGATTCTCACCAGAGAACGGAGTCATGACCTGATCAAACGGATTGCTGAACGAGATAGCGTCTCGAACCATAGACCCTGGTAAATCAAGAGCGTGACCAGCACCACTCAAGATGTCACCGATAACACCAAAGTCCATATCATCATCCACATCAGGACTCGATTGCGGGTTATTGGGAACGTACTGAGGACGCTTGTAGCTAAAAGGCATTTCATCCATGTTACTGATTACCATTTATTGAGAGAGTGCATTGATTCCACTGGCATAATTCCACAATTGCCGAAGAGGATTGGCATCAGGATTTGAGCCGCGAGACATTCCGTTTCGGAGGAGCCTTTCATATAGTCGACGATCACGAGAGTCTGGCAACTCGCCAACCGCAGCCTCTTCTTCATCCGTCAGTACATGCTGGCCTTCGCGATAGGGGATAGATCCAGGTATGTAGGGATTGAGAGCATCAAGCTGCTCTTGGCGGCGAGTCATACTTGGCGCATCAATCCCAAGCATTCTGGCTCCAGCACTCTGAAGACGAGCAAGTGGATTAACTTGCAAGTCCTGCTGTCGCTGCTCCATATCGGACCGTTGAATACCAGGGAAGAATTGAGACTGGACTCTCTTTAGAAATTCTGCTTGCTGCTCAGGTGAAAGCGCCAGCCATGCGGGCTCATTACGTAGACTTTGCATGTAATTTGCATACCGAGTCACTGTTGGCGTTGTCATGTCATTGGGATCAACACTAGGCAAAGGGATGTCAGATGGAGGGACATACGGGGACTGTTGGTTAGTCGCCGCCTCCATCCCAGCCTCACGACCAATCTGCGAAAGCGGCTGAGGAGCCCCACCACTGCCACGCATAACCCCACTGCTCATGATATGAGAGTCAAGGCTCTGAAGCGCCCTTTGCTTCTCCATATCTGGCGCACCGGAAGAGATGATTCGCATTCGCATATCTTCATACTGATTCATGCGAGACAAATCAGCCCGACGATCAAGCATTCTCTCATCGGCAGCAAGCCGCATCCCCAGCATATTTGGCGCCATCTGTGCCATGTATGCCTGACCATAATCACCAAAAGCCTGATTAGGATTCTGCATAGCAGCAAGGCTAGCCATTGCATTGAAGCCATCTTGGCCAGCCAATGCACCTCGACCAGCCATAAGATTACGCATCTGCTGACTAGCACCAGCCGCTTGAATCGCGCCCATGCGTCGAGCGTTTGCAATCGCAGAACGGGTATCTAGCTGGGCTTGCTGATCCATCCTTTGTCGATTAACGCGATTAGCATAAGCAGGGTTATTCTTCATTGAATCCACATGCTGGCGATACAATGCGTTATTTGCCTGTGCGTTTCGCTCTGGATTGAATGTCATAGCAGGAGTTGGCTCTGCTTGACGAACCGGCATTGGCCCCATGCCCCGCTGAAAGAAGCCAGATTGTCGTTGCTGTGGTGTGGCGTAGTACCCCTGTCGAGCCGCTAGCTTATCATCGACCGTCTTATTTGCCGCATCGATTTGTCGCTGACGATCCGCTTGCATCGCTTGATTGAATGTCTGCTCGTACTGATTTTGCCATGCAGGAGATTGGCGAGAGAATGCCGGTTGCTGCGGAACAGGACTTTGCCGAACATATTGATTCGGCTTATTGTACAGCGACTGAAGTGGGGTAGGACTAGCAGCAGCCTCACTAGCAGTCGGCCCGACACCTTGATTGCTTCTCTGCGCCTGCATGTTTCGGTACTGGACTTGAAGCGGATTGTCTCTTCGTTGCGGGGATTCCATACTTCACCTTAGTTCGAGAACACCTTGTACGAAACGTCAACCGCCGCAGTATTCGCAGCCACAAACACAGCATTGTTCGCAGCGCGGAAAGGAAAAGACTCACCTGCATTGATGCGAAAACCACGCTGACTTGTAACCGTACCCACAGTGATATAGTTGGTGGAGTCCAGATTCTTAATCCACACCACACCTACCGAAGACACATCTCCAAGAGCAAGCTGCTCCTCAGATGTTCCGATCGTCTGACGCCCACTTATGCGAGCAGTGCCAGATACGGTTACAGAAAAAGCCTCAGACACCTGATCGATGTCGCCGCTCTTGGAATAACTCAAACCCGATTGAACACTTAATTCGTTGGCCATCCTTAGCCCTCCCTATATTATTCAGACTGATTTCATTTTCTCTTTTCTCATTACACTAACTAGCAACAACCACTCTCAAGATCAGTCTTTGCCAACCTCACAGCCTCCCTAACAAGAGACCCATAGATATCCAGTGGGTTAATTGCTAGAGCTATGGGGCTAGTAGCTGCTTTCATAGCAACAGAAAGTTTCTCAGCCCATGTCCACTTGGTTGCATTGTCTCGGATCTTTTCTACAATCCAGTCATGGTTTTCTGGCAAGGAGCAACCTTCAACTCCCCAGCGATCCATCTTCCTTGCAACCATCTTGCATGAACAGTTCGGCCTATCTTGCACACCTATGCTTTTCATCATCTCTGCCAGCTTCGTTCCTGGCTTGCCGGTACCAACAACACATCGCTGCTCAATAACTGGCTTACCTTGCGGGCCTGATACAATTACCTGACCACATCGACACACAAGCGGATATACGCTAGGCTCTCGTAGTAACTTGTCGCATTTAGGACAGTGAAAACGTGAAGTCTGTGAGGTCACAGCGGTCATCTCCAGGGTCTGGTGGATCTGTTGTGCAGGTGAATCCAGACAAGCTCCCGCAATCAGCGCCAAGGAGCTCATAATCAAACCTATAGCCAATACCACCAACATCGTTTGGTTCGGTTGTTGCTATGATGATGTAGATATTAAACTTCTTGCAGGGCAAACAGACAATCTGCACGCCTACTGTAAAATCGCAAGTTGCCCCATGAATCACACTGCTATTGTAGAAGCAAAGATTATCATGATCGTCTTCAAAACTCTCATACTCGTTGTACTCGCAAACCACGGTCCCTGTGAACTCAGAGCCAGTGATAGAGACACTGATGTCGTCATCAAGATAGTCAGCGCAGTCAAAGCATATACACGCACCACAAGCCGGTGATGCATCAAGAGCCCTTAGGCTTATGATTGCACTTTCAGTATTGCAAACATCAGGCACTGTTATGCCCCTAGCGTTATTGGTTGACGTTGTGGATGTGTGAGTTAGGACAGCACTTGCCATGTCCTCGCATGAGCAAATATCACTAGCCGAGAACGTGTGAGTGTATTCAGTCTCTGGAGACAGTGGAGGGTCTGGAATCACAACCAATTCATCGCAAGTCTTGTAAACAGTATAGGTAATGGTTACGACGATCTCACAGCAATTATCTTCGCAAAACATGTCAAAATATAACGAAAGTCCGCGCAGTCCATACATTGAGCCGCACTGCAAAAAGCCTTCATCGCCACACTCAGGACACTGATAGTTATTCGCAGTCCAGCAAGGAAGCCTGTCCTCATCTAAAATTTCATCACCCCACCCCTGGGAGGCAAAGTCGCAGTGCCCGCTAGGTGGGCCGAGTTCAACAGTATATTTTGTGCCAGAGCATACATCGTAGAATGTTCTGGGTGTTGTTGGTGTTTCTATGAATCGCCACAATCCATCAATGAGCTGGTAGCACCCCCAGCATCTTGCCGAAATATTACAATCCGCTGGTGGACACGAAGGGCCGCTGGCTTCATCAACCAAGTCAGGTTCAGGCATTTCGACTACCAGAGAACACAGGCACTGGGCAGTGCATTCAGGTACGCTACTACTACATGTACAGGTGATTGTCACAGAACAACCAGGATTATTCCTCTTGAACATTAGCTACAGGACTCCACGATTACTGTCCACGTTCGATCGATGTACTCTTGGGCGATGATCACATACGTGTCAGTTGGTATTGACACACCAGAGACGTTGTAGACAGTTACTGAGTATTCGGTTGTATTTTGTGCGGTACCAGATGAGTTAAGTATTGTCGCGGTACCAGAACCAAATGCTGCGCCTGATCTGGCTGCAATAGTTGAGGTTGTCTTGGCGTATGCAATTCTTGCTATGTCTGGTTGATCGTTAACCGAGCGAGGTAGCTTGATCTCAAACGGCTCAAACTGATCGACCGCAGTAATAACACCATAACGCTTATCGCTCTTGATCGATACATGCGTAACCTCTTCCCCAGGCTTGAAAGGGCAGACGCCTTGGTAGACTCTCATGGACTTAGAACTGGCTGCACGAGCCTTGCCTTTAACGGTTCTAAGTAAATCAGTCACTCGGTTGTTTAGGTCTGTCAAGTTGACAACTGTGGTTCCATCAGCGCTATACTGAACTCGACAGGTATCCAATATCCCATATTCACTATTAGTCGCGGTCCCAGAGTAGCCAGTTGATAGTCGATAAGATTCCCCAAAAGCTGTACCCATTGCGCCTGCAAGATCCGCTGTGCATCTGCGTGATGGTTTGAAATGGATACGAACCCAGTTAGGTGCATTGGCTGTATTCAGCGAAGCAGGGCAGTCTGCGTCCCATATCAATTGCTCCTCGTAGTTGGAGTATAGTGCCGCCAACCCTGACTGCGTCCCATCATAAGCATGAAACGAGAACGTCCCCGTCACGACATCATAGCATGGAACCATCCCGCAAGCAGCTAACACCCGACACATGCATTGCCAACTGGACTCACCCTCACACACGATATTCTTAGGTCGACTTGCTGGAGTGAATGGTAGTGAAGGCGTGGCAGTGCTGTTTGCTCGAAGTATGGAGGGTATTTCTTGGTAGAAGTAGTCAATCACATTTACCCAGCTAGCGGTACCATCCACTGGCCATCCATTGCCATAGTACTCCTCCCATGTCTGCGTCACCACAGATGCTGGAGTTGCCTCAGTAAAGTCAGCGCTATGGCGAACATCCTTCAGGCGAATATAAAATAATTGGTCATTGGATTCTGTTTGTCCAATCGCCTCAACCTGATCAATAATCCATCGCTGTGTTAGCAGTGTCTGCCTACCATCCGATACCTCAACCTGATGATATGTCGCAGTTGTCGGGTTCAGTGAGTCGAGGGTTTCTTTGGTGACGATAAGGTGACACTCAGAAGGTCGCTCGCCTCGGTAGAGATGCATAGAGTTGCACTTACCAAACCAGCCCATCGAGAACGGATGATCGGGGGAGAGTTGTATTGCGCTGGGATCGACGCAATCGAGAAGGCTAGACCCGACCCTGAAGTACGCCATTATCTCACCACCGGAAGAACAAGGCCCATCGTTGGCAAAACATACGTGTAGCTCCAAGCTATCGTGTAGCCCTGAACTCCTTGCGCGTAACGCTTAGGCGCTGTGCGAGTGATTCGAGTCAAGTGACCCAACAAATAGGGTCGAGCATACAGAGGCATTGGAGGAAGCGGATAGGCACTCAAGGCTGTCATGTAGCCCTGATGTGTGTACTGAACGAAACTCTGATTGGTGATAATCTCATAGCCTGGATTACCAAACCGCTTGTTGTACCAGCGAATAATTGATCCACCGTCACCCGCTTGATGGATCGTGTCGTGGTAGTCAATGATCTGACTGTACGCACTACGGAACATTGCAGAGATGCCAACTGTAAAGGTTCGCTTGGTAGCGTACTCATTACCCTCACCGATTGGCCAGTTGCGATGCGTGACGATATTGCCCGTCAGGTTGTCTACATGGTTGTTCGGCAGGACGTGGGGCGTAGGTAAGCCATTGTCTTGATAGAAGCCAGCATCTTTGAAGTCATCTTTGTACGCATTGATTAGCGTATTGATCTTGCTGGTTAAGTTTGTCTGGCAAGCAGTCTTGTCCGTAATGCCATCATCAAGATACAGTTCGCCCTCTAAGTGCATTGTGTACCGAGTGGCAATACGAAAGCCCCGTTCGCTTCTCACAGGGATAATCTGGAAGTTGGCTAAGGTTACTTCGTTTTGTGCGTGCTGGTGAGCACCGTATCGAAATTGCATTACATTCGATCCAGAAGGTTTTCCATATTGCGCACACGAATAGACAACGCCATGAACTCAACTACCAATCGATCGAGAACACCTACGGTATGTTGAGCAAACTCCACTGCACCTGAAGCGACTGCGTCCATACCCAGCCCCTTCTCTTCCTCAAATAGATTCCCATCTCCATCAAATTGCTGACCTTCCCAGGGCATGGGCTTGATGGGGGCAGGATTCGGGATGCCAAGGATGGGTTGCTGTTGCTGCTCTTGGAAGTTATCCGCAGCCGCACGACGTTCACTCTCTGCACGATTGCGTCTCGCCTGAACCAGGTCCGGTACCGAGCTATCATCACTATCACTGGCTAACTGTCGAACCTCGATCGCTTCAGGACTCTCAAACTCTCTGGCTTCAGGAACCTCGATGCCAGACTTAGGAGTCTCGATCTCAGGAGTCTCAAACTCTGGGCGAGTCACAGTCTCTTGGGAAAAGAGATTACTGAAGTCCTCTTGCTGGACTGGCTCCTCAATCCCAAAATCTACATCTGGAGCAGGGTCAGGACTTGGCTGATCGACCTGCAACTTAGGACGAGGATCTTGGGTGGCTTTCGCTTCTGTTGCTCGTGAACTCGTCGCCGGAATTGTCTCTGCTGTGGAGGGAGTTTGTGAGCCTTGCTCAACACTCTCGATCTCATCCACTTCTTCGTCGACTTCTTGTTTCCCTTGATTGGCCCTGAGCAGCGAAGTTGAAAGTGCATCTAAAACTCCAAGCGGCAGAACATCGAATTGAGAGACACCATGATTTCTCTTCCTTGGTTCCTTTTGTTGTGGCTTAGACTTTGGTTTGACAGTACGAAGCGCAGGCGGACCCTTACCAAATTGTTCAGGCGACATCGCCTTAAACAACTGATCATCGAACGCCATGATCTGCTTGAGCTTCTTGCTTGCCATTAGGTGGTGCTATCGTTGGTGAAGCGAATCTCGTAGCCAGTAGCCGCAGTCGATAGAGCCTCGAAGTTCAGTGACAACGGAATCTCAGTCTTACCTGGAACCGTTGGTGTCTCGTAGACATTACGCAAGTGCGGGAAGGTGGCAGTCAGCGAGTAAGCTCCAGCCGTGAATGCAAGAGAGCCAGTGATGCCAGTACTCCACGAGTTGAACGCATTGGTGTGAGTCGTCGTCAAGAATGGATTCTTTGTCTGCAAGCGAACCGACCGACCCACAGGCAAGAAGCAAGTTGGCGTCAAGCTATTACGCATCTTCACTTGAATCATGTTATCAATCGATAGCACAAACTCATCGAATGGCCGTGAGCTACTGGCTAGAGTAAGTACACCCTGCCCAAACAAATAAGGATCGTGCTGAGCACCCTCCTGAAGGGCAGTAACAGATCCAGGCCAAGACGGTGGAGAGCTATCATCTGGCCCCGTCTCTACCTTGGCGTAGATCAAGAGGACCATGTCGATCACCTCTTGCTCGCCACCTTCACTAGGACCAGACTGGCCCCGGAAGATCGCTTGACCCACCACACAATCATCGTATTGAAACACACCGTTGTCACGATGAATCAACATCCCAAACGAGGGAAGTGCTTCAGCCGGATCAATGTTATTGCCTGTCTTCGTTCCACCAAGAATGCGTGGAAGCCAGTTATCTAGTGCTAGCGGTCCAGGTTGCAAGTGCAGCCGACCCACCGGCACGTAAGAGGTCTTGACTCTACGCGCTGATGGATTCGCACGAGTACCCCAGATAATGCGACCACCCGCTGTGTAACGTCGAGTCTGCATGGACTCATAGACGAATGCGTATGGCTCGCTGTTGACATCGAAAGTGTGTGGACCCGCTCCTGGCTCCACGAGTAGCTTTGCTAAGGAGCCTACTGCTCCGCATGTTCCTGGCATATCCTTTGCCCCCTATATATTATTCCGCTGAACGTAGTTTTATCACTACGGCGCCCAGCTAAGTTTGACGGGACCAGTCAACAACACCTTGGCTCCCTCGTCCATGTCTCGCAAAGAGTACCGAAGAGTCGACATCTCAAATCGAGTGAAGTTGAGGCTCTTGGTAAATGTCACCTTGTTCTGATTCGATACCACGATCGTGCCATCTGAAGTCTTGGCTGTGTAGAGAATGTTCTTCTGGATGCTATCACCGAATCTCAATTCAAGAGTGATGCCAGTTAGGTCAATTGGATCCAAGTTCGAGTCTAGCGCGTGGAAGTATTGTTCGCCGTACTCGCCTGTGTAGATTCTGATTGGACCTTCGACATTACGATCTTCTGCCTGTAGTTGGGTTGGGTAGACCGATACACTTCCGGATCCGCTTGGGCCTAACTCAAGAGCATTGGCTGTGTACTGATAAACACTACCATCCAAGACGAGCATTCCATTAACCTTGTCAGTCACCAGCTTGATCGCAGCGATTTCGGTATCGAGGTATCCAGCAACAACCGCCAGTGTTGATTCAAGAGCTAGTCCGCTTTGGATTTCTTGTACCGCATCTGTAGCTAGGGCAGACGCAGTGAGTACGTTCGTCGCCATGGACTGAACACTGGATCGCATGTTTCCGGAATCTAGGGTCGCCGGAAGCCTAGATTGGATGTCCACGGCGCTATCGCGTATCGTGTCGAGAATGCCAACCGTTGGATCGGTGGGAGTTGTGCCGCTACCTGGAATACCGAGAATTGACCGGATCGCAGTCCGTTCGTCTGTTGTCCAGTCAGTCCCACCGCCACCGCCACCAGCTGGAGCCTGTTCGAGTGCATTGGTGGTGAATCGATAAACTGCCCCGTCTAATTCAACGGTCGTATCTAACTTATCTGTGGTCGCTTTAATCGCTGCCACTTCGGTATCGACAAAATCATCAATTGCGTCAACTGATGCTTGCGTTGCGCGACTCGAAATAGTGGCGTTTATGTTGTCCACGATTAACTTACCAACACTTCCAGCGGTACTCAATGCCGATGTCAAAGCGTCCCATATAGCTTGGATCGCTACTGTAGATAAGGAATACCCTGTCTTGTCATTGTTTGTGCCCACTGTAACCGCCGAAGTTACGCTTCCTACCGCACCTGTCACACTGCCAACCGAACCAACGACATTACCGCCTACGTTACCGGTCACGCTACCCACTGCACCGGAAACGCTTCCGACTGCTGTGACAGTTGGGATGGTGTTTCCTGTCCCCGCATATCCGGTGCCGTCAAAAAACGCTTCCGCATTATCCGCTGCAATCGAATCGCTTGAAATTGCACCCATATTTGCATCGATTCGACCACCAACCAATGCCGCTGGTAATCGTGCCTGTATGTCTTGAGTATCGGTTTCAACCGCCAAAACATTTGCAGTTGTTGCCAAACCAGATTGAATGGCTGTGATTGCACTCGCTGCGAGTTCAGACGATGTTATACACCCTGCCGCAAGTTGGCTTGCACCAATTGCATCCGTCGCAATCTTAGCCGATGTTATTGCATTGGACGCAATCGACCCTGCTGTAATCGCACCACTGCCCCATGCAGTACCACCAGCATTAACGACATTGACCCCGATTTGTGCCGTTGATGTCGAGACTGCCACGCCTGCAATCTGGTCTGTGTTTGCACTTACGCGGTTTGTAACTGTAGTGACTGTCGGAATCGTCACGCCTGTTTGTGTTGCTTGCAATAAAACTCTACCGCTTACATCGAGATTCATCGACGCAAAGTTGGCAGGAAATGACTGCGAAAGGCTATAGCCCGTTTTGTCATTGTTCGTGCCTACTGTAACCGCTCCACCTGCCGTAATCGCCAATGACGCAAAGTTTGCGGGGAAACTTTGCGACAAACTAAAGCCAGTTTTATCGGTAAGCGTAGTCACTGTAGGTATGACGTTGTTTGTTCCAGCGTAACCAGTTCCGTCAAAAAATGATTCGGCGTTGTCTGCCGCTACGCTGTCCGCTGAAATTGCACCCATATTTGCGTCAATTCGCCCACCGACTAAGGCTGCTGGAAGTCTCGATTGAATGTCCTGTGTGTCGGTTTCAACATCTGTTGCGGTTCTAATTGTTGTTCCGCTAAGATTGACGGTCGTGGTAGGCGAAAGGATATTCGCCCAATCAAGTCCTGCGTAGCCTGCGGTTGCACTGATGGAGGTTACAATCGTTTTGCTAAGTGCTGTGCAACTAGCCTTATACACACCAACAATAAAATACGCTGCGTTCGTTTCTGCTTGCGTTGGTGCATAAGTCCAAATACCGCTAGTCGCATCACAAGACAGTGTACCAGCACCAGAACCCCATGCACCCGTTCCGATCTTCACCCGAACCGACGCTCCAGTGGTTTGAATTGCACCATCTGACAACTGCAATATTTGGCCGAGGTCAATTTCTGGTGGCGTTGCTGCGTTTCGTGGAAACATTAGTAAGTTCCTCCACCAATCATTTGTGTCGGTCGTTTTGCCCACGCTGCACGAAAAGCAACGGTACTGTCGATTTCAAAATATGGCTTGCGTAAGCGACGTTGGTAGGCCACTCCACGCCCACGAGACAGTTGCAGAACCTCACTAGCACTCAATAACCTGTTGTACACTCGCAAGTCGTCAAACGTGCCACTGTAGAAAGCGTTGGTCCCAAAGAAGCCCGTAATTCTGCCAGTCACATACGGAACAGCATTATTGGCTCCCCATGACGTTGGCCTCGTACCGCCGTGTGCTGCGTTAACAGTTGCCGCAACTCCATTTAACCACATATTGCATGTGCTGCTATTGCCTGCAATTGTGCATGTTGCAACGATATGATTCCAGCTCGATGCCACCATCTGTTCCGTGCTGTTAAATTGCAAAAAATCGCTGGTTGCGGTTCCTGAAGCATTAGTGATTGCTAAAGTAATCTGGCCATTATTGGTTACGTTGTTTACTCCAAAATAATCGCCGCGATTTGGTGTTGTGCCAGTGCTATAGCGTGTGAATACCAAAAAGGCACCTTGGGTAGCACGCCATACCCAAGCTGAAAAGCTAACCTGAGTTGCACCACCTAGCGGGATATTCGTTCCGTAGTCGATGAAGTCGTTCGTGCCATCTAAATCGAGTGAATAACACCCACCACTGACCGCCCAATCCGTAGCGGCATCCATACTGGAAAGAGTGCCCCAATTGCGAGATCGGCTAAGGTCGTGCAATCGAGTTCCAGTAGGCCCGAGACATGGCGACCATGCACCGACGCAACCTTCCCATAACTCTGGAAAGCGGCATTCGTCGTGAGTTCCAAAATCAGCCCAGTTCGGTAGGTTGTTAATCATTCACGACAATCCTACGAGGCACTAGAATTACACGCGAGCCATTGTCTGTCGCTGTCGTCTCGTCTCGAAACGCTTGCCCCAAATTGTTATCGACAATTGGTACCACATACCGACCACGAGGTCGCCAAATAACTGGAGCCTGAACCAAAACGGTGTTGCCGTCATTTGTCGCAACAAGGCTGACCACTGGCGAACCTGCTTGACGTAAGTTGGCATCGGAAGTGCCAAGCGTATAGGCTGCATCGCTGCCAGTTACCTTTGCGGGCCAAGTCGAATTGTCATAGGAGGATAGTAGGTAAAGCTCAACTGTATTGCCAGCCGTTGGAGCCGTCCCGGTTTCGACCAACAGGTAAACTAAATATTCATCTTCAAAGTTTGCCCCAAGGTCTGCCGCTGCACCTTGCCGAGCTGCACCGTTGGCTAATGCGTCGAGTGATAGCGTATGAGTTACGCCGCTTGCACCTGACTCACCCCATACAATTGCTGTGCCTTGCGTGATTTGTACCGAATCTGGTAATGCCATTAGCTACGCCAAGCCTCCGCAATCTGTGCTGCATTGAATGTTTGTGTTTGCTCGGCTGCCGCCAAAATTGGAGCCGCTTGCTCTTGCGTTAGTCCGACTCCACCAAGATTAACTGGAGCAATCAACATTGCCCGAACTTTTGCGTCACCTACGTCAATCCCAGGAGCACCGGGTGCCGCCCATTTCCACGCTCGCTTGACGATTGCGTTTTGTTCTGCAATTGCTTCGATGGTCTGGCAAACAGTTTCACCGTCCATTGGGTTGGTAAACAGACCAACAATGTTGATATCGCCAAGCCTTGTCGGAAAAACTCGCTTGGGTGCAATAACGCTACAGCGAGCCGCACACGCTTCATCATTGCCAGCGTTGGCAAGTGCCGTAGCCTCTGCGTCTGATTCAATCAATGCTCGAAGTTCGGTAGGGTTCATGGTTCGCTCGCATTGACGGTATGAGACACTGGACAGCGCAATCCACTGTCTCTGTTTACTGAACTAAGATTCATTGACTTGCGACTCCCATTCGTATGATTTCTTGCAGTGGTCTACTTCTCGAAACAGCAACCTACTGAATGCTACTTGGATGTGATCAAATCGGACCAAAGGTCCAGCCCTGCATAACTACAGCCCTACATCACCAAACCAATACGAATAAAGCGTCGCTGAGTCCGCCACGAATTTTAGCTTCAATAACCCACCTGGGGCACTTAATCCACCCCAAGTAACCTCCTGCACGCCTGTGGTAATTGCATCGCAATCATCAGTGGAATAACCGTCAAGAACTTCGCCTGTGATACCGTCAAGTAATTCGACTTGCAGCGAAGTAGTTATGTCGCAACTGATCCACATTGATGATTCGGATGCAGCGAGTAAGGTCGTAATTAAATTTCCTGTTCCTGTTGCTTTGTATAAGCCGCGGTAAGGCTGAGTCCAAATGCCAATAAACCCGTCAACGACT
>JACCDR011834534.1_pt1 | contig 15294 bp, 12 predicted proteins | sample 7446431 | NCBI WGS metagenome assembly JACCDR01 (sample SAMN15323443, study PRJNA562643) | freshwater metagenome | isolation source: river surface water | place: USA:Blue River Watershed | collected 2017-08-17 | reverse complement strand
GTGCTCAGGTCCATCCCCGACGCGATGTCGAACAGGACGACAGAGACACCTCTCTTGCTCCCCAGAGCGACGGTTACCGAAGCCGTTCGGGCGGATGCGTCCGACACGAACGTCGTCATGACGTCCATACACAGAACCGCATCGTCCAGAAGCCCGTTTTCGTAGTCGGTCCGCCCAGACCAGTAGTCGGCGATGTTGCGCGAATCCAAGTCGGTAGCCACACGACTTGCTCGCTCGCTGTTGACCAGCCATCCTCGGTTTCTCACGAAATCGGCCACTCGCAGACCAGCAGTCGTGGCCATGAACAGCAGTCCGTGAGCGAAGCGCGCCCCTACGACACGCGTGTTGCTGTTCCCCAGCAAGCTCCCGAAGCCGGAGGTCTCGTCGCTCAAGCGGAACCGCGTCCACAGAGTCCCGTTGTCCGCATTGAAGATCGCCACCTCCATCGAGGTCGCAAGCACGAGGATCCGCTCCGGGAACGCAGCCGCGGTTCCTCGGTCGTCTTCAACCTCCTCGCCAGCCTCACTTGCCCACGTTGCCTGGTACGGAGAGTGGGACGGGTCCGGCGCACCCTCCTCTCTCCAGTAGCCGTCCGCAGCGTACCCGGTGTAGCTCCGATCCGGGGCGCCAAAGCGGTCAAAGCGAACGTCGACGAACTGCGCATCTACCAGATGGGGGTCCAAGAGCTCCGGGAACAGACCGCCACCCTCCGGATTGTCCTGCCGCAGGCTTGCAGGGGACGCTGTTCCGCGAGTGGCCCAAGAGCCGCCTGACCAAGGGTCACCGACCACGCCGTGTGAGGCAAAACCAAGCCCAAGGTTGGCGGCGCGCAACGCCATGGGTCACCCTCGGCTCAGGTACGTCTGAAGGTTCCCTTCGGTGTCGTACGTCGACGTCATCGCCAGCGTCACCAGAGGAGACACGTTGTTGAAAGCGTCGCTGCTGGACGCGAAGACGCGGATCGTGGCTGACGTCAGCTGTCCCTTGGCGTTCTGAGTCGCCCCGTAGATCCGGACATTTCGTCCAACAGACGCCGCCGCCAGGAGGAGCGCCTCTCCGATCGTGCCTGCCACGGTGTGATCAGCGATGGCTTCGTCGAGGATTGCTTGCGCAACCGCCGAAGCCCCAGAGCCGGACAGGTTCACGCTTTCGCCAAAGGTGCCCTCCGTGTCGTGGTCTGCGCGGACGGCGTCCCACACCTTCCCTGCCGTGCCCGTTTGAGCTGCCGTTGTGAGGCCGACACCCTCGCCGAACGTCCCGGAGGTGGCGTGTCCGGAGCGCGATTCATCCCACACTCCGTCAGCGACAGCTGCTACCGCCGCCGTTCCCAGAAGAACCCCCTCGCCAAACGTACCCGAAGTAGCGTGCCCGGAGCGGGTCTCGTCCCACACTCCGTCGGCGACGGCGGCCACCGCAGCAGACCCCAGAAGAACGCCTTCGCCAAAGGTTCCGGAAGTCGTGTGACCGCTGCGGGTTTCGTCCCACACGCCATCCGCGACAGCAGCGACTCCGGCGGACGTCAGCGCGGTTCCTTCGCCGAAGGTTCCAGAGGTTGCGTGCCCGCTTCGAGGCTCATCCCACACGCCGTCGGCGATGGCTGCGACGGATGCCGAGTCGACGGGGACACCCGTGTCCAGCTTTGCCAGGCGCGCCTCTGTCGCAGCTTCGTCGTTTGGTGAGTACTCGCCCATGGCGTACCGCTCACCGGCGGGCTGACCGGAGCCGTAGTCGACGGTCACGACGAAATCGACCGTGGCACTCTCGTCGAAGTAGTACCAACCGGGCGCCGAACCGGCACTCAGCTCCACAACGGTCGGCGTGGTCCCTGGGGACGTGTTGGTCTTGGACCGCCACGTGAGGGTGGGCGTCAAGCCGGTCGCAGGCGCTCCATACTGCGTGGCGTACAGCATCCGACGGCGACTCATTCGGCTCTCCTACTTGGCTGTACCCATAACGCTCAGGACAAGTCCGCAGCGGCCAGAGCGGAGAAGAACAGGGCGGTGCGGTCGCTCGACACCCGGTCCTCGCTGCGCGACAGGCGCAGCGTACGGTCCGCAAGGTACTCAACAGCGACGACCGTGAACGGGAGGGTCACGCTCGTTGCGCCGCCCTTACGGGGATCGGTCCAGTAGCCGGAGATGCTCGACGCGATCAGGTCGTCTCCAGGCGAAAGCTGCGCGAGGTAGTCCTCGTAGTGACCAACCGCATCAGCCGCGGTGATCCCTTGCATGCCGGTTCTCAGCCAGGTGTAGACCGGACGGAATGCGCGCACGAGGAGGTCCTCGCAGACGACCTCCTCGTCGTCGGAATTCACGAACGTCTGGACGTCCTTGAGCCCGGTAGCAACGTCGTAGTTGACCTGGATGCTGTACGCTGTCTCCGCCATGAGGTCGGTGTCGTCGTTCACCCACCGGCTGATCTCTAGGTATGGCAGGTCGCGCATCGAGAAGCTGACGTCCTTGTAGCTGGAACGAAGCCGATATCCCTCGACCGTGAGTCCACTGACCGTCATCTCGGTGCCGGCGTCCAGGTTGTACCCAGCGCCTTTGGCGCGTGCGCGCACAGGGACGTCCCAGTAATAGAGCCCCGTCGTCGCATCTTGCGACATCGATGCTTGACGGACCCCCGGCGTCAACGCGGCCGAGTACTCGTCCAGGTCGCCAGTAAGCTCTTCGCGGATCACCACGGTCGTGTTCGGCGCAGTGTACGAGCGGGAAACCACCATCACAGCGCCTTGAGGCAACATCAGCCGGTAGCCGACAGGCACCGAGCTGACGACGTTCCCTGCGATAGTCAGGGAGCTGTCGCCGGAGTTGCCGGAGACGACCATCGTTGACGTTCCGCTGGGCTCGAACGCCTTCGAACCGTTCGCAACAAACAAGGCCGACGGGCTCACCCAGGCATTCACGGCATCCTGGAACCAGACACGCGCCGTGCCGGTAGCCTTGGTGTTTGTCGCCCCGCCGGTGAAGTTCGCGATGGCGTCGGCGAGGAGAATCTCGCCGAGCGGGATGGTATCGCCAGTCTCCTCCGTAGAGATCGGGTCGAGCATCGCGATGCTCGACACACGAAGGATGGGCAGCAGGACGTTTGAGGAACTGACGTTCTCCTGCGTAGTGATGTAGTCTCCGTCGGAATCCAGCACGGGAGCTCGAGACGCGCTTCCCGGCATCGCCATCACCGGGGCGTCGTTGGCGTCGACGATGGCGGCGCCATCTGCCTCCGCGACCAAGTCGTACAGAGGGATACGAAGAACAGATGGGTCAGTCCGAACAATCTCGTAGACGACCCCGAACTGACCTCCTGCGGTTGAAGCACCGAGCTCCAAGGAACTCTGGCTGACCGACTGGATTCGGTATTGTGAGGAGCCAATGCGGAGCGTGTCCCCTACTTGAACTCCTCGACCGGAGAAGTTCCCGAAGTCGTCGTTGAACGTGGTCGTGGACGTGCCAGGGATGGTGAAGCCAGACGCGGATGCCCACACGCGAAAACCGACGTCGGCGATGTTCTCCAGCGTCAGAGAGCTCTCCGTCGGCAGCCCGCGGTGGACGTACGCGTCGGTGTGCCCGCCCACGTGGACCGCGGCACCAAGACTCACCGAGGGCGGAGTGGGGCCGCCGAAGCCCCCCGGGATGCTCGACAGCGCGACCGGGCCGTAGATCAGGTCGCGCACCATTTCAGGGTCGCCGGCGCGGATCACCTGCAGGAACTGCGTGTCCTTGAACTCGCCCGGGATCACGAAGTTGATTCCGCGCTCTGTGCTCAGGGTGTGCTGCGTGATGCTGTTTTCGGCGCGCTGCACGCCGGCCTCTTTCGTCTCGGGCTCGGTTGCTTCGGACGTCCGAAAGCGCATCACGGCTTTGACGACTCCCGAGAGTCCCACGACCGACAGCGGCGTGTTGGCCTCGACGACGTAGGCGCTGCCGGCTTCCTCCGCCGTGACGGGCACGTCCACGTAGTACAGGTCACCCTGCTGCTGGAACCGCATCTGCTCGGCAGAGACTGCCAGGGATTCCGTTGGGTAGAACGCCAAGCTGGTCGCCGTCGAGAACCGCGTGAGGGCCCCGAAAGTCACGCCGATCGGAGTCGAGTAGTACACGCGCGCCGTGCCCGTGGACTTGGTTCCGTCGTTGAGGGAGATGAAGTAGTTCGCGAGTCGCGCGTTGAGCTCGTCGCGCGTCCAGCTGTTGGCGTTGCTCAGCGAGGACAGGGCGCGAGTCGCTGCCAGCTCACGCCGGAAGGGTTCGAGCAGCACCAGGCCGACTCGAACGAGGACGTCGTACAGGACGGAGTCGGCCGTGAACTGAAGGTCAGGCCGACGGGCACGAACGGTCGCGGCCAGTCGCTCCTCGAGGTTCCCGTCGAGAATGGACGGCCCGATTCTCTCCAGAAACGGCTGCGCCACCACCTGGTCGAACGACGAGCCGTCCGTTGTGTCCACGCTGGGGTCGTAGATGGCCATCAGCTCGCGAAGGAGGGTCTGGAGAGTCAGGTCGACAGCCACAAGGACCTCTCAGAGAGCGAAGGGGAGGAAGACAACCTGGCCTGCGTAGGTGGACAGACGGATCGTCGCGGTAGGGACTCCGTTGACGTAGTCCAGTCGCGCGAGCTCGGCTGCGAGCAGTCGCTCGGAGGCTGGGAGGCCGGCCGATGTCTGCGTGCGCAGCAGGTAGCTGACCACCTGCTGAACGCTCTGGCTGAGCGCCGTGGTCAGGCGCGCGCGCTGGGACTCGGAGACGTCTCCGGACAGGTTCGCGCGGAGAATGGTCCCTGCCGCGCGGTCGAAAGTGCAGGACCCGGTGTCCGAGAGCAGCTGCACCAGGAACGACTGGACCAGCTTCTGTGTGCCGCTCACCATGCGCGGCCGCGCGGTCAACCCAAAACGCACGTACATACGCGTGTTCTGCGCAGCCTCCGCCAACAGAACGTCGACACTCAGCGAGGTGAGCGGCGTGCTCGACAGGGCGAAGGGGAGACGCACGATCAACTCGCTTCGCGATACGACCGTGAAGTTGTTGTTGACCATGCTGTTGATCACCACGTCCTGGGCGGACAGCAGGTTCGCCCCGCGCACACGGAGGGCGCGAGGCGACGAACCTTCAATTTCCTCGAAGGAGTCAACCTGCCCCATGTCCAACAGAGACAGCACCTGAAGATCAAACACGCGTCACCCGGCGTCGTTGATGAGAGCATCTATCGTTGCGATAGCGCGTTCCGCACGACGAACAATGCGATCGCGAAGCGAGCCGGTCTCCGCCACCCACGGCATCAACGGGCTGGCGTCGTCTGGCGAGTAGTGCGTCGTCTCTCCCGCGATCTGATACAGCGCCTGGTTTCGGACATCGTCCAAGGTCGTGCTTGAAGCGGTCTGCGTACGCGACTCCGCAGTCATGTCCGCGACGGACCGTGCCAGAGCGATCTGACCTTGGCTCGCGTCTGGAAGCTCGAACACACGAGACGACGTCATGGCGGAACCGACCTCGGAGACATTCTCGAAGGACAGGGTCCGCGCAGCGTCCTGCACGGCGGCACGAGCTCGCGAAGCGTAGCTGGCGTTCACGCCGACAAGGCTGATGAAACCAGCGAAATCTCCCTTCAACAGCAGGTCAACCGCGTAGTCGTAGCGATGCGCCGACAGAAGGTCGATGACCATCTGTGTTGTCGGAGTCTTCCGGGGCTTGAATGCGTCGATCACGTCTACGACACTTTGGACACTCGAACGCATCGCGGAGACGGCGTCTCGGGCGTTCGAGACCGCGGGGCCGGTAGGTACGAAGATGGCCTCAGCCACCAGTCCGCGGAGAGCGGTCTCGTCCGCTGCATCGGCTGATGGCTCCAGCACGATCTGACGGAACATGTGCCACTGAAGGGCGCTGAACTGCGTGATGTGCCCCACACTGAACTTCACGGACGTCAGGCCGGACGCCAGCGGAGGAGACACTACCAGGAAGCCGTCGTTCTCGCCGGAGGGGCCTTGGTAGTCGTTGACCGTGTACGGTTGTGGATCTCCCCAGATGGCCAAACAGGAGCCGCTGGGGATGTCGAGTTCCGTAGGCGAATACAGTCGGTAGGTGGTCCCTTGGACCTGCTTTCGAAGCAGGTACGAGACTCGCCGACCGTTCATGCGGAAACGTCGGTCGAGGACGAACGTGTCATAGCTGGAGTCGTTGTCGGAGTCCGTGACGTCGACGACTTTTGCGGTGACCTGCCGATTCCCTGCGTTGATGTCTACGTCGTAGCCAATCCAGTCCTCGGTGAAGTTCCCCTCCCCTGCGTTGGACGTGTCGGTCAACCGGGATGTGTGGATGTCCGCTCCGTCCGTCAGGACCCGATACGAGAAGGTCGGGTTGTTGCCCAAGGGCAAAGCGGAGTCGAGCACTACATTCCCGCCGGCGGAGAAGCCCAGGATTCGAGAACGGACGCCGTGAGCAAGCACCTCCATGCCTGGAACGATGGTGAGGAACACCTGGTAGGTGATATCGCCGCGATTCTCCGGGAGTTTGCCAGATAGCGTGACCCTGTGCGGCGTCTCCACACTGATGACATCGAGGTCCCGCTGTTCGGACGTCCCCGGGAAGACCCGTAGCGTAGACCCTTCCTGGAGAGAGGCAACGGGATCCTCGAACAGGGACGTCTCCGACGAAGCCCTCAGCCGCCAGACTTTCCCGTCCGCTGAGACGGACACGTCCGACACCAGTCGGAGTTGCGTCGCCGAGAGGATGGACTCGACTTCGTAGGCGTCCTCGCCGACGTACAAGAGAAGTCGCCCATCGGAAGAATCCAGACTCGAAACCCCCTCTTCGGAGAAGTCAAAGTCTCCCTGCTCGAAGGTTCGAGTCAAGCCATCCCCGCGCAGCACGACCCAATCCTCGTCTTCAACAGGCGCGTCTACGTCGGCCCACGTCGTATCAATCTGGAGCGTGCGCGGCGAAAGCACCTCAGCCACCGCGTAGGTGTACCCGTCGACTGCGATGAGATCGCCAGCTTCGATGGGCAACGACGTGAGGAACGTCTCCTCGTCGAAACAGACGATGTCCGGTCCCGGAGAGTGGTACCACACCACGCCCGTCTCGTGCGCCAGCGGTGTCGTACCTCCTGTGTACGGGGACGACGCCGCAGTCAGTTTGACCGTGTGGTCGTCTACGATCTCGGTCACCTCGTAGGCACCTGCCACGGACGGCGGGGACAGCAGGAGCAGTACGTGGCCAACCTCCGTTCCGACGCCGTAGAAACTCGCCCCAAGAGCGTAGAAGCGGAGCGTCGCATCGCTTACGCGCACGAGCCAAGACCGACCGATTGCGGCGGTCATCGTTGAACTCAGCGTGACTTCCGTCTCGGACACCACAGCAGCGACTGTCTTCGAGGTGCCGTCGATGACGATCGTGTCCCCGACCTGAACACCATCCGTCAGGAACGAAGCCGTGCTGTCCGTGAACTGCGTGGTCCCGTAGGTGACGCCGGCGGCGCCGTCGCAAACGTATGGCTGCGTGACGCCATCCGGACCCGACTGGAGGAAGCTGCCGGCCCCTGCACCCTGCGCGCGAACTTCCGGCGGAAAGGTGCCCGCCGCGCCCTCCAGGGCGGCCGTGGAAGGCGTCCTCCCAGTCGTCCGGGTGTCGACCAGGTCGTGATCGTCGTCGCCCAGCAGCGCCCCAATACGGTGTTCCGTCAGCAACCACTTCATGCCCGTTGTCGTAGAAGGCGTGGCCATGTTCGGCTGGAACACGACCTCGTCCTCCGACACGTGCGTCACCGCCACCTGGTACCCGATGTCGGGGAACGTCAGAAACATGCCCGTCGAGAAGACCGTGCGGTGGTCCACGATCTCGGTGTCCCAGAACGAGTTCGTGTAGAGCGACTCGTAGACAGCCACCGTGCCGTGCGTGCCTGTAGCCAGCGGCTCGATCGCAAATCGGCCAGTTTCGGAGGCCCACACCGCATAGGTGGGCGTCAGCGTTCCCTCGCCCTGGAGAACCAAGTACTCCGGCTCGGTGTACCCATCCGTTTGGAGCGTGGCGTAGATCGTGCCAGACGCCGCATCCCACTCCAGCGACTGCCCGACAGCGGCCCGAGCGACGGCCAGGTCGACCGCCAGGTCGGGCATGAGGGACGCTCGCTCCGAAGAGGTAGCCTCGCTGAGCGTGTTGTTCGCGCTGGCCAGCCGGAGCAAGCTGTTGTTCACGACCATCTGGGCGTACTTCGCGCGAACCAGTTCGATGTCGTAGCTTTCGAGGCAGTCCGCCATCTGTTGACGTGCTTCGAGAAAGTCTCCCCACGAAGCCTTCAGAGCGTCCAGCAAGGCGCGAACGCGAGCCTCTGCCTGGGTCCTCGTGCCGCCGTCCGCAAGAGCAGGCTCCACCACATCCGTCATCAGGGAGTCGACCGCGGCCGTGAACCTGACCACGTGGTCTTCCGAGAAGCGCCCTTCGCCGAGCTGGGCGCGGAGGCGTAGCAGGGCTTGCATGGCCTTCGTCAGGTTGGCCCAGCTCGATGGTTCTTGCCAAGGGTCGTTCACCAGGGCCGAGATTGCGTCGGGCGCGAGCAACGCGTCCAGAGTGGTGAGCAGCGAGACGGCCTTTTCGCGGACGCGTTGAGCCACCAGGTAGGCGAGGCCGTAGACTGCGTCGGTGTCCGACAGCAGGGCGCCCAGCACCATCTGGATCACCTGCTGCTGCGCCGACTCGATGTCCCTCGTTGCGGAGGTCCCGTCGGCCGGCTGCACGACCGTCTGCGGGATGAGTCTGGCTACGGCGACGTCGATGTCGGTCTGCTGAATGGTCACGCGCGCCTCACGTCGGGAGCGTAACGCATCGCCGCTCGAAAGTGAAAATCACAGGAGGAACGAGGCATAAGGTAATGGAGGTAAAGAATGCGCACTCTGAAGAACAGCAACACCAAGTACAACCTTGCCGTCGCCGGCACTCTCGCGGCCGCCGTCGCCGCGGCCATGGCGGGGCGCGTCGGCGCCGCCGCTATCATGAAGAAAGGGGCGGAAGTCCTCGAGGCGGAGTCGGTGTTCGACTTCGCCCCCATCCTTGACCAGCAGGTCAAGGGGTTCAAATGGGCGACCATCGCCGCCGGGGCGCTCCTCGGGAGCGCCGCCATCATCCGCTGACGCAGGTCGGTGGGTGAGGCGGCAACGGGGGTGCTCGGCCCCCTTTTCTTTGCCTTACGCGGTCACGATGATCGTGATGGGATCGAAGAACTCCGGGTCCGGCGGAAGTACGTGCGTCGCCAGGCTTTCCTCGAAGTTGGGGAGCTGGTTCGTGGGCAACTTCGTGTAGTCCAGGCTCAGCGGAGTCACCTCCACGGTCCCTACGCTCAGGAGCTCGACGACCTGATCCGTGGTCTGCGCGACGTCGAGGTCGTCCGACTCGAGCGTGACCGCATCCACCAGGTCAACCGTTGTTCCGTCCGACAGCGTCGCGGTGAAGGTCAGGGGAACGGAGGTATCCGTCGCCAGAGAGACCGTGAGGGGGTTGTCCCCCGAGTAGGCGACGCTCACCACGTACGGGAACAGCCACGCGACGAGGTCCATCGAGGCCTCATCGGGAACCGTGCGCAGAAGCCCTGCCGAGAGTTCGGGGAGGTAGACGACAACTTCCGCGCCCCTCAGCAGGTCGACCTGCAGGAAGCCATTCGCATCCGTCCGCACCTCGGAACGACCTGGTGCGAGGAGCGTGGTGCCTGCGATGCTGAACGTGTTCTCCGGGAGGGAGAACTGAAAGGTACGTTTGGCCAGAGGTTGTCCGCGAATCGAGCGGACGTAGCCGGAGATGCGGCACACCGACGGATCGTCAGGTACCGCGCTGGCGTGGAGGCGTTCGAGTACGATGCTCAGCGTGTTGGCCAACGAGCCCTCCGCAGCAGTTCCGACGGCGACGCCTGTTTGTGGAGACTCGACCGGGCCGTGCCGTCCGCGGGTTCGCGTGAAGGCCAGAGCTCGCGGCGCGCCCAGTAGTTCGCGCTCAGCTTGTCGTTCTTCGTCGAGGACCCGTCCTTGCGCGTGATGCCGGCGGAGCGAGCCAAGTACGATTTTTTGGCCTTCTCCGAGTAGTTGTGGCGGTAGCCGGTTTGGCCGAAGTGAATGAGGCGCACCTTCCCGCCAGACTTGGCGAGCACCATGCGCTTCTTCCCCGCGCGAGACGAGTGAACCGGGATGTTGTACCCCGGGAACTTGTGGCCCCTGTACTCGATCATCGCGAGTTTGACGTAGGGTCTGTCCAGAATCGGCGAGAGCGGGTTGACGTACCCAGGCAGGGACGTCGTCTTCTGCGGAAGTCCCGGACGGGCAGGAGGCGGCGACGTCATCTTCAGCGTCGGCGCCTTCGGCGGGCCGAAGCGCATCCGCGTCATCGCCGCGGCCTGCTTCAGCAGCTCCTCCACAAATGCAGCTTCGCGGAAAGAGGACATCGCACTCACCTCAGCGTGGTGCCCGGCGTGATGGTCCGGAGCGGGTCCAGCTTGATCGTGTTCCGCGTCTGCGGGCTGCGCAGCTGGTCGAGCGGCCGCTTGCCCTGCCGAGCCATCGAGTGCTGCTCCTCGAAGGTGTTGATGCCCGGCGTCAGATCCACGCCGTTGGACTTGGGGTCCCAGGAACCGACCCACCCCTTCTGTGCGCTCTTGGGAGGCTGGTATACCGGCGTGGGCCGGCTGCGACCGAACGCGCTCAGCGGGGTCTCGGCGACGAGACCGCTCGGCGGAGCTCGCTTGGCGATCTGCGCGATCTGCGCGGGAGAGAGAAGGCGCACAGCTTCCTTCTGCAAGAAGGACGGCTCGGCGACGCGCCGCTCTGCCGCGGTCTTCTCGCTCGGGCTGACGGACGTCTCGAAGACGTACTTCTGCTTCGTGGCCTGCTCCCAGCGCCACGCGGTGTAGTCCGCGTAGAGTTGGTTCGACGGGCGCTCTTCCCGGTCCCAGGAGTACAGCTCGCTGCGGACCACCGCGAGGTGAGCGGAGTCCGCGTCGACGCGCAACGCGTCCGCGTAGTCGGGCCTGCCCTTGAACGCGTCACTCCAGAGCGAACCGTTCTCGCACTCGTGGATGCTGCGAAGGGTCGCCTCCTTGGAGATGCCCTTCTTGACGTTGTCCTCGACGAACCGAGCGATCAACGCGCTTCGGCGCACGTCGACCGACGCCTCCTTCAGACGGACCTCGGCACGGCGGACCTCCTTGCGCGCCTCCTCCATGCGGGAGTTGCCCTTCTCGGCGAGGATCTTCTTGGCGCGTTCCTCGAACGGCGTGCCCGTGAACTTCTCGAGGAACCTGCGTGCCTCGCGCATCTCGTATGGCTCACTGTCCTCCTTGGACATCGGCGACAGGGCGGTGACGCCGTAGGCGACCTTCTCGATCGGTTGGCCGCTCAACTCAGAGAGCTCCTCGACGAACGCCTTCTTCCTGTGTTCACTGATCCATGCCATGGAATCCTCCTCAGGCTTTCCGACGACCCCCTTCGAGGCCAGTTCACGCCACAGCTGCCCCTGGGAGGACCGATTGACGTCGACGCGCCCTTCGCGGTCTACCAGCCGGCCACCGAAGAAGCTCTCGTCGCGAGACTGCTTGGCTCGCGCTGCCGCGGCCCGAGCTCGCTCGGGCAAGCCCTGGATCTCGCGCTCGACATTCCCTGCGCTTTCCACGTAGTCGGCGGCATGGAGGGGGCGAACACCAAGGCCGCCCGCGCTCATGTCCATGAACTTCTGCCGCGCCGCGGTGAGGCCAGGGACGTACGGCGCGGTGATGTCCGCCAGGTGTCGCTGCTCCAGCCGGTCGAGGCTGAGCCGGCGCAGCTTGGAACCGCCCACAGCGAGTGCAGCGCCCGCGACCGCGCCGCCGAGCGCACCCTTCAGCGCAGTCTTTCTGCGAGTCGCGCGCTCGCTGTCGGTCAGCTGACGACCGCCCATCGTACCGTCGCTCTCGATCCACTCGCGAGGGAACTCGGGCCGGAAGAATGCAGCACCCCCGGCGCCACCGAGCGCAAGCCCCGGGGCGGCGCCAGAGACGGCCTCAAGGAGACGGGCGTTGACTCGCGGAGAGGTCATGAAACCACCACAGGCAGCGTGTTCGAGTACAGGTAACCCTCGCCGAACGCTCGTCGTACCCGGAGGGTGTGTATCCCAGCGGACAACCCCGAGACGTACAGCAGGGTTGCCTCGGGGCTGATGGCTTCAGCGGCGGCGTAGGGAGCGCCGTCGACAGACAAGGTCACGTCCTGAAGCGCGAACCCGCGGAGCACGAAACTGGCGTCCTCGGCCGGCTCGCCCGGGAAGGCGGAGGTGAGCAGCGGGAGCACTTCGTCGCCGGGACCTACGGTGATCGACTGCACGTTCGGAGAGAATCCGTCCTTCACGACGCGCAGCGTGTACGTCCCCGGCGGGACCCATCCGTCCACGTAGCCGTCGGTTCCCGTGACGCCCGAGAAGACGCGCACTCCGCCGTTGTAGAGGCTTACGCGTGCGTTGGAGAGCACCGCCTCGTCAGCGTCGATCGCTTGAAACCGGAACGGAGCGCGCTCGTCCGAGACGTCCTGAGAGACCGAGAACTCGGCGAAGACGTCCACCGCATCAACCACCAAGCGGACGACGGTAGTCCCCGGCAGAGTCGGTACGATTCCCAGGATGTAGCGCCCCGTAGCACCGCATTCGGTCAGCGTCAGGCTCAGCGTACTCACTGGCGTGGAGACGCTTCCGCCCTCCGTCCAGGCGGTCACCGTGATCTCGTCTACGACCAAGCCCGTCTCGCTGAGGTTGACCAGCGATGTGACACGTTGACCGAGCATGGCGGGCGTCATCCTTCCCCCACAACGCCGAAGGCGTCCGTCTGCATGCCCGACAGCGTCATCAGGTCTTGAGTCGCGAGGTTCGGTACCACCACATCTCGAACGATCGAGGTGCCCTTCACGCTGATCCGAACGCGCAGTCCGCGTACCAGGTCGAAGTACACGAGGCCTTGCGCGTTCGTCACGCCGTTGAGGACGACGCCGGCGACCGACTCGGATCCCTGGTTGAACAGGTTCCCGACGGAGACCTCGACACCCTCCATCGCCTCGCCGGTCATATCCTTAAAGAACGCGTACAGACGGCAAACGCTGGGGTTGCCCGGCGCGGAGATCGTCAACTTCGTAGAGGTCACGAGGTGGCTCGTGGCGCCTGACACCACCACTTCGTCCTCCTCAAACGAGTACCCGTTGGCGAAGCCGAGCACCTGGTACGTGCCGTTGGGCAGGCTCAGGGTGAGAACACCGCTGCTGTCGGTTCGACCGGACGTGATGAGGTTCGCGAGGTTGGTGTCGTAGATCGACAGGAGCGCATCGACGACGGGGTCGTCATTCTGGTCCTCGCACGCCAGGGTCAAGACGCTCATGTGATTCCTCGCTCTGAGAGGTACGCCTTAGCCGCGGTCGAGACCGCCTGCGTCGTGCGCTCGGAAACCCGCTGCACGGGCGTCTTGACGGCACGCCAGAATGCGACCTGGGCGTCGATCTCCGCGAGACGCGACGCCTGCCACTCCTGGATGGCCGTCTTGGCGGCGAGCAGGGTTTCCGAAGTTGTCACGGTTGACCCTCAGACTTTTTGCGGTCGAGAAAGTCCGTCAGACGCTCTTTCAGCGAAAGAGTCTTCGACGGCGTACTCGACTCCGAAGGGCTCGTTTCAGGAGACCAGAGTTCGCCTCTGATCCCCAGTTCTCTTGCGCGCTGAGTCTGCCTCGCGGACGAAGCACTGGCTGCTGCAAGACGCTGTCCCAAGACTTGGTTCATCAGTCGCGCAGCAGTCGGGGACGTCGAACCTCCAGGCAAGAATCCACCGTCTTCAGGCGCTAGGCTCATGAGGTTGGCAAAATGCTGGGTCCGGCCGCTGGTAGCGACTTGATTTCCTTCTAGGGAACCGGCTTTTGACGCCACAAATCTCCGTATAGCTTTCTTCATCGCAGGAGTATACCCGTGTGCGATGGCGTAAGCGGCGCCTCGCGGACCGAGTGCCTGTAACGTGATGCCCTTCAGCAGGTCGTTCTCACCGGTTCTTTTGCGAACCCAAGCCAGACTGCGCGTTGCTTCGTCTGCACCCTCTCCCTTGAGCTTCTTGATCATGTTGACTTCGTCGAGCAAGACGCCGATGTCCGCGTGCGACATGAAGGGCATGTTCTTGAACTTCTTGGGCTTGGCGCCGAATTTCCGTTCAAAGCCTTCGTGAAGAGTAAAGGGCGTACGGATCTCCGGAGAGAGTGCATCTCCTAAGAGGATGGGGACCGTCTCCCTCGGACCTCGGCGCCGTGGCCGGATGCCGTTCCTGCGACCTTTCGGAGCCGGGAGGGTAGGGAGCCCTTGGGCACTGAGCAAGTCGTTGCTCGCATCCAGCGCCTCCCTGCGCGTAACCAAGCTCTTTGGGTCTTTGTTGCTCAGGAAGCGGAGGTGCTCGGCGATACGTGCGCGCTCGTTTTCTTCGGACGGAAGTATGGGAGTCCAACCGGGCGCTTGACCAAACGTGCGTGAGTTCGATTGTGCGCCGGTCAAAAGGCGTTGTGCCTCATCAGCGACGCTGCCGACCTCCCGTAACGAGTGGCTCGTCACCTGGTGCGTGAGCTTCGGCTGCATCACTGCCGTCGCGGCTTTGGGATCGAACTTTGACTGGACTGGCTTCAGTCGGCGCGCCGCGGCGCCGAGCTCGTCCAACGTTGCGGCGAGCTTCATCAGTTCGTCCAGAAATGCCACTTCCCGGTAAGCGGTCATGGCGCGTTCTCAGATTTCTTACGACCAAAGAGACCTGTCAGGCGCTCCTTCAGGGAAGGAGCTTTCGGCACTGGTACCGGTTCTGAGAAGCTCCCTTCAGGAGACCACAGTTCACCACGGACTCCGAGATCTCGCGCGCGCTGCGCCTGCCTCTCGGTAGCAGCGCTAGCCGCGCTACGGCGCTGCGCCAAAACCCGGTTTATAAGACGCTCGGCGGTCGGGGACGTTGACGTCCCCGGAATGAAGCCGCCATCTTCGGGTGCCCGGTTCATGAAGTGGGTGAGCTTCTGGGTCAGGTCACGCGTGGCAATCTGATTTCCTTCAAGGGAGCCCGCTTTCGAGGCTACGAAGCGCCGGATGGCCTTCTTCATTGCTGGAGTATACCCGTGCGCGACAGCGTAGGCCGCTCCTCGAGGTCCGAGCGCTTCCAGCGTGATGCCCTTCAACATAGCGGACTCGCCGGATGCTCTCCTCATCAGCGCCATCGTGCGCGTAGTGTTGTCCGCTCCGTCACCTTTGAGCTTCTTGATCATGTTGACTTCGTCGAGCAGGACGCCGATGTCCGCATGCGT
>JACCDR012616527.1_pt1 | contig 15302 bp, 13 predicted proteins | sample 7446431 | NCBI WGS metagenome assembly JACCDR01 (sample SAMN15323443, study PRJNA562643) | freshwater metagenome | isolation source: river surface water | place: USA:Blue River Watershed | collected 2017-08-17 | reverse complement strand
ACTCCCGAGCGCATGAAAGCACTCGGTCTCTATCGTAATAAACAGCTTGCAGATATGGGAGGGAACAGTAAATTACTACAGCAACTTGAATCTAAAGCAGAGGAATTGGCTGCTAACGAAAGAAAGACCGCCAAAACCTTAGAAGACGTCACCACGAAATATGTATCCGGCCTTGATCTGATGGAATCGTTTAAACGTCAGATCCAGGGTCTAAAACTGGAGAAGGCGATGAGCGATGAGCGAAGCCGTTTGAATTCGGAAGTGAGTAAAGCTAAACACTCCACTTCTTCTTTCTCTGAGTTTATTAAAGGATTAGTCAGTGTCGTGGGAGTCGTCTTCACCGGCATTAAACTATTTTGTTAATACACGACGAGGATTGTGATGGACCCGAAACTATTAAAGCACGTCACCGCTTCTTTACCTAAATTCAATGAAGTGGTCACAAGTGGTTTCCATCAACGAGAGTTTGAGAAAGTCGAACGTTTTTACGAACGAACGCTACGCATGACTTTTCAGTCACTAGAAAAGAAAGGCGTGTGGTTTTTCGGTGTGCATCCAGTGAAACCCACTGAGATGTTTGAGCAGATTGCAAACAGCACGCAAAATAAAACGTTTGAAACGAATAAGGAATCGCTTTATCCAGTTGCCCTGGAAATCGGGTTCGGTCCAACACGTGAGTCTGCGCAGCGCTTTCCGCTCGCCTACACACTGTTGCCGTTTTGCGATGAGTACGGGGATATCTGGATTCGTGGTTCACAATATTCGTTGCAGATCGTGATGGCGGATCGTGGGTTAAGCGTTACCAAGGACGACCAGATCTTTGTACGCATCCTGGGCTATAAGTTCAAGGTGGGGACAGAGAACTACGAGTACCAGCAAATTCACCACGAATCACCTCACCAGCCAACCTCAGCCATTCCAACTAATCTGCCGGCTAACCGTTTCTACCAATCCAGTGAAGCGCGTAAGCCTAATCCTAAGCGTACCCCAACTCCCCTGTTGGCATGGTACGTTTTCGCAGAATACGGTTTTAGCAAAACCATGAGTACCTTTGGGGAGTGTCAATTTGCCATCGGCGATCGCGATGCGATTATTGAACAGTATCCCGCGAGTGAAGGTTGGAGTGTGTACACTACCAAGGGCCTTCCTCTAGCAAAAGGTGTAACCAATTATCTTGATGTCGGCTTTGCCATTGCGGCAAAACCCATCGACCCTAAACGTAAAGGAATCATTCCCACGGCCGGACAACAGTATATAGCGGGACTATTATACATGTTCGAGACGTTCTCCGAAACAGTAGACCTAGACGCCCTGGATTCAAAAGAGTACTGGCGACTCATTATCGGCTATTCATCAGTGAAGTTGGGTGAATCCCGCGAGCACCTGATTAAGCAAATGGATGATCACTTCGAATCCATCGCCGATTATTTAGATCAATCCAGTATTCAAAACTTCGCCGAACAGCGCATCGTTGTCAAAGACATGTTTGAGCTGTTTAACCACATCATTGCTAACCGAACCGAGATCGTGAAAACGGCAGACAAAGCGAACATGTTCCACAAAGAACTGAGCTCGCTGGAGTTTACCATGGATCGTCTCGTGACCGCCGCACACCGTTTCAAGCACGAGGTGAAAAACACCACCGACTTGAACTATGCGAAAGTCAAGAAATTTATCACCAGCCATTTTAAACTCAGAGAAATCGAACCTGCAGCCTGGAGCAGTAACATGATCCAGGAATCCACGCCAACTGATAATCCTTTAGCCGATTATGGTTTGGGTGTGATGTCGCAAACGAAAGTCTTTGGGTCCCAAGGTGGGGGGCGCAGCGGAGACTTTAATGCAAATGATCCTGCTAACGCGGTCGACGCCTCCCTGCTCTTCACCATGAGCTGGCAGCGCGTTACCAAACCTTTCCCAGATGGTCGCGGGTATTTAATCCCGTGTGTCACCTTGAGTAATGGTCGTTACATTAGCATTGCACAATCGCGATACGCACTTTACCAACGTCAGAAAGATCGGTTAACTAAACGAGAGGTAAAGATTAAATGAACGGAAACAACGGTTACCCATCGCGCAGCCTGAAGCCAACTGGCGGCACGCGCACTTTTGGAAGCGATCCTCAGGGTGCCGACTACTATGGTCAGGGAAACCAGGGGATGCAAATGCGCGATCCCGCACAGGTGATTCAGGGTCTCATCCGCGGTAACGCGCAAGGTCGTGGTTCGTGGGATTGGAATAACGCTGATAAGAAATCACATTTCAACGAAGAGATGGTGAGTAACTTATTGGGTTATGAAGAATCACAACTCGACGCTGAACTCAAAGCCCAAGCTCTCGCGATTGCTGGTAAACTCATGGCGATGTTTATTCGCGATGTCGAGCAAGGTAACACCGCGGGGCGTTATGCGTGGTTCCAGCAAGGCGCTAGCATCTTCCAGTATATCCCCAACGTCCCTAATCAGGTTTGCCCGACACGATCTGCATTTGCTGATTACGTGAAAGGCAAACCTGGGTTAAAGATCAGTATCGCGCGCCACGCCGCTGTAGTAGGTGGTTACAACGTTGCTGTACGTCTAGCGGGAGGAAATCAAGACGTCAAACCGCAGGAAGCCGCGGATTATTTTACGGTGGGTGTAGTTAACATCTTCTTTATGGAGATGATCAACTGGTTCTCAAAGACCCAGGAAGGTCAGCGTGCTTATGCGGCGCGTTCCCGCCAACTGGATGAATCGCTACGCCGACTGGATGTGTATAAGCGGGACATCGGGGAGTGTTTTATCTACATGGGGCTAGAAAACCCCTATGCGGATCTCTCCCCTGAACCCACTGCACATTTCGATCCTGAAGCACATCCATCGCGTTTTGCTTCTCGCGCCGCCGCAACACTACAAAACACATTCCACGATTTCCCCGTTAACACCGGGGCCGTCCGCCAGGGCGAGATCGACGATATTTACGCCATGGTGTATCACAATGCCGAATTGGCGAATGCGCCGGGTAATGTCCAGCGTCAGCAGCAAGCTATGCAGTCGTTTAACAACGATCAGTATTTCAGTTACGGGACGCCCACCTCGGGTCGTAAGGACTACAGCAATATCACTGAGGAGAATCGCAGCGAGTTTGATCTCAACGTGTTTCACCGGGTAGGGAATACTGAGTGGCATGTTGTTGACGAAGAGATCTGGAAGAAAATCCACGGTGCCTTCAAGCGTAGCAGCAAACAACGCATAATGTGTGGACTTTTCCCACACACGCACCGTGTTGTGAAAATCGATATCGACCGTGACGATGGATGGGAAACCAAAGTCGTTAGATTGGAGGGAGTAGATCCGATGTTTGTATTAAGCAACCCCGATGTGTTGCTGCCGGTATTGGAAGAACAAAATGGCGAAATTAAGATCACTAACTACGATCTTAACGAAGTCATGGACGACGGATCGAAAGAAAACTTCGTTCCGCTTCCTGTAAAAAGCCTGGAGGAAAAACCAGTCGTCGTTAACAATGACCTGGTGATGGAGTCCGCACGCTCGGAAGACATCGAAAGCGCACTGGATACACTGTATGAGGAAGTGCGTCCAAGCGAAATCAAATCGATGTTTGGTGTTTCCACGGCCGGTCGCAACTGGAAACCTTTTCGTTTAGTCAGCAACGAAGAAGTGGGGATGGTTTATCGTCTTTTACCGTACCTGGTGAAAAATGCCGGACACGACCCACGTAATTTCTTCGACATGGTTCGCACCACACGACGTACGCTGAATGAGCGCTTTGGTAACGATGAACTCACTGAGCTGGTAGAGAACCACATCGAGCAAGCCCTGAACCGTTGGTTTGTGGAAGCCCGTGGGTTTGGTCCAACCATGAACGACCCGTTCCACTTCCGTTCTAAGAACCTGTTCCGAACCATTGACGACACGGAAGAGTTCTTCAAGCGTAATGACCCGGATACTTATGACGCGTTATGCACCACCGAACGCTTCAAACGGTTAGCGGATCGTTGTCGTCTGTTTGCAAGTCCAGAAGACCGCGAACGTCTGTTAGGGGATAACCCGGTTACACGTTTTAATAACGCGCGTACCATCGTGGTGTCTAAAGAGTTTGTGTTGACCAAGATCGGCGGACAACTCCCACCTATGCTTGAAAACCAAACCGACACCGTTACCGTGAAGCGTTCTATCTTCCCGGAAGCGTTTTCTCTGGTCGAGCAGTCGTACGGTAAAGCCAGTAAGAACCTGAGCAGCGGCGCTGACCAGTTCTTCTTGTTTGACAGTGATGATTCGCTGTGGGTGTTTATCACAACGGACTTCGACCGTAACACCGGCGTGCTGCGTAAAATTATCCAGCGTCAAGAGTTAGTGGATTTACAGTTCCAACCTTATCGTTAATAACGGTATTCTCGAGAATAGTGTTAAAACCTTAGCAGAGGGTGATCACCCTCTGCTATATTTTTGTCACTCCCATGCCTTAGAGGAAATATTTATTATGTGTGATCTTTCAAAAATCCTACCCCCTGTGATGAAGCAACCAAAAGATAAAAACCAAGAGGGTGGATTTGCACACCTCGATTTTTCTTCATTGAAGGCGTTGAGGGAGAACCTCCGCAATACTGAATTTGTTGGCGAACATCTGACGCCCGACCAAATTGCTGGAATCTTTTCAATACATATGGCCGAGCTCGATAGGGTTATGCGGGAGACACCTGAAAAAGAACTTCTCCAGTGGAATTTTTTACCCACTACCAAGTACGAAAAAGACGGATTAAAACTGTCACTTTTCATCCCCACCCTCGATAATGACACTCCGTCTGGACTCGAGGGTAAAATAGCCTGGACTCACCGCGGGTTGAAAATGCATACCGTGGAAGAGTTTTTTAAAATGTATTGCAGTAGTACTTTGGAATTCACCAGCGAGTCCAAGGTTACTCCTCCTGAAAACACCCAGGAAGTCCTGATGGAGTTTGAGGAATCATTCGCCAAGGAGTGGAAACACGCTATGGAACATGATTCTCTCGAATACATTCTGGCGTTACAACGTGATCGTTACGCCAACCTATTAGACCTCACCTCAACGTTGTCAAAAACTGCACCAGATCGTTTTGTGTTTACCGTAGGTGACCCAATCACGCGCGGGGATGCTGTAATCGCCCGTCCGATAATTAAGTTACCGGGTGCAATCTGTCAAGATGATGACGCGTTACCCATTGATAGACTTCCTTCTTACGAAGCGTTTTTTGAATCTTACTGTGCGCTTGAAAGACCACTTCTTTCAGAACCCGAAGTCCCCAAACCCTCCAGCGTGGGTCTTGAGAACAAGATAGCGTTTCCTGATCCTGAGCACGAAGTGACGGCTACCATTCGTTTTGCGAATGGGGAAGTTACCTTTAGTTCTATGAGTCCGCAGAAGCTCGCTGAGGCAGTTAAAAGCATGCTTAACTAACGAATAGGGTAGGGGCTTACGCCCCTACCCTATTCAATACGTTGTTTTATTTTTAACTTGGAGTTTGTTATAGACCTATATAACCGGAGTGTATAAACAACTAATGTTTTTAATCAATCAACTCTATTAAGGAATTATCATGTCTACTACCAAAACCACTTCTATGATCGTTGACCGTATCGTTGCAGCTGTTAAATCAACTGCCCCAGAAAAAGCTGAACACAACATCCGTCTGCTGCTGAAAGATGTGGTCAGCGAAGGTGTTGAACAAAACACGTTCTATGAAATCGCAGCCCTGCTGAAAGAAAAGGGTTATGAGGTCAAAGACAATTTCGAAACACTCAGCGAAGAAGTTGCTTCAGAGAACGGCGAAGTAGAAGCTATCCTGAGTGAAGAGAAAGCCGGTCTGATCTCAGCACGCAATGGCTTTATCGCCGGCACCGTAATTGGCGCAGGCGCAGGTGTATTGCATCGCGGTATGAACACCACCACACTCGCCACAGCTGCTGCTTCTTCCGTAGGTTCGTACTTCCTGGGTAATCAGCTGGAAAAACATATCCCAGAAAGCGTGCAGAACAAATACGCGAAAGTCGCCGGCGGTGTTGTACTCGGCCTGGGCTTTGGTGCGGGTTCTGTTGTGGTAGCGGATGTTGCCAAGAACGTGATCGCTGATCGCTTCTTCAATGACACCGATACCTCAGCCGCTGACGCTGTTGCATTGTTTTAAGTTAATCCCTAACCCGTAATTAATTAATTATCTCAACCTCATCTAAATAAATCAGGAGTTCCACATGTCAAACGTAAACACCACTGAAGAAGTACTGGTAGCTGAAAAAGCCAACATGATCGTTCCAAGCAAAGTTTGCGCTGCCTCTGCTCTGCTGGGGGGTCTGTATGTTGCCGGTCTGACCAAATGCACGCTGCCTAAGCTTGCCGCAACTGCCGGTGCAACTTACCTGGGTTATGTCCTGGGTGAGGAAATCGAGCGCCGCGCAGGTGAAGGTATTGAAGCCACCATGGTCGCCGGTGGTATCGGTATGACGCTCGGCATGCTCGCCTCTGGTGCGGGTGGTTGCCTGGAGTCATCTAACGCGGCAGTAGACCTGTTCTAACGAGCAGGTTGTTCTTAACCCCTATCACAAGTTAACTTGTTTTCGTCCCAGTATCTAGAGGAACTTATTATGAAAGAAACTATCGTAATCGAAAAAGCCGGCTCTGTTAAATCTGTTTACTCCGGTCGTGTTATCGGTGTATTAGGTGCGGTATTGTCGTCTGGCCTGGACATGCTAGACAAAGGCGTGAAGTATTCCAACGTCTCCGGTCTGGTTGTAGGTTCAGCCACAGGCTACTATCTGGGGAACGTCTCAGATAAAGCAACCGACGTAATTAATCAGGTTACAGGCTCCAACAACTCCGGTATCATTCCCGCCATTATGTGTGGTGGTATGGCCTACGGAGTCGCTTCAGGCTTCCGCGGCTTGGGTCGTCGCTTTGACGATACCGTAGATGAGAAAGTCGGTGAAGTCACAGACTGGTATCAGAACCGCAGTACCGACGTCGATACCACAGCGACTGACGCTGTATCCCTCTTCTAAAGAATAGAGCCTATCCCTCACGGGATAGGCTCTACTTTAGTCACTTATTTTTTTTTTGTTTAACTCGGAATTTCCGGAACGTCGATGGAGTAATCGTCGGCAGGTTTATCATCCGAATTGGCTTCTGGGTCCACCGCATCAGGATCAGCGCCATCTGTTGGTTCCTTAGGCGTATCACCCTCGTTGGCATCCAGGTCAAGATTAGTGTCGTCTGGCGGCATGCCATCGGTGTCACTTTCATCTGGGTCTACCGCGGGTTCTTCCATTGGAGGTTCGTCTTCCATACCCAGCGCCTTCTTAATCTTCTTGCTCAACTTTTCATTACGCTCTTTGGAGCTCTTAGCGTATTCCAGCATGAACAATCCAACGTTCTCAGAGTACTGATCGATCTCATTGATTAACGAGTAGAGACCACCCTCTTTCCCTTTATTGGTCACCACATCAAATGGCATAGGGAGGTTGAACTGACGATAGAGGTCAACCAGGAACACACCTTTGAGGGAAGATTGAACTTTTTCTTCACTCATGTCTTCGGTATCAATACCCATGGCGCTCAGCATCTGACGCATCATGGTGATCCCACCTGACATCTCAGTCCAGTCCTCCACTAACTCTTTTACCGCGCTGATCTTTTCTTTGAGCTTATTAGTGCTCTCGATAGACGCCGGGGTAGGAAGCGTGGCTTTGAGGTTATTCAAGAAGTCAGCCAGGATGATTTCGATCTTGTCTTCTTCTTCTTTAACCCCTTCTGGGAAATCACCCCCGTCAGGTTTCATCAGTGCTTTATTGGACTCAATTGCTGCGATGAGTTTATTTAACAGCACTTCGTTGACCATGGTGTACTTACGCATGTGTTCAACCAGCATACGGCATAAGTCGGTTTGCCATAACACGGTTTGGTTACGCAGCATCTCCTGCTCGGCCAGCGCTTCTACCTGGAAGTTATTTCCTTCTTCTTTGTCATCAAGCCAACTACGCTGCAACATAAACGTCGACGCGATGCTTGAGAGTAGGTTCTGACGTGAGGCATCATCTACCGCTTTAAATCCCGTACGCTCGATCTGAGACACTTCTACGTTTGGTGACGCCATGAACGGGTTACCGTTGCTGTTGACCTTGACTACCAGACTCTGTTCACGCAGTGCCTCAACGATATCGGGAATACTCAAACTCCCCGAACCGATAATTCCGTGCAACGTCGGGTTAGACTTAAACCATTTCCAGCGCGCAATCTCGACTGAGTTCTCGGGTTCCGGGTCATCCTCTTCCAGATCAATCAGAAGCTGATTACGGGTCTGCGCTTGATCAAGGTTAGCCAGGGCGTCTGCAACGTCCAGGGCGGCTAAACGGGCGATAAAGAGTTTCGCTCGTGTGGTGAGTGACTGACCAACACCCATGCGGTTGTAGTTAAACGCAAAATAGGTGTAACACTCAGCCGGGATATAAAGTACGCGAACATGCTGTTGTTGTAACGCACGGCTCAGCCAAAGCTTGGTGGTCTCCTCTTCGAGCTTCACGGAGATGTTCTGCCCGCCGGCACCCGAGGCGACCGCCTGGATCATTGCTTTTTCGAGCTGGTCGTTGGCAAGCAAGGCGAATTCCGACATATCGAAGTCACACTCTTTACCGTCCTGCACGTTACGCAAGTTAGCGATAAGTGAGTTAACCCCACCTTGGGTATTAGGGGTCTCGATCTGGTCAGACTTCTTCTTAGCAGTCTGGTAGAACGACATATCCTTGGTTGATTTCAAAAACTTACCGTTGGAGTCCAACAGGGCGAATCCGCCGGCTTGTTCTTTTGGGTTACCGTTAATCAGCGCCGGAATAAAAGCCTCAGACGGAATAGTGAAGCTCAACGGAATACCAAACGCTTTCATGTTGTACACGTCACCGCGTTTTACCGACGCCACCGGGCGGGTGACGTACTGACGGTCACGGTACAGGTCATGTTGCAGTGCTTCGAGCTGTGCGTTTGACATAATGGTGGTGTCAACAGCCGACTTACCATCCTTGCTTCGCTCGCGAGGCGCACCCACCTGTGTGGTGGTCGTGATGGTGTTGTCTTTGTCACGCTCTTTACTCTGACGACGCTTACGCACCATCGAAGAAAGGGATTCTGCACCCATGACGTCGTCGACTACCTGGCTACGCTGAACCCGAACCAATTCACCCAAACCCAGTACAGCGGGGTTATCAGTAATGGTGATGTTAAACGCTTTATCAATGAGATGGTACTCGTTACCCGCGTCAGCTCTGCCCTGGTTCGTAAAGAGTGCTTCAAGACCCCCTACGGCTTTTTGTTTCTCCCCGGTCTTTGCAGGGTTGCCAATTAACCCTTTGTTCTTGGCGACCCACCGACCCTCTTCTTGTACGAAGTTTTTAGCGACCTCGATCCGGAGATCAACAGCGTTGGCTTCGGTACCATCTACGCGCTCAGCGCCGTTGATGAGGTGATCAACCGCGGTGCGAGACAGGTTCATTAAAATACACGAACCCGACCCGGTGATCATATCCCCGACCATATCCGGGAGTTTTTCCTCAATTTTATAGTCGCTGGTAAAGTAAGTCTGTATTATTTTAAGCAGCTCACTGTGCAACTTAGCGTTTTTCAAATCCGAGTCATACGTATCGTATGTTAAAATGTTCTCCTGCGGCCCGTTAGGGAAAAGCATGAGCGTCTTCCAAATCAACTCGGCTTTTGCAACGTACGGGGTGATCTGACGTAGGTCGGTATTGGCGTTGATGTTGTTCGCGATAACGTCGCTGAGCTTTTTAAGCTTAGTATGGTTAATGCGTTGTTCACGCTGAGAAGTATCGCGCGACGTATCCTTATGATCACGCACCATTGTGCGCAGGATACCTTTCACCGCCGGCGTTGCATTTTTAAGGTTTTGCCGTAACTTGGATTGGTCAAGATAATCATGACCCTTAGTCGAACTCGTTCTTCTCATGCTACCCTCTTGAGTGCAGAATAATGGAAAATATTGAATACAAAGCTTACGTGAGCAGCGTGTTAAGTTTGGTCCGTACGATGGTGATCAAGTTTGAAGCCGTTGCCGCGGTAGACAACCAACTGCTTGAGCGGTCTGGACATCAGGTGTCCTCCGATCGCCGAACCTGGCGCTACTACCTCAACATGAGCGGGGAATACCACCAGGCTGATGAAAAAATGATGGTGCAATCACTCGATAACGGTGATACCATTTTGTTTAGTAAAGAGAATCTTGAGATTCACCTTGCAACCCGCCGTGCGTACGCATCAGGAAACTACCTGTATAATCGCCTGGTCGACGCTTACCCGGGTCAACGTGATCTGATCAACGGGATACTTAACCCCATTGATATCACGACCGCTATCGCTGCTCCTGACTATAAAATTCTTCGTTACAATACATCGTTGGTTTTGTGGAACGAAGATCAGTTAGTCCCCCGGTTACAGGACTGGATAGATTCGTTTACCTACCAACATTTTGACAACGAATATTTCTATACCGACAACCTCATGCTCCCAGTGAGCATTGCGGCACTTTACGGATTAATGACCCCTGCCATCCTGTCTATCCGTGAAGAAGCCATTGGAACGCGCTACGTCCACGAATTTCACATCTGGAGTCGACTGAACTCCTACGGGGATTTTTCCAAATACAAGGCGTCGCTTAGCAACAAACAGATCATGTGGCTCTATCGTAACATTGAATGGCTAGTTAAAAATGCCGGCAAGGTGTATACGCTTGATACCGTGGTTAAAAATATCCTCACCGAGCAATCTATTCCTATTGCTCGTTTTAGGGCGATGCTCAGCACCGATACTCAGCTGGAAGATTTGACACCGACGCCGTCTTTCAGACGCATCAACATGAACTTGTTGAGTGAAGCTGCTACGGTGGAAACCAAATACTCAGCAGAAAAAATCATCGGATTAGAAGCCCCTTTGGCAAAAGATAACCCGGTGGAACAAAGCGAATACCTGGCGGAATTGATTCGTATAGGAAAACACTCCATACACTCAGACGTTCCGACCAAACTCCTCGAGTCCAATATGGAGGACTTCACCAACCGCCACGCCGAAACATTGATGAATGTACTGTATCATGAGTGGGTGCATTTAACTCAGCATAATCTGTACGTAGCGATCATTGATGTGACCGAGGGTTCAAGCGGTACCCAGATTCGTTTGGGGGTGAAAGACGCGATGATCTTGTGGACGTACCTCACCATGAAACTCCGTGGAGAGGACACCACGCGTATTCCTTACATCTATTATCAAAAAGCGTTGAAGGTAACTCCTCCGCTGATTGAAGATCTTCAGGCTTACGGTGATGATCGTTATCTCAGTAAAGAGATGTGCCAGGGGATATTGAATCTTCATCCTGGCTTTACGCGTCTGATTAGTCCTGATGCCTTTTTCGCTAAAGGACTCGATATCTACCTTATTCAATGGCAGCATAAGAAACTGTACTCGCAGTACAACGACTTTAACAAGTCCGTACGCATTAAGAATGCGTGCGATGCGATGTACGAAAGCGGCGTGGCGTCTTTAACAGACATCCCGCTGTTCAGGGATTGGTTAATCTCCAAGGAGCTCAACCTTGATAACTTAACGCACGACGAAATGGAAACCTTGGCGTGGGATATTTTCCAACGCGCCACAGGGTGGGATGTGAATGACTCGAGTTCGCTTCGAAGCATTCAGTCTGATCTCGTGTCGTTAATGTTAGACTTGTCCAGTTACACCATTCAGGCTTCGATTGATATCGACGACGGTAACGTTACGGTAGAAGCGATGTCCAGGATCGACGGCGCGTTCGCACTTGATGCGAACAGCATGGGAATTGATTCCAATGCGGTCTTCCTTCCGGTACAAGCCAAAGGTATCCCTGTGTTTAACACCAACATGACCGTTGATAACTTAACGGCCGTCACGGAAACTGCCGCCATTGACTTCCAATCAACACTTGTCGCTACCCTCCCTATCTCTATCGGGTTGACAGCTTCAGGGTGTTGTAGTCCTGGATCGGCGGACATGCTGCCGGTGTCTTTACATGTACTGGATACAAACTAAACCAAAATGAACTACACACCGCAATCTCTTGATATCATCCTGGCTAAAAATGAATTCGCGAAAGATCACGGGATACGTGACAGAATCGAAAGCCAGTCCTTGAAACTCATTAGCCTGGGTTGGAATCGCGAAGGCGATCATGCATTTGAAGTGATTAATCCAATCCACCCCGCTGAGTCCTGCACTCACTGGACTCTGGAGCGGGTTGATCTCAGTCGACTTTCACTCAACGGGCTAACTTATAGTAAGCAGCACCTAAGCGCAAACGATGCCTGCAAACTCGTGAGTTCAAAAACAGGCTGGTCGATTATCCCTCAGGATATTGAGTCGATCGTCGAAGTGGCTGGGGGTTGGCAGGTCAGCATTCAACCGTATTCAATTCGCTTTAAGGGCGAGTTTAAAATTAAGAACCATTAAGGACCCAGTATGGCCACCACTGATATTCAGCAAAGCAGTAATTCCCGCTTACCCTCACAGCTGGTAACCACACAGCTTATGGGGAACAAAATAGCGATCGCCGTACTCACTAAGTCCACCGTGATCATTGACCAATACTCGACGCTGAATGAAGTGCACGATGTGATGGCGTCTACTTCTATTGGTGAAAAGAACGGAGAGGACTTTAAGCTGCAGTATTACGGGATCGGTGTTAAAGGTGCGCAGTTCCAGGGTAACGACGTCAACGGCATTCCGCGTATGATCGTTAACCAGCACCAACCGACCAACGTCAACGCGTTCTACCCGATTCCGTTCGTGGTGCGTGAGATCACTGATGATCTCTCTAATGCGGAGCGTGAACGTTACCGCATGCGCGTGGTGTTTGTTAAAGACAATGTCACCTACGTGGCTTATTACCTGAAAATGGCGGGTTTCTCCTCTTTCATCCCAAGTCTTAAGATCGTGACGAAAGATGCTAACACGGGTAACGAAGTTCCAGATACCTATGTTCCTCAGCAAGATGCGATGCACCCAAAACCCATCACGCCGAAACCTGATGGTACCGTACCGGTCTCTAACCAGTATGTAACCGCTTCAGGGCGTTTAGATCTGAGCCTGGATGCCAACGAGCTCGAAGAGATCAAAAACGCGTGTCGTATTCTGTTTGGTGATGCGTCTTATGCCGCTATTAATGAATACTACGTGGTCAATGGTATCGATACCACCAACGACGGCGCTATTGTTCCGGGTGGCACACAGAACATTCGCTACTCTGAAGTCCAGTCGGCGGTGATTGCCTACACCATTACTGAAACGCATCCGCGTGATGCCAACGCCAGCGGTAAAATGGAGCTTTACTTTGACATTGGTGCTTCCGCACCTCTGCTGCTCGCAACCAGTTAAGGAGTGATGCATGCTTTTCAAACAGATTTCCCCGAACGGACAGCCGTTACAGCTGCCAGGTCTTAAGCTCGGGAAATTCTCCACGGATTACATCGACACCATTAACATGTTTTATGAGCTGAACCTGTCTGCGGCAAGCTACCGCAAATCTCAGGTTTATCTCAACGCCGCTAACAAGCCGACACTTGAGCTGGTACCCATGTTAATTAACGCCAACAACGATATCTTGAAGTTTGAGAGTCGTGTGGCGGTCGTTTCACCCGAGCTCTCCCTGGTCAATCCGGTAGCGAACAAGATGATCAATTTCCTCCCGGTCTCTCCTGCTCGCGTGGTGTCTAAAAGTGAGATGGCGTTTCTTGAGAACGTCGAGGTTAACGCGCCTCGCAATATTTTTATGCCATCAGACACCGTACCCGACATGGTGGCGTTAATGCTAAACTCCATTCCTGGTCAACCTAAGTGGGCGGAAAGCACCAACTACACCTTTTCAACCGGCGGGTTCCTTTTGGAGTATTACGGTCCGGTCCAGACAGCCCCTTCGGATTACTTCTACCCAGAAGACGCGAAGACGGTCGCAGTTTTCCAGATTCTTCAAGGCAAGAACACCGGTAAGTTAATGGTGTATGCTCATGATTGATCCGGACGCTCGATTACGCTGTATCGGTACTGACCCGTCTACGACCAATATGGGTGTGGCAGTGATCGATATCAACATGATCAAGGCCGCTCCGTTTGAATTGGTTCACGTTAACACCATCCAAGGCGATAAGGTCGACTATCACGACATCTCGAACTACACGAGTCGTCCGGCCACTGCACGCGGGTATGGGCTGGCACAAAGTTATAAATCTCTGCTGGAGATTTACGAACCCAACGCCGCCATTACCGAAGATAACTTCCTCGGCGCGTCCGCGGATACCTTCAAGCGTTTAGTGGAAACAGTTGATCTGTTACGGCAGGCGACCCACGAACATCACAAAGGGATGTTCCTCGCGAACGTGCTGCCGAATATCGCCAAAGCTGTAGTGGGTGCGAATTTCAAAGGCACTCAAAAAGAAGATGTGTTAGCCGGCTTAAAGGCTTACCCGCGTCTGAACCTCAACGGGGTTAACCTTGATGACTTAACAGACCACGCGGTAGACTCAATAGTGATTTGTCTTTATTTGTGTGAAGACATTGCACGAGGCTACAACATTCTGTATAAGCCTGAGTGGAGACCCTTTACCCCCGAACCCCGGAAAAAGTCGAAAAAGAAATGACAACGGAACATGCTACGGACAACGACACTAGACCTGAACCTGTCATGGGTGGTGCTCGAACCAACGGTATTGAAACCGGTCTTTTCGGACGATGGACGGTAAGGTTTCGTAATTTGTGCGGTGTCATTGCGGTATGCACAACCTGCCTCAATAGCCTGTGGTACGTCTGGACGATCCATACGTCCGTGTCACGCGGCTTTGGTTGGCCTGACCGCATGTCCCTGTTCATTATTACGTGTGGTCCTATTATCGTGGCATTCTCCTATATCGATGCGTCTAAAGTACTGAGAATCCTCACACAGACAGATGGGGTGGGTGACCGAATGCGTAAGAAGGTCATCGCTACACTGTCCCGACCTGGGGATGCTCGAGACGATACCGAACGAAAAGACCCGTGAATAATAACCCCTCTACCCGCAAAGGGTAGAGGGGTTATAGTTGCACTTTACTTTTTACGGGGATTGGTGAGAAAAGTCGCACTTCCCTGAACACCGTCAACAATACTGGTTATTGAGTGAGTCAAGCTGTTGATGACAACCTGTGAACCGTACACTTTATCGTTGGCTGCGTCCAGATGATAGACCGCGCTGATAAGTTTCAAACGGGTTT
>JACCDR011857532.1_pt1 | contig 15303 bp, 24 predicted proteins | sample 7446431 | NCBI WGS metagenome assembly JACCDR01 (sample SAMN15323443, study PRJNA562643) | freshwater metagenome | isolation source: river surface water | place: USA:Blue River Watershed | collected 2017-08-17 | reverse complement strand
GTTTAAATTCACTTTTTGTAGCATCGGTCATGTAACCAATAAATCTATCGTCGCCTTGTTGCGTCACGTTGTTGATTTGCATTGGCGTAAGTTCAATTCCAGCAGCCCTCGCAGCGAGTTCCAATAGCTCTTTGTCAGTCATTTACTTATCCTTTCTGGCGCGAATGGCTGCGGCGCTGCTATTGCATAGTTGCTTCGAGGCAAACAAGCTCTCACAAACCTTCGCGCATTCCTCACGCTCTGCCGCCACAGCTTCGGCAATGAACTTGTCTAGTGCTTCTTGGCTTGGTTGGATGGAGAGGGCTTCCATAGCCACACGCTGGTCGGCAAAACGACCAAACGCTGCAATCTTTCCCAACGCCTCGTCTTTCTGCTGAATAACCAAGTCGCGTGAAGCGAGTTGATGCCCGTTACGCATTGCCACTTCGTAATGGCTCTCACAAACAGACTTCAGCCGCTCAATCTCAGCCCTCGCGGCGGCGATAAAATCAAGAACAGGCTTTGCGCCATTCCAATTACCCGGCTCCCCCGTTGATCCTGTTACGGCCTGATAAATTTCGGCGATTGTGGCGTTCGCCGTCCGTGTCTCTTGTGCGTGAATGGATGCCTCTTGCTTCATGGTTTCAGCAAGATTTGTAACTCGCTCAATCTCAGCCATCGCAGCGGCGAGTTCGGCGCGTAGGGCTTGAATCGTGTCGTGTGGGTTGGTCGGCATTATCATTTTTCCGTTTGAATCGAAGTGGCCGTTATTCAACATTCTCATTTCTCCTTCACGCTGGCGATTGCATCTCGGATCATGTCGGCGACAATTACCTGTCTAGCGTGGCGTGGAGCGCCTCCGTCCTTCGCTGTTGAGGTTGGAACCATCCCGCAATCTATAGCCGCCTCAAGTGCCGCCCGCAGTTCGTCGCGCTGCTTGGTGACTTCCTCCAATTTGTCATGCACTGGCGATGCGCTGCCGTGGTTTTCGTGGGACGCTAGACTGTTAATCATTTCGCTTTCCGCTCCTGGTATCGTTCTTTCGACTTCTCGCTCATACAGAATACGCACCGCCAGCACCGGACATATCTAGTTCCGTTGTGTCCGTTCTTACATGGACGGCCTCGGTATATGTTCTTTCCTTCAGAAATAGCCGCGTTACGGGCCAAGGAGGATTTTTTTGTCACGCTGCCTCCTTGATTCCTGCCTGTTCTAATTCAATTGCGATCTGTTCTGTTAAAGCTGCGTTGATTAAATCTGCACGTTTGAACTTTATTAACTGATCTTCACACGCTTTAATTCTGTTCTTCGCTTCGTGCAGCTCTGAAACTTCTAGCGGTATTCCGTTTGCTAACTTCTTGGCTAATACCTGCATGGGTTTAACGTCAAACTCAGGCATTAGGCGAACCATCATCGCGACAAATCCATTGATGCAGTAATCAATACGTGCATAGTCATCACCAGTATGTAATCTGGTTACTGCGTATCCACGAATTGCATCTACTTCTCCGGTCAGCATTTCGTTAATACATTTATCAATCGGCGCTAACCATGCTTTTGCTTGGCGTCGTGTTGGTGGCTTTTGTTTATTGGCCTTTGTTCTGTCCAAAGTAGCTTGGTGATGCCGCTGAAGTCTCGTTAGCATTCTTCTGGCCTCCGATACCAGACAACGTGTTTAAATGTCTCAGAGATCAATTCGCCATCTTCCACAAGACCTTTTAGATAGCGTCTTGCGGTTTGTTGAGTCCAACCGAGTTCGTTACAGATGGTCGGGATTGATACATCTTCAAGTTGATTCACCAAACGCATTAGTGCTGCTCTGCGACGATCAAACGCCTTTGCGTTTGTTGGCATCGGCTCAGGCGGCTTCAATCGCTCGTCGGAGTAATGGCGACGGACTTTCCCTTTCGGAAGTTTTGGGACTCGGCAGAACAAAAGATCAGCAAACATCTTTGAATCCGTCCATCGGAATGAATCCTGCCCAAGATTCCGTCCAGCACTTTCTGTAAGCAACCGGAGGATTAATTCCTAAGTCGTGTTTAATGGTTTCGTGGCAAGCGCATTGATAGCGTTTCTCGCACCACTCACCAACTTGGTGTCCATGCCCTAGGCAGCGGTTAATGCTTGCTTCCAATGGCATTTGGATGGGTTTGGCAATAGTTTCCATCAGAAAGGCACATCCTCTGATTTGTTGGATTTCTTCTCACCTGGACGGCTTGCTTGTGCCAGTTCAAGAACCTTGGCGGAAAACTTGTCATTTGCCCAAGCGTGGTTCCAATACTTACCGCTGTCGTTCTTGGTGGAAGGCATGGCAACAAACTCGCCATTGGAGCCATTGGCCAAGCGGCAACCCTTCACGCTAAGAAATTCAGGCTCACCTTCTTTAGAGTGAAGGTTGATATTGAAAGAAGGGTACTTGCCGTCAAACCACTTTACTGAGATATGCATTTGTTGCTCCTTGTTTAAATCGTTACGCTTGAGTAGCCATGGTCATGGCTTCTTTCGCTTTCTTGATTGCGGTACGGCACTTGCTGTCTAGCAGGGACCAAACTGCTATTTTTTCTTCTGGTTCCAAGTGCTGTTTTTCCAACATATCCACCAGTTCGTTAGGCGTTGCTGATTGCTGGTTGAAATGCTCTTGGATGCCTTCAGCGAACTGCATCAGAAACTTCTGTTCATCAGCATTGAATGACTCCAACGCTCCGGCAGTTGGCGTTACCTTGCTTTCGGTTGCCTTCTTTGCAAATGCCTCTGCTTCGTTATCCTTGCCGTGCTTGTTTGTGCTATCGGCATCTTTGTTGTCATCAATCAGAAGAAGCCCGTTAAGTGCGTATTTGCGTGCATAGCTTGATGTGCTTCCGGTAACTTGGGCTTCATCCATACCTTTTTTCGACTCAGCTTCACGGGCATATGCAGAAGTTGAAATAATTTCGTGACCATCTGAAATGCTTGCTGTCGCCTTTACATAAATCCGGTCCCCGACAAGCACCATTTCATCATTGACGGTCAGAATCAAACCGCCAAGAAGTGGCTTAACAGCCATCAAAATGTCTTCACAACTACGGTAGTTGTATTTTCCAAAGCTATTGAATTGTCCTTTAGGCGCATTCAATGATTGCTGAATTACTGACAGCTTATTAACTAGCGTCAGTTCAACATCTAATCGCTTGTTCATTATTCTGCTCCGTCATATACGTTGTCGAAGTAGTGCAGTGCAGCAGCTTCCAGCAGTTGTTTTGCTTCAAGGAAATTTGCCGCTAGTGGGTTAGTGAAACTCCCAGGCAATCCGCAAGACACCGCACCACGAAGATCAGCAGCACACTTGCCGTAGTTGTATGCAGCGGTTTTAAGGTTGTCTTCGTTGAACATCAGTTGATGCTCTGGCTGCGTTCCAAGGTTGAGAGAGTTCATTTTGAACACTCCACGGATACAGCTTCCCGATAGTCCATTTCAGACACAGCACACCAGAGGAACGCAACGCACAATGCACAGATAATTGCGCGGGTGTTTTCTGTAAGAACCGATTGACGGCGGTAGCGTGAATAGAAGGTCATACCGCCTCCCGGCTAAGTTCGTACAGGTAATCAGCGCGGTCTGCTTGGTCTTCGCCATAGAAGCCATAAAGCGAACTTTTGATTTCCTCAACGACAGACTCAGCAAGTAATTCAGTCAAATTACTGCCGCCAATGGTGATGGCGAGAAGTTCAAGCGCTTTGTCATCCCATTCGTATTCGGTATCAAACTCAACACCGAAAGCCTTTACTGTCCGCTGCATGATTACCTCCGTCTAATAGCGCCGGTTTCCGTTCCGGCTTCCACCTGCATTGGCTGTCGATGTGCCGCTAATTCGGCCTGATCCGCTGATGCTCGGTGTCGGTTTGTGTTGCCAATCAACCCGCTTGGTTTGAGGATTTACTGCTAGTCCTCTTTTCCTCCCCGACCCTCCGAGGCTGCTTCGTGATTGCTTACTGCATGGACTCAAGTATAGAAAACTAAACATCAGCAGTCAAGCATTCTTAACCAGATAGACAAAAAAAATCCCGCATTAGCGGGAATGGTCTGTTTTGGCGTTGGTCATCGGTATGGGCTTGAGTCCTGAAACCGATATGGCCTGACGTTCTGGTTGATGATCACCGTTTCATTGACGGTTTGGGGTAGCGTTGGTTGCTGAATGTAAGTGGGTTGGTTCGCTACTATCATTGCCGTTCCTGCGATCAACGCCAGTGCGCTTAGTGCGTTAGACCTAGCGGCAGCTTGTGACTTGTTGGCGATCTTCTGAGAGTACAAACGATTGTTTTCCTCTCTGAACATTTGATAGGCCGCGTCGTTGTTTATGCGTCCTTCTCTTACGCCTTCACCTAGCGTTCTTCCATAAGTTAGAAGGTAATCTATTTGCGCTGCATCCTCGTCAGCATTGCGCCAGTTCGGGTATTGAGCGTTAAGCGAGTTCTCCTGGCAATCTGCCAGCGTTCTCATGGTGTGGCCTTTGGCAACGCACATTTTGGTTATTCCAACAAAACCCGGACCTTGATATTTGGTAGCGCATCCTGCCAAGGCTATGGATAGCGCGATCAGTGCGTATTTCATCCGAGTCTCCGATTAGATGCGTTCGCTCTGCTTGTAGATCACTCGGCCAATGATAACCACATCTTCTGTGCAGCGTTTCGGTGAAAACCGTCTCTGGTCTGAGTTATCACTACATGCCCACCACTCGCCAGCATCACGGCGCATCCGTTTAATTACTAGCTCGCCTTCATAGTTGAGTGCAAAAGCCTCCCCGTCATGCGGTGTCGTATCGTTGGTGTTGATCACCACTAAATCACCATCCCACAAAGCTGGTTCCATGCTTGCGCCTGAGACTCGCACAGCAAACAACTTTTCAGGCTTGTAGTTGTTGGATGAAAACCAATCTTTACGAAAGAAAACGGGCTTTCCGTTTCCGCTTTCATGCTCTATCGCGTACCCGCTAACACCTGCTGACAATTTGAATTTGACGCGAGGTACAGACACCAGGTCTGGATGGTCGCTTAGGCTGATTAATGATGCAGCATATTTTGCTTCAGCCGAATAGCCTTGTGTATTGGACAAAGGTAATAGTTTTGACTCTCCATCGCCAAACATTACCCATTCTTTCCGATAGCCTGAGTTTTGTTCAATGTTGTAAGCGTACTTTGGGCCGACTTTCTTGATCGAACCGGAAAGCCACTGATTCACGACGCTCTTTGATGCCCCTGCTAGTTTTCCAAAAGCCGTTTGATCTATCTCCAGCTCCGAAATCATCAAGGCAACACGTTCTGATGTAGTCGTATTCATGTCCAGCACTCTAAACAAACACTTGTAAAGTTTGCTTGCCTTCGCATGGTTTAGTGTTCTATACTTTTGCCCATGAACTCCTACGCAAACAAAGTCATTGATGCAATCGGAGGGACCGCGAAGGTTGCCGAATTGTGCGAAGTCACTCCTGGCGCTGTTAGCCAGTGGCGCACAAACGGTATCCCCAAGGCAACGCTCAAGTATTTGCGACTTGCCAAGCCTAAAGCGTTCCGCGAACTGCATCCAAAGACCAACCGAACCCCTCCGTTCCCGGACTAAACGCCGGGTTTTGGCCGGTAGAGAAATCCGGGCCATTTTTTTAATCGAGATAGCCATGTCAGAGAAATGCACAGAAGAACTGAAGTTGCGCGTCACGCCTGAGCTAATGCTTGCTCTCGCAAAGCTAGCTAACGCCGAGGATCGTTCCGTATCTGAGTACATCCGCATGGTGCTTTCCCTTCACTGCTTTGGTCATGTCCGCAGGCTAGACCAAGCAACGCATGCATGCGAAGGGTGCAAAGCATCCTCACAGGGCGCATGAAAAATTTAACCAAAGGAATCATGCACATGAAAGAACTCGCCTACATGGCCGCAGCAGTCGGATTCATCCTGCTTGGCTATCTGCTCGGTATGCATCACGGAGACGGCGAATGATCTTCTCTGCCGAGCCATCCAGCTTTGAAGCATACAGCCAGCGCACTCATGCACAGCGCGAATCGTTCTCTAACGTCTGGGCTATCCCGAAGCGTTGCAAATGCGTCGATTGTGCAAAACAAAGGACTGAACAGACGGGAAAGCATCTGAAGCGCGGCTTCGTCTGTCATTCGTGTTTGAAAGCCTAGCCAACAGGCGAAAAAAATCCCCACGTTGGTTGCCTTGCAGGGCCGTGGGGTTGTTCATACGTCAGGAGTAATTATGGCAAACAGAAAGCAAATTAGCAAGAAGACAAGGTTCGAGGTTTTTAAACGTGATTCGTTCGCGTGCCAATACTGTGGATCAACCCCGCCAGGAGTTGTGTTGCATGTTGATCACATTACTCCTGTTGCGCTTGGCGGAAAGAACAACATAGATAACCTTCTTACATCTTGCTGCGACTGCAATCTTGGGAAGGGTGCTACTCCTCTTTCATCTGCTCACCCTGCCATTTCAATGGCTGATAAAGCAAAGCAGATCAAGGAACGAGAAGAGCAAATTCGCGAATACAACAAGATGCTTACTGCCGAGGCAAACCGCATCGAAGATGACGCCTGGAATGTTGTTCGAGTGCTAGAAAACAACCCTAACGCTGATAGCTACAACAGATCGAAGTTTCAAAACATTAAGCGTTTTGTGTCTATGCTTCCTTTGCCTTTGGTTTGCGAAGCAGCAGAGATCGCAACCTCAAAGATGCACGTTGGTAGTCAGCGCCAATTCAAATATTTCTGTGGTGTTTGTTGGAACATGATCCGGGAGGCTGGGAATGCCTAACCGAATCATTAAAGAAACCATCTGCACAAGTGAAGAGATCGATTCTCTTACGCCAGAGCAAGAGGTTTTCTTCTATCGATTGATGGTCAATTGTGATGACTATGGTCTGTTCGATGGCCGCGCAAAGATCGTATCAAGCAAATGTTATCCGTTGAAATCACTTGATATCGAGTGCGTTCAATCGATGCTTAACGCTTTGGCTCGTGTCCAATTGATTTCAATGTATGAGGTAGATGGAAAGCCTTATATCGCTATCTCAAAATGGTCAGAGCACCAGCAAATAAGGGCTAAGAGGGCGAAATTCCCCATGCCTGACGATGGCAATCTGATAGTACTTGATATCAGTTGCAATCAATTGCCAGCAAATGCACCCGTAATCCAATCCAATCCAATCCAATCCGAATCCGAATCCGAATCCAAAAAACCTCTTGTCGTCAGCAAGCTGACTCCGTGTCCTCACCAAGAGATTCTTTTCCTGTTCTCTGAAGAACTTCCGGAACTACCGCAGCCGCGAATCTGGGAAGGCAAGCGCCAATCCAATCTGCAAGCTCGCTGGAAGTGGGTCATGTCGCAGGCTGAGAAAGACGGCAAAGAAGCGACTAAGGAATACGGACTAGATTTTTTCCGTCGCATGTTTGGCTATATCGCCAAGTCCGACTTCCTGATGGGCCGTTCTAGCGATTGGTCATGCGACCTTGGCTGGATCGTCAATGCCAACAACTTCGCCAAGATCATTGACGGGGTGTACGAGAACAAGGAGGCAGCATGACTCCTGTAATCATTGGAAACGCAACGCTATACCTTGGCGATTGCATGGACATTCTTCCGACACTGCCAAAGGTTGATGCGGTGATCACTGACCCGCCTTATGGGATAAAACGATTTGAAAAAGGATTTGGCTCTACTCGTTTTAAAGGTCATGGGGCAGAAAAGGATGGGATTTTATGGGACAGAAAGCCATGCCTTGGGCTAATGCTTGGTTTGATTGATAGATCAGATGTTGCTGTTATTTGGGGCGCAAATAACTTTGATTTGCCAGCCCATGAGCATTTTCTTGTGTGGGACAAAATGCAGACGGTTGAAAATTTCGCATCCGCAGAATATGCGTATTACAACGGCAAGAAGCCGGCCAAGGTTTTCAGGTACAGCATTCATCAACATAACCAAGACGAGAAAAACAAAGCTCATCCAACGCAAAAGCCACTTGCATTAATGAAATGGTGCATCGAGCAAGCAGGAAACCCGCAGACAATACTAGACCCATTCATGGGAAGCGGAACAACCGGAGTCGCAGCGGTTCAGATGGGCCGCAAGTTCATCGGCATTGAGCGCGAACCGAAATACTTTGAAATCGCCTGCAAGCGTATCGAAGACGCACAGCGCCAAGTCGACATGTTCGTTCAGCCAGTGCAAACGATGGTTCAGGAGGCGTTGCTATGAGCGTCCTTGATCAAATCATTCCGCACTCCACAGAGGCAGAGCAAAGCGTTATCGGTGCTTGCCTGCTGAACAGTTCTTCCATTGACGAGATTTCAACGCTAAAGCCTGAGCATTTCTACATCGAGGCGCACCGGGAAATCTTCAGCGTCATCGTTGAGATGTCGTCCAGTGGAAAGCAGGTCGATGTTATTACGCTGGCTGAACGCATCTCTGATCTTGGCAAGGATGGTGTTACAGGTGGTCTGCCGTACATCGGAGAAATGGCGGCAAACACGCCAGGTTCATCGAACGTCAAACGCTATGCAGAGATTGTCCAGTCCAAGGCCGTAGAGCGCCAGCTTCTTGCGGCTGTTGAGGACATTCGCGCTGCTGTTATCGCCAATGGCTCAACCAAGGACAAGCTGAACAAAGCGCAATCCTTGATTATGGCTATTTCTGAAAGCCGACAGCAGAAACAGCCGCGCAAGGTATCAGACGCACTTGCTGAATACGTTGAAACGCTAGAGCGTCGCCATGCAGGCGAAAACCGTGGGCTTTCTACCGGACTGCCAACTCTGGACGATCCGCTTGGAGGTGGTCTGCAAGATGGCAATCTGATCATCGTTGCCGGTCGTCCTTCGATGGGCAAATCTGCCTTCACCAACTGCATCGGCATCAATGCGGCAAAAGATGATCACGGTGTTGCCATCATGTCGATGGAAATGACCGAGACTGAGCAGATTGACCGCATGGTTGCTGCGGTTGGCAGAGTGAGCCTACAAGACGTTTTGTCCGCTCGGATGAGTGGAGAGTCAGGCGACCGCATTTCAGCGGCTGTAAGTGCCCTTAACGCGCTTCCTATCTATATCGACGAAGAAGGCGGACTGTCCGCTCACGAAGTTATGTCGAAAGCGCGGCAGGTTAAGCGCCGCCACGGGCTGAAACTTTTGATCGTCGATGCCCTTGGGCTGATGGATTACGACTCGTCACGCGCTGTATCTGAACTAGGCCAGATCACCAAGACGTTCAAAGCGTTTGCCAAGGAAATGAACATCCCTGTGATTCTGCTTTGCCAGCTTTCCCGTAAGTGTGAGGAGCGTCAGGACAAGCGCCCCGTGCTGTCTGACCTTCGCGACTCAGGAAACATCGAGCAGGACGCTGATGTGGTGATCATGCTTTACAGGGATGAATACTACAACCCCAACAGCCAAGACAAAGGCATTGCCGAAATCCTTATCCGTAAGAACCGGCAAGGGAAAACAGGCGTTATCCCTCTGGCATTCATTAATGACCAAACGCGCTTTGAAGTATTGGCTAGCGAGTGGAATCAACACAAACCAGAGCCGAGGAAGGCTAGGGGGTTCGGACTATGAATGCTCCACTAACCAAGCTCCAGCAATTAAAGATTGCCGCGAACAAGGCTGACGGGTTTGCCGATAAAGCGCTAGCCGTATTTCATGCAAAAGGCTTTGCCGAAACAGATATAGAAGAAGCCAAGCAGATGATTAGAGAAGCATGGAAAGACGAAGAACTGAAGGAGTGCTGGATTAACTGGATTAATGAAGAATATAAGGTGTGGCGATGAAACACATATTCGATTACTTGGACGAAACATTCAAAGAAATGTTCGAAGAAAGGGCTGCTATCCGTGAGTTTTGCGGAAACCAGACACGCGACGAAGCCGAGCAATCCGCAATGGCAGAAATTCGGGCAAAGATAGACGCAGACAAGGTGCAGAAATAATGCCGGTAGAAGACCATCCCATTCACGAAAAGACCATCAAGGCAGCAGATGCGCGTTATGGCTGCTACAACCATCCACCGTATTCAGATGGGTACATGGCTCCGAACCGTATTTACTCGCCTTATAGCGGCAACTGGACGATGAATAAAAAGTTCATCCCGCATCAAATGAGTACGGAGTGCAAATTCGACATGAGTCACATTGACCGTAGCTGTGAAGGCTGTATCCATGCGGGTGGAAAATGAAATGCCCAACATGCGGACAGAGAAAGAAACGATCCCTTCCACAGAATGCACGGCTTCACGCCTTGTTCATGCTGATGCAAGACACGCTTACAGCAAAGGATGGGTTACAACATTCAGCAATGTGGTGGAAGGTTATGTGTAAATCGCAGTGGCTAGGATTCACCGAGTACAGAAAGCCCGATGGCGACGTGATTCAAGTATTGCGCTCAACGGCTGACCTGGATGTAACCGAGCTAAACGAGTTCATGACCAAGGTTGAGGCTTACTGCGCTCAGCGTGGCGTGTATCTGGAGGATTGATGGCTATCCCGAAGAAACCGCGTCAGTGCAGGGTATGCAAAACCATGTTCCAGCCGGTTCGTTGTTTGCAAACAGTCTGCTCACCAGAATGCGCCATTGAGCAAGCCAAAGCAAAACGCGCAAAGGATGAACGCATCGCAGTGATGGAAAGCCGCAAGGTTATCCGCTTGCAGAAAGAAAAGCTGAAATCACGCAGCGAATGGATGAAAGAGGCTCAAATTGTATTTAACCAATACATCAGGGAACGAGATAAGAACCTTCCGTGTATCTCATGTGGTCGTCACCATCAAGGGCAATATCACGCCGGTCACTATCGCACGGTTGGTTCGCATCCTGAACTCAGGTTTGAAGAATCCAACGCACATAAACAATGCAGCGTATGCAATAACCACAAATCAGGGAACATAATTGAATACCGTATTAACTTGAAAGCCAAAATAGGTAATGAAAAACTAGAATGGCTGGAAGGTAATCACGATTCAAAAAAATATAGTATTGATGACTTAAAAGATATAAAATCAATCTACAAATCCAAGTTGAAGGAATTGCAACGTGGATGAATGCGACCGCGCTCAAATGAGCATAGAAACCGTAATAGATGTGTCACTGGCTAATGCCATGCGTAAAGCACTGGAGATTCCAGTTGGCAATCCCGGTGATTGCTCATATTGCGGCGAGTGGTCAGGAAGGCTGGTTAATGACGCATGCGCGCCATGTAGAACCAGATATAAATTAGATTAACGGATAATCCATAAGGAACCCGGAGACGGAAATGGCAGAGAGAATGCGCAAGACGCATCAAGACGATGTGCGTAAAAAGATTCAAGCAAGTCAGCTTATTAATGTCTTGCAAAATCATGCACTTGGTAATACAGAAGAATTATCGTCTTCCCGGTTAAAGGCCATAGAGATTCTTTTGCGTAAATCTGTCCCGGATTTGAGCGCAATTCAACATACTGGTGATGCTGATAATCCAGTGCGAACCGTAAGCATGATTGAATTGGTTCCCATGTCATCTAATGACTAAGCTACAGATAAAACTACCTGAAAAGCTTATTCCAGTGTTTGTTGGAAGGGCTGACGTAAGGTGGGCTTGTGGCGGACGAGGATCGGCAAAGACGCGTTCATTCGCCAAGATGATAGGTGTTCGTGGCCGTATGTATGGCGAAGCTGGTGTATCCGGTCAGTTGCTATGCGCTCGGCAGTTTATGAACTCCCTGGATGACTCGTCGTTAGAGGAATGCAAAAGAGCCATTGAAGATGAATCGTGGCTCTCAGAGTATTACGAAGTTGGCGAGAAGTTCATCAGGTCAAAAGATGGCCGCGTATGGTTTTCCTTTGCTGGCTTAGACAGGAACATCAGCAGCATCAAATCCAAGGGCAGAATCCTTGTCTGTTGGGTTGATGAAGCTGAACCAGTTACAGAAGACGCATGGAACACGCTTGAGCCTACGCTACGCGAAGAAGGCTCTGAATGGAACGCTGAACTATGGGTTACGTGGAACCCTAGGCGCAAATCAGCTTCCGTTGAGTCACGATTCAGGTTCTCTACTGATCAGCTAATTAAGGGTTCGGTTATTAATTGGCGAGACAATCCAAAGTTTCCAGCCAAGCTCGAGCGGCAGCGCAAACGTGACTTGGAAGAACGGCCAGATCAATACCCTCACATTTGGGATGGCGAATACGCAACTGCCATAGCTGGCGCTTATTACGCAAAGAGCTTGATACAAGCAAAGGACGAAGGGCGCATCGCTCGCGTTCCATTTGACCCGATGTTTAGAACTCGTGTTTTCTGTGACTTAGGTGGAACTGGCGCAAGGGCTGATGCTTTTGCTATGTGGCCTTCGCAGTGGATAAAAAAAGAAATCCGTGTTCGCGACCATTATGAGGTTCAAGGTCAGCCATTATCCGCTCACATTAATTGGCTAATGCGAAAAGGCTATAAGCCAGAAAACACAGATATTTGGTTGCCCCACGATGGCGAAACAAATGACCGTGTAATTGATACTTCATTTGAAAAGGGTTTTAAGGAAGCCGGTTATCACGTTGAGATTGTGCCAAATCAAGGCAAAGGCGCAGCAAAACAACGGGTAGAAGCAACACGCAGAAGGTTTCCTATTATCTGGTTTGACGATGAATCAACAGAATCAGGCAGGTTGGCTTTGGGTTGGTATCACGAAAAGATAGATAATATTCGTGGTGTTGGACTTGGGCCAGAACACGATTGGTCCTCGCATTCATCAGACGCATTTGGTTTAATGTGTTCGGCTTATATTGAGCCTAGTGAAAAGAAAAAACCAAAAGATAATGTCAATATAAGTTGGATGGGTTAAAATAAAGTTATTAAACCATTAACGCCGGGAGGCGCTGTGGCAAAGAAAGACGAAGATATCCTGAACGAAGCAAAAGAACGCTTCAAGCAATGTCAGGATGCCGAATCAGATAATCGGCAAAACTACGAAGACGATACCCGGTTCGCACGACTTGGCGAACAATGGCCGGATTCAGTCAAGAAACTACGTGAGCAAGAGGGTCGCCCCTGTCTCACTATCAACCGCATGCCTGCGTTCCTGCGTCAAGTTATCAATGACGCACGGATTAACACGCCATCCATCAAGGCGCATCCGGTAGATTCCAGCGACGATATTGAAACCGCTGAAGTCATCAACGGACTGTTCCGCAATATCGAAGTTTCCAGCAATGCCGATGTAGCGTATGACACTGCATTGGAGTGTGCTGTAACGGGTGGTTTCGGCTACTTCCGTGTTGATATTGATTACGCCACGGATGACACGTTTGATCAGGACATTATGATTGAACGGATCGTCAATCCACTAACGGTCTATGCTGACCCGGCTTCTACGGCTGCTGATGCATCTGATTGGCGTTTCGCGTTCATCACGGAAATGATCCCCAAGAGCGACTTTGAACGCCGTTGGAAAGACGCTGACGCCGTTGATTGGGAAGCCTACGACCAAGACCCTGACTGGATTACCGAAGACTCTGTGCGAGTGGCAGAGTATTGGGTTCGTGAAGAAGTAGAAAAGACCATCTGCCTTATGTCTAACGGAGCCGTAATCTCCGAAGAAGACGAACAGAAAAACGCTGAACTCTTTGCGATGGCTGGCATTACTTGCGTCAAACAGCGCAAGACCAAGAGCCACAAGGTAACGCATCGGATCATCACCGCTTGCGAAATCCTGGAAGAAACCGAATGGGCCGGTAGATATATCCCAATTATTCCGGTTTATGGCGATGAAGTGTTTATTGACGGTAAACGCCATTTCCTCTCGCTGATTCGCTTCGCCAAAGACGCACAACGCCAGTACAACTATTGGCGCACCACTTCTACGGAGCTTGTCGCGCTCAGCCCTAAAGCGCCGTTCATTGGCCCCAAGGGTTCGTTTGATACCGATGCCGAAAAGTGGGCTACTGCCAACGTCAAATCACACGCTTATATCGAGTATGACGGTCCTGTTCCTCCGCAGCGTCAAGGGTTCTCTGGTCCTCCTGCTGGCGCTATCCAAGAGGCTCTGAGTGCATCGGATGACATGAAGTCCATCATGGGCATCTATGACGCTTCCTTGGGTGCTAGAAGCAACGAGACAAGCGGCAAAGCCATCCTTGCTCGGCAGAGAGAAGGCGATGTGGGAACGTTCAACTTCATTGACAACCTGTCCCGCGCTCTCCGCTATGCGGGGCGGGTGATTATTGACCTGATGCCGCATGTCTATAACTCAGAGCGTGTGATTCGCGTGCTAGGCGAGGATGACTCCAATAAGGCAGTCAAGATTAATGCAGAGTACGACGACAACGGCGTAATCAAGCTCCACGATCTGACCACGGGCAAGTATGACGTAACCGTGGAAACCGGCCCTAGCTTCACGACTCAGCGCGCAGAAGCAGCTACGCAGATGATGGAACTGCTGCGAGTGTTCCCCCAAGCTGCTCCGATTGTTGGTGACATTGTGGCAAAGAACCTCGATTGGCCTGGTGCAGACAAGATTGCCGAACGTCTCAAGATCATGCTGCCTCCACAGATTCAGAAGGCAGAAAGCCAACAAGGTATCCCGCCAGAAGCACAAGCCATCCTCGCGTCAATGGATGCCCAAATGCAGCAGATGCAGCAGCAAATGCAGCAAGGCGTCCAACTGATACAAACAATCAAGGGCGAGAACGAATCGCTCAAGATGCAGCTACAAAACAAACAAGCCGAAATCATGGCGAGCGTTGAACAAGCCCGTTTGGATGCCGAAACCAAACTTCAGTTGGCGTCCATGAACAACAACGCTGACCAACAGGAAATTGTCCTCAAAGCCTATTTGGAACGCATGTCACAAGCCGCAGAACAGATGCGGCAACTCGTTTCACAGCCTCAACAGCAACCAAGTATCGTTATCCACAACTCCAAGCCGAAGCGCAAGAGTCTAGCCATCCAAGCCCCTAGCGGTGCGGTGTATCAAGGCGTGATTGAAGAACAAGAGGATGACGAAGAAGGTGAAATGGGATGAGCGAACTCAAGGCAAGGCGCAAGTTTGACCAAACTCCGGAGGACATCGAAAAGATGATCCTCGAAACGGAGAACCCGAAAGACCGGGCCACGCTCCTGATCATGCTCAACATCGCAGACCGTCTGGTGCAGCACGAAGAAGACGAAATGGCCATGATGATCAACGCCAAGCGCCTGGTGCTCGTCGTGCTGTTCTTCACCAACGCCATCCTCGGCATGGTCGTCTGGTACGGCTCTCGCGTACTCACCCAGTTCGAGGCTTACATGGAAAAGACTGACGGACTGGTGATCGAAATCGAGCGACACAAGGAACATCACCGGCAAGAGG
>JACCDR011181481.1_pt1 | contig 15305 bp, 13 predicted proteins | sample 7446431 | NCBI WGS metagenome assembly JACCDR01 (sample SAMN15323443, study PRJNA562643) | freshwater metagenome | isolation source: river surface water | place: USA:Blue River Watershed | collected 2017-08-17 | reverse complement strand
TGGAGCGCTCGGTCGGGTACGATCCGACGACATCCACGTTGGCAACGTGGTGCTCTACCAACTGAGCTACGAGCGCGATACGGGCAAGTTGAGTGAGCCAGGGAGGGTATCGTTCAAAGATAACCCTGGCAGGAGCGGCCCGTGAAATGGGATTGCAAAAGCAGTGACGAGGAGGTTAGCTCCGGGGCGCTCGCTTCGGCAGAGAGATGTCACTCGATCATGCCTGGGCAAGCGCCCCGGAACCGTTCCTTACAAAGAACAGAACACCCATTTGCAGGCCCTTCGGCTTGCACCCGCTGGTTTCCTGATCTCCGGGGCTCCGTAACCCCTTCGACCTTCTCGGCGGTCTTCGCGACCTTCTCGTTGTCGCTCACGCCTTCTCTCGAAGGTCAAAATGTAAAAAGCCCGCTATCCGTTTCCGGGTAGCGGGCCTTAAAAGTCGTCTGACAACTCGGCTACCCGCTACCCTCCTCTGGTTCATCACTCCGCACGATCCCAAACGATCCACACGGCAAGGAGGAACCACGCAGGGCATGATATTGCCCTTTCGTATTCGCCCACATCGTGGCGTTCTTGGTTGATCTTTGGAGGTTCACTTTTGAGTCGGGCGGCGCACCAGACTGATGCGCCGTCAGTGCTGCTGAAGGTAATGATCTGAACCGTTTACAGCAATCACTTTTTTCGGGATTCTGTTGTGTAAACGCGTACGTCGTTATTTAAGAACACGTTACGGCTTCGGATTTCTTCGGTTGAAAAGCCAGAGCGCACCCGAAAGAGCGAGCAGCGAAATGCAGACAGACTGCACTCCATCCGCCATCGCCTTGAACGCATTGATCTCGTAAACAATCGACGAAACGCGTCGGAAGAACTTGTCCCCAAAGTCGATGCGGTCGAGATAGCCCAGGGAGGCTACCACGACCACAAGGAAGATCGAGAGCACCAGCATGTGGCTTGGCTTCATGTGCGCACCGGACTCGCTTCGACAGGAGGCGTGATGAACATCTTCGGAAGCGTGGTGCGCACGTGCGCACTGAACTTGGGCAACATGATTCGCTTCACCTGTTGGCAGTACGGACTGCTGCCGCTGCGCCAAGCGCCGCGATAGCCGTTGTCTACACCTTCGGCTTTCTGTGCCTTGATGATCCGGTACGAAACCTGACTGGGCGTCAACCCTGTGGCGTGAGCAATCGCCTTGGTGGTCATGCCCATCATCGCCATCGAAACCACCGTCACGTCGAGCGCGACGCGGCCGTCGAAGAGAATCTTGTGCTTCGTCCGGTACTTGAGCGTGCCGTTGGTTTTCATGCTGGGCTCATGTGGGTCGCGACCTGCATCGCGGTGTTCAGGACGCCAAGGTTCAAACCACAGCGCGGACAGAAGCAGGCGTGCTCAGCCGCGCCATTGGCTTCGATCACCTTACGCCGCCCCGTGCGCCCCGCCGTGACCAGATGCGGGTTGGCTTCGCGCCACGCCTTGGTCCTTCGGTCCGTCGGTGCAACCAGAGCCAAGCTGCCGTTGCTGGGTACGGACTTGCGATTGGCGGTTGGGATCAATCCAGAGTGTTTACGACCGACGTGCATGCGCAAAGCGGCCTCCGCCTGCACCTTCGTTGGTTTTGTAAACGCCTTCTGGCATTGGGTACATTTGATTGTAGTCATCATGCTTCCTCTTCGCTGTGGTCCAGTCCACGTGCGATGGGCATTGGGATACCCATCATCTCGTAGAGCTTCTTTTCGTCAATCACCTGCACACCGTGCTTCAGAGCGGCATTGCTCTTCGTTGCCCCGGCATCGGCACCCATGATCAGGAAATGCACCTTGGCGCTGACGCTGGACTTCACAGTCCCGCCCGCCGCCTCGATTCTGCGCATGACCTCATCCCGCGTACCGGACTCCAGGGAACCGGTGATGACGAAAACTTTTCCAGTGAGCGCGCCCTTGCTCTCAGGCTGCGCTTCGAGCCGAAAGCCGAGCTTCTCCAAGCGCTCGATCTCCTCAGCATTGGCTTCCAGATAGCTGACCAGATTGGCGAATTTGACGCGCCCGACGATGCGGCTCAGCGCCGAGATGCCCATGGCGTCTGGGGTCATGGCGTCGATGATGCCGTTGAGGTCAGACCACTGGGCTGCCACGTCCTGGCAGGTGCTCTTACCCCAGCCTTCGACGCCAAGTGCATTGAGCTTGCGCCAGAGCGCCGCCGTCTTGGCCTGCTCTCGCCCCTTGAGGAACTTGGTCTTGGCCGCAGGCTTGAGGAAAGACAGGTCGTTGATCGAAAACAGATCAGAGAGCGTGCGCACACCATTCTGCATCAGGCTGCGAATAAGCGCCTCGCCTGATCCGTCGATGTCCAGGGCTCCCTTGCCTGCGGCATAGAGCAGCTTCGCGAAAACCTGCTCAGGGCAGTCCGCGCTGGTGCAGTACATGTCCACGAACCCTGGCGGACGGACGAGGATGGACTGGCAGCACGGGCACGTCTGCGGAATCTGGAAGAGGCCATCCACGTGCTTCTTGTGCAGGCCCATCACCTTCGGGATGATCTCCGCCGACTTCTCCACCAGCACCTCGTCGCCGACGTTGATCCCCAGACGGTCGATCTCGTCCTGATTGCAGAGGGAGGCGCGCTTCACCACCGTTCCGCCCAGGCTGACCGGCTCCAGCTCAGCAACCGGCGTAATCCGCCCCGTGCGGCCGACCTGAAGGGTGACGCTGAAGAGCTTGGTGCTTCGACGCTCAGGCGGGTATTTGAACGCCACAGCCCACTTGGGAGCGCGCTCCCCCTCGCCGAGTTCACGCTGCCGCTTCAGGTTGTTGATCTTGAAAACGAGGCCGTCAGTGGCGACGACAAGGTTCTTGCGACGGACATCGGCCGCAGCGATTTCATGGGTCAGATGCGCCGCGTCCTTGACCCGGATGGTGCGCGCCACGCCCTCGGACTCGCTCTTGACCGGAATTGTGTAAACGGTTTGGAACCCAAGCTCCTGAAAGAAGGCGATCAGAGCCGAGTGCGTGGGCAGGCCCTCGATCTCGTTGGGCGTACCGTGAGCCACGAACGACAGCTTCCGACGAGCAACCTCTTTCGGGTCCTTCAGCTTCATCGTCCCTGACGCTGCGTTACGAGCGTTGGCAAACGGTTCCTCGCCCTCGGCCTCGGCCTGCGCATTGAGCGCCTCGAAAACATCCTCTGCCATGTAGACTTCGCCCGTGACCTCAATGTCCCTTTCATCGCCAAAGAGGACCAGAGGGATCGTGGAGATGGTCCTGGCGTTGGCGGTCACGTCGTCTCCGGTCATGCCGTCCCCACGCGTGACGGCTCGCTCCAGGCGGCTTTTCCGATAGATGAGCTTCAAGGAGAGTCCGTCGATCTTCGGCTCCATCCCCAATTCGCGCTCGCTTTGGAGTGCCTTGAGCACCTCATCCGCCGTAAACGCATTATCCAGGGAAAGCATCCGACGCTCGTGCTTCACCTTGGCAAAAGCGGAGGTAAGGCCGCCGACGCGTTTGGTCGGACTGTTGGGATCGCTCAGCTCTGGATGCTTCGCTTCCAAATCCACCAGCTCACGAAAGAGCCTGTCGAATTCTTCGTCGGTGATCTCCGGACTGTTGAGGACGTGATAGTTGAAGTTTGCCTCATGCAGGGACGCACGCAGGGCTTCAATCCGTTCAGCGGGGCTCATGCGGTTCTATTGGGAAACGATGAAGGAACTGCTTTTGACCGTGGCCGGGTTCGGGACCTTGGCTGTCGTGTGCATATTCGCTGTTGCGCTAAGCACACTGACCCGTCCGTTGACAGCGCTCTTGGAAGCTTGGACAGGTTTGTTGAAAGCCACGACAGAGAAAATGTTTACAGATTTTCACGTTCCTGTCCAGCGCGAAAAAGCTGTGATCCACAGGCCCTTTGTGCCTGCGGCCAAGAGCACGCCTGCTCCGCCTTGCTTTTGCTGCGAATGCGGGACGCCTGTTTACAGGGACCCGATAGAAGCTTTCGAAGTGCCTGGAGCCTCTTACCTCGTCTTCGAGTGCGCCGAATGCGGGGAGCGCACCCTCAAGCCCAACCGGCTACCCGATGAGATTCCGAACCACGCGCCCGGCAGCGCGTAGGGGCTTCGATTCCTGAAGGTCTGCCTTGATCGCCTGGACCATCTGACGCAGCTGGCGCTGAGCCTCTGGAGTGCCGTCCACAACGCCCTGCATGAGCTGCTGCACCTGCGTTGCGGGCATCTTGACGATCTGGTCGTAGACGTACGGCATCAGATTCTGATCGTCGCCAAGGAGCTGAAGAAAGCGCCGCCAGAGAGGGGCTCCAATGTTGATGTCCCAGCCCTCGTCGGCCAGGGTGTCAGCCTGCCCCTGGACGTAGCGCCTCGTGTCCTCGTCTTCTTCGTCCGAGTGGCTGAGGAACTCCATGAGACCCTTGACCAGCTCTTGGATCAGCACCGGGAAGACCAACGCCTGCGCATGGATTTCGGGAACGCCGTCGTCACCTGCCTTGATGTTGACGCGGCCCGCCGCGCCCGCCCCAGCCTGATACATGCCCTGCTGAGCCTCTTCCGGCATGGCCCAGTACATGAACTCGCCGAAGGACATCAGCAGACCGAAGGAGTTCAGGAGCTGAGGGTCGATGGCGGTGAGCTGATCGGCCACCTGATGGTAGGCGTAATTCTTGTTGATCGCCGAGCCCTGGATCATCATATTGATGAGCCTTCGCTTCTGCTTCTCGGCGTCCAGCTCCTGCGCGATCTGCGGCACGCTGAGCTGCTGCTGAATCTCCTCAGGCGGCTCTTCCGCCTGCGTCCGCATGTCGTCCGTGCGTATCTGAGGCACCAGCTGCGCCACAATGCGCAGGTCCCCGCCTTCCACGGCCTCCCTGGCTGACGAGAATTCTGGCAGCGAGAGCACCACGTCTACAGCCGCCTGCTCCAGTTCCTCCCGATGCGCCTCTTGGACCTGCATGGAATGCTGCAAGGCCCGCATGAAGAGCTGTTGAAGCGACATCGGGTTGCGCTGAAGCTGCTGCGGCGTCATGCCCGAATACCGGGCCAGCTTCTGCATCACCTGCTGGTACTGCTCCGAGGCCAAGCGCTCCATTCCCTGCGTCGAAAATTTGTACGGGTGACCGCCGCGCTCAATCTTGCGCCGACGGCCACGGTCGATGAAGTCTGGGGTGCCGCCCAGGTCCATCGGCATCTCGAACAGGGAGCGCGCTTTCATGCGAACAGGTCGCGGGCGCGAACGGATTCCATCTGGTTCACTTCCCGGCCGAACCGGCGCATACCGCCTGGGTCGCCGCCAAGCGTCGGAGAAATCGGACGGTTACGCTGCTTTTGCGCTAAGAGTCGGCGCACGATGTCGTCTTCCCACGCAGGAGTTCCATCGTCCGGGTTGTAAAGCGCCGCCTTCTGCCGAAAGCTTGGGTCCTGAAGCAACGCGCGAATGTTTTCTTCGTCGCTTCCGTTGTAAGGCGTAGCGGGATCACCTGCCAGACCTGCCGCCTTGGGAGCCGGTTCCTGGCCGGGGCGGATGTTCCGCCGACGCCAGGGGTTGTCATACTTCTTGGGACGCGGAGCCTCGGGGGACGGGGCTGGATTGGTCTTGGGTTTGACTCCGGGCTCCTTGACGGGGGCCGGGGCAGCCGGAGCCGCTTCCGTCAACGCTTCGATGATCTGACGCGCCTTCATGCTGCGGTAACTACGCGGCGAGGAGCCTATCCCAGTCGATGTCCTTCTCAGGGATTTTGACCGTATCGTAGTAGGAGAGACCCACTTCGCAGTCGCCGATAATCGGCACCGTGAGCCAGGACAGATCATAGCTCGGACCGAACATCGCCTGCATGACCTCAGGGTAGTGGTTGAGCACGCTGTGCACGATCTCGTGCAGGATCGGCAGCTCTTCACGAACCGCGTCAATGAGCAGCGAGTCATGCACCGTGGAGACCAAGATCGACTCCAAGTTCGCATCGCGCATCATCAGCTCAATGGCCGTCAGCGCCGTCAGCATCATGTCCGAGGCGGTGCTCTGAATGACGTGGTTGCACCCGGCGCGCAACGCCTTGGCCGCAGCTTCCCGGTCATTGCCGAAGACTTCCTCCAAGATGCGCACGCGCCCGAACAGCGAAACCGCAACGCCATTGTCGTTGATGAAGCGCTTGTAGAGGCGCAGGAAATCCATCAGCGCCGGGTACGCGTCGAAGAAGGCGTCGATGATCTTCTCGCATTCCTCCTGGGTCATGTAGACCTCGTTGTTCGCCAGGATCGTCTGCAACCCGAGAGCGCCACCGCCGTAGCCAGTCAAAAAGTTTACAGTCTTACCGATACGCCGTTTCAGCTCCAACTCCTTGCGCTCGGCCGTACGCCCCTCCTTGTCCAGCCGCTCGAAATACTCCTTGGAGAAATTCTCGTACGGCAGCTTGTAGATGCGGCTGGTCGTGAGCGTGTGAAGGTCGGCTTTGTCGTAATACGCCTTCACCATCGTCGGATCGCCGCAGGCTGACGCCATCAGGCGCAGCTCGATCTGTGACAAGTCCGCTTGGTACATGCACCCCCTGGCCCCGAAACGTGACTTGAAGAGCTGCTTGATGACGCCCTTGTTGGGCAGCTGCTGGAGGTTGGGATCGCGGGCGCTCAACCGGCCCGTGCGCGTGCCCGTCAGCAGGAACTGAGCGTGGATGCAGTCATCCCAGCAGAGATGCGCGTCTTTCGTGCGACCCTTTTTGTCGATGCCCTTGCTGAAGATGTTGCGCAGCGGCCGGACGTAGGTTGAATACAGTTTGAAAACCTGACGGTACTTCTGAAGCGGGCGCACCTCTGGATGGTCTACCGCCAGCTTGTTCAGGGTGAACTTGTCCAGGGCGGCGAACTTCTTCACGTCAGCCTCCGTCATCTCGCCGGAATCCAGCTTCGCGTGCCATTCCTCCTCCAGCTCGCCGAAAAGTTTACGCCCCGTCTTCGTCAGGCGTTGAACAGGCAGATTCAGCAGATCGAACAGGATGTAGCGCAGATGCGACTTGTTCTCCAAGTCCAACTCCCAGGTGTCGTCCTGGGCGGTCTCACTGTCGCACCAGCTGCGCACCAACTCATGCACGTCCTTGACCGAGTCCCGCGCTTCGCGCACCTGCTTGGGGAACGAAATTTCGAAGGATTCAAGGACGGCCGGGTCCACGTACATGCCCCGCGCCATGACCTTCATCAGGGTCTGCGCGGCAGGGGACATGACGTTGGCGTAAACCCACTCTCGGGTCGGCGTCTGGAATAGACGGAAGTGTCCGGGCTTGTCCGGGCGCGCCAGTGGGATTTTGTACTGCCGCGCTGAAGCAAGGCGCACGGCCAGGGCCTCCCGAGCCTTGTAGCACGTCTCAACGTCGCCCATGATGTACGGGATGACGTGCGTCGGGTAGTAGTCCTCGCTGATGTTGAGATAGTGAGGGTTGGGCTCCGGCTCGTGCTCAACCTTGGAGGCTTTCCGTTTACGCGTGCGCTTCTCAGGCTCTGGCTCCGAACTCTCAGGCTCTACTTCAGGCTCCGGTTCAGGCTCCGCTTTCGGCTCCGGTGCGGGTGCCTCGGCATCAGCAGGACGTTCCTCCAAATCCGCATCCTCTTTGGTTTCCTTGCGTGCCCCAGGGAAGAGCTGCCATTCACGCCGCTTGATCAGCAGCGTCATGTCCTCCTCGTAGCCCGCCATGTCCGGCGCGTAGAGGTACGCCAGCATCTCCAGGCCCAGGGTCCCACGCTCCTGGCGGAACGTGTACGCCATGTGCCACGTGTCCCACTGGAAAGCGTTGGCCAATGCGCAGACGTGCTGGTCCCAGAGCCGGTTGAAATCAGAAGTCTGCTGCCGCGCCGATAGAAGCTCCTCCCTGGTCTTGTAGCCGAACACGGCCAGCTCAGGACGCTTGACGTTGAAAAGCGTATACAGAAAATCAAAGGTCGCGTTGTGCGCCACCACCCTGGAGCAGCACAGCGCATCCAGAACAATCGCCGAGAGACGGTCGATGTGATCCACCACCTTGTTGTCGTAATGCTTCGAACGGAAATTCCACGGAAATCCCAGCGACCTGGGCTCGCCCGTAACCGGGTCCTGCCAGCGGAACATCATCGCAACGATGGCCGCATCGAGAGCCAGGGGCTTCAGCCCGGTGGTTTCCGTGTCGTAGCAGACCGTCATGCCTGGATTGGCGATGATCTCCCGCAGGCCCGCTTCCACGGCATCCGGATCGTTGACGTAACGGTACCAGGGTCGGAGGTAGGTGTTCGGCGTCACACCGTCCCTGGCCTTCAGCAAAGCCTCCCGTATGACCTTGCGCCAACGGGCCGTGATCCCTGGATTTTGAAACTGACGGATGAGCCGTGGGGACTGGATCGGGATCAGCGGAACGCGGTAATCCGGAGGCGCGCCAAAGAGGGGATGCCCGATGATCATCTCCTCCGGATTGGCGGGGTTGGGACGTGGGGCCATCCAATCCTCATTGCAGAGCCAGTCATCCGGCCACCCACGGTACGTCAGCAGCTTCCCCTGCCAGTCCCCGGCGTTGCTCTTGTGGCAGATGGCCCCCAATGCGGCCGTGCCCGCCGCGATGATCAGGCGTGGCGGATTGAAGAGCAACTCCTCGACGATGTGCGTCCGGCACCAGTTAGCCTTGATGCGCAGGTTGGCCGTTCGTTTACGATCTGCACAGCGTACGATAGGCACCCAGCGAATCTGATCCGACGTGATGCCAGTCTCCGGTGCCAGATCATCAATCATCCGGCGCAGGAAATTGGCATGACCGGCACAGGCCACGCGCCCATCGTCGTCTTCAACGGCAGTCAGCCCCTCGTAGAGAATGGTGACGATGGGATTCTGCGTCGGCCCCACGTAATTCGAAAACTTGCACCGGCTGCCCGTCTCAAAAAGAGCGCAGCGTTTACAAACTGGCGACTCCTCGCTCGGCCGCAGCGCGCTGGGTCCGATGGGCTGCGCCGGGTCAAAGGTCAGCGTCTTTTGACCTTCGTTCTCCTTGATGCCATGCCAGTATTCGAGCACATCGCGGTAATACTTCGGGATCGCTGTCTTGGTGATCGGCCTGCCCGCCAGATCGCGATACGCGACTTGGTCGCGTTTGGGGGCTCTGGCACGCCGAACGGGCTTGGTTTCTTCACTTGCCACGTCAGGTAGAACGACAATGGAACGAACGCCCTTCAAAGCTCCGTTGAAATGCTACGGCTTCGAGTTGGACCTCGGAACGCAGCGCTGTCAGCAGTGCCCGCATCAGACGAATTGCTGCGCGGCCATGGGCAAGCGCGCCAACCGTGTTCCACTCAGCAAGGCTGCCTTCAATTTCGTGCCCAAACGGTACAAGGTGAACCTGAATCTGGAGGACGTAGACGACCCAGAGTACGTGAACATGAACAGAGTGTATACACTCTGCTACCTGTCCATCTTCAACAAGCACTCGGCCGAGAGCACCAACGAATACCGCGATCAGATCGCGCAAAACGCCAGGGAACTCCGGTGCTCCATCCGACTCTACATGCTCGCTGCCATGCTGGGGTACTCCCGCCACCAAGACGAGGTGATGGGACACACGGATCAAGCGTACGCCAAGGCCATGCACCCGAAGTTCCTGATCAACAAGCGCGCCTTCGATTACGTGCAGATGTATGGCGATCTTTGCCGTAAACGTTTTGGAGGCTTCACACTGACCGATCTTGACGTTCTGCACGGCGGTGGAGTGGCGGCGGACGACGTGCAGACACGCATCCTGCACAGTGAAATCATCGCCGGAAAGTTCATCGTAGCCTTCCACGCCAATCGCGGCGGCGATGTTGAGACTGAGCTGTTCCAACGCTACGAGACCGCACTCGACCCTTACTGGCTCGCCACCGAACCTTCGTACATGACCGTCGTGTTGGAGCCATTCTTGAAAGCCAAAACCGGCACGAAGGTGCAGCAAAACCATCGGCACAACGTCATCAAGACCATCGGCGAGCTGAAGCGCCGCCCCAGCATCGGACACGCCACGCATCTGGCGCGCACGATGATCATGCCGCAACCCATCGAACGCGTGCTCTACGCCTATCGACGCACGGCAGACGACTTCGAAATCGAGACGGAAACGGTCACTAACTCCTTCACCCTGTGGAGGGCCATCGGCCGGGCGCTGCAACAGCTTTACTGCCTAAACGTTTACGAAACGCAGGCGGACGGAGGCTGTTCTTAGACTCACCGGTACTATGCCCACCGAAACCTACAATTTTTCCGATGACTTCCAAGACCGCATTATCGCCTGCATCATCAACTTTCCGGACCAGTTCGATGTCTTTGGCGACGTAATCAATCCTAGCTTTTTCAACGGCTCCATGGCCTCGGAAACGGTCATGGCCATCAAAGCTTTCTACGAAAAGTATCACCGGTTTCCGAGTTTCGAGACGCTCGCCAACTTCGCGCACCAACGCCTGGAAAAAGCGGAGCCCGACAAGGCTTCGCAGACATTCGACTACATCACCGGCCTGAGCGTGTTGGACGTGTCCGAAAAGGACGCGATCTATGACCTGATCGTCCCGTTTGCAAAGGAACGCGCCCTGCTGCGCGCCGCCATGATCATCCAGCGAGCCCAGCTGGAAGGCAAACAGGTCAAAGGTGGCATCATCCCAATGATCGAAAAGGCGATGAGCGTCGGGATGAATGTAAACGACACGGGCGTGCTTCTACGGCGAGATTGGGAAGGGATCGTAGACAGATACGGCGCGGAAAGCTCCGGCATCCAGACAGGATTCCAGCCCTTCAATGACATCTGGAAAAACGGTTGGGGCAACGGATGGCTCGTGGTTCCGCTGGCTCCGCCCAAGCGCTACAAGACCACCTTCTGCCTGAATCTGGCGCTGAACATGGTCCACGACAACGTGGGCGCGGACGTGATCTATTACGCCTGCGAAATCGACCAAGAGTTGGCGGCGCTGCGCTCTCTCTGTGCCATCACGGGTTACGGGATGAACGACATCCTGGCGAAAAAGCAGACCTTCAAGGGCGACGTTGGCATCCACATCCAAACGTACGGTGGCAACCTTTTGATCAAGAGTTACCCATCGCGTGCCGTCACTGTAAACGATTTGCGTGCGCACGCACGCAAGGCCATACGAACACTGGGCATCAAGCCTAAAGCCATCATCATCGACTACGCGGATACGGTTCGATCCGAGCTGACGGGCAAGGAAGCTCCCGAATACAAACAGCAGGCCGACGTTTACGTCCAGGCACGCAAGCTCGGAGCAGACATCGGTTGCACCGTGATCATGCCTGACCGGTGCAAGATCGAGTTCGTTGACCGCCCTGTGCCCAACATGAAGGCATTCCAGGGAGCCTTCGAAAAAGCGGGCATCGTGGATGTCGGGATTGGCCTCTGCCAGACCGACGCCGAACGTCAGGTGGGCACCGTCCGCTACTTCGTCTTCCTGAACCGTCACGGCCCGGAAGGCATCCTGATGCGCGGAACCTGTGACCCTGAGTGCTACCGGATGACCGTAGACGAGCAGATACCCTACAATCCGGAAGAAGCTGAAGAGGCCGACCGTGAGCGCCAGATGGGACGAAGGCCCCGTCGGCGGCGTGAAGTCCAACTGGTGGAGGAATAGCTAGTTCTTACGAGCATGTCCAACGAAATCAAAATGCTGCAAATGCTGCCGTCGCTGCTGCCGACGTTCGGCAATCCCATCCACATCATCGAGACTGGGATGAACGACGGCTACCACACGGGGATCATGTCGCACATCCTCCAGCATAGTGGCCGCAAATTTGTTTACGTTGCGCTGGAGCCTGACCCACGCCTTCGACCGGCCATCCCGCCTGGAGTGACGTTCAGCTCGCAGGCCATCGGAGCCAAAGACGGCAAAGCCACCTTCTACCTTTCGGACGGCGTCAGCACAGACGGGCACCAGTACACAGGTTCCTCGTCGCTCCACCCGCCCAGCGACATACTGCTCACCTCCTACCCGCAGATGAGCTTCAAGCGTCAGATCAACGTGGACACGGTCAGCTACGACACCCTGTGTAAACAGCACGGGATGGAATGGGTCGATTTCGTCTGGTGCGACACCCAGGGCTGCGAGGGAGACCTGATCGCGGGCGGTCTGGAGATGATGCCCAAGACCAAATGGTTTTTCACCGAATACGCCGCAGGTGAACTCTACCTGGGGCAGGCCGTGATCGACCAAATCAAGGCCAGCCTTCCGTTCATGGAAGTGCACACCGACTGGGGCGGTGACATCCTCTTCAAGCACAAGGACGTTGTTATCCCGTGAGCCGGTGTGTTCTGAACGTCGCCGTGGGCGGTTGGTACCCCCAGGGACAGCAGCGGCTTCTCGACAGCCTGAAGAGCGTTGGCTACACCGGCCACACGCTCGTCTGGACTGAAGCCTATCCCCCTGGCTCGCCCACTCACGCGCAGCTGCCCTACGGATTCAAAGCGTATGCGTTGGCAGCGGCCGTGGCAGCGGGCCATGACAGCCTGCTCTGGCTGGACGCTTCCTGCTGGGCCGTCAAACCGGTGGAGCCGCTCTTCGACGAGATTGAAAGGGAAGGACACTGCTTTTCAACTGAGGTCGATCCACGCTTCAGCACGGAGCCGTGGAAAGCTGGACAGTGGTTGAAGGACGAGGCACTCGCCACCCTGGGCATCACCCGCGACGAAGCTATGACCATACCGCTCCTCGGCGGAATGTTCATGGGCGTCTGCCTGAAGCACGAGCGCTCCAAAAGGTGGCTGGATGACTTCATTCGCATTTGCCAGGACGGGCACACGCTGGTTGGAGCTATGCGCAACGTGGGTGGCTCTGTCTCCAAGGACCCACGCTGCCTTGGCCACGTCGCTGATCAGGCGATTGCCGCCGTGCTGGCCCACCGGTACGGGATGGCTCTCACCAATCCGCCTGTCTGGCGCGACTGGTACCGACCGGACATCGACGAACGCACAGTGATCACCGCACGAGGAATGTAAACATGGGAGTTCTAACCGAAAATCTGGCGTGGCTACGGCAGCACGCTCCGCCGCCCAGAAGCATGCTGGAACTGGGCAATCAGTTCCTATGCGCGGGTGCCAAACCGTACCCCGACTTCCCAAGTCATCTGATCGGCATGGATGCCAAGGCACCGATCATCGCCAAACCCTACTTCCAAAGCCTCGGGTACGAGCATGTCTCTGTCGATCTGAACGGCCGCAACGGAGCGCTGGTCTACGATTTGTCCGTGCCGTTTGACCTGGGGCGTCAATTCGACGTTGTCACCGACTTCGGTACCTCGGAACACGTGTCGTGCCTGTGGGCATGCCTGGAGAACATTCACAGGCATGCCCGAACGGGAGCCCTCATTTTCCACGCCAACCCGGCTCCAGGCAACTGGCCGGATCACGGGTACTGGTACAGGAACGCGGATTTCTACCACGGCTTTTCAGCGCTGACCGGTTACGAGCTGCTGGAAACCTTTCCGCTCGTCTGCGCCGGAAACAGCGTCGATGGCTGGCTTACGTGCGCGCTGTTGCGCAAAACACGCGACGAGTTCGTAAACAAAAGCGCTTTCTACACGCTGCCCCTATGCGCCAAGTAGCCATCGTCCCAGGGACTTTCTGCGGCATGCACGCAGACGAGATTCAGCTCTTCCAACGCTTTTTGACCGGTCTCAAAGGGCTTGGCGTTGAAGTAGGATGCTGCGACGGCTTCAGCACAGCACACATCCTGGCCATCACTGACCTGCACCTGACCTCGATTGACCCGTTCGTGCCGGACTCGATGGTATCCACACTCCTCGGCAGCGAGGAGCGCTTCAGAGCGAATACGGCCGCATTTGCCGACCGCTGCACGCTGATCAAGAGCACGTCGGAAGTCGAAGTCGGCCGCTGGCCGTCAGCTCTTGACTTTGTTTACATCGACGGCGACCACAACTACGAGGCCGCTAAGCACGACGTGTTGCAGTGGCAGAAGCATCTTCGCCAAGGTGGTTTCTTGGCCATGCACGATTCGCGCATGGGACGACCGGGCGGTGCACCCTTCCACCCAGGGCCAACCCAAGTCGCCGCCGAGCTGATCTACGGGCAACCGGACCAGTGGGAGCTTCTGGGTGAAGCCTGGGCAATGACCCTGGCGCGCAAGCGCTAGTCCGCCTGATTGTTGATGACGATGTTGCCCAGGCGCAGCAACTCGTAATCAGCAGCGACGATTCGATTGGCAGTGCTGGCAGGCGTATCCAAGGCAATGCGCGTGATCGTATCCACGCCGTCGATGGAAGCCACCACGTCCTGAATGCTGCTGTTCGATGCGGTAATCCCAGCCACGCGGTTGGCATAGATCGCCTGACCGATGCTGAGCTGGTCGCTCCACGACCGCAGAATGGCTCGAATCTCCCGCCGCTTGGTCAGCGTGTTGTCGCCCAGGTAGCCGACGTACACGTTCACGACTCGATCCTGCGAGTAGCCCTGAACGCTGACCAACTGCATGGTCAAATCACCGGCCACGCCGCTGACGAAAAGCGTCAGCTGACCGGTGAGCAGGTTGAGCGTCGAGTGGTAATCCGGCAGGCCGTCTCCGTTGTCGTCCGTTGTCTCGTCCGTGCTCAAATTGCCGCCCATGACCCGCGCATAGCCTGTGCGGTAGTACGGCAGAATCGTCAGCTCAGTGGTTCCCAGGAAGAGTCGCAGAGACCAAACCGTCAGCGGATAGACCGGCAGTTGAGCCGTGTAAACACTGAGCGTGCCTCCGGCAGCCGTGCCCGTGCCGGACTTCTCGATTTCGTAAACGTAGGCGTCATCCGGAAGAGTGAACAGCTCCGTGTCGTTGGACGGAATCAGATCGGCGTTCGGCGTCGCCATGGACACCGTGTCCACGCCGTACACCTCGTCCAGAGCGCGCACGAGATTGGAGTAGAGCACCGGATCGCCTGGGCGAAGCGCCGCCACGAAGGCCACGATGGTGTCGTTGACCAAGCCTTCGGTGTCCGTGACGTTGAAACCGGAGAAGACCTTGAAGCGAAGGCTCAACGGAATCGGCCTGTTTGTCCCATCGAAAACCGAAACGTAATCAGTCGCCATGGCCCGCTCTTGCAGATACTCCGTCAGCGCCTGCTTGAGCTGTGGATTGAGGTTCACCAGTCCGCCTGACGGACCTGTCGTCCAAGCATAGATCACCACCATGTTGCCCTCCAAGAGGGCGTTGTCCGTGCGCACCGAAGCTCGGGCGTACGCCACGGCCCCGAACTGGGTGGTGCTGTACGACTGCGCGAACGTTTGATAGTCAGCGGCCGTGACGCACCGGTTCCCCGTTCGGCTGTAGTAGGGGATGAGCGTGCGTG